>Ga0068863_100002943_pt1 | contig 16828 bp, 12 predicted proteins | sample KBSSwiS62_FD_66596 | JGI IMG/M metagenome (GOLD analysis project Ga0068863, IMG submission 66596) | Switchgrass rhizosphere microbial communities from Kellogg Biological Station, Michigan, USA - KBS Switchgrass S6-2 | ecosystem: Host-associated > Plants > Roots > Rhizosphere > Soil ...
GTGAGCGCAGGAGTGAGCGAGCGACGGGGTCCCGGCCGGATTGGCGAAGCCGATCCGGGAGGTCGTGGTCATCCGAGAAACGAGGACGGCCGCGAGCAGGGGTCCCCAACCAGCGCGGCTGCACTGGTTGGGGGGGCGATGAGTGAAACCGGACCTACCAGATCGGCTTCGCCGAGCCGGCAGGAACCCCGGGAGCGAACCAGAGATGCAGTGAGCGAGGCGCCGTCGGACGTCAGGGCCATGGCCGCCGCCGAGCCGGTCTGGTGGGGGTGGCAGCGGGCGGACGAGCGGGTCGAGCTGCCCGCCGCCGTGCGCGCGCTGCTGGTTGACGGGCTGGGGTTCGCCGAGCGGCCGAGTCCGCCGGTCGACCTGGGCCAGGTCCGGCTGCCGCCGTCGCGGCTGCCCGAGCGGGCCCAGGCGGACCTGGCCGCGGCCGTCGGCGCCCGGCACGTCCTCGTCGACCAGGAGACCCGGGTCCGGCACTGCCGGGGCCGCTCGACCGCCGACCTGCTCGCGCTGCGCTCGGGAACCGGTGACGACGCACCCGACGCCGTCGTCACCCCGGCCGGCCATGACGAGGTGGCCGCGGTGCTCGCGGCCTGCGCCCGTCATCGGGTCGCCGTGGTGCCGTTCGGCGGCGGCACGTCGGTCGTCGGCGGGCTCGCGCCGGCGCGCGCCGGCTTCGCCGCCGTCGTCGCGCTCGACGTGCGCCGGCTGGACCGCCTGCTCGACGTCGACCCCGTCTCGCAGACGGCCACGCTGGAGCCGGGGCTGTCCGGGCCGGCGGCCGAGGCCCTGCTCGCCGAGCACGGTCTGACGCTCGGGCATGTGCCGCAGTCCTGGGAGTACGCGACGATCGGCGGGTTCGCGGCGACCCGTTCCAGCGGGCAGGCGTCGAGCGGGTACGGCCGGTTCGACGCGGTCGTGGTCGGGCTGCGGGTGGCGACGCCGATCGGTGACTGGGAGCTCGGCCGGGCGCCCGCCTCCGCCGCCGGGCCCGACCTGCGCCAGCTGGTGCTCGGCTCGGAGGGCTCCTTCGGAGTGATCACCGCCGTCCGTGTCCGCGTCCGGCCGTTGCCGGCCGAGCGGTACTACGAGGGCTGGCGGGTCGACGACTTCGCGGCGGGGCTCGCCGCGCTGCGCGAGCTGGCCCAGCGTGGCCCGTTGCCGACCGTCGCCCGGTTGTCCGACGAACTGGAGACCGCGGCGGGCGCGCACAGCCCCGGCGCGTCGACGCCGGGCTCCGGCGACGCCGAGGGCGCCGAGCCGGGCGGCTGTTTCGTCGTGCTGGGCTACGAGGGGGAACCCGAACGGGTGCGCCGGCTGGCCGGCGAGGTCGGTGCGCTGCTGCGCGCCCGGGGTGCCAGCCCGCTGGGCACGCGGGTCGGAGAGGACTGGGTACGCGGCCGGTTCCACGGACCCAGGCTGCGCGACGCGCTGCTGGACGCGGGCATGTTCGCCGAGACGCTGGAGACGGCGGCGTTCTGGTCTGGCCTCGATGGTCTGTACGCCGCGGTCCGCGACGCGCTGGCGGGGGCCTACGCCGCGGCCGGGGTGCCGGCGGTGGTGATGTGCCACGTCTCGCACCTGTACCCGACCGGGGCATCGCTGTACTTCACCGTCGTCGCCGGTCACAGCGTGGACCGCGCCGCCGTCTGGGCCGGCGCGAAGGCGGCGGCGAGCGACGCGATCGTCGCGGCGGGCGGGACGATCACGCATCACCACGCGGTCGGCACCGACCACCGGCCGTGGCTCGGCGCGGAGATCGGCGACGTCGGCGTCACCGTCCTGCGCGCCGTGAAACAGGCCGTCGACCCGGCGGGCATCCTGAACCCCGGCGTGCTCATCCCGTAGCCGCCTCAGGTCCCCGCCGCCAGATTCCAGAGCCGGCACGAGGTCCTGGGCACCTGGGAGAGCGGCCGGGGCCGGGGATCGATACGCTGAAACAGTCGGCTACGACGTCCGGTAGAACTGAGCTGGAACAGAACTGGGCCGGGAACGCGGGCCCGGCGCCTGGCCGCGGGGTCGGGCCGAGAGTTTTCGATCTTCCCCTGGTGTGGGGGCGGGAGGGGTTCACAGTGGTCATCGCCGCGTTGGTGATCTTCTTGTTGCTGATGCTGATCCCGATGCTGATCGTCTTCCCGCCGATCATCTACTACTACCGCAAGTCAGCCCCGCTGCGCGCCCAGGCCGAGCTCGATCGCACCCGCCGGTCCCGCGAGCTCGCGCGCCACTAAAAGGCGCCGCCTGTGCGCGGCCCGGGGCGCTGGTCGGCGGGTTCGAACGTGTTTTCGGCTAACCGGGCGGCGCGCCGTCCATCGGAGGGGCCAAGATGGGCCCTATGCCACCGGAACCGCCGCCGTCGGCCGGGTCCGGCCCCGAGCCGCCGCGGCCCGGGGCCACTCGAGGCCTGGTGCTCGTCGGGCCCGGGTCCGCGTTCGGCGCCGAGCTGCTGATCCGGTTCGGGCGAGAGGGCTTCCGCCTCGGCGTCATCGCCCGCTCCACGGACACTCTCGGCCGGCTCACCGGCGAGCTGGCCGGCGCCGGCCTGACGATGCGCGGCGCGGTCGCGGACGTCACCGACCCCGCGGGCCTCACCGCCACTCTCACGGGCCTGGCCAACGATCTCGGCGGGCTGACCGTGCTGGTCTACAACGCGAAGCTGTCCATCCGTGGCAGCGCGTTCTCCGTCCCTGCGAATGCGCTCAACCAGACGCTGGCCGTGAACGTCACCGGCGCGCTCACCGCCGTGCAGGCCGCCACGCCCCTGCTGATCGACCGGGTTGGCGCGACGATCCTGGTCACGGTCGCCGGCACCCGCACCGAACCGCCCGGCGGGCGTTTCGCGCTTGCCGCCGGCAAGGCCGGCCTCGCTGCCCTCGCCTCCGCCGTCAGCCCGACCCTGGCCGACCAGGGCATCCGGATGCGGACCGTCGTGCTCGACGGCCGGGTCGGCCCGGCTGGCCCGCTGCGGCCCGACGCCGTCGCCGATCATTTCTGGCAGGCCTACGCCGCGCCGCGCGGGACCGTCTTCCGGCTCGCCCCGCCCGGCGCCCGGCACGCGGCCACCCTCCCGCTCGAGGTGTGACGCCTACCCGAGAAGCGACGGTGGTCGTTGCCCGACGGGGCGTTCCCGCGGCACAGGCGACCCCGGCGGTTCACCACCGCGGGAGCAGGATAGCCCCGTTCCCATCACATCCTCCGTGTGCGAAGCGACCGCACGAGCGGCGCCGGGCGCGGGACGTCGGGAAGCGTCAGAAACAGGACAGCCCTCAGGCCGAAGGATCAGGCCCTCGGCGCTCTGAAGGCCCGCCGGACGTGCGACCATCCTTTGGATGAGCCGACGGGGTGGGGAAGTCTTTCCTGCGCGCGTGGGTCGGCGTGCCCTCGATGGGAGATGACCCCGTGAACAACCCAGCAGACGACGACGCGTACGAGCCTGGCGAGGCGAGGGGCGTCCGGCCCGCGCGGCCCGGCGAGCCTGGGCGGCAGGCTCCCGCTCGCCCGGGGGCGCCGAGCGCCCCGCCGCCGCCGGCTGACTCGTTCCGGCCCGCCAGCCCGCCGCCGCCCGCCGACTGGTTCAAGCCCGCCTCCGGCCGCGGCGGTCAGCCGGCCGGCCGCGGTCCGGCGACCCCAGCCGGCGGCGAGCAGACGATCCGGCCACGGCGCGACCTGCCCGCCGGCGGCCCGGGCAGCGCCGGCTACACCTCACAACCCGGGATCCCGGCCGAGCGCTACCCGACGCCGCGCCCCGGCGAGTACCCGTCACCGGTACCGCCGACCCGCCGCTCCGGTGTGCCCGGCCCGTCCCGCCCGGACCGGTCCGGCGGTGCCGGCCGGCCCGGGGACGGCGACCGGCCCGGGGACGGCGACCGGCCCACCCGGCAGTTCGACCGCCTCGGCCAGGGCGGCCAGCCCGCGCGGGGCCGGTCCGGCGACGCGACCGAGTACCTGGGGTACGGCGCGCGCGGGGCAGACCAGGACGCGACCGACTACGCCTACCGCCAACGGATCAACGGCTCCGGCCCCGCGAACCCAGGCACCGGCGGCTACGCGGTACCCGGCCCGTCCACCGGCGGCACGCCGGTCGGCCCGTCCACGGGCGGTCTCCGGGTGGACGAGCAGCCGCCGAAACCGCGCCGCAGGCGTGGCCGGAAGATCGCGCTGTTCGTCGTGCTCCTGCTGGTGATCCTCGCGATCCCGGTGGACCGGCTCGCCGCGCACCTCGCCGTCGGCCAGATGCGCGACCGGGTCAGCACCGCCGTCGCGGCGAACCTCAAGCCGGGCCAGCAGCCGCCGACCATCCGGAAGGTCAGCATCGGCGGGTTCCCGTTCCTCACCCAGGTCCTGTTCGGCAAGTTCAAGGACATCGGCGTCTCGCTGGAGAACATCCCGACGACGACGGACGGCCCGAAGATCGCCGGAGTCGACGCGCACCTGAAGGGGGTGCACGTCCCGTTCGGTGACGCCATCTCCAACAAGGTCGGCAAGGTCCCCGTGGACAACGTCAACGCGACAGTGCTGATCGACTACGCGGACCTCAACAAGTTCCTTGACACAGACAAGACCTTCCACCTGCATCTGACGCCGGTCGACGGCGGCAAGCAGGTGAAGGTCACCGGCAGCACCACGCTGAACATACCGGGGCTCGGCAGCCTCCTCGGCGGCCAGAGCGTGGACTTCACCGGGACCGGCACCTTCAACGTGCAGAACAACAAGCTGTTCGTCAACCCGACGAACATCGGGCTCGCCTCCGGTGGCCTCGGCGGCAACCTGCCGATTCCGAAGCAGCTTGGCGCCGCGATCCCGATCCCGCTGCCGGACAACCTGCCGTTCGACCTGACGATCGTCAGTGCCAGCACGACGTCGACCGGGCTGTCGGTCACCGCGACCGCCAAGAACGTCGTCCTGCCCGCCAGCCCCGCGCCCAAGAAGTAGCCCGGCAGGTCGGGTAACCCACCTTTCGGGTAGCCCAGCCGCCGAGCGGATCCGGCCCTTCGGGTGACCCCGGGCGCCGCGGCCAGGGGGCCGGCCACGCTTCGCCGTCCCCAGGGGCGGCGGCCCTGATGCGCTGAGAACGCGATGCTGTCGCCCGGCCCGGCGGTGCCGCCCCCGGCGGTGATCTCGGTCGTTTGGGCGACAGAGCAGCAGGTTTGCCCGACCGGCAGAGGATGCTCGAACCCGTCCGATCCGGAAAGGGATACGTCGGATCGGTACCTTCGTCGCTACGGGTCCGCGGCGCGTCCGCTACCCGAACTCCATTGAAGCGGGAAACGGAGTCTGGATGGTGGTGGGTCACACCCGGGGCGCGGTAGGCCTGGCGGATTGTGTTCGGTCGCGGGCGGTGGGCGAAGGCCCGGCCACCCACCCCGGAATCCCCGGCGGCTGGGCGCCAGAGGACCGTCCGAGCGGTCACCCGGCACGTTCGCGGCGGGCGGCTCGACGCTACGATCCGGACATCCCGCAAGATCGGTCGTTTCGAGACGAGGTAGGTCCGCTGGTGACTGGGCGGCACTACGTATCCGCAAGCCCGGGTGCGGCCCGGCGCGCGGGCGCGCAGGCCCTGGCGGCAGGCGGACAAGGTGAGTTCGGCGGGGCTGTCCGGCCAGCGTCCCGTCCTGAAGGGGGAGACACGTGCCTACGGCCGTTCTAACGGTAAGCAGCGAGGCCGGCCAGGTGGCCGTCCCCACCGGGCAGCCGCGCTTCATCATCGGCCGGGCCCGCAACGCGGACTATGTGATCGCGGACAGCCGGGTCTCCCGACAGCACCTGATGATCGAGGAGACGGACTACGGCTGGGCCGTCCGGGACGTCAGTTCCAACGGCACCTGGCTGGACGGCAGTCGGATGCTGAACACCGTCGAGGTCCGCGGTGAGACCCGGTTCCGGCTGGGCACGCCGACCGGCCCCGAGGTCGTCATCCTCACCGAGGTCCCGTCGCAGCGGTCGCCGTACGACGACCACTACGGCGGCCAGGACGCCGACATGCAGACGATGCTTCCCAACCAGACGGGCTACACCCCGCCGCGCACCACGAACCGAGCCACCCGGCCGACCCGCCGCGACGACTACGACTCGGGCCGGCGCGGCACGTACAACGGCGGCGGTGGCGGCGGCCACGAGGAGCCCGATCGCGGCGGCCACACCCGCCTGGACCGCGAGCACGAGCGCAGCACGACCTACCCGCTGCGCCAGGGCACGATGACGATCGGGCGCGCCCGCGACAACGACGTCACCATCACTGACCTGCTCGCCTCCCGTCACCACGCCTCGCTGACCGTCCGCGGCCAGAACGTCGACCTGATCGACATGGACTCCGCGAACGGAACGTTCCTCAACGGCAAGCGCATCCAGCGCTCGCAGGTCAAGCAGGGCGACGTCATCGCCGTCGGCCACCATGTCTTCCAGCTCGAGGGCAACCAACTCGTCGAGTACGTCGACTCCGGTGACGTCAGCTTCGAGGCCGAGCACCTCAACGTGTGGGCCGGCGAGAAGCAGCTCATGCACGACATGACGTTCCGGCTCCCCGGTCGGGCGCTGCTCGGTGTCGTCGGCCCGTCGGGTGCCGGCAAGTCGACGCTGCTCAACGCGCTGACCGGGTTCCGCCCGGCCGACCAGGGCGCCGTCCGGTATGCGGGTCGGGACCTCTACACCGAGTACGACGAGCTGCGCCGCCGGATCGGCTATGTGCCGCAGGACGACATCCTGCACACCACGCTGACCGTGCGGAAGGCCCTCGAGTTCGGCGCCAAGCTGCGGTTCCCGCCGGACGTGACGGACTCCGAGCGCTCCAAGCGGATCGACGAGGTCCTCGTCGAGCTGAACCTCACCCCGCACGCGGGCACCGTCGTCTCCCGGCTGTCCGGTGGTCAGCGCAAGCGCGTCTCCGTGGCGCTGGAGCTGCTGACCCGGCCGACGCTGCTGTACCTGGACGAGCCGACCTCCGGTCTCGACCCGGGTATGGACCTGCAGGTCATGCAGTCGCTGCGCAAGCTCGCCGACGACGGCCGCACGGTCATCGTCGTCACGCACTCCGTGGCGCAGCTCGACCTGTGTGACTACGTCCTGGTGCTCGCGCCGGGTGGGTACGTCGCCTACTTCGGCCCGCCGCAGGACGCACTACCCTTCTTCGGCGAGCAGGGCTACCCGTGGGTCTTCCTGAACCTGCAGGAGAACCCGGGCGCCGACTCGGCGGCGCGGTTCCGCCAGTCGCGCCACTACGTGCCGGCGTCGGTGACCGCGCCGTCGGCGCGGCCCGCCCCGGAGGACCTGCCGAGCATTCGGCAGCAGTCGGTCCCCTCTCAGCTGCTCACGCTGAGCCGGCGAACATTCGCCGTCATCGCGTCCGACAAGGGCTACCTGCGCCTGGCGATCGCGTTCCCGTTCGTGCTCGGGGTGATCCCGCGGGCGATCGGCGGAAACTTCGCCGACACCCACGACAAGTTCACGCCGAACTCGGATGCGCCGACGATCTTCCTGATCATGGTGCTGTGTGCCTGTTTCATGGGCATGTCGAACTCGGTGCGCGAGATCGTCAAGGAACGGGCGATCTATCAGCGAGAACGGGCGATCGGCCTGTCGCGAGCCGCGTACGTCGGCTCGAAGGTGCTCGTCCTGTTCATCATCACCGTGCTCCAGACCATCCCGTTCACGCTCATCGGCCTCGTCGGCCGGCAGCCACCGAGCCATCTCGCGCTCGGGAACACGCTGCTGGAGTGCATGCTCGCGGTCTTCATCGTCGGCTTCGCCTCGGGCATGATCGGCCTGGTCATCTCGGCGCTGGTGGACAACGCCGACAAGACCATGCCGCTGCTGGTCATCGTCACGATGATCCAGCTGGTGTTCTCGGCCGGCATCGTGCCGATCGCCGGCAAGGCGGGCCTGGAGCAGGTCGCCGTCATCTCGCCGGCCCGGTGGGGCTTCGCGGCGATGGCCGCCGACGCGGACTTCAACACGATCAGCCGGGCCGGCGTCCAGCGTCCGAAGACCGTGAACGGTCAGCCGGTCGCCGGGCAGACGGTGCCGGTCAACCCGCGGGCGCCGATCCCGGACACGCTGTTCAACCACACGAACAAGCAGTACGTGATCGACATCGGCTCCGGGGTCGTCGTGAGCGTGGTCTACATCGGCATCACGTCGCTGCTGCTGCGCCGCCTCGACCCGAAGACGACCAGAAAACGAAAGGCGACCCCGGCATAACCCTGGCCCCGGCCGAACCCGACGCGAAGAGGCGGCGGCGGTTCCTCCCAAGGGGAGGATCCGCCGCCGCCTTCGGCGTCTGGCGTCTCCTCGCGCCGCGCGGCCGTATGACGGCCGGCCGTGGCGGCCGCGCGCAGGATGTTCTCCACGCCCGGAGTCCGATAGAAGGGACAGCACGGGCGGGACCAGCCGCCAGCCTTCGCAGGAATCTCGTGGAATGTCCTACGAGTACGGTTTGCGCGCCGCCCGTCCGCGATGAGATATGCGCGGCTGGACCGCCTCCCAGAACCGGCACGCGGGGGGCGTCAGTTCGGGGCAAGCGGTCGGCGGTCCAGCCACCTGCCTTCCGGTCGGCGGTGCGGCCCGCCCATGCACCCCGGCTCGCCTGACCGGCGCGAACTGGCGCGGCGCGCACTCTCTTATCGGCGCTGGCGGCCCTCGAAGGTGCCGTCACGGCACGCGACTTCTCGTGACGGGAAGGTGGACCACCATCCGTCCGGCAGCCGACAGCACCACGCGGCGTCGCAGGGGCTTGCCGTGCCGCTTGTGTGCGGCGGGCGGTGCCTCGAGGTGTCGGGCCTCCGACCATGCTGTTTCGATTCCGCTGCATTCCTGGAAATCGCCAGACGGTAGCATTCTGCTCGCACGGGATCTTTATTTCAGTCCGTCGCGTGGCCTGCGCCGGGCAGTAGACAGAGGTGAGGCGATGACGTCCTCAGAGGCGAACGTCAACAGCCGCGCGACGCCGCTGGGGGAGAACGACCCGCGGACGCTCGGCACGTACACGTTGCTGGGCAGGCTAGGGCAGGGCGGAATGGGGACCGTCTACCTGGGCAGATCCGAGCTGGGTCGGATGGTGGCCATCAAGGTGGTCCGCGCCGATGTCGCCGACGACCCGCAGTTCCGGAGCCGGTTCCGCCAGGAGGCGGCGACGGCGCGCCGGGTCGCCCGGGTGTGTACGGCCGAGGTGCTGGACTTCGACCCGGACGCGGCGCAGCCGTACCTGGTCACCGAGTTCATCGAGGGCCCGACGTTGTCGAGCTTCGTCACGCGGGGTGGCCCGCTGATCGCGGCGAACCTCGAGCAGCTCGCCGTCGGCGTCGCCGCCGCGCTTCGGGCCATCCACGCCGCGGGCATCGTGCACCGCGACCTCAAGCCGTCGAACGTCGTCCTGTCACCGTTCGGTCCGCGCGTCATCGACTTCGGCATCGCCCGCGCGCTGGACTCGGTGACGGGGCTGACCGGCGATCTGCAGCAGCTCGGCACTCCGGCCTTCATGTCGCCGGAGCAGATCCGCGGCGACGCGATCACCTCGAAGGCGGACATCTGGGCCTGGGGTGGCCTGGTGACCTTCGCGGCGACCGGGCAGTACCCGTTCGGCACGGGCAGCGCCCAGGCGCTGCTGTATCGGGCGATGAACGAGGAGCCGCGGCTCGACAGCGTCGACCCCTCGCTGCGCCCGATCGTCTGGGACTCGATGCGCAAGAACCCGCTGGACCGGCCGACCGCCAGCCAGCTGATGGGCCGGCTGCTCGGCGACGAGGCGAGCGACACCGGGAACCAGGAGGAACAGGTCACCAACGTCCTCGCGGACTGGAACGTGCCGGCTCTTGCGCCCGGTTCCACCCCGCCGCCCGCCGCCGTCGGCGGGCCGCGGGACATGGCGACCCTCGCCTCGACCCGCCCCGGCGCCCCGGCGGGCCAGGAGGCCGGCTACGCCTCGACCCAGTTGGCGACACAGCGGGTCACCCCGCCGCCGGGCCAGTGGTCCGGCGTTCCGGCGCAGCCGGGGCCGTCGGCGCCGCAGCCGGCGAAGCGCAGCCGGAAACCCCTCATCATCGGCATCGCGGCCGGCGTCGTCGCCGTCGCCGTGCTCGCCATCGTGCTGCCGCTGGCATTCAAGAGCGGCTCGAGCGACAAGCCGGCCGCGAGCGCGAGCTCGGGCACCGTCAGCGCGGCTCCCGCGGCGTTCGCGCTGCCCAAGGCCGCCACGCCGCTCGCCCTCGACACCCTGGTGCTCAGCCGGAACGCGGCCGCCCCGGGCGGTGGGAAGTACAGCCTCGTCACCGCGGTGGTGCCGAGCCCGACGGACGCCAGGTGGAACCTGCCGAAGATCACCACCATCCGGCCGCTGCTCAGCAGCAAGATCGGCGATCTGCAGTTCCCGGTGATCAGCCCGGACCGCCGGACGATCTACTACATGGACAACGCGAGCACGACCACGGTCTGGGCGATCGCGTCCGACGGGTCCGGCAAGCCGGTCCAGCTGCTCACCTCCGGCGACGGGACGAACCTCTCCCCGGTGAACGACGGGCGGCCCTCGATCTCACCTGACGGCAAGTTCATGGTGCTGCGTTCGACGACGGACCAGACCGGCCAGCCCAACCCGGGCCTCTACATCACCTCGCTGGACGGCAAGACGGTCCGCCGGCTGAACACCGAGCCGGAGGCATCCGATCCGTCCTGGTCGCCGGACGGCGAGCGCATCGCCTACTGGTCGAACACGACCGCGGGCGGTGGCGCCGGCTTCCTGGTGCTGATCTCGACGCAGCCGGGCGCCAAGGCGGAGCCGTTCAACAAGGCGGAGTTCCTCTCGGAGGGCGACAAGCCCAACCTCGACTCCGAGCCCACCTGGTCGCCCGACGGCAAGTACCTCGCGTTCGTCCGGCAGATCGCCAGCAACCCCGATGATCAGCAGATCGCGATCGTGAATGTGAACACCAAGCATGTCACCGCGGTCACCGGCGAGCACAGCACGCAGGACGCGCCGGCGTGGGGGCCGGTGAGGGACAGCGGAATCCTGCTCTTCACCGCCAACCGGGACCCTGACCACCCAGATGACCGTCAGCTGTTCATGACGAACATGAACGATTTTGACGCCGCCGACCGCCAGCTGACCGATGGCCGCGGAGACTTCGCCTTCCCCCGCTGGTCCGTCGGCTGATCGTTCGCGCTTCGCATGGCCGGCCCGGACGCCGCACACGGCGACCGGGCCGGCCATCGGCGTCTCGTGCGAGGACCAGATCGGTGAGTGCGTCCGGAGCGCGGCGGGTACCGACGACCGGGTAACCGGCGGACCGCAGCGCGACGGCCGTCGCGTGGCCGATCCCACTGGACGCGCCGGTCACTGCTGCCGGCGGCGTGGCCACCAGTCCCGTCGCGCTCCTGGTCATCCCGCCAAAGCTAGCCCCGAAGCCGCTTGCGGACGACGCGGAACGCCAGGAACAGCAGCGCGAGGATCACCAGGACGACGACCAGCCCGATGATGACCTGCCCGACGTCACGGCCGTGCTTCTTGGTGCCCGCCGCCAGCGGCGTCGCCGCGCTGGCGGCGCTCGCCGGAATCAGGGCCAGCGCGCCAGCCGCCGCCGCCACGGACCAAGCCCGTCGCGCGCCGCGCGCGACGCCGCCAGCCAGACGGCTCCCGACGAAACGCGCCCGCCAGCCAGACCCGGTCATCGCCATTCCCCCGCGCTCCGCCGTCAACGAATCCCCCTAGAAACCGACGTCCAGCCAGCCGGGCACGTTGCCCGCCGACCCACGACCCGCCAACGCGCAATGCCGCTGAATCGCCGTGATCGTAGCGGGCCTACCGCCTCCTCAGTACGCGGCCTGCCACCGGCTCCCCAGCCGGCGGTCCGCGTGTGGGCAAGCCTGGGTAGCGGGTCAGAGAGAGTTGGGCCGGGCTCGGAAACCAACACACAAATGCCAGCGGACCAGGGCGGATCGGGTCGCGCTGAGTCGCGGGTGCTGGGCCGGCGCGCGCGGGGGCGCGCCCCTGCCTGAAGCTGCGCCACCCGTGCAGTCGTCCGGTCGTCGGCGGGCGGCCGGTTGACGGGCTTGGCTCGTTAGGTTTTCCCGTATGGGTCTTCCTTCTGAGCGGGTGCGGGTCGACGGTGTGCGGGAGCTGGTGGCCGGCTACGCGCCGGGCAGTGGCGTCGAGACGAGCGACCTGGCCCGGGTCCGGGCCATGATCGAAGATGTCCCGGACCCGTGGTCCCGCACTGTGTCACTGCATCTCACCGCGTCGGCGGTGGTCGTCCACCCGGAGACCGAGCGGGTGCTGCTGCGCTGGCACGAGACGATCGGGAGCTGGCTACAGATCGGTGGCCACGCCGACCCGGGGGAGAGCGACCCGGTGGCCATCGTGCTGCGGGAGGGACGGGAGGAGACGGGGCTGGCGGATCTGCGACCATGGCCTACGGCGGCGCTGCGCCACGTTGCTGTCGTCTCAGTGCCGGCGAGCGCCCGGGAACCGGCGCACGAGCACGCGGACCTGCGCTTCGTGCTGGCGACCGCGACGCCGGACGAGGCCCGGCCGGAGAAGCCGACCGCGCCGCTGCGCTGGCTCACGCTGCCCGAGGCCTTGGAGATCGTCGCCGAGGAGAACCTGCGTGAGACGCTCGCGCGCGTCCGGCGGCTGTTCGGTTAGCGACTCGGTCCGAACTGTCAGCCCAGTCGGGTGCTGGGGCGCGCGTGCGGACTGACAGGTCTGACATCTCAGCGGGCCTTAGGGTCCGGGCGTTGTCCAGGGGGACTCGCTCGGCGTCGCGGAGCCGCCGGTGTCGAGGGTCGCCAGCTGGATGATCGTGATGCTGGCGAGGGTGACAGCCGCGCAACGGGGCGGGGTGGTCGTCAGGGTCAGGACAAGGCTGTCGGGTACTGGGGCCGTGAGTAGGTCGAGATCGACGGTGGCGAGCGTCGCCGGCTCGCTGCCCGGCTGGGTGGGGACTGTGGTGTTGGACTGCTGGAGCGGGGCGCCGCCCGCGTCCGACGAGTAGACGTCGGTGTGGATGACGGTCGCAGCGGTGCCGCCGGTCGCGGGGCCGGTATAGGAATCGGTGACCGTGAGTATGCGATGCCCGGTGGACTCGTCGATGGTTGCGGACAGGCTCGACGCGCTGAGGGTGATCGTGGCGCAGGTGACGTTTGGGATCAGCGTGGGGGTCGGGTACCCGCTCGGGCTTGCCGACTCCGACGGCGGCGAGGTCGGCGCCGGGCTGGGCGTCGGAGTTGGCGTTGGCGTTGGCGTGGGGGCTGGTGCCGGAGCGGAGGTGGCCGGGAGGAGGGCCGGTGGGCTCGTGACGAGCGGGCTGGCGCGCAGCGTCAGGGCAGGCGCGTCAGCGGAGCCGGTGCTGGTGGCGATGCCGTCCGGCTGGCTGGTGCTGGCAGGTGCCAGCGGGACGAGAGCGACGGCCGGCGGGGCGCTGGCCGGGGGCCGGTTCGCGGCCGGGGTGAACGCGGCGGTCGGCGCGGCTGGACTGCCCGCGAGGGTGACCGCGTCGCCGGGGGTGGCGACGGGCAGGGTGTCGGCGGGTGTGACCGGGGTGAGCGTGAACGGGATCTCGGAGCCGACGCCGTCGCCCGGCTGCGAGGCCTGGCCGCTCGGCGAGCTGACCGCGCCGCTCGGCGCGGCGAGTGCGCTTGTTCCGCCATGGCCGGCGCCGTTCTCATCACCGAGCAGCAGCAGCAGCAGCAGACCGACCGCGGGGATGACGAGCAGCCGGGTAAGCGCCCCGGCCCAGCTCACCGGGGGCCCGGGTCTGCGGTGGGCGCCCTTGCGACGGGCGGGCGACTTCGCCGGTGGCCGGGCCGGTGCGGGCAGGCGGTCGCGCCCTGGCGAGGAGGGCGGGACGCGCCTGGCCGCGAGCTGAGCGGGCTGCGCCGCCAGGCCGCCGGCGGCGCCGGCGCCCGGCTTCCGGACAGCGGTGCGGCGGTGCCTGCTCACCGCGAGCGGGCTCCTTCCCAGGTCGGGGCGTTGCCCACACGGCGCGCCGTCTTGGCCACGGGCTGCACGGTATTGGCTGCGTAGGGCCGCACAATACTAGTGAAGAACCGAACAATCTGTGCCTGCCGGGCATGCGGCGGCTGGTCGGCAAGGGCCGCCGGTCCCACGCTCGCACCACCCGAGCGTGAAGCCTGGCGGCCTGGCCGTCGCCGGATCGGCGCGAGGGTGGTCACGGCGTGCGGTCCGCGGCCGGCGGAGCGCTGGGACGGGGGCTGGCCGCGCTCGGGCTGGCCAGGGCGAGGCTGGTCGCCGCTGGGCTGGCCATCGTGATCGGGCTCGGGCCGGTGGCGGGACTGCTCGCCTCGCTGGGGCTCGGTGTCGGCGCGGCCGCCGGGGTCCCGGCCGGGGTTTTGGTCGCGCTGGGACTGGGCGACGTCGTCGGGGGCCGGCTGACGTTGGTGACCGTGAGAGCCGCCAGGGTGCTGGTGGGGCAGCCGGGTGGGCTGACGGCCAGGGTGAGGGAGACCGAGCTCGTCTGGCCGGGCGCGGTGAGTCCGCTGAGCGGAAGCTGGCTGAGCAGGACCGGCGGCTCGCCCGGTCTGAGCGGAACGGCACGGTCGGATTGGGCGAGCGCCTGCCCGGCGGTCGACCGGACGGTGGTGTGGATGGTGAGCACACCGTCGGCCGGTTCGACGGCGGTGTAACGGCCAGTGAGGTCGAGGGTGGTCGCGGTGAGAACGGCGCCGAGGCTGCCGGTGGTGAGGCTGATCGGAGCGCACGCGCCTGGCATCGCGGCAGTCCCGGAGGTCGTGAGCGCGGGGGCGAGGGCGACCGGCGGGACGGGTTGACCCGCGTCACCGGTGGCCGGTGGCGTCCCGGGGGTGACGAGTACGGGTTCGGGTCCGGTGGCGCCGTAGCCGGTGGCCCAGGCGAGGACGGCGCGGACGTAGGCGTCCGAGGGGTTGTAGGCGCGGATGGCGGCGTTCAGCTGTGCGGGGTTGGTGAGGTCGCGCCCGTGGGCACACAGGTAGCCGCCGGCGGCGAGGGCGGCGTCGTGGATGTTGTTGGGGTCTTTGCGGCCGTCGGCGTTGGCGTCGCGGCCAGCGCCTTTCCAGGTTCCGGGTAGGAACTGCAGGGGGCCGACGGCGCGGTCGTAGACGGTGTCGTCGTCGAGGGCGCCGCGGTCGGTGTCGAGGATGCGGGCGAAGCCGCCGGTGCCGGTGAGCCTGGGGCCGAGGATCGTGGGGGTGACGGTCCCGTCGGCGCTGATCTGGCGGCCCTGGGCGTTGCCTGATTCGACTTTTCCGATGCCGGCGAGGAGTTGCCAGCGCAGCTGGCAGCCGGGCTGTTCGGCGGTCAGGATTGCCGCTGCCTGCTGGTAGGCGGTCAGCACAGGGGCGGGGATCTGGCGTTCGGCGGCGGTGAGGGTGACCAGATCGGGTGTGGTGCCCGGATCGGCGGCGGCCGTCGCCAGCGCGCCGGTCGGCACCTCGGCGCCGCTGCCGCTCGCGCCGGTGTAGCCGACCGGCCGTCCCGCGGGGTTGAGCTCAGGCATCGGATAGCTGGTGGCAGCCGTGGGCGCAGTAGTCGCGCCGACGCCGTCGCTGGGGGGCGACTGGCAGACGATCAGCAGAGCGACGATCGCGGGCACGCCAATCGTCGGAAGACCGATGGCCTGCACCCGCCGGACGATCCGGCCGCGGTCGCGCGGCAAGCGGTGGCGGCCACGTCGCGGCGTTGAAAAATCCCTCACCGGCCTTCTACGCATCCGTGACTGCGAGCATCCGTGATTCCGGGCATCCGTCATTCCGAACGGGGCGGGCGGTTACGAAAAAGATAGCAACAGCAGTACGCCGCGGGCGCCGGGCAACAGGCCCGGGACGAGAATGAGGCATGGCCGTTGGTCTCACGTTCACACCCGCGCTCTCCCGGCCCGACCTGCTGGCCGGCCCGGTCGCCGCGGCACTCGGGGCGTTGCGTCTGTCCGACCCGGTCCACGTCGCCCCGATCGACCCGGACCTCGCGGACACCGCGGCGTTCTGCGCGACCTATGGCGTTCGGCTCGACGAGTCGGCGAACTGTGTCGTTGTCGCGGGCCGGCGCGGGCAGACGGTCACGTACGCCGCGTGCGTCGTGCTCGCGACCACGCGGGCGGACGTCAACGGCCTGGTCCGCCGTCGTCTCGACGCCCGCAAGGCCTCGTTCGCCGCGCGGGAGGACGCCGTCGAGGCGACGGGCATGGAGTTCGGCGGCATCACCCCGATCGGCCTGCCCGCCAGCTGGCCGGTGCTGGTCGACACCGCGGTGCTCGCCGCGCCGCGGATGATCGTCGGCAGTGGCCTGCGCCGCTCCAAGATCTCTCTGTCCGGGAAGACCCTGGGCCTGCTTCCGGGCGCCGAGGTCCTCGACGGGCTCGGCGTCCCCGCATAGCCGGAGAAGGCCACGCGGGGACGCCCGCGCGGTTCTACCGGTGGACGCTGCCCATGTCGGCGTAGCGGTCGCCCCGGACCCTCGCGCCGGCGGCGGCGAGATCGGCCAGCTCGGCGGCGCTCAGGTGGACGGCGGCGGCGGCGACGTTCTCGTCCAGGTAGCGGCGCCGTTTGGTTCCCGGAATCGGCACGATGTCGCCGCCCTGGCCGGCGACCCAGGCGAGCGCGACCTGCGCCGGTGTCGTGCCGTGGGCCGCGGCCACCTGCTCGACGGCGGCGACGACGGCCAGGTTGGCGTCGAGGTTCTCGGCGGCGAGCCGCGGGAAGTGCGCCCGGAAGTCGGTCGCGTCGAGCTCGGACGGCGCGGGCAGGGCGCCGGTGAGGAAGCCGCGGCCGAGCGGGGAGTACGCGACGAAACCGATGCCCAGCTCACGGGTGGTCGGCAGTACTTCGGACTCCGCGGGCTCCCGGC
>Ga0068863_100002944_pt1 | contig 16823 bp, 14 predicted proteins | sample KBSSwiS62_FD_66596 | JGI IMG/M metagenome (GOLD analysis project Ga0068863, IMG submission 66596) | Switchgrass rhizosphere microbial communities from Kellogg Biological Station, Michigan, USA - KBS Switchgrass S6-2 | ecosystem: Host-associated > Plants > Roots > Rhizosphere > Soil ...
GAACACGTCCCAGTCGCGTGCCTCGCCGAGCAGCGCCGCAAGCCATTTGACCTCGGCGATGAGCGGCTCGAGCTCCGCTTCGGCAGTGAATGATTTCATGAGCGACAGGCAGGAGCGGAGTCGTCTCGTGCCGACCCGCATCTGATGCACCCATTCGGGATCGTCGTCCGATAAGACACCATCGGCGTTGGCCGCGACCTGGCGCAGGCATTCGCGGGCGATCGCCGAAAGCGCGTCGGAGGTCGTCACGTCGGCATCGAGATCGACCTGTGCTGCGCGCACGGGCACCCGCGCCGCGGTGGACCATCCTTGGCGAAGCGCATAGCCGCGCTCCGCTTTCGATTGCGTCATGACGGACACCGGCAAGTCGGCAGCGAACGCGAGCCCTAGGCGAAAGAGATTGGCCGGGTCGCCCTCTTGCAACTCGATCTCGATCTCGGCAATGCGGGCGCGGCGCGAGCGTCCCGCTTCATGTGCACGGATCTCGCCGCGATCGACGCACAGCTGCGCGCGCGTGTTGTCGGGAAACTCGAGCTCGACCGTCTGCCGGCGGAACTCCGTCGTGCAGACCCGCATGAGGCCGCCGGTCTGCCGGACCTTCGTCACGAGCTTCTTCCACGGCGTCGTCGCGACGAGCGCGAGATCGGGGTCTCCTGACGCAAGCGGCCACTCATGCTCCGCCCGCGCATGGAGCCCGGCCCCCGCATCGGAAGGTCCCTTGAGAGTCTGGACCCAGCGCTTGCCGATGCGGCGAACGCGCAGGGACAAGCCGTCCTTCTGCAACCGGAAGGCCGGCGTATCGAAATACGTGCCGGAGACGTCGGCGGAACGAGCGCGACCTCGCTTCAAGGGCATGAGCGCGGCATGCCGCAGCAACAGCGGCATCGCCGCCGGGTCGAGCGAGAGCTTGAGCTCGATTTCGGTCGGAATGTCGTTTACTCCGCACCGCGCGGCCCGAGGAGCGCGAACGCGCGCTTCAGGCCTCGTCCGCCTGTTTCACGCGCCGTGCGCGCACGGCTTCCGCGAGTGTGGCGAGCGCTTCCACCGTCGCGTCCCAGCCGATGCAGGCGTCGGTGATCGACACGCCGTACTTGAGCGGCTGACCGGGGACGAGATCCTGACGGCCGGCGTTCAGATGACTCTCGATCATCAAGCCGCAGATGCGGCCATCGCCGCCGGCGATCTGCCCGGCGACGTCGCGGGCAACGTCGCTCTGCCGCTCGTATTTTTTCTCGCTGTTGGCATGCGAGCAGTCGATCATCAGGCGGGCGGCAAGTCCCGCGTTGGCGAGTGCCCTGCACGTCGCCTCCACGCTCTCCGCGCTGTAGTTCGGCGCCTTGCCGCCGCGCAGGATGATGTGGCAGTCCTCGTTGCCCGCGGTGTGCACGATGGCGGAGTGACCGCCTTTGGTGACGGAGAGGAAGTGATGCGGCGCGGACGCGGCCTTGATCGCGTCCACGGCGATCTTCACGTCGCCGTTCGTGCCGTTCTTGAATCCCACCGGACAGGAGAGCCCCGACGCGAGTTCGCGGTGCACCTGGCTCTCCGTCGTGCGCGCGCCGATCGCGCCCCACGCGATCATGTCGGCGAAGTATTGCGGCGTGATCATGTCGAGGTACTCGGTGCCCGCGGGCAGGTCGAGCTCGTTCACCTCCACGAGAATGCGGCGCGCGAGCCGGAGCCCTTCGTTGATCCGGTAGCTGTCGTCGAGGTGAGGGTCGTTGATGAGGCCCTTCCAGCCGACCGTCGTGCGCGGCTTCTCGAAATAGACGCGCATGACGATGACGAGATCGGCGGCGAGCTCGCGCCGCTGCGCGGACAGCCGCGTCGCGTAGTCGATGGCCGCATCGTAGTCGTGGATGGAGCAGGGGCCGACGACGACGAGCAGCCGGTCGTCAGCGCCGTGAAGGATGCGATGGATCGCCTGCCGCGCTTCGAACGTCGTGTTCGCTGCGCGCTCGGACGCCGGAAACTCGCGCAAGAGATGCGAGGGCGGCGCGAGCTCCATGATCTCGCGGATGCGCGTGTCGTCGATGGGCAGGCGTGCCGCCGCAGGTCCTGGCGCGAGCGGCCGGTTGCGGTTGGTCGCGGGGGGCGAAATCGGCGCGGGCGAAGAAGTGGGATTGGACATGGGAGGCGGCAGTGCCGTGATTGTTTTCTCAACAAAAACAGGATATTACCAGCTTACGCTCGGCAAGGGGCGGCACGCGCCTCCCCCGTTGCTCGAAAGCAGGATGGCTAAAACGAGACATAGCTGACGCAGGTCAATGGGCGGTAGCCGAAATCGTTGCTTCGCGCGTTTAGGATACCGTAGACTGCGCTCGACCCTGCTGGCTCGCCAGCGTGCCAAAGCAGACTACCCGGTGGCTCCATTTCCAAGCGAAGAGGTTTGGGGCAACTGAGGAGGCAACAAAATCAATCCGCTCATTTCCAGGAGAACCGTATGAAGAAGCTGATCGCGCTCGCCGTGTTTGGCGCGCTGAACCTGCTCGTTGCGCCGGTGTTTGCTGCCGACGCCGCGAAGTCCGCCGCCCCGGCCGCCGCACCCGCGGCCGCCCCGGCCGCCCCCGCTCCGGCCGCCCCCGCGCCGGCCGCACCTCCCGCAATGGCGCCCGCAGCGGCTCCCGGAATGGCTGCGTCGGCTGGCGGGTCCAGTTGCGATGCAATGGCCGCCGAAAAGAAGCTCGCAGGAGCGGCCAAGACGAGCTTCGTGAAGAAATGCAACAAAGACGCGGCGGACACGGCGAACAAAGCGTGCACTTCGCAAGCCGCGGACAAGAAGCTCGCCGGTGCAGCGAAGAATAGCTTCGTCAAGAAGTGCGTGGCGGATGCCACGATGGCGAAGAAGTAACGACGGCGAAGCGTTGCCACCGGAGTATCGCTGACACGAGCGAAAGTGCAGCAGCCGAACACGGCCGGGTGACCTCCTGTCCATCCGGCCGGACCGACAGGGCCCCACCGGGCAACCGGCTGGGGCCTTGTTTTATGCTTTGCGCACCAGCAGGCCTTTGAGATATTCGCCCTCGGGAAACGCCAACGCGACCGGATGATCCGCGCTCGCGCCGAACGTGCCGATGACCGACGCATCGGCGCCGGCATCCTGGGCGGCACCCGCGACGATCTTGCGGAATAGCGCCGCATCGATTCCGCCGGAGCACGAAAACGTCGCCAGCAGGCCGCCAGGGCGCAGCAGCTTGAGAGCGAGCAGGTTGATGTCCTTGTACGCGCGTGCTGCGCGTTCGGCGTGCGCGGCCGTCGGAGCGAACTTGGGCGGATCGAGTATTGCCACATCGAATGTGGCGCCGCGATCGCGCAGCTTGCGCAATTCCGCGAACGCGTCCGCTTCCCGCCACTCGGCGCGACCGGAAGGCAGCGACGGATTGCGCGAAAGGTTTTCCCGCGCGAGGTCGAGAGCGTCCGCCGAGCTGTCGATGGAAATCACACTTTTGGCGCCGCCCGCCAGCGCGGCAAGCGTGAAGCCGCCTGTGTAGGCGAACGTGTTGAGCACGTCCTTCCCCACGGCAAGATGCCGCACGAGCGCGCGATTCGTGCGCTGGTCGAGGTAGAACCCCGTCTTTTGCCCTTCTGCTACGTCGACGCGATAAACGAGCCCGTCCTCGACGAACGTGACGGGCGCGCGCAGTTCGCCGTGCGCACCTCCGGATCGCGGATCGAGACCTTCGAGCTTGCGCACGTCGACGTCCGAGCGCTCGTACACGCAGCCAATCCCCGTCGCCGCGACGAGCGCCGCAACGATCTCGGCCCGCCAGCGCTCCGCGCCTGCGGACGCAAGCTGCAGCACGATCGTGTCCGCATAGCGATCGGCGACCACGCCCGGCAAGCCGTCCGACTCTCCGTGCACGAGCCGACACCCCGTGTGGCGCGCATCCAGCATGGCGGCGCGCGCTGCGACCGCGCGCGCAACACGCCGTGCGAAGAATTCGCCATCGACGCGCTCGCCCGAGTCGAACGTCCAGGCGCGCGCCCGGATCTGCGACGTCGGCGACCACGCGGCATACGCGAGGAACGCGCCATCGCTCGAATGGACGGCGACGGTGTCGCCAGACGTGCGCTCGACTTCCGCCGCGGCGAGCGCGCCGGAAAAGATCCAGGGATGGCGCTGCCGCAGCGACTTCTCTCGTCCGGGCTTCAGCCGAACGACCGGATACGGGTCAGCCAAGCGCCGGTCAGCCAAGTGCGACGCCAGCGAGGCGCCCCACGCCGAACGTCACGGCCCCCGCGAATCCTCCGAGCAACAGCATGCGCAGACCGGAATTGAGCGCGCTGCGTCCGGTGAAGAGCGACAACAGCGCGCCGACGGCGAACAACGAGAGCCCCGTCACGCCGATCGCGATCGGCAGCGTCCGCGGACCCGACAGCACCATGAATGGCGCGAGCGGCAAGAACGCGCCGACGGCGAACGAAAGGAACGACGCGATGGCCGCTCCCCACGGCGAGCCGAGCTCGTCGGGATTGAGGCCGAGCTCCTCCCGCGCCAGCGTGTCGAGCGCATGCTCGGGATCGGCGACGATCCGCGAAGCGAGCTTCGACGCTTCCTCCGGCCGCAGTCCTTTCGCGGTGTAGATGAGCGCAAGCTCCTGCGCCTCGGCTTCCGGGTACTGGGCGAGCTCGTCACGCTCGAGGCCGATCTGATACTCGAACAGCTCGCGCTGCGAGCGCACCGAGACGTACTCGCCGGTCGCCATCGCGAACGCGCCTGCGCACATCCCGGCGATGCCGGTCAGGATCACGGTATGCGCATCGGGGCTCGCGCCGGCGATGCCAAGGATGAGGCTCGCGTTCGAGATGAGCCCATCGTTGATGCCGAATACGGAGGCACGAAGGTTGCCGCCGCCATGCAATCCCCGGTGCCGGTGCTCGCTGCCGCTTCCGGGCCTTGGCGTCGCGTGGCCGGTTTCCTTCGGCAGCGTGAGATCGTAGATGCCCATGCCGCGAACCTTCATCGCGGCCAGCATCGAGCGCATCCTTCTCGGGCCGAGCTTCGACACCAGGGCCATGACGATGCGCGTGCGCGCATCCGGAACGTACGGGGTCGGCGCGGGGTGGCCGCGCGCAGTCAGCTGCGCTCGCCAGATCGCCGCCTGGGCCTCGGCTTCCCCGGCGAGCCGGCGGAAGAGCTCGGCGCGCGCGCTGTCGTTTTCGGCGTCGGCGCACGTGCGATACAAGAGCGCCGAGCGCTGCTCCTCGGTCCAGCTTTCGAGCGGATTCGACATCGGTGATCGCGGCTTGGCGGTCGCTTGATTTCCTGGCGCCGTGGTCCGTTGGGGCGGGCGCAAGCTAGGGCCTGTTCACACTATGGATGCAAACGCGAACGGCTGGCATTGGGCGCCTAACCGCCCGCGAGCGCCCCATCGATCCGCGCCATTATCTCCGGAGTGAGCTTCGGCACGACATCGAGCGACTTCATGTTCTCCGTGACCTGCTCGGGCCGGCTCGCTCCCGTGATGGCGGTCGACACATGGGGATTCTTGAGGCACCACGCAAGCGACATTTGCGCCATCGTGCAGCCAATATCCGCGGCGATGGGCACGAGCCTCTTCACCACCGCGATCTTGGGCTGATCCGACAACCGCTCCGCGAGCCACTCGTAGCCCTTGACCGTGCCGCGCGAGTTGGCGGGAATCCCGTCGTTGTACTTGCCGGTCAAAAGCCCCGACGCGAGCGGGCTCCAGATGGTCGTGCCCAACCCGATGTCGCGGTAGAGGCGCGCATATTCTTCCTCGACGCGCTCGCGATGAAGCAGGTTGTATTGCGGCTGCTCCATCACCGGCTTGTGCAGGTGGTGCCGCTCGGCGATCTGCCAGGCTGCCATGATCTCCGCGGCCGTCCACTCGGACGTGCCCCAGTAGAGCGCCTTGCCGGCGGTGATCATGTCGTGCATCGCGTACACCGTCTCCTCGATCGGCGTGTCGGGGTCGGCGCGATGGCAGAACACGAGGTCCACGTAGTCCATGCCGAAGCGGGTGAGCGAGCCGTCGATTGCCTGCATCAGGTATTTGCGATTCAGCGTGTTCTTCTCGTTCGGGCCATCGTTCAGCCCCCAGAAGAACTTGGTGGATACGATGTAAGACGAGCGGCGCCAGCCGAGCTTGCGCAGCGCTTCGCCCATCAGCACCTCGGACTGTCCTCGCGCATAGACCTCGGCATTGTCGAAGAAATTCACTCCGGCGTCGCGCGCGGCGGCCATGCACTCGCGCGCAAGGTCGGTGCCCATCTGGTTGCCGTACGTCACCCAGGATCCGAACGAGAGTTCGCTCACCTTGAGGCCGGAAGCGCCGAGACGGCGGTATTGCATCGTTGTCATTTGGCTCCCTAGAGGGGATTCGCGACTCGAACGCGCCGACAGGAACCCGGCGGGAGCGCGTTAGGTAGAATCGCAACCCTCTATTCTACGCACAGGGAACACTCGATGCCTGCTTCCGCCCGCAAGCCGCCCCTCTCCGTCGAAGCGCTGTGGGCCATCAAACGCATCGCCGCCCCAACGCTGTCGCCGGACGGCGCCTTGTCCTGCGCAGCCGTGACGAGCTTCGACATGGGCACGAACGAAAGCACGATCGAGTTGTGGCTCTTCCCGACCGGTCTTGCCGGCAAGCCAGGCGCCAAGGCACGGCGGCTCACTGCCGGCGACAAGGACAGCGACCCGAAGTGGTCGCCGCTCGGGGACGCGATCGCGTTTACCGCGAAGCGCAAGGACGACGACGAGCCCCAGATCTACGTCATCGCGCCGGACGGCGGCGAGGCGCGGCGCGTGACGTCGTTGGCCACAGGGTGCTCGGCGCTCAAGTGGTTTGCCGACGGCAAGCGGATCGCGTTCGTTTCGTGGGTCTGGCCCGACCTCAAGACCGACGCGGAGCAGGGGAAGCGCAAGAAGGAGAAAAAGGACGGCAAGGTCAAGGCGCACGTGACGGAGCGCGCCGAGTTCCGCTTCTGGGACCATTGGCTGACCGACGGTCGCGAGCCGCATGTATTCGTGTGCGACGTTGCCACCGGCCGCTGCCGCGACGTGCTCGCCGGCACCGGCCTCGCATTGCCGCCCTGGGAGCCGAAAACGGAGGACTACGACATCGCTCCGGATGGACGCGAGATCGCGCTGACGGTCGACCTCGGTCCTGAACAGCGAATGATGGCGCGACGCGACATCGTTACCCTCGACCTCGCGACGAAGCGAAAGCGCGTTCTCACCGCCGGGACCGGCACCGACGACGCGCAGCCGCTCTACGCGCCGGACGGTCGAGCGCTCGTTTTTCACGCGTACGACGTTGCGCGGTCCTTCAACGACCAGGGCAAGCTGATGCTGCGCGAACGCGCGAGCGGTCGCATGCGCGTGCTCGCGCCGCGCCTCGACCGCCAGCCGCAGCACGTTGCGTGGGCACCCGATTCGCGCTCGCTGCTGTTCACGCTCGAGGATCATGGTCGAGTCGGGTTGTGGCGCTTGTCGACGAATGCCGCCGATGCCGCTGCGGCACCGCTGGCGGTATCCGCGTCCGGCGGGTCGATCGGCGGCTTTGCGCAATCGCGCGACGGCTCGATTCTCGCGTTCGAGCGGGCTACGGCCGTGTCTCCACCGTCGCTCTATGCCTGCCGGAGCGACGGCTCCGGCGAGCGATCGATCGAGACGCTCAACCGCGCGCTCCTCGCCCGCCACTCGATGGGAACCGTGCGCGAGGTGACCGTCAAGGGCTGGGGCGGCGCGCCCGTCCAGATGTGGATCACCTATCCGCCGAACTTCGATCCCGACAGGAAGTGGCCGCTGCTGCAGACGATCCACGGCGGGCCGCACGCGGCGCACCAGGACATCTGGCATTTCCGCTGGAATACGCAGGTGTTCGCGGGCTACGGATATGTCGTCGCCGCCGTGAATTACCACGGCTCGTCCGGGTTCGGACAGAAGTGGCTCGAGACGATCCGCGGGCGCTACGGCGAGAAGGAATTCGCGGATGTCGAAGCGGGCACCGACTGGATGCTCCGGCAGGGGTACATCGATCGCGGACGCCTCGTCGCCACGGGCGGAAGCTATGGCGGATTCATGGTTGCGTACATGAACGGCAATACGGACCGCTACAAGAGCTACGTGTGCCACGCCGGCTGCTACGACTGGGTCAGCATGATGGCGACCGACGGCTACGCGTTTTTCTCCGACGAGCTCGGCGCCTTCCATTGGGACGACCCGACGCGCGTGATGAAGCAGTCGCCGCATCACTATGTCAAGCGGGCGAAGACGCCCACCCTCGTGATCCACGGCGAGCAGGACTATCGCGTGCCCGCAACGCAGGCGCTGCAGTACTACGACACGCTGAAAGCGAAGAACGTCCCGTCCCGGCTCGTCTATTTTCCGGACGAGAACCACTGGATCCTGAAGCCGCAGAATTCGCGACTGTGGTATCGCGAGTTTTTCGATTGGCTGGCGCGCTATGCGCCCGGCGGTCCCGTGCGGGAGCGCGCTGCCGCTAGACGGCCGTAATCGGCGGTCCTGACAACCTCTTCTCGTACGCGCCCTGGCAGGCGACGCACCGCTGAGCGGTGGGATAGGCCTTGAGCCGGGCAGGCGCGATCGGCTCGCCGCAATCGATGCATTCGCCGTACGACCCGTCGCGCATCCGCGCGAGCGCGGCGTCGACTTGCGTCAGGTCGGCCAGCACGTGCTTCACCTCGGCGAGATCGAGCTCCGCCAGGCCGTCGGCGACACCCCATTCGTCGCCGCTCTCCTGGATGCGATTCCGGAGCCCGACCACGCCCTCGTCGCCGCTGCCGGCGAGCTGCGTTTTCACCTCGACGCGCAGCGCCGTGCGCCGAGCCTCGAGCTCGGCTTTCAGGAGCGCGCGATCGTCCGCGGAAAGTTCGTTGTTCGCCATGGGGAAGAGCCCTGTCGGGCGGTGCCTGCCAGATTCGACCACCCCATTATCCGCATTTTCGGCGTTGCACGAAACCAGCGTGCGGGGCTTGAAAAGTTTCGCCAGAGCGCCAGATCGGGGGAGAAGGCGAATGGACCTGCAATCGGACGAAGGTCCGGATGTCCATTTCAATGGACGTCGGAGCGAAGTTCGCCGCCAACCCAAAATACGGAGAACCCATGCACAACGTGTCTCTATATCACCCGCACAACGGATTCGACGAGCTCGTCCGCGGCTTCTTCCGCCCCGTGCGCGTCGAGAAGTCGGCACCCCCGATCAAGATGGATGTCGTCGAAACCGACGCGGCATACGTCGTCAAGGCAGAGATTCCCGGCGTCACCAAGAACGACATACAGGTTTCGATCGAAGACGACGTCGTCACCATCGGCGCCGAAGTGAGGCGCGAGAAGGAAACGAAGGACGGTGAACGCGTGCTGCGCACCGAGCGCTACAGCGGCAGCGTCTATCGCGCTTTCACGCTTCCTGTCGAGATCGACGAAGCCGCGAGCACGGCGAAGTACGAGAACGGCGTGCTCGAGCTGACGCTCACGAAGAAGCCTGCCGCAGCGGGCCGCAAGCTCACGATCCAGTAAGCATCCCGCAATCTCTCCGGCGACGCGCCCGGCGGGGAAGTCTTCCCGCCGGTTCCGCGTGCGATCGCGGCCTCCGCAAGCGCGCCAGGCAGTCGTCGGCGCCGGATGGTGCAGAGCCGTTCGCGAGCTGTGAGCGGGCGATCAGCGCACCCGCTTGGCGGGATACTCCTCGTCGATGTTGTCGCGGAAGAAGCTCCACGGCGACGATGCGGAGACGAGCCGCCGGAACGTGTCCGCCGACACGCCACCGTACTCGAACGTGCCGGACGTCATTTCGACGACGAGAACCCGTCGCGTGGCGTCATAACCGGCTGCGCGCAGGTTGCCGCCGGACAAGCGCTTCATCTCCATCGGATCTCCTGACTCTGCTGCGCCGTCCGGCGCAGCTTGGCGACGTCGCTCGATGCTAGGATTATACGAGCGGCCGCGGCTTGCTCATCGGAGCAGATCGCTTCCCTCCACGCGAACCGGCCGGACGGTATCGACGATGCACAGTTCCGAAGAACGCAATCGCGGTCGCGAGACGCTCGGTCGAGTGGACCGGTTATGCCGCTTCTTCGTGTGCGTTCTCGTCGCCGCCAGCCTTGCCGCGACGGCCCACGCGGCCGACGCTCCGAAGGTTCTTCGCGTCGTCTTCGGCGCCCCCGAAATGAGCTTCGACCCGCAGTGGTCTTCGGACGCCGCGTCCGACTCGATCATCGAGAACATCTACGATTCGCTGCTCGATTACGACTACCTCGCGCGGCCGCTGCAGCTCGTTCCTCGTACGCTCGAGGCGATGCCGACCGTGCAGGAAAACGGCACGAGCTATGTGTTCCACATCAGGAAGGGCATCTATTTCGCGCCCGACCCGGCGTTCAAAGGCAATCGGCGCGAGCTGAGCGCAGCCGACCACGCCTACGGCCTGAAGCGCCTGCTCGACCCGGCGGTCAAGAGCCCGTGGCGTTGGCTCATCGAAGGCCGCGTCGTCGGCGCCGCTGAGGCGCGGACCAAAGCGGAAAAGACCGGCCGCTTCGATTACGACGCGCCCATTCCCGGCCTCGAGGTCGTCGACCGCTACACGCTGCGCATAAGGCTCGTGCAGCCCGATCTGCGCTTTCTCTATGGGCTCGCGGTGCCGAACACCGCCGCCGTCGCCCGTGAAGTCGTCGAGACGTACGGCCTCGATTTCGGCGGCCATCCGGTGGGCACCGGGCCGTTCATGCTCGGCGAATACAAGCGCAGCGCAAAGATCGTCCTCATCGCGAATCCAAACTATCGGGCCGTGACCTATGTCCCCGCCGGCCCGGTGCCACCCGAGGCGGTATCCATCGCCGCTGCATTGAAGGGCAAGAAGCTGCCGCTCGTGGATCGCGTGGAGGTGAACGTCATCGAGGAAGCGCAGGCGCAGTGGCTCGCATTCCTGAACCGCGAGATCGACCTGCTCGAGCGGCTGCCGTCCGACTTCGTCGACGAGGCGCTCGTCGACGGCAAGCTGCGGCCCAATCTCGCTGCGAAGGGAATACGCCACGAAATGCTGCTGCGGCCAAACACCCGGTGGATCTACTTCAACATGGACGATCCCGTCGTCGGCGGCTATACGCCGGACAAGATCGCGCTGCGGCGGGCGATCGCCATGGCGCACGACGAAAGGGAATTCATGCGCGTATTGCTGAAGGGCCGTGCCGCGCCCGCAGAAAGTCCGATTCCTCCAGGCATTGCGGGCTACGACCCGAAGCAGAAGACGCAGGCGCAGCTCTTCGACCCCGCGGCTTCGCGCGCGCTGCTCGATCGATTCGGCTACAAGGACAGGGACGGCGACGGCTACCGCGAGTCGCCCGATGGAAAGCCGCTCGTGCTCGAGTTCTGGTCGCCACCCACGCTGATCTCGCGGCAGACGGACGAGCTCCTGAAGAAGAACCTGGACGCGATCGGCCTCCGGATCGTGTTCAAGAAGGACAAGCTGCCGGAGCTTCGCAAGATGGCGCGGCTGGGCAAGATTCCGATGCGCGCGGACGGCTGGAACGCCGACTACCCGGACGCCGAGAACTACATGCAGCTCCTCTACGGTCCGAATGCGGGCCAGGAGAACCAGGCACGCTTCAAGCTTCCGGAGTTCGACGCGCTGTACGACCGCGCGCGCAAGCTGCCCGATTCGCCCGAGCGCACCGCGTTATTCGACCGGATGACGGAGCTCGTCCTCGCCTACGCACCGTGGCGGCTGACCGAGCATCGCTTCGAGGATCAGCTGCTGCAGCCCTGGGTCGGGCCCTATTTTCCGCATCCCATCAAGGGACAGGTCTGGCTCTACACCGACGTGGACGCCAAGGCCCAGGCGAGAGGCGGAGCGAAAGTCGCGCCCTGACGCGGGGATCCGGCGCGGTTCGTTGCGGCTCTAGCGCTCGACGAACCGCGGCGCGGCATTCACCGCGAGCCGCATCAGCACCGCATCATCGTCCTCGGCATGGCCCGCGGCGACGGCAGCGGAAAATGCGCCGCGCGCAAGCTTGCTGAACGGCGCATCGAGGCCGAGCCGCTCGGCGAGCGCCGCCGCAATGGCCACGTCCTTGGCGAGAAGCTTGACCGCAGCCCGCGGCGTGAGATCGTTCTGCAGCGCGCGCGGGATTCGGTCGGCGAAGATCCAGCTCCCGCCGGAGCTCGCGTTCACGACGTCGCGCACGCGCTCGAGATCGAGACCGGACGCCTGGGCGAGCGCGAGCGCTTCGGCGCCCGCCGCGAGGTTCGCGCCGGCAAGGAGGTTGTTGACGATCTTGAACGTCGAGGCGTCGCCGGCGCGCGTCCCCAGCACAAAGACGCGGCCCGCGATGAGGTCGAGAATGCCGCGCGCGCGCGTGAGTGCGCCGTCCTCGCCCGACACCATCATCGTCATCGTTCCGGCGGCAGCTTTTGCGGGCCCGCCGGAAACCGGCGCGTCGAGCAATGCGAGCCCCGCCGCCGCGAGCCTGGGTGCGAGATCCCTGACATAGAGCGGATCGACCGTCGAGGAGACGAGCACCACGCGACCGCGTGCGTCGCCGCTCGCGAGACCTTCCGGTCCGAACAACACGGTCTCCACCTGCTCTGCGTCGACGACCAGCACGATGACGACGTCGGAGGCGCGCGCGAGCTCGGCAGGGGACGCGCAACCCGCTGCGCCGTGACCGACGGCGCGAGCCTGCGCTTCGACCCGGATGTCCCGCGCCGACGTCGCGATCCCGGCGCGAACGAGGCTCTGCACCACACCACCGCCCATCGCGCCGGTGCCGATGACGCCGACGCGCAACGCGGCCGGCGACGACGGCAGCGTCGTCATTTCACGGCCGAGAACGGCTCGCAGTCGTTGAGGTGGGTGGGCGACCCCATCCGGACGAGCTCGAGGTCCATGCCCTTGCCCTGCAGGTCGATCTGGCCGTTCGAGAAGCGCACGCCGGATGTCGTGGGAACCTGGTATAGAAACACGCGGTTGCCGTCCGGCATCAGGAGCCGCGCCTCGCCCGCGTCGAAGCGGATCACCACCCGCTCGCCTGCCGCGGTGCACGCCCAGGTATTCTTCGCGGCCTCTTCTTCTTCCTTCGAAGGCGCCGGCGTGCACGCGACGATGAACATCGCGATGGACGCGGTGGTGCAGCGGACGAGGCGCGGGAAGCGGGCGACGCGCATCGAATCAGGATAGCACGGGCGGCGCGCGCCTCTGCGAGTCACGGATCGGCCTTCGCCCGGAAGCGAATGTCGTCCGAATAGGGCAACACCTCGACCGGCTTCCCGGTGCGAAGCTCCGCCTGCGCCGCCTGCCACCAGCGCGCGTCGAGGAGTTCGGCGTGGAACCGCATGAAGGGCTCCCGCGTGCGCGGATCGGTCAGCAGGAACGTACCGAACTCCTCGGGGAAGACGTCGCGTGCTCCCACCGGATACCAGACGTCGCCGGACATCTCGTCCCACCCGGGCGGGGGTTCCGGAATCCTGCGGAAGTTGCAGGTGGTCAGGTATTCGATCTCGTCGTAGTCGTAGAACACGACCCGGCCGTAGCGGGTGACGCCGAAGTTCTTGAACAGGAAGTCGCCGGCGAAGATGTTGACCGCCGCGAGGTCGCGGATCGCATTGCCGTATTCGCGCATCGCATGCTCGCGCTGCGAATCGTCCGCCTTCTCGAGGTACATGTTAAGCGGAATCAGCCGCCGCTCGATGTAGAGGTGGTCGATGACGACGCGATCGCGGTCGATCTCCAGCACCGACGGCGCGACCTCCATGAGCTCCGCCAGCAGGTCGTCGGAAAAGCGCTCGCGCGGGAACGCGACGCCCGAGTATTCGAGGGTGTCGGTCATCCTGCCGACGCGATCGTGGTGCTTGACGAGCCAGTACTTGGCCTTGACCTTCGCGCGGTCGGTGTCCTTCGACGCCGAGATCTTGTCGCGTATCACCTTGAACACGTACGGGTAGGACGGCAGCGTGAACACCGTCATCACGAGGCCCTTGATGCCCGGCGCGATGACGAACTTGTCGCGCGAGTGCTTGAGGTGGTGCAGAAAGTCGCGGAAGAAGAGGTTCTTGCCGGCTTTCTGCAGTCCCACCATCGTGTAAAGCTCGGCCGCGGTCTTGTCCCGGAGGATCGCGCGCAGGAACTCGACGTACGCCGACGGCACCTCCATGTCGACGAGGAAGTACGCCCGGTTGGCGGAGAACAGGAGCGCGAGATCGACGTGGTCCACCACCAGAGCATCGAAGTACAGCCTGCCCGCGGCATCGTGCTTCACGGGGACGACGAACGGATAGGTGCTCGCGCCGTTCACCACGCGACCGACGATGTACGCCGTCTGATTGCGGAAGAACGGTGACGACAGCACCTGGATCTGGTGATTCGCCTCCGGACGGAAGGGCCGCGCAAAGCGGCGCCGGAACGCCGACAGCACGTTGCGCAAGTCGGCGCCGAAATCCGCGAAGCGGCGCTCGAACCGGAAGTCGAGCGTGATGTCGATCAGCGCGTTGCGCAATCCCTGCTGCAGCGGGTAGTAGCTGCGGTACGACGGCGGGTCGGCATCGATGTGCTCGGTCGAGATCGCCGGGCGGACGAAGATGAAGCGGTTGTTGTAGTAATCGCGCTTCAGCACCTTCACGGAGACCGAGTTGAAGAACGTCTCCGCGCATTCCGGCTGCCGGTGGTCGATCAGGAGCCCGATGAAGTCGCGCTTGACCTCTTCCCACAGGCGCTCGCCTTCCGGTCCTTCCTGGCCGGCGTAGCGATAGGCGCGATCGATCTTGTCGGCCGTCTCCTCGACCCGCCGGTCGTAGAAATCGACGCGGTCGGCCGCCACGTGCTGGATGGCGAGCCAGTTGCCCGCCTCGAAGTGCCGCTTGGCCGCGCGGGCGCACTCCCGGAAAACGGCGTAGTGATGGTCGAAGCCTTCCAGCACGAGGCGCGCAATGCCGTGCGCCTCGCTTGTGTTCTCCGCGGCCGTCATCGGCGCGTCGGATATCGGCGCGTCAGCTGGGGAGGCCAAGGTGAAATCGGGCAACGGCAGCGGCCCGCGTCGTCACGACGCGAACGTATTGCAACGCCGCATGTCGCCCGTTTCCAGTCCCGTGCGGAACCAGCGCAGCCGCTGCTCGGAGCTGCCGTGGGTGAAGGATTCCGGCACGACGTACCCTTGCGCGCGCTTCTGGATCGCATCGTCGCCGACCGCCGACGCGGCGCGAAATCCTTCTTCGAGGTCGCCGGGCTCGAGCGCGTTGCGCTTCTGCGCGAAGTAACCCCAGACGCCGGCGTAGCAATCGGCTTGCAGCTCGAGGCGCACCGACAGCGCGTTCCGCCCGCGCGCATCGGTTCGCCGCATCATGTCGTCCACTTTGCGCATCGTGCCCGTGAGGTTCTGCACGTGGTGGCCGACCTCGTGCGCGATGACGTAGGCCTGCGCGAAATCGCCGGGTGCGCCGAAGCGCCGGGACAGCTCGTCGAAGAAGTTGATGTCGAGGTAGACCGTGTGGTCGCCCGCGCAGTAGTGGGGCCCGACCGCGGCCTGCGCGCCGCCGCATGCCGAGCGCGTCGCGCCGTGAAACAGCACGAGTTTCGGGCGCTGGTACTCCGCGCCGATGGTCTTGAAAACCGCGGTCCATACGTCCTCCGTGTCGCCGAGCGTGGCGCGTACGAAGTCCTTCGCCTGGCTCGGCGCGCCCGGCGCGCGTGGGGGACTCTGGGCCGGCGCGCGCTGAGGCCCGTAGCCCGGCGGCGGTTGCGGGGTGGGATGCGCCTGTTGCGGGGCGACCGGGCCGCTGCCTTCCATCATGCCGATCATCTCCAGCGGATTGACGCCGAAGACGAGGCTCGCGATGACGATGACGACGAGTGCACCGCCCCCGAGGCGCATGCCTCCGCCACCGATGGGAAAGCCGCCGCCGGAGAAGCCGCCGCCATCCTCGCCGGTGCGGTCCTCGACGTTGTCGCTACGGCGAAAGTCACCCCAGCGCATCCTCGTCTCTCCTGTGAGCGAACTTCCGGGGGAGGGCAGCCCCGAGACCTTACGGCTTCAGCGCACGGTAGAGGAAAGGCAGGCTGACGTCCATCCGGTAGTCCACATCCGAGTGATTGTCGTCGAACTCCTCGTAGCGGTGGCGGATGCCGGCTTCAGCCATGCGCAGCGAAAGAATCCGCGTGCCGTAGTGGATGTGATACTGGTCGCGCCAGCCGCAATCGACGTAAATGCCCCGGAGCGACCGCAACGCGTCGGCGTATCGACCGACGAGGTGAATCGGGTCGTGGCGACGCCAGCGCTTCCACCGGTCGTCGAGACGCTCGCCGGTTTCCATGTGGAACGGAATCCGGAAACCGAGCGGCGCTTTCGCGTCGGGATCGTACGTCGCCGCCATGCAGACGTTCATGATCGCGTGGCCTTCCGCGGGCGACAGCTTCTCCTTCTTCCAGACTGCATCGAGGAAGCGCTGGACGCGGCCGTCGTCGTAACCCTGGGCGAGTCCCTTGCGGCCGCGCACCTCGGCGAGCGCATCGTAGGGGCCCGGCACGCGCCGCGGCTCGCGGTACTTTGCGAGCTCGTTGAGCGTGTTGGGCCAGTCGTGGTGGTAGACCATGTCGAAGTAGGCGTCGCCCGAGTGGTTGGCGATCGCGCCCCAGTGCTTCGCGTACTTCATGCCGTGGATGATCGCCCCGTAGCCGCCCGAGGACTTGCCGAAGCAGCCGCGATGGTCGCGTGACGCGAGCGTGCGGAATTCGCGATCGACGAACGGGATGATCTCGCGCGTGAGGTAGTCGCCGTACGCGCCGATGGCGGTCGAATTGACGTACTGGTTGCCGCCGAGCGACGTGAAGCAATCGGCGAAGACCACGATGGCG
>Ga0068863_100002945_pt1 | contig 16820 bp, 18 predicted proteins | sample KBSSwiS62_FD_66596 | JGI IMG/M metagenome (GOLD analysis project Ga0068863, IMG submission 66596) | Switchgrass rhizosphere microbial communities from Kellogg Biological Station, Michigan, USA - KBS Switchgrass S6-2 | ecosystem: Host-associated > Plants > Roots > Rhizosphere > Soil ...
GCGCCGATCTTCGCCTCGCGCCCGTCGACGTCCTGCGTCCAGATACCGATGCGCCCCTCGCTGCGAAAGCCGGTGACGCCGAAGTCGGCCAGCGTATCGATCACCCACCCTTCCAGCGCGTGCACGAAGCCGCGCGCGTCGCGTGCCCGCTTGCGCAAGTCGAGCAGCACATAGCCGACGCGCTGGCCGGGACCGTGATAAGTGTAGCGACCGCCCCGGCCCGCCTCGACCACTTCGAAGCGGGGATCGAGCAGCTCGGCGGCCGCGGCGCTGGTGCCGGCGGTGTAGACCGGCGGATGCTCCAGCAGCCAGACCAGCTCGCGCGCCTCGCCTGCCGCGATCGCCGCGTTGCGTGCGCTCATCTCCTCCAGCGCCTCGCGATAGTTCACCGGCTGGCTGGCGATGCGAAGCTCGATGTCGCCCGGAAGGGAAGGACCGGAGTGGGTCATGGCGCGGTGCGTGGCCCCAATCGCGGCGCTTATCAAGGGGGACTTTCTTCCGGAGCCGGGGCCGCGTAGGGCGGGGGCCCATGCCTGCGGAGACCACGATGAAGCTCGACAGCAACCGCGCCTGGAAAGAGGCGTCGCGCAACGTCTCGCGCAACCGGGAGCCGCTGCTGGCGGTCGCGGGCGTGTTCTTCCTCCTGCCGCAGCTCGTCCTGTCGCTGTTCTTCCCCCAGCCCGAGCAGACGGCGGGAATGAACCAGCAGCAAGTGATCGCGATGGTGCAGGACTACTACGTCGCCACCCTGCCCGCGATCATCCCGCTGGTCTTGTGCCAGGCGCTCGGCACCCTGGCCCTGCTGAGCCTGCTCAGGCACGCGGGCCGGCCGACGGTGGGCGAGGCCCTTCGCCTGGGCCTTGCCGGCGTGCTTTCCTATCTGGGCGCGCAGATCCTGCTGGGCATGGCTCTGGGCATCGCCGGCGGGACGGTGCTCGCAATCCTGGCCATGAGCGGCATCCCGGCGCTCGCGGTCGCCGGGCTGGGGCTCATGCTGGTGCTCGCCATCGCGATCGGCGTGCGGGTATCCCTGTCGGCGGCCGTCGTGGCGATCGACGGCGAGCGCAACCCATGGCGGGCGCTGCGCCGGTCGTGGGAGATCACCGCCGGAAACGGCGCAAGGCTCCTGGGCTTCTACGCCCTGTTCATGATCGCGTTCATCGTCATCCAGATCATCGTCGAGCTGGTGGTCGGCATTCCGCTGACTTTCGTGGGCCGGGACAATTCGATCGCGAACACGATCGCCGCCCTGGTCACGTCAGCGACGAACACCCTGGTCGCGGTATACTTGGTGGGCATCGTCGGCGCGGTGCATGCGCAGCTGACCGGCGCTCCCTCCGATCAGGAGCGCCGGGTCTTCGAGTGAGCCGCCGCGCTCAGCTGTCATCCTCGGCGAAATCCTCGTCGGCCGCGTTGCGCGCGCCGTACTTGTTCTCGAGGTCGTCGTAAGTCTCTTCGCCGTCGAACGCGCCCATATCGAGGCGTCCGCTGCTCTCCATCTGGTTCATCCGGTCGATCAGGTCCGGCGCGTCGATGTCGTCGATCCCGCTCTTGTCCTTGACGCTGTCGCCCGGCGCGTGCTCGTCGACCCCGTCGATGGCCTCGTCGGCGACGGTTTGCGCCTGGGTCTCCTCATCCTCCTGCTCGGGAACGATATCCTCGCGCGAGAGGTCGGTGCGGTCGATCATCAGCTGTCTCCTTCACCGGCAGAACGGCCGGGTGAAGGAGAGGGTTCCGCGGGAGCGGCGCGTGGGTCGCGCCGCTTGGATTGGGCCGCTTGGATCGGGCCCCTTGGATCGGGGCGCACGGCTCAGAGGCTGGGGACGGGCTTCTCGCCGGAGTAGTCGTAGAAACCGCGGCCGGTCTTGCGTCCGTACCAGCCCGCTTCGACGTACTTCTGCAGCAGCGGGGCGGGCCGGTACTTGGGATCGCCGGTGGTCGCGTGGAACACCTTCATGATCTCGTACAGCGTATCGAGGCCCACGAAGTCGCACAGCGTCAGCGGACCCATCGGGTGGTTCAGGCCGAGGCGGCAGCCCGCGTCGATGTCCTCGACCGAAGCCAGCCCCTCGCCCAGGACGAAGATCGCCTCGTTGAGCATCGGGCACAGGATGCGGTTCACGACGAAGCCGGGCGCGTCGCCGGCGAGCACTACGGTCTTTCCCAGTGCCTCGCCGAACGCCTTCATCCGCGCGACGGTGTCCTTGGAGGTCGCAAGCCCGGGGATCACCTCGACTAGGCCCATGAGCGGCACCGGATTGAAGAAGTGCAGGCCGCAAAAGCGCGTCGGATCGGGTGAGTTCGCCGCCATGCGCGTGATCGGGATCGAACTGGTGTTCGAGGCCAGGATGGCCTCGGCGCCCAACACCTTGCCCGCCGCCTCGAAGATCTTCGCCTTGATGTCCTCGCGCTCGGTCGCCGCCTCGATGATGAGATCGGCGCCGCTCATCGCGGAGTAGTCGGCGGCCGGGGTCACGCGCGCGAGCAGCGCGTCGGCATCGGCCTGCGTCAGCTTCTCCTTGGCCACGAGCTTGGCAAGGCCCTTGCTGATGCCCGCCTTGCCTTTCTCGGCAAGCTCGATCGAGACGTCGGACAGGATCACGTCCATGCCCTTGGAGGCGACGGTCTGGGCGATGCCCGTGCCCATGATCCCCGCGCCGATGATCCCGACTGTCTGCACCGCAAGCCTCCCTCGATTGAGCCGAATGCCCGCTGCCTAGCGGCATTGCCGGTCCAAGGGAACGGGGCGTCGTGCGTCTAGCGGTTTTGCCCGGGCACCCAGAGCACGTCGCCCTCGCCGGCCGCGTTGACCGCCCTGGCGAGGACGAAGAGGTAGTCGCTCAGCCGGTTGATGTAGGCGAGCGCCGCCGGGTTGGCCGGCTCCATCGCCGCCAGCGCGGTCGCGGCGCGCTCCGCCCGGCGCACCGACGCTCGGGCGACGTGGACGCGCGCCGCCGCCTCGCTGCCGCCCGGCAGGATGAAGCTGCGCAACGGCTCGAGGCTTTCGTTCAGGCCGTCGATCTGCGCTTCCAGCCAGTCCACTTGTCCAGCCACGATGCGCAAGGTCATCTCCCCCGGCGCGAAGTCGCTGCCGGGCGTCGCGAGATCGGCGCCGAGGTCGAACAAGTCGTTCTGGATGCGGGTCAGCGGGGCGGCGTGCTCGCTTCCGGCCAGTGCGCAGACGGCGAGGCCGATGGCGCTGTTCGCTTCATCGACGGCACCGATCGCCTCCATGCGCGGCGCATGCTTGGCAAGGCGCGAACCGTCGACGAGACCCGTCGTCCCATCGTCTCCCGTACGCGTGTAGATGCGATTGAGGCGGACCAAGAGGGAGCCGCTGCCGCTTAGCGCGAGGCGGCGAGCAGCACCGCGACGACGACCACCGCCATCGCCTGGTACTTGATGCGGGCGAACATCATCTTGTTCTGGAGCAGCTGCATCTCGCTCGCGCCCATCGAAGGATCGCGTTCCAGATCCATCTTGGTGCTCTTCAGGAAGGCCACGATGCCGCGCACGAGGCTGACGACCACCATGATCATCAGCACGGCGATGACGGGGATGAGGATGTAGTTCATGGGCCCGTATGTAGGCTTTTCGACAGGGAAATGCCAGCCGGGAGGCACCCGGCCCGAAGGGCAGCGGCAAGCGCGCGCCCGTCCTCCCCGGCGCGCCTGCGGTCGGCCAGCGAAGGCGCGTTGCGGCGCTTCGCCAGCTTGCGTCCGTCGCCCTCGACCAGCAGCGCGTGGTGGTGCCACGTGGGCACCGGCAGATCGAGCAACGCCTGGAGCAGGCGGTGGACGTGAGTCGCGGCGAACAGGTCGAGGCCGCGCGTGACCAGCGTGATCCCGTCCGCCGCGTCGTCCAGCGTGGCGGCAAGGTGATAGCTGGCCGGCAGATCCTTGCGCACCAGCACGACGTCGCCGAACAGTTCGGGCCGCGCCTGCTGCACGCCCGCGTGTTCGTCTATCCACGCCAGCGGACCGCTCCGCGCGATCGCCTGCGCCATGTCGAGGCGCCACGCCGCGCCGGCGGGATCGACGCTCCGGCCCCGGCATGTGCCCGGATAGATCGGCCCGTCCGGCCCCTGCTCGCACGCCGCGGCCTCGATCTGCGCGCGAGTGCATCGGCATGGGTAGAGCAGGCCCATGGCGCGAAGCCGCTCGCCCGCCGCGGCATAGCGCTCCAGCCGCGCCGACTGGAACACCGGCTCGCCGCGCCACGCCAGCCCGAGCCAGGTGAGGTCGGCGAGGATCTCGGGCACGAGCTCGGGCCGGCTGCGCGCGCCGTCGATATCCTCGATGCGCAAGCGGAACTCTCCGCCGTCCCGCTCGGCCCGATCGTGCGCGACGATCGCCGCGTAGGCGTGGCCGAGGTGCAAGGGGCCGTTGGGGCTGGGGGCGAAGCGCGTGCGGATCATCGAAGAGCGAAGTCTCTAGCCTCTCGGCCGGCCTGGCGGAACGGCGATCCGGGTGGCGCTGCCTGCCTGTGGATTGCTGCGGCGCCGAGGCGCACGAGCAACTTGACGGCGAGTCGCGCAAATGCTGCAATCGCGCGCATGACTTGCCATCAAACCGCAATGTCGCCCTGCGACTGGAGGCCATGCTCAAGGCGGAGCTGATCGAGCGCGCGGCGCGGTTCCGCAGCGCGGAGGATGATCCCTCCCGAAGTCTTGCCGACTGTCCCGCCTTGGTATTGAACGCGGACTACACGCCGCTCTCGTACTATCCCTTGAGCCTTTGGCCCTGGCAGACAGCGGTCAAGGCCATCGTCCTGGAACGGGTCGATGTCGTCAGCACTTATGAGCGGGTGGTGCATTCGCCGAGCTGGTCGATGCAGATCCCCTCGGTGATCGCGCTGCGCCAGTACGTGCGGCCGTCCGAGTTCCCCGCCTTCACCCGCTTCAACGTGTTCCTGCGCGATCGCTTCAGCTGCCAGTACTGCGGCAGCCCGCACAACCTGACGTTCGATCACGTGGTGCCGCGGCGCCTTGGGGGGCGCACGAGTTGGGAGAACATCCTCACCGCCTGCGCGCCGTGCAACATGCGCAAGGGCGGCCGCACGCCCAAGCAGGCGAACATGCCGCCGTTGCTGCCGCCAATCCGGCCGACGAGCTGGCAATTGCAGGAACGCGGGCGCGCCTTTCCGCCCAACCATCTTCACGAGACCTGGCGCGACTGGCTCTACTGGGATGTCGAACTGGAGGCCTGACGGATCAGGCTTTCTCCAGCGTGCACTGCAGCGGGTGCTGATTCTGGCGCGCGAAGTCCATCACCTGGTTCACCTTGGTCTCGGCGATCTCGTACGGGAAGATGCCGCACACGCCGACGCCCTTCTGGTGGACGTGCAGCATCACGCGCGTCGCCTGCTCCAGGTCCATGTGGAAGAAACGCTTGAGCACCATGACGACGAACTCCATCGGCGTGTAGTCGTCGTTCAGCATCAAGACCTTGAATTGGCTAGGCTTCTTGGGCTTTGCCCGAGTCTTGGTGGCGATGCCGATCTCGCCCTCGTCACCCGAGCGCCCGCCACCCTTGCCGCCGCCATCGCCGCCATCACCGTCCCCATCGTCGGCCGCGCGCGGCGGCAGGAGGCGCTGGGAATCGGTAAAGGCCATGTGGGGAGTCATCGTGACAGAATATCGCAAGCGCGGCGTGATCTTCAAGATGCCCAGGGGATTGCCTGAACACGCTTGTGACACACACGGCGCACATACAGCACAAGGGGCCGAACGGCGAACCGTCCGGCCCCTGAGGCAATCCGTGAGTCGGGATCAGAGCGAAGCGGTCTGACGGGCCTTCTCGACCGCGAGACTGACACGGCCCGAGATCGGAGCGAACGAGTCGCTCACCAGCTTGAGCATCGCTTCGCTGTTCTTCGAGCCATAGGCCACCGCGCTGTCGAAGCTCTTGCGGACCATGTCGCTCTGGATCTTGAGGAAGTCGGTAGGCGACTTGGCGGCGGCGAGTTCCTTGAGATCGCTGGTCGCGGTCTCGAACGCGGTGCGGCTTTCGGCCGCGAACGTGCTGCCGAGATCCTGCACGCCCTCGGCGAAGATCTTGCCCGATTCCATCAGGGCCTCGACGTTGCCCTTGGTGAATTCGCCGACTTCGCCAAGCACGCTCGTGCTCTTCTCGAAAGCGGCCTTGGCCTTCGCCTGTGCTTCGGTGATCGCGTCTTGGAAGCCGCTGAAATTGGTCGTCATGTTCATGGTGAGATCCTTGAAAGAGGCAGTTGGCGTGACGTTAAACGGGGTGCGGGTATGAGCGGCAAGCGGTGCTGACGCGCCGATTGCCCCGTTAGAAACAGCCGCGCTCGCGGCCTTCGCTGCCGGCCTGGGAACCGCACCCTCGATGGGTGTCGGCTTCACAGGTGCAGGAACTTTACGCGGCTTGGCCGGCACCGCCGCCGCAATCGCAGCTTTGGCGGGAGCGGGCGGAGCCGAGATCTTCGCCTTCGGCGTGGGCACGCCTGGCTTCGAAGGGAGTGCCTTGGAAGCGACTGGCTTTGCTGCCCCAGTCTTTTCAACCAACGGCTTTTCGGCCACCGGCTTTTCGACCGGCTTGCTGACCTTCGGAGCGTCCACTTTGGGACCAGCCACCTTGACCGCAGCGACCGGAGCCGCCGCAACCGGAGGCGTCTCCGCGGCCACATCAGGCTTCACTTGTGGAGCCGGAGCCGGAGCCGGGACCGGAGGCGCAGGAACTTCCGATGCCGCCGTCACTGCAGGCGCTACCACAGGCGAAGCCGCCTTGGTCGCCACGGGCGCTTCGGTCTTCTTGTCTTGCGACTCGGCCATGTTCGGCAATCCTGCAATGCCACTGATTCGCTTGGCGAATTGCGGACTATTCCGCATGTTGCATCGCAAAATTAGGTTATCGCAGGTGCGAAGTCAAGACGGTTATGTTGCAGTGCAGCATAAATCTGCGGCGCGTCTTTCAGCGCAGGGCGACGTAGCGTCCCGGCGCCTCTTCGATCGCCCGATCTCCTCTGCCGCCTGGGCGGCGCTTGCCCCGCGCCGGCACGCGTTCGTCTTCGATCGAATCGAGCCACGCGCGCCAGTGCGGCCACCAGCTGCCGGGGTGCTCGGTCGCTTGCTCGACGAAGTCCGCGAGCGAATCGGCCTTCGATTCGGTCGTCCAGTACTGGTACTTGCCGCTCGCCGGCGGATTGACGACGCCGGCGATGTGACCGGAGCCGGCCAGCACGAACGTCCAGGGCCCGCCAAGGTGTCGGGTCATCTTCCAGACGCTCTGGGGCGGCGCGATGTGGTCCTCACGCCCGGCCTGGATGTAAGCCGGCGTCGTGATTCGGCGCAAGTCGATGGGAGCGCCACAGGCTTTCAGCGCGTCGGGAACGACCATCCGATTGTCGCGGTAGAAGTCGCGAATGTACTCGCGATGCCAGCGCGCCGGCAGGTTGGTGACATCGCCGTTCCAGTGCAGCAAGTCGAACGCGGGGTGATCCTCGCCCCTGAGGTAATTGCGCTCGACGTAGTTCCAGATGAGATCGTTGCCGCGCAGCAGGTTGAACGTGGCGGCCAGATATCGCCCGTCGACGAAGCCTTCGGGTGACAGGCGGCCCAGCAGCCCGAGCTGCTGGTCGTCGATGAAGTGCTTGAGGTCGCCCGCCTCGTCGAAATCGACCTGCGCGGTGAAGAACGTCGCGCTGGCGACCTTGTCGGCCTCCCCCTTGTAGGCGAGCACCGCGAGAGTCGCCGCCAGGGTCGTGCCGGCGACGCAATAGCCGATCGTGTGGACGGCCGGCACTTTCAGCCGCTCGCGCACGACATCGATCGCCTCCATTTGCGCGGCGACGTAATCGTCCAGGAGCACGTCGGCGAGCGAGGCGTCGGCCGACTTCCAGGAGACCATGAACACCGTCACCCCCTGCTCCACCGCCCAGCGCACGAAGCTTTTCTTGGCGTTGAGATCGAGGATGTAGAAGCGGTTGATCCAAGGGGGGAAGATCACGAGCGGCACCTTGAGCACGGTCTCGGTCGTGGGGGTGTACTGGATCAGCTGGAACAGCGGTGTCTCGTGGACGACCTTGCCCGGGGTGGCGGCGATGTTCTCGCCCAGCTTGAACGCGGTCGCGTCGGTGTGGGTCAGCTGGCCGCGCCGCAAGTCGGCGACCATATGCTCCATGCCCTTCACCAGGCTTTCACCGCGAGTCTCGATCGCCCGTTCCCAGGCGACCGGATTGGTCAGCGGGAAGTTCGCGGGACTGAGACCGTCGAGCAGGGCCTTGGTGGCGAACACCACCTGCTTCTTCTTCGCCTCGTCCATCCCCTCGACGCCTTCGGCGAGCTCCAGCACTTGCTCGCAGACCAGCAGGTAGAGCTGGTGCACCAGCGCGAAGAACGGCTGGCTGCGCCAGCTGGGATCGGCAAAGCGCGGGTCGCTGCGCGGAAACCCCGCATCGGCGGCGGCCTCGGGATTCGCACCGATCCCGAACAAGCCCAGCACGCTGTTGGCGAGCGAGAGGCTCTCGTTCCAGAGCCTGTTCTGCACCTCGGGCTTTGCCAGCGGCAACTGCCGGGCGACCGAGCCGGCCCTGGTGAGCCACTGCGACGGATCGAACAGCATGGGCACGGCGGCATTGGTCTTGTTGATCTGCTCGACCTGGAAGTCGGTCCACAGCGTCTGCAGGCGTGCGGCCAGATCGGCCCAGTGCCGCGCCTCCTCCTCGCGTTCCGGAGTCGCCTCGGGCATGAACTGGGCAAAGAGCGTCATGACGCCCTGCGCCTGCACCATCAGCAGCTCGCTGAAGAGGTCGGCGGGCTTGGTCAGCTGGTCTGCCTCGCTGGGCATCAGACGGGATACTCCTCTCGCGATCAGCGCCTAACTGCTGTCCCGAGAGGGCGCTGTCGAGTCCCGCGTGCGTCCGCAACCGTTGAAACGAACAGCCATTTGCGCACGCGATGTAATCCCCTACAGCGGCTGCGGCGGCGCCGGTGCCGCCGGTCATGAAGTACAAGAGGTCATGGAAGACGAGTTCTACCGCATCAAGCGACTGCCGCCCTATGTCATCGCCGAAGTCAACGCGATGCGGCATGCAGCACGCCAGGCGGGCAAGGACATCATCGACCTTGGCATGGGCAACCCGGACCTGCCCCCGCCCCAGCACGTGATCGACAAGCTGATCGAAGTCGCCCGGAAGCCCAGCGCGCACGGCTACTCGCAGTCGAAGGGCATCCCCGGCCTGCGCCGCGCCCAGGCGAATTATTACGCCAAGCGCTTCGGCGTCGAGGTCGATGCCGAGCGTGAGGTCGTCGTCACGATGGGTTCGAAGGAAGGGCTGGCGAGCCTCGCCACCGCGATCACCGCGCCCGGCGATGTCGTCCTCGCGCCCAACCCGAGCTATCCCATCCATACTTTCGGCTTCATCATCGCAGGTGCGACCATCCGCTCCGTGCCGACGACGCCGGACGAGCATTACTGGCGCTCGCTGGACCGGGCGATGGCCTTCACCGTTCCGCGGCCCTCCATCCTCGTGGTGAACTATCCGTCGAATCCCACGGCCGAGACGGTGGACCTTGCGTTCTACGAGCGCCTCGTCGCCTGGGCGAAGGAGAACAAGGTCTGGGTCCTGTCCGACCTTGCCTATTCCGAGCTCTACTACGACGGCAATCCGACTCGCTCGATCCTGGAAGTGCCGGGCGCCAAGGACATCGCGGTCGAATTCACCTCGATGAGCAAGACGTACTCGATGGCCGGGTGGCGCATCGGTTTCGCGGTCGGCAACCAGAAGCTGATCGCGGCGATGACCCGCGTGAAGAGCTACCTCGACTATGGCGCGTTCACGCCGGTGCAGGCGGCCGCCTGCGCCGCGCTCAACGGGCCGCAGGACATCGTCGAGAAGAACCGCCAGCTCTACCAGAAGCGGCGCGACGTGATGGTAGAGGCGTTCGGCCGGGCCGGATGGGACATCCCGCCGCCGCGCGCCTCGATGTTCGCCTGGGCCCCCTTGCCGCCGGCGCTGCGCGAGATGGGCAGCCTGGAATTCTCCAAGCAATTGCTCACCCATGCCGAAGTCGCGGTGGCACCGGGCGTCGGCTACGGCGAGGACGGCGAGGGCTTCGTGCGAATCGCCCTGGTCGAGAACGAGCAGCGGCTGCGCCAGGCGGCGCGCAACGTGAAGCGCTACCTCGCCTCGATGGGCGTAAACGCCGCTGCTGTCTGAGGGGATAAACGGACGGCCTGCACAAATGATACAGGTCGTCTGTTATCCGTTTCAGGTGCCCCGAGTTCACAAAGATACGCAGTTTTCCTGAGCCATTCGGCCCTCTTGGGCCGGAGATTCGCACAGGAGAAGTGGCGCATGCGCGTGTTCCAGTGGTTCTCGCACGAGGATGCCATCCCGGCCCGGCACGACCTGCGCCGGCTGGGGTGGACCTTGAACGAGGAGCCGGGCGACACCGGCGCGATCCAGCTCATCGACTTCCATAGCCCGGCCGCTGTCGGACGGCTCAGGCCGGCAACGTCCGCCGCGCCGACCTCGCTGCAGCGCATGATGTTCACGAACGTCGACCGCCCGAGCGATCGCGCGCAGCTGCTGCGCGGCGGGGCCGGGGACGCGGTGCCGGGCGAGATCGATCTGCTCGAACTCGAGTCGCGCGCGCTGCGGGTGGTCGAGCACGCGCGTTCGCTGCCGCGCACCCGCGACCTCGGGCGTCTGCGCCTCGATCTGCTGACCCGCGCGGCCTATGTCGACAACCGGCCGATCGACGTCGGCTCGCGGGAGTTCGCGATGCTGTGGCGGCTCTCCGACACGCCCGATCACGCGGTCCCGCGCGATTCGATGGTGCAGGACGTCTGGCGCCTGAACCATGTGGAGGCGAACAACGTCGCGGTCCACCTCTCGCGCTTGCGCAACAAGCTGGCGACGGCAGGCCTGCGCGATGCGGTCGAGACGCTGCAGGGCGCCTATTGCCTGCGCGTCTCGGCCCTGTCGCTCTAGGCAGAGCGGGGCGACGTCTCCATGTAGGCGGCAAGGTCGTGCGGGGTGTTCACGTTGGCCGGATCGCGGGCAAGCTCCACGAACCGCGCGCCGATCATCTCGGCGAAGCGGAACATGGCGTGCGGCCCGTCGCCGTGAAGGAGCGCGTCCAGCTGCGCCGAGGCGCTCGCGGGCCAGTGGCCGACCACCGGCTGGACCTTCAGGCACGCGGGCGCGGCACCGAGCCGCTGCGGCAGATCGTCCGGGAGACCCAGCGAATCGACCCCGCAAGTCAGGACCGAATCGTACCCCTCGTCGGCGGCGAGATGCAGCGCGGCTGCCAGACCGGCCAGCGGCCCCATTCCCGCTCGCGGCGAATCGGGCAGGGTCGGTGCGGGCGCCGTCTCCCGGCCCACGACCACGACGTGATCGCACCATCCGGATAGCGCATCGACTGCGATCGCGAGCAAGGTGCGGCCATCATGTTCGGCAAGCGCCTTGTCGCTCCCGAATCGGCTCGACAGTCCGCCGGCCAGCACTGCGCCCAGGATCATGCTCGTCTCCCATCACCAGGCCATGACAACTTCCCGACGAAGCGGCGGTTGCTGACGCCGCGGCGCGCAAACGCAAAAGGCGCGCCGGTTGCCCGGCGCGCCTTTCATCGGACTGCAAAGTGCAGCGTCGTTACAGACGCTTACTTCTTCAGTTCGGCCTCGGCGTCGGCAGCAGCGTCCGAAGCGGCAGCGGCAGCGTCGCCGGCAGCGTCAGCGGCCTTGGCGCCCGCGTCCTTGGCAGCGTCCTTGGCGTCCGAAGCAGCGTCCGAAGCGCTGGCAGCGGCATCGCCGGCGGCGTCGGCAGCATCGCTCGCAGCGCCGCTCATGTCTTCGGCAGCCGAGCTCGCGGTCGCGTCAGCCGCGTCCTGGGTCTTCTCCGAGCAGCCGGCCATCGCCAGAACGCCGAAAGCAGCAGCGGCAGCAATAACGATCTTGCGCATTTCTTGTATTCCCTAGTCGTTATACCAAGTCGAGCGGTCAATGCCGCAGCAAAGCCAACCCCCAGGGTAGACTTCCGTGCTCCGCATAAGCAGCTTGTCGCTTGCACGCAAGCATTCGCCGAAAACGGGCGTGTGGAGATTTCGCCGGGCGAGCCGGTCGAACCGCAAGGCAAGAGCTCGGACGAACGGTTCCGCTTGCTGCTGACGCGCCGCGCGCGCGCTGCTACCACGCCGCGATGGAGCCCAAGCAGCATCTCTACCTGGTCGACGGATCGGCCTACATCTTCCGCGCCTACCATCGGCTTCCGCCGTTGACCAATCCCGAGGGCACCCCCGTCGGCGCCGTCTACGGCTACACCACCATGCTGTGGAAGCTGGCCGACGACCTCAACAAGGCGGACGGGCCCACGCACCTCGCCGTGATCCTCGACAAGGCTTCGACCTCCTTTCGCAACGAGATCTACGACCAGTACAAGGCCCACCGCCCGCCTCCCCCTGAGGACCTGGTGCCGCAGTTCCCGCTGATCCGCGACGCGACTCGCGCCTTCAGCCTGGCCTGTATCGAGGAGGACGGCTTCGAGGCCGACGACCTCATCGCCAGCTACGCCCGCGAGGCGACTCGGCGCGGCTGGGACGTGACGATCGTCAGCTCCGACAAGGACCTGATGCAGCTCGTCGGCAAGTGCGCCGCTCCCAACGAAGGGCACGAGGGCGGCTGCATCGACATGCTCGACACGATGAAGAACCAGCGCATCGACGTGCCAGAGGTGGTCGAGAAGTTCGGCGTGCCCCCCGAGAAGGTCGGCGACGTGCTCGCGCTGATGGGCGATTCGGTCGACAACGTGCCCGGCGTCTTCGGCGTCGGCCCCAAGACCGCCAGCAAGCTGATCCAGGACTACGGCGATCTCGAGTCGGCGCTTGCCGCGGCGCCCTCGATGAAGAAGGGCAAGCTGCAGGAGCGCCTGATCGAGCATGCCGACATGGCGCGGCTCTCCAAGGTCCTCGTCACGCTCAAGGAGGACTGCAACCTCCCGGTGCCGATCGAGGACTTCAAGCTCGATGCGATCCCACCCGAGCCGCTCGCCGCGTTCCTGACGCACCACGGCTTCACCAGCCTGCTCAAGCGGCTCGACGGCGGCCACGGCAGCCCAGAGCGCACGACGCAGCTGCACCCGTCCAAGCCCGTCACCGCCGGCGCCAACCCGATCGAAGGCGCGGCGCGCCAGCCCATGCCCGAGTGGCCGGCCGTCGATCTCGACGCCTACCGGTGCGTCACCACGATCGAAGACCTCGACGCCTGGATCGCCCGCGCCTTCGACGCGCGGCTCGTCGCGATCGATACCGAGACCTCCGCGCTCGATGCGATGCGCGCCGATCTCGCCGGCGTCAGCCTCGCGCTCGGGCCGAACGATGCCTGCTACATCCCGCTCGGCCATGGCGGCACCGACATGTTCGCCGAGAAGCCCGAGCAGATCGCGCCAGCCCTCGCGCTCGAGCGGCTGAAGCCGCTGCTGGAGAGCGATGCCGTCCTCAAGGTCGGGCAGAACATCAAGTACGATCTCAACGTCTTCGCCCGGCACGGCATCCACGTCGCCCCGATCGACGACAGCATGATCATCAGCTTCTGCCTCGATGCCGGCCGCCAGATCGAAGGGATCGGCGGCGGTCACGGCATGGACGAGCTGTCCGAGCGGCACCTCAGCCACAAGACGCTGACCTTCAAGGACATCTGCGGCACCGGCAAGAAGGCGATCCCCTTCGGCGAAGTGCCACTCGACCGCGCAACGCGCTACGCGGCCGAGGATGCCGACGTCACCTGGCGGCTGCACCAACTGCTCAAGCCCCGGCTCAGCCACGAAGGCGGCACGCGCATCTACGAGCGCGTCGACCGGCCGCTGATTCCGGTGGTCGCGCAGATGGAGCGCCACGGTATCAAGGTCGATCGCGACAAGCTCGCCGGTCTCTCCAAGGAGTTCGCCACGGCCGTCTCCGCGCTCGAATGCGAGATCTTCGGCATCTGCGGGCAGGAGTTCACTATCGGCAGCCCCAAGCAGCTGGGCGACATCCTGTTCGACAAGATGGGCTACAAGGGCGGGCGCAAGGGCAAGTCGGGCATGTACTCGACCGATCAGGCGATCCTCGAAGGGCTTGCCGCGCAAGGCGCCGAGGTCGCCACCAAAGTGCTCGAATGGCGCCAGCTGACCAAGCTGCGCTCCACCTACACCGAGGCGCTGCAGGCGGCGATCAACCCGGCGACCGGCCGCGTCCACACCAGCTACTCGCTCGTGGGCGCGCAGACCGGGCGCCTGTCCTCGACCGATCCGAACCTGCAGAACATCCCGATCCGCACCGAGATCGGCCGCCAGATCCGCGACTGCTTCGTCGCCGAGCCGGGTAACGTGCTGCTCAGTGCCGACTATTCGCAGATCGAGCTGCGCCTCGCCGCGCACATGGCGGACGTGCCGCCGCTCAAGGAAGCCTTCGCGGCGGGGGAGGACATCCACAGCCGCACCGCGATGGAGATGTTCGGCACGGTCGACCGCGACACGCGCGGGCGCGCCAAGACGATCAACTTCGCCATCCTCTACGGCATTTCGCGCTGGGGCCTCGCCGGGCGCCTGGGGACCGATTCGGACGAGGCGCAGGCGATGATCGACCGCTATTTCGAACGGTTCCCCGGCATCCAGCGCTACATCGTCCACACCCTCGAGCAAGTGCGCGAGCGGGGTTATTCGGAGACCCTGTTCGGCCGCAAGACCTGGTTCCCGCGCATCACCTCCAAGGCCCAAGCCGAGCGCGCCGGGTCCGAGCGCGCGGCGATCAACGCGCCGATCCAGGGCACCAGCGCCGACATCATCAAGCGGGCGATGGCGCGGATGGGTCCGGCGCTGGCCGATGCCGGGCTAGGGCATGTCCGCATGCTGCTGCAGGTCCACGACGAACTCGTGTTCGAGCTGCCGGAAGGCGACGTCGCCGCCGCCTCCCCCGTGATCGAGCGGGTGATGGCGGAAGCCGCCCTACCCGCCGTGACGTTGGACGTGCCGCTCGGCGTCGAGATCGGCTCGGGCCTCAGCTGGGGAGCGGCGCACTGACGGCGTAGTACATAACCAGGTATCTTTCACGCACCAGTACCAGTCGTGAAAAGGTATCTTGCGTTGAACAGTACCATGCGATACACACTCCTCATCCGCAGGAGGTGATTCGTGCCAGAAGTCATCGAGACACAGCTGAAGAAAGGAGTGCTGGGACTGTGCGTCCTCGCGCTCCTCTCGCGCGGCGACAGCTACGCCTACGAGATCGCGAGCCGCATGGCCGACGCGGTCGATATGGGTGAGGGGACGATCTATCCCCTGATGCGCCGCATGCAGTCCGATGGACTGGTCGCGACCTACCTCGCGGAATCTCCCTCGGGGCCGCCGCGCAAGTACTATCGCCTGACCGACACCGGGCGCGAGCGTTTCGCCGCGCAAGTCTCCGAATGGCGCGCCTTCGTCGGCGCCGTCGAAGGCATCCTCACCCCGGACATCAACCCCGCCGCCGCGGAGGCCGACCATGACGCGTAACGACTTCATCCGCCGCCTGCGCAGCGGGCTCAAGGGCATGCCGGCCGAGGATATCGCCGAGATCGTGGCGGACTACGAAGCCCACTTCGACGCCGCCGCCGCCGAGGGGCGGCCCGAAGCCGAAGTCGCCGAGGCGCTGGGCAACCCCGGCCGGCTCGCCCGCGAGCTGCGCCTGGAGGCCGGCATCCGCAACTGGCAGAGCGACCGCACGCCCTCATCCGCCTGGGCCGCGGTCCTGGCGCTGATGGGCCTGGCCACGATCGACATCCTGATCCTGGTCCCGATCGTGCTTCCGATCCTGGGCGTGTTCTTCGCCTTCTATGTCATCGCGCTGAGCCTCTTCGTCGCCGGCGGCTTCGTCGCCATCGCCGGGCCGTTCAGCGGCTTTCCGGGCGGCGTGCTGGTCGCGGTCCTCGGCGGCCTGGGGCTCATGGCCGGTGCCGTCGCCCTCGCCGCGCTGCTGACCATCTTCACCATCTGGATCATCAACGCGCTGATGTGGTTTGGCCGCCTGCACTACAAAGTGATCGAGCCCGCCATCCACCCCGCCGACGCCGCCTGATCGCGCGCCTGCCCCCGAACCGTCCTGCTCAAGACAAGGAGACCTGCCATGCTCCGCAAGTTGCTCATCGTATTCGCCAGCGGGCTCGTGATCGCGGTCCTCGCCCTCAGCGCCGCCTGGCTCGCCGGCGGCCGCGAGTTTCGCGACAAGGTCGTCCAGGGCGACGTGGACTGGACCTTCGGCGACAGCGACGACCATGGCCCGCGTGCCACCCGTAGGTTCGCGATCACATCGGGGGACCGGGTGGTGATGGCGGTGCCGGTGGACCTCGAGTTCCGGCGGGGCGACCAGGCCGGGATGACGGTCGAGGGTCCCAAGGACGCGATCGACCGGCTCGTCTGGACCGATGGGCGGCTCTCGCTCAACGGCACCTCGCACAATCGCCGCGGCCTCAAGGTGGTGATCGTGGCGCCGGAGATCCGCGCGCTCGATCTGGAGGCGCCGGCGGACGTGAACCTGAGGGAGCTCGACCAGGACGAGCTGCATCTGACAGCCAAGGGTGCCGTCTCGCTGGACGCGAAAGGCCGGGTCAGCCGGCTTTATGTCGTTTCCGAAGGCGCCGCCGACCTCGACCTGGGCGAGGTGCGCGGCGATGACGCCACGGTCCGTCTCGATGGCGCCGGCAGCGTCGAAGTCGCCGCCACCCGCCTTGCCGATGTCGAGATCAACGGCGTGGGCAATGTCACGCTCCGCAAGAAGCCGCAGATCGTGCGCACGCGCATTCACGGCGTCGGCTCGGTCGACCGCGACTACGAGGACTAGA
>Ga0068863_100002953_pt1 | contig 16797 bp, 19 predicted proteins | sample KBSSwiS62_FD_66596 | JGI IMG/M metagenome (GOLD analysis project Ga0068863, IMG submission 66596) | Switchgrass rhizosphere microbial communities from Kellogg Biological Station, Michigan, USA - KBS Switchgrass S6-2 | ecosystem: Host-associated > Plants > Roots > Rhizosphere > Soil ...
TAGGCATACGATTGCTCAACAGGCCGCGGTGCGGATCGAACGAATGCCACGGAAAGGCATTCCACAAAACGAACTCATCCGGGAGCAAGCCAATCTTCAGCAATGCACCCCAGACAATCGTCGCCGTCGGTTCCGAAAACCCGCCCAAACATCTCTCAGGTTTGCTTGTGCGCTGCGGCTTTATGCCAAGAATCTGTAGTCCCGACTTGTCGGGATGACCGCCGTTCTTGGGTCTCGCCTCTCGATTTCGGCGCTCACAGAGCGCCGCTGCAATGCCTGCTTGTTTCCCGAGCAGCATTCGCTCCGAAGTCATCGGGACTCCGCTGAAATGACCGCCGCGATAACCAAGCGCTTCGCCGATTATTGCTAGGCGCGCCTTGCCGAGCCGTTCGCGAAAATAGACGGCCAAATGTTTTCTGCGAATCGCCGGGGAGTGTGGACCAATGTCGTTTTCCTCGTCCACTTGCCACCATGGATTGAAGACCGCGCCGGAAGGCGACGCTTTTAACAGTCGCCGAAACTTATCGAGCTGGTTGCGGGACATCGCCTGAACTAAGTGCAAACGTAAACGCGATGCCAGAACTGCCCGAAGTCGAAACATTTAAGCGATATTTGGACAGCACGTCGTTGTATCAGCGGGTCACCGGTGTCGAGGTGCGGGACGCGTATGTTTTGAAACGCGTTTCCGCGCGTGAGCTGGCACGTCGACTGAAAGGGCGTCGCTTCGAAAACAGTCACCGACACGGCAAACATTTGTTTGTGCGCGCTGGTAATGAGCTTTGGTTGCGACTGCATTTCGGCATGACCGGCTCGCTTCAGTATCTCAAGCGCGATGAAGAAACGCCGAAAACAGCGCGAGTGATTTTTCGTTTCGCGAATAAGTGTCGCTTAGCGTTCGACGATCAACGGAAATTTGGCGAGATCGAGCTGATCGAGGATGTGGATGAATTTCTGCAAACACGCGGCCTTGGTCCCGACGCGCTCGAAATTAGTCTCTCGTTGTTCAAAGCAATTGTTGGAAAACACCGCGGCGCGGTGAAAGCGATCTTGCTCAACCAGCAGTTGATCGCCGGGATCGGCAACCTTTACGCCGATGAAATTCTTTTCCGCGCATGCATGCCCCCGGCCATTGAAGCGGCCAGATTGAGCGACAAGGACCTGAACCGGTTGTTTCGTTCAACGCGCTATGTGCTGGAGAAAGCGATTGCGTTGAAAACCGATTTCAATCGTTTGCCGAAATCATGGCTGCTGACGCATCGCGGAAAACGCGGCAGATGTCCGCGCTGCGGTCGCGCGTTGAAATCAGCAACGATCGGCGGCCGCACTTCATGGTTTTGCGGGCACTGCCAGAAGCGAAGGTAACTCAGGCTTCAAGCCTGACTCGGCCGGCGGGCATCTTGCCTGCGGAAGGGCGACGCACAGGCTGGGAAGCCTGCGAGCCGGAACAGCCAGGATGGCTGTGTTACGCGGCAGCGGCGAAAAGTTTGCGTTGCTGCACTCCCCACACTCGTTGCGCCTACACTTTCTCAGCGCAACAGTACAGGCAGGATGCCCGTCTTACACCATCGGGCGGAAACGGCCGACGACTTCCTGCAAGCGCCCGGTGATCTGGCCTAACGAACAGACTTCGGCTGCTTCCAACAGAGCGGGAAAAACATTTTTACCGCCGTCAGCGAGCTCGGCCAGCTTATCCAGCGCGCGCTTCGCTTTCTCGGCGTTTTTCTTTTTGAATTTGCGGAGCCGATCGACTTGCAACTGCTGTTTCGCCCGTGACGTACGCGCAAGCTCCACCTCAGGAGCTTCATCATCGCCGTCGCGGTACTTGTTCAATCCGATGATTGGGCGCGTCCCGTCGTAGATTTGTTGTTCGTATCGATGCGCTGCGTTTTGGATCTGGCTCCGTTGATAGCGTTCTTCCACCGCTGCTAGGACGCCCCCGAGCCGTTCGATCTCGCGGAACTCATCCAGAATCGCCGTTTCTACCGCGCGCTCGACTGCTTTCATTCCGGGTGAACCGCTCAACATGTTCATGGTGTGTTTAAAAATGCCGGATTCCTCGAGCAGGATCGCCTGCCCGTGCGCGGCGAGCCGGATCCATTCTTCACTCGGCGTTGTGAACGGTTCATCCGCGCTGTTGGAATGACACGAGTTCGTAGCGTTCATGTAGGACAGGATCAGTTCCGTGGCGGTCCGGGTGAGATTGTTTTTGAACTCCGCCGCGATTAACGAGCGTCCGCTGGTTTGCGTGTGCAATTTGAACAGCTGCGCTCGCGGACCTGCGCCAAACACGTCGCGCATTCCGATCGCCCAGATGCGGCGCGACACGCGCGAGAGCGCGATGTACTCCGCGTCGAGTCCGCAATCGAGAAAGAACGAAAGGCGCGGTCCGAATTGATCAACCGGGATTCCACGCGCGGCGAACATTTCCGCGTACGCAAAACCGTTCGAGAGCGTATAAGCAGCCTGTTGCACCGGCGTCGAGCCGGCCTCGCCGATATGATAACCGCTGATCGAGATTGGATACCAGCGCGGCATTTCGCCGGTAGTGAACTCGACCATATCGGTGAGGAATCGTAACGACGGTTCGATCGGGAAAATCGTTTCGTTCTGGGCCTGGACCTCTTTAAAAATGTCGGCCTGAACCGTGCCGCGCAATTTCGGAACAACTTTCGGACCGAACCGCCGTTTGGCAGCGGCAATGTACATCGCCATGATCATCGGCGCCGGACCACTGATGGTCATTGAGGCTGAAAAATTCGGCGAACCGAGATCGAATCCGTCGTACAGCCGCACCATGTCTTCGACCGTGTCGATCGCCACGCCGCCCTCGCCGATCTTCCCGAAAACGCCGTCGGCATCGCTATCCAGTCCATAAAGTGTCGGCCCATCGAATGCCGTGCTAAGCCGATGGGTGCGTTGGTGGCGAGTTAGATAGTGGAACCGCTCGTTCGTATCTTCAGCCAGCATGAGCCCGGAGAACAAACGCGTAGGCTCTTCCGGTTGCGTAATCTTCTTGCCGGTTTTGTTGCCGTTCTTTTCGAAACTCTCAGTCTCGCGAACCGGCTCAAGGTACATTTCGCGATACGTAGCGTTGAGATAAGGGAATTCGCCCGGCAAACCTTCACCGAAAATGAAACGCGCAATCTCGCCCGGCTCATCGATCTCAGGTAACGCCAGACGCGGAAGCGGCAAACCGGTCGGTGTTCGCGTAACCGGAATCTTCGCTTTCGTATCGTTCCAACGTCCCAGCAGATCGCGCCCGAATTTTTGATCGGTGCGCGCCCGCTTCACCTGATCGAGAACGAATTTGTTATAATTTTCGACCGATTCGACGACTTGTCCGAGCTTGCTCATAACTTTCCTTTATCGTTCTGTCATTCCGAGCGAAGTCGAGGAATCTCTAATTGTTTGAGCGCTGAGGATTCCAGAGATGTCTCGACTCCGCTCGACATAACAACTCTGGTTAGTGGCGGTTAGAGATTAACTCAAATAGCCGATCTACGCCAGAGTCGCGGTGCCGTTTTGCAACGGTATCGACCAGTTGCTGGTCTTTTCGGTTTTGTTCGAGGCGCTGCTCGATTTCCGTATGCGCAGTCCGTGCGCGCTGGAGATCGCTCTTGTTCACCACCACAATGTCAGCCAGATCGAGCATCACGATCTTTTGCAATTGCAACCGGCTGCCGTAGTCGGGATTCATCACCAGCACAGTTGAATCGACAATTCCATTTTTCTGAAATGGCATCGCCTCCTGGCCAGTGCCGACCGTCTCGATAATGACGTAATCGAAATTCGACTGCGCCAGCAACGCAAGACAATTGTGCGTCGCGGGCGAAAGCCCGCCCGCCTGTCCGCGCGTGGCCATGCTGCGCATGAACACGCGATCGTTTTGCGAATTGATCATCGTAGCGCGATCGCCCAGCAATGCGCCTTCGCCGACTACGCTGGGGTCGTGCGACAAAATGGCAATTCGGTCTTTGGCATTTCGGTTGAGAAAACGCAGCACCAACTCATCAATCAATGTCGTCTTTCCCGCGCCGCCGGGCCCGGTGAAACCGATCACGGAAGTTTGAAGTTTGATGTTTGATGTTTGATGTCCTTTTGCTGCATTGGACGTTAAGCGTTGGACGTTGGGCGTTGGGCGTTTTCTTCCAGCCGAATAGGTCTCCTCGATGTGAGTTAGTTTGTGCGCCAATTCCTGATCCCCCGATTTTGCGCGCGGCCGTTTCGCTCGCGGTTTGCCATAACGCCGATGGACAAATTTCACCATGTCGTCGAGTGACGTGCCGGCAAAGAAAATTTCGTCTACGCCTTTGCGTCTCATCGTGGCCGCGTCATCGTGAGTGATGGTGCCGCCTCCTCCCCCGAAAACCTTGATATCGTCTGCGCCTTTTTTGCGCAAAAGATCAACAACGGCCGCGAAAAATTCGATGTGCCCGCCGTTGTAACTCGATATGCCAATCGCGCGCACGTCCTCCTGAATGGCCGCGCGAACGATGTCGCCTACCGAGCGGTGATAGCCGAGATAAATTACTTCGATCCCGTGGCGAATAAACTCCAGGTTAATCGTGTTGATCGCGCTATCGTGACCATCACAAATCGGAACTGCGGTCAGAATTCGAATGGGCGAAGGCATCGAATTGAGATTGCTACTTTGACAAACTAATTGTCCACAGATTTCGCAGATTTACACAGATTTTGAATCAACTTGTCGATCGTGGTTTCGATTACTTCTTACTTTTCGAGTAGGATCCGCCACAACCGTATGAAAAACTCCGGGGCATTTCGCGCAATCTTCACTGCCGGTTTGGTCGTCGGTGTTTTGGACATTTCATCCGCGTTTGTAATCTGGTGGCAACGCGGCCTGGGCGTGCGTCGCGGATTGCAGGGAATCGCCGCTGGATTGCTGGGCGCAAACTCCTACGACGGCGGATTGGTAACGGCCGGCCTCGGTCTGGCGCTTCATTTTTTCGTGGCGTTTATGGTGGTATCGGTTTTTTACCTGGCCAGCCGGAGGATCGAATTTGTGACGATTCATCCTGTTATGTCCGGTGTGTTGTACGGGATTGGCGTTTACATTGTGATGTACTGGTTGGTGTTGCCGACGGTGTTCCCAACGTTTCGACACCGGCTGGGGAATGACTTGCTCGCCGTTGCCATTCATATTTCGTTGATCGGCTTGCCGTGCGCATTGATTGTGCGCCGTTACTCTCAACAGAAGCAGCGATCGCAATGACGGATCCTTTCGATTTCACCGGGAAAGTTGCGCTGGTTACCGGCAGCTCGCGCGGTATTGGCGCGGAAATGATCAAAGCTTTCAGTGCGCGCGGCGCACAATGCGTAGTGAATTATGTTGCCGACGCGCAGGGACAAAACAAAGCCGATGCGCTCGCTGTAGCGAAGGAACTGAATGAACCGCTGGTAATCGAGTGCGACGTGACGCAGCCGCAGCAGGCCGAAGGAATGATTAGACAGATCCAGGATCAGCGCGGTGGGCTCGATATCCTGGTAAACAATTCCGGGATAATCAGCGATCGCACGATTAAAAAAATGTCTTTGGACGAATTCGAGACCGTTATCCGCGTGAATCTCATCGGGACATTTACAGTGACGCAGAAAGCGGCACCGATTCTGCAAAGCGGTGGACGAGTGATCAACATGTCGTCCGTGAGCGGACAGATGGGACTGTTCGGTCAGGCGAATTATTCGTCGAGCAAAGCGGCAATTATTGCGCTCACCAAAGTATCAGCACGCGAGTTCGCGCGGCAGAACGTAACCGTGAACGCCATCGCGCCTGGATTCATTGATGTAGGAATGAGCAAAGGCATGCCGGATGAAGTGACGCAGAACTTCATTAAACAAATCCCGCTCGGCCGCCTGGGCGAAGCTCACGAGATCGTCGACGCCGCGCTGTTCCTGGCGTCGCCAATGGCGAGTTACATTACCGGACACGTGCTCAATGTGAACGGCGGATTTTACCTGGGCTGATCTAGTATTCGTCCGCCGTGGCCTTGCCGAAGGCGGATCAGTCCAATTTCTGCACGAGCAGCCACACCAAGGCGGAAAGCATTGCTGCGAATGTCGATAAAACGAGCGTGGCGCGCTTGGTCTGCCGTATTTTGAACGCTGGTTTGGGAATGTCGTCGTGAAGATGACTGGCCTCGAATAATTTCAGCAGGGCAAAGGCGACGACAAAGCCGACGGCAGCCCATTTGAGGCATCCCAGAGTCAGGTCTAGCATCCCGGCAGAGGGTAGCGCAGGCAAGCACGCCGCTCAAGGGCTGCCGCTGAAATTGCGCTCTGCGTCGCGGCTGACGGCTGGCTTAAAGCAGCCGATGTCTTTCCGAATTGGATTGACTGTAGTCCTCTGATTTTGTTAGGCTCGCGGTTATGACCACAAAAATTTTTGCTCTACTTTGTGTATTCGGGTTCGCCGTAGTTTGTGTTGCGCAAGATCAGTCGCCTAGTCCGGGCGAATCACCGGCGCAAGAGCCAACGAAACATCGGGCGCATAAGAAAGCCGAGACGACAACCTCGGCGGCGGAAAGCGCAACATCGTCTTCACCGGCCGCCTCACCCGCGACTTCGCCGAAAGCGAAGCGCGCTCGCAAACAAGCCGGGGCTGCGACAGCTGCAAGTCCAGCCGCGTCGCCTGCAACTTCCCCTAAGGGAAAACGCACCAAGGCCGGTGCTGTCGCAGCGGCAAATCCTTCGCCTTCAGCGTCACCAAAACCCAGCCTGCGTGATTTTTTCAAACCGAAGAATTCTACGGCAGCGGCCCCTCCTGCAGCCGCGGCTGCAGCCCCGGCGAAAGGTGCAAGCACTCAGGCAGCCACGAAAGTGCCGGCCCCCGGCGGAGGTCATGGGCTGGTTTGGGTTAACACCGAAACGCACGTGTACCATAAAGAGGGCTCGCGTTTCTACGGCACCACCAAAAAAGGCAAATACATGACCGAAGCCGCAGCGATGAAGGAAGGAGATAAGCTCGGGGGCGAGCGGCACTAAGCGGACGAAAAATCCAGTTTCGTGGCGATATCCTGCACCGCATCAGCCAGGGTTTCGAAGGTCGCTATCTTCACGTTCGCGCCATAATGGAATTGCGACAGGATATTGAGACCAATGTCCTTGTGCGGATCGGGCATCACCCGTGTCACTGACGCAATGTTTTTCTCCGCGAGCGCGTCCATGATCGCTGCAATATGCCGCGCTGCTGCGGGATCCATTGACTCGAGCCAGCGGAAATCCGCCAGCGCATGAAACCCGGGGGAGACTTCGCGCAACACCTCGCGGATCCGTTGCGCGGCGATCCTAGCGTCCTCGGTGGTAACTCTTGCCGCAGCACTGATCACCAGCAGGCGTTTCGACCGGTCGAGCTCAACCGCGTACATGTTTGGTCATCACACGAAGCAGGTGTGGTCGCAAGTATGCCCCTCGCAGGCGGGAAAATCTCGCCCAGCGCGCTACTCGGAACTTTGGAAGAAAGCGTTCTCGAAAGTTGATTGAAACGCGCCAGGGTCGGTCTCGCCAATCCGAAATTGCGGACTGATTTCGAATTGCGTCGCGCAATAAGTCTCGACCTCGTTCCTGCAGCACTTTTCAAGCGACGCGCGCACCGTGTTTAGAGCGAGCGCCGGTGTGTTGCAATCGCGGCTCAGATGCCCGAGCACAACGCGTTCGATTTTTCCGGGTAGCAATTCCTCAATCACGCTCGCGGCCGCAGCGTTCGACAGATGTCCATGCCGCGACTGTATGCGTTGTTTCACCGGCCACGGCCGGTGCGTGTCGTTCTGCAAAAGTTTTTCGTCGTGATTAGTCTCGATCACGAGGGTTTGCACTTCTCGCAAACGTTCAGTGATCAACTTGGTCACGTAACCGAGATCGGTGATGAACCCGAGGCTGCCTGAACCTGCCTGAAACACGAACCCGAGCGGATCGACGGCGTCGTGCGGCACGGGAAACGTTTGCACCGTGATATCGCAGATCGAAAACTCGGTGCCGGTCGCAAACAATCGCCAGTTCCGACATCGCTCCGAGAGACCACTGGATCGAAGCGCCTCTGCTGTGAGCCGATTGCAGTAGATCGGCAGATCGAATTTGTGGCAGAGAACTTCAAGACCGCAGATGTGATCTGTGTGTTCATGCGTTAGAACAACGCCGTCGAGCTGGTCAGGCGAGACGCCGCATTGCTCCAGACGCAACACGACTTGCCGCGCGCTTAGACCGCCATCGACGAGAATCTTGCAGTGATCGGTGGCAACCAGCGCGCTGTTTCCCGCGCTCCCGCTGCCAAGCATGGTCAAGCTGAACACGGGTCTCAAGATACCCGCGTGATTTCATTTTGCGCAAATGGAAATGGACAAGTCAGCGCGAAAATTGTAATCCGGTGGCCGTTTCACCGATGAAGCGGCTGGCAATACTGTTCATTGCGGTAGTTGTCCTGCCGCCAGTGGTTCGCGGCGAACAGTCGCCGTCACGCGGCATTGGGGGCGTCAGCGCACCCGGCGCCATGCTTGCTCGCGACGTAATCGTCCCGTTGCCCGTTGTCACGCGCTTCTTTCCGGAAGCCACTCAGGAAATGAGCACCGGCCAAAACGCAACTGCGGTCCGCAATCCTGAAGCGACAAGAAGCGTCATTTACACAAATGGCGACAAGTCGAAGAAGGTGACAATCAGTGTGGATCAATACGCGACGTCGAGTGACGCGTTGGCAGCCTATGAGGAAGCTGTTCAGAAGAGCAGGAGTGTTCCGGGATTCAGACCCATTGACGCACCGAATCTCGGCCCACAGGCTTTTATTGGAACCGTCACTCAGGGAACGGAGACGCACATCGGTCTCGGTGCGCTGCGTGGCACGTTGATAGTGGGAGTAACCCTGGTGGGTTATGAAGCGAGCGCTGCCACCACAGCCAAGCTCGTTTCATTGGCTCGCGAGGAAGAGAAAGCGGCCGACGCGATCGTCGGTGCAATTTCGCGCGCAGTGAAGGAGAAGATTGATGCGCTTGTTCAGGCTCAGCCTGCTAAGCGTGTCACGCCCGGCATCGCTGTTGCGATTTCAAAGAACGGCCGAACGATTTACGAGAACACTGCCGGTGAGCGAGACGTGTCTTCGCACGCGCCAATGCTGATCACGACACCACACGCCATCGGGTCGATAACCAAACAGTTCACTGCCGCCGGCATTCTTCTGTTGCAGCAGGAGAAGAAACTCTCGATCGACGACAGACTCTCGAAGTACGTGCCAGAGTACGTCCACGGCGACGATGTCACCCTGCGTCAGATGTTGAACATGGTGAGCGGCATTTCCGATAACGATCCTGGGATCTATGGGGATCAACTCACCCAGCCGATCACTCGTAAGGAGATGTTGGCGAATCTGAACAAGCTGCCGCTGATATGGAAACCCGGGACTCGCATGGTTTACACGAACACGAATTACAATTTGCTAGGGTTGGTGATCGAACGGGTTTCCGGGCAATCTTACCTCGCGTTTCTGCGTGAGCACATCTTCTCGCCCATAGGTATGTCGTCGACTTCAACCATCGATCAGCCGCCCGCTGATATGGCGTCCGGCTATCATCACGAGAAGCCGGGGCAGCCGTTTGTGACTCGGGCAGAGTTACACCCCGATTTTTCATTCGGGACTGGCAACCTGGTATCGACTACACAAGATCTTTTGAAATGGGACGCCGCTTTGCTGGGGCAAAAAGTTCTAAATGAAGACTCACTACGGGCAATGTTCACCGTGCCCGGCGACGGCAAAATCAATACCGTTTTGGAAGAGGACAAACGCTTTCCGGTAATGCTGCATGTCAACGATGGCAAACCGACCGTTTACGCGATGGGCTGGATGCTGCCGAATCCGCACACGAAATGGCATGGTGGCCACACGTTTCTATTTGAATCGGCAAATGCGCTGTTTAGCGACGGGTACAGCATCGCGATTATCGCCAACATTCGTGACGGAGGGGGGTTCGAGCCGGAAAACCTCGCCGTCGAGATTCACAACCTGCTAAATCCTGACTTGAAGATTTCGCGGCTCACAGTTGTGACCAGGCAGCCGTCGCAACCGGCTGAAATCACTGAGGTGCAGTGATGACAACATCTCGCGGCGACGATTCGTGCGGATGCTGGCAGGCATCCCGCTCCTCGGGGTGCCGCTCGAAGTACTTCTTTAACGGCCGAGCGCGCTTCGCTTAGCCGTAGTCAGATCGAGGCTGTTGAAAGCATTTTGCGACGGCTCGTTGATAGCGGGGTTCCGGGCGTGAGCTGCTCCATTGGAAACAAGACCGAGACGTTGCTGGAGGGGGCGTTTGGGTCGCGCGTCATCGTGTCCACAATTGAATCGCTTTCAGTGCGTCAACCGGTTTATTGACTGAAGCGTCAAACAGAGGGGAAACTTATGCCATTAACTCGCCGCAATTTTCTTATCCGTGGTTCGCTGTCGCTGGCTGCTGGAGCGCTTTCGTCGGTTCTCGTCGAGGCTAAAACCAGGGAAAGCGTTCCTGCCGACTTCAAAGACTGGGAATCAGTGCGCCGGCAATTCGAACTGGCTCCTGATTACATTCATCTGGCATTGTTCTTTCTGGCGTCCCACCCACGGCCTGTGCGTCAGGCGATAGAGCAATACCGGGCGAAGCTGGATGCAAACCCGTTGCTTGCTGTTGAGAACGCGATTTTCGTGCAGACTGACGAGAACATCCCGCTGCAGGTCTGTCGCGCCATTGCCAACTACATTGGCGGCGATAGCCAAGACATCGCGCTGACGCAAAACACGACCACGGGCTTGGCTCTTCTGTATCATGGACTGCCGCTGCGCGAAGGCGACGAGATCCTGACTACTACCCACGATCATTATGTGCATCATGAATCAATCCGGCTTGCCGCAGGGCGTTGCGGAGCGACCTGGCGCAAGATTCCGCTCTTTGATTCCTACGACTCGATTTCGTCGGATGAAATAGCCGAACGCATTCGAAAGGCGATCGGACCAAAGACGCGGTCGGTCGGCGTCACCTGGGTGCACTCCAGCAGCGGCGTGCGATTGCCCATCGCCCGGATCGCTGAGACATTGGCGCAAGTAAACCGCAGCCGCGACGAAAAGGATCGTGTGCTACTAATCGTCGACGGTGTGCACGGTTTTGGCGTAGAAGATCCAAGGATTACGGCATTGGGATGCGACGCGTTTGCAGCCGGCACACACAAATGGTTGTTTGGTCCGCGGGGCACCGGCTTCGTTTGGGCGAAGCCAGAGGTTTGGAAGAGAATGCGCCCGGTGATTCCATCGTTTAGTTCGCCGGACCTTTTCGCCGCGTGGGAGGAGGAACATGAACCGGCGCCAGCGGCAAGAGCCGCATGGTTTTCACCGGGCGGGTTCCAGGCGTTCGAACATTTTTGGGCGTTACCGCAAGCGATTCGTTTTCACCAAAACATCGGTCCGGCGCGAATCACCGCGCGGACACACGAGCTCAATGCTCAAATGAAAGAGGGACTTGCGCGCATGGCCGGTGTCCAGCTGTACACGCCGCGCGATGAAAATCTTTCCGCCGGCATGGTCTGCTTCGATGTGAAAGGGACGAAACCGGAGCAAGTAGTAGAGCGCCTTCTCGCTCAACGCATCGTCGCTTCCACGACTCCGTATCGCGTATCGTATGCGCGCGTGGCGTGCAGTATCGTCAATACGCCGCAAGAAATCGAGACGGTGCTTCGAGCCATTCGTGAATTGGCCTAAACGCATGTTGTAGCCGGCATTGCTGATGCCGGTCCGGGGTCACCGACCCCGGCTACAGCGTTTCCGCCGTTAACGCTTCGATGAATTCGTGTGGCGTCTCGGCGTTGAGCAATCTCGATCGGATCGTCTCATTCTTCACCAGTCGCGCCAGAGTGCCCACGCACACCAGATAATCGCTGAGCAAGCGTTCGGGAACGCCGATTACGAAAATGAGATGCGCACGCTGTTGATTTTCTCCGAATGAAATGCCGGCGCGGCTGCGTCCGACGCCGATCACAATTTCATCAACCAAATCGGTGCGCGCATGTGGAAACGCGACGCCGTTTTCGACCGCGCTCGGATGGGTCTGCTCACGCGCGAGGACTTGTTCGAGAAACGCCTCGGCGTTGTCGATTTTCCTGCCGCTAATGTCGGATGCGAGCACGTCCACGATTTCGCGGATCGCATTCGCCGGTTTTCGCGAACGCAAGCGAAGGATCACCTGTTGTTCGTGGAGCAGATCTGCGGGCGCGATAGGCATTGGGGCCGGAGAGATTTATTGGATTATGGGGCAAACGCAGTTATCCAGTTAAATAGCAAACTGTGGCAACTCAAGATACAGCGGTAGCGCCGAAAGAGGAACGGACAGTTTCCTTGCAGCGGAGCCTTTACGACCCGGGCTATGTCAACGCGATGTCGCATTTTTATCGGGGCGAGCTTGGGCGGAGCATGGTATGGCGGCAACGGCTGGATGTGACGACCAACTGGGCCATCACCAGCAGCACCGCCATTATTACAATCGCTTTTTCTGCCCGCGAAGTGCCGCACATCATTTTCTTTTTTAACCTCGCCATCGTTACTGTGCTGCTCTGGATTGAATCGCGGCGATATCGTTTTTACGATGCCTTTCGCGCGCGCATCCGCATGCTCGAAGCGCACTTTCTTGTTCCGATGGTCATGGAAAATCGCGACCTGCTTCAGGGCGAATGGAAAAAGCTCGTTTGCGAGGATCTGATTTTGCCCAGCTTCAAAATCTCGAAATTGGAAGCAATCGGACGCCGGATGAAACGCAATTACATGTTCATTTTCATCCTGATCCTGGTCGCGTGGCTGACAAAAATCTTTTTGCACGCCACCGCGCCGATCACCGATGTCGTATCGTTTTATCGGGCCCTGCGCATCGGACACATCCCGTCGTGGGTCGTGGCCATGGTTTTCGTGGGCACCTTTATCAGTGTCATTTCCATCACCATTTATGTTAGTAAACGTTCCTCCGGCGAAATCTCCGAGTTCGGCACGCACCGCTCGCTCTGGCGCATTTAATGCGTGCCAACGCGACAGCGATCGTGCTACAACGGATTCATGAGGACTTTGACCAGCTGTATCAGCAGATTTCTTCTGATTCCTATCGTCTTCGCTGGGGTCTCGGTAGCCAATGCCGCGGCTAAGCCAGGTGGCCGTCTCATTGTGATTAGAGCGGCGAACTTCGGCTGGAATGTTGTCGTCAATCTGAAGGTCGATGGCCAAACGGTCGCGAACATTGTCCAGGGTCGCAGGTACGATCACCGCATCCCGGCCGGGCGCCATCTTCTGACCATTACGGCCGTGCCGAATATCGTGTTGAGTTACCCAACCTCGATTACTGTGAACGTGCGGCCAGGCGGAACGTACATTTTTACTGCCCTGTGGGATTCCGATCGGGTCTATCTTCGCCCAACGACCTTATCGCCCGCGGAGATGGGAAAATTGGGACTTTGAGAAGCTATTTGATCTTGGCCAGAATCGCTTCCATCTCGTTCCGGCGAAACGCGCGCAAAGTTTGGCCTTTGACGTTACCGAGTGAACCCACCTTGAGGATGAACGCGCTCATGGTCTCATCATCCGGCGCCTCCATAATGACGACCCCATCGTAGGCGCCCATTGTCCAATATTCCTCGACGATGTTCATTCCCATCTTTTGCGCCTCGGCCATGGCAGCGTCGCCGCGTTTCACTGTGTCTTGGATGTTGCGAATCCCTTGGTCTTTAAACTGAATCAAACAGACATAACTAGGCATAATGTGTTACTCCTTTCATGCAATTGCGGACTAAAAGCGTAGTGCGAATCTTTGGCGGTGCAAAAGAGAGACGAGACTCGTATATGCCTTCTGCTATGACAGGAATAACAGCTTGACAATGGAACCGGGCGAAGCGCTTGGTATTGCCGCGCAGATTGCCGTTGCACTGGCTGGTTTCGCCGGCGTGGTCGTTGTCTTTCGCCGCGAAGCCGTTCACGAATGGTCGGACATCGACAAACTGCGGTTACGTCTTTTGCTCGCTAATTCCATGCTGCCGCTGGGTCTTTCGATGCTGGGGTTGGTTCTGGTCACCATCCAGCCTGAACCACCAGGAATCTGGCGATGGTGCAGCGGAATCTTCCTTCTCGCCACCATGTCGTTCGTCATGGCAACTGGGAAAACCTTCCGGCGCTTGAATCTTCGAAATGCGCAGCGCCAGCGCTTCACCCGATTTATTTTTTACTTAGTCGGAGCCTTCGGCACGGCAGCCATGCTCTTGCAGGTATATAACATCGCGTCGCTCGCCGCGTTCTGGCCATTTTTCGCTGGCATCGTATACCAACTCGTTACAGCTCTGGCCCAATTTGCCCGGATGATTCTTCTGCTGCCTGAATAAACCAGCGCACTTCTGCGTAGCAAAAATCTACTCTGCAGCTTCGGTATCGTGAAGCCGGCCGTAATCCACCGTGAGCTGCCCGCGTCCGGACTGTGTATAGATATCAACGAATCGCTCCCCGAAACGCACGTCGCGCCAGCTATAATCCTGTTGTGCCTGGACGGGAGCAGCTATCACTGGATCGATTCCTGAAACTGAAACCGCAAAGAGTGCGCGACTGTTTTGAAGCGATTCGAGCGTCGCGCCGTACAGCGGACTGTTCTTGTCGATCACGTGCCGGAGCGTCAGTGCTGCCGGAAATATGATTAGTTTATCGAAGTGTAGCTCTAGCGTGTAAAAATACCGAAAATCGCCACCTTCAACCAAGGGTTCATCGCGCATAAACATGATGCGGAACTCGGTGTCTACAATGCTATGCTGGTGTTGATTGCCGACGCGCACCATCAGCGTGGGCTGGCCGTTCAATGAACCGATCACCAGGCATCTGCTAAATGCAATGCGTGCCACGGGCCGCGAGAACCGGACGAAAATCAATCCGGTAACAACCGCGAGCAAAAAGATGCCGCTCATGATTTCGATCATGCTGACTACGTGTCCGTACAAGGTTTGCGGATACATGTGCCCGTAGCCGACGGTGGCCAGCGTTTGTACGCTGAAGAAGAAACAGTCGTAAAACCACTGTCCACCAGTGGTGCCGGCGATGCTGTTAGGATCGACCGCATACAGAGTGGCGAACAACAGGTTGAGCGTGATGTAAAAGGCGGCGACCAGCGCAGCAAACTGCGGCCAGCGCAAAGCAAGCAGCCAGTGATAAACCTCGCGCCACTGCCAGCCGCCAATATTGACCTTAACAAACTCGACCTGGCCAGCATGGACCGAAACGCGGTTTTGCCTCCGTTTCGTTAGCTTCTTTTTCATTTGTTCACTTGATCTGCGGCTCGTGGGACACAGTAACGGATAGCCGTTCGAAAAGCGATGCGAAGACGCATCGCACTCCCAAAGCGCTTCGCGCGAAATAAGAAGCGCGGACTACAAAGGCTTTTGGAGTGCAACGTGTCCTCGCGCCTCTACAGTCGTTGCACTCAAACAGGAAGTTCTTGAGCTCCGTTGGAAAAATTACGTCGATGGCAGAGTCACGATGAAGTCTGCGATCGCTTGGAAGATTCTTTGATCCACATTTTCCTGCGTTTCACCCGTTGCCTGGAGCTGGCGTTTTGGCACACGTAAGGAATGATCGCCCCCTTCGACCACGTACAAAAAATTTGGCGCTTTCATCTCGGCCCGGACGCGCTCTAAGAGATCCAGCGGACACAGCGCGTCCCGCGTGCCTTGCACAAACAGGACGGGCGTAGCCAGCGCGCGCAAAACTTCGTCGCGAAGCTTTGTCCGATCACCCATGGCGCAAAGCGGGTATCCAAGGCAGACAAGTCCGTTCACTTTTTCCTCGAGCGACACATGACAGCCCATCCTGCCGCCCATGCTTTTGCCGGTAAGAAAGAGCCGCGGTCTTGTTTCTTCCCGATTCTCGACTCCCGATTCTCGATTCACGAACTTCTTTAACGCCGCCTGGTGCGCTGCGATCAATTGCGGGAGTGGATCGGGCCGTTTTCGCCCCGCACGCATGTAATCGTAGTCGAAAGTCTCGACGTCGCCGATCTCCGACAAACGTCGTTTCCAATTTTGCATCCACGGATGCGACGAAGGCGCACCTGCGCCCGGAGCAAAAAGGATCAACCGCCGGCTCACGTGAGTTGAGTGTGCAAAGACTCAGTCCAAGACCGCTGTCGCTTCGATTTCGATCAGGAACTCTGGAACGGCCAAAGCTGAGACGCCGATCCAGGTGCTTGCCGGCGGATTCCCCGGAAAGACTTCTCTTAAAGCAGTGCCCACTGCGGTTCCGCACTCAGCCTGGTAGTCCACCACGTAAATCCGCAAAGCGACGACGTCGTTCAGTTTGCCGCCAGCGGCTTCCATCGCCTTTTCAAGGTTGCGGAATGCTTGTCTTGCCTGCTCAAGAACGCTGTCTCCGCCGACAATGCTCTCCCGTTCATCCCAAGCCGTTTGCCCAGAGATGAACACCATCTTTTTCCCGGTGGCGACCACGATCTGGGAAAATCCATACGGCAAACTCGGGAAGAGGCTATCCGGATTAATGTATTCCTTTGGCATAAGTCATTGTCGGTTGAGCCGCCTAATTAGATAGTCGGCCTGATCTCCGGAAAATTCGGTGCACGAGGTGATCGACGCAATCGTATGAGGACGACAAATGAAGTGATCAACGAGACAACAAACACGCCGGTCGCCACGACAAACAGCTAAATCAAAGATCGCAAATCGAGCATCAAGACCCGTTATCGTGGCTCACCAAGGTCAAGCTGGTAGTCGAAGCTGGCCCTATCCATGCTTTTCGGGGGTGGCGGAAAC
>Ga0068863_100002957_pt1 | contig 16791 bp, 14 predicted proteins | sample KBSSwiS62_FD_66596 | JGI IMG/M metagenome (GOLD analysis project Ga0068863, IMG submission 66596) | Switchgrass rhizosphere microbial communities from Kellogg Biological Station, Michigan, USA - KBS Switchgrass S6-2 | ecosystem: Host-associated > Plants > Roots > Rhizosphere > Soil ...
CGGGATCGAGGCGCGCGAACGCATCCAGCGATTCATGCACCATGTCGGCGACCAGCCGGCCGAGGTGCTTGATCTCGCGATAACGATCCGCCGGCCGCTCGACTGCGGCGAGGCGTGAGCCGATGTAACCGATCTTCTCCGCTTCGTCGCCGATGCGCTCGAGATCGGTGATCGTCTTGATCACCGCTACGATCAGGCGCAGGTCGGAAGCGGCAGGGGCACGGGTCGCGAGAATGCGGCTGCAGTCGTCGTCGATCGCGACTTCCATCGCGTTGACTTTCTGGTCGCCGCGGGCGACCTGCTCGCCGAGCCGGCTGTCGCCCTGAACCAGCGCCGTAACTGCCTGCTTGAGCTGCTCCTCGACGAACCCACCCATCTGCAACACGCTGGTGCGCACCCGTTCCAGCTCTTCGTTGTAGCGGCTGAGAATGTGATGTGAAAGGTCCGACTTTTCCATGATGGGCTCGCGTGACTCAGTGGGGGCTGTATACCCGCAGCCCCCACTGTCTGCAAGACGAGACCTCAGAACTTCACGTTGAAGTCGAGCTGCAGGCGGTTGTAGTCGACTTCGGTCTGGCCCGCACCGTTGGCCCGCTCGACATTGCGCTGGTTGATGAAGTAGGTCGCGTTGAGCACCCAATTCCGCACCGGCGCGAAGCCAGCGCGCACCACGTAGCCCTCGTTGTCCGCGAAGCCGCCGGCGAAGTCCGAGTCGATCAGCTGCGCGAACAGCGCATCCTTCTCGACCTTCTGGTACATCGCGCCGAACTCCCAGGTCTTCGGATTGCTTGCCTTGCCGAGCAGGAAGCCCGCGGAGATGGCGGTGTCCTGATCGTTGGCGACCGTGTTGGCGGGCGGATTCACAAAGCCGCTCGGGCTCTGGTTCTGCGCAGCCTCGGCCCAGATCTGGAACGGCATGGTGCCAAGCATCGTGTCGAACTGCGCCAGCACATCGAACACTTCGTAGTCGTTGAGCAGCGCGAGCGTCGCACCCGTGCCAGTGGTCGTGTTGTTGTTGGCGTTCGCGTTGAAGAACGGAGCCGCCGCCCCTTGCCTGCCCTGCGCCGAGCTCAGGTCGTAGTAGTGAGCGGCCAGCGTCAGCGTCGAGCTGCTGATCGGTAGTCTCACGCCGATCTGCGCGCCGTGCATCATCGGGTCGGAAGTAACAGTGTTCTCGGCGCCGGAGACCTCTTGCAGCCAGAAGTTGTACGCGCTGCCGAACCAGATGCCGCGCGAGAACGTGAACGCCACACCTTCCGGCGTGATGTCGTTGTCCCAGAACAGGTTCTGCGCGCCTTTGACGAACGGCTGCTTCATCTTGCCGCCGATCAAATTACCCCAGCTGGCGAACTTCCAATCGAAGTAGGCGAGATCGATCTCGATCGGCTTCTTGCTGAACACATTTGTCAGCGACTGATTGCCCGAGCGCGGATCGCCGCCTTCGGCCGACGTCAAACCGAGGCCGACCGTGAGGTTGTCGGTCGCCTTGGCAGTCACTGCCAAGCGCGCGCGAATGCGGTCGCGATAGCGGTCGGCAGTGGTCACACCAGCGGGAGGCGCAGCGTTGAGCGTGTCGTCGCTGATCGCTTCGTAGCGATACCGCACGTCGCCCGTGACGGTAACCTTCGAGGCCCAGTCCGTACCCTTCACCTTGTCCGCGTCAGCTGATTGCTGCGCGTTTTCCTTGCGCAGACCCTTCGTCTCCGACCGCAGATACTCGCTCTGCGCCTGCAGCTGGTCGCCTTGCGTCTTCAGCTGCTGATTCTCGGTCTTCAGCGCCTGGTTCTCCGCCTCGAGTTTGTCGACGCGCTGCATGAGTCCCTGAAGCTGTTCGCGGATCTCCGCCAGGTCGTTCGGGCTGGCAGCCTGCGCGGCGGCGGGCAACTGTGCCAGGGCGGCGGCCACGGCGGCCGCGATCATCAGGTTCTTCACGGTAAGGTCTCCGTTTGTTCGGTTATCAGTCGTGACGCTTAGCGGCGCGCGCGCAAGTGTTTCGCGGGCGCTCAATTTGTCGGACAGACGTTATACGGAGGACTTGTTACAGAGAGATTGCAGCGCGCAATGCTGTTTGGGAACGGAAATGTGACGCTTGAATGACGCTGGTCGAACGAAGTCGAACGCGCGGTGAGAGCGTGATCAGGCTTTAGCCTGACTCACTCGATATTCCGCCGGCGGTTCCATCAGCCGGCTGCGCGGGAAATGACAAGTGAAAGTGCTGCCGCGTCCTTCGACACTGTCGATCGTCAACGTGCCCTCATGCCGCTGCAATGCATGGCGCACGATCGCGAGCCCCAGCCCCGAGCCGCCGAGATCGCGCGAGCGGCCGGAATCGACGCGATAGAAGCGCTCAGTCAGGCGCGGAATATGTTCAGGCGCGATGCCCACGCCCGTGTCGCGCACGGCGATGTGCCCACCGTCGCTGTCCGTCCACCAGTGCAGCTCGATTTCGCCTTGCGGCGGCGTGTACTTCACGGCATTGGAGAGCAGGTTCGAGACGATCGAATGCACTTCGTTCTCGACGCCCTTGAGCCACTCCGTGCTGTCCGACTTCAGGCGCACCTCGTGCGGCCGGTGCTCGAGCGCAAGCGTCTCCTTGCGCAGCAGCGCCAGCATGCCCGGGATATCGATCGGTTCTTCGTCGAGCGGCCGCTCACCGGATTCGAGCTTCGACAACTCGAGCAGATCGCGGATGATCGTGCTCATGCGCTCCGACTGACGCCGCATCTCCAGGATCGGCGCGCTCCAGGTCGGGTCGAGCTTCTGGTCGTCCGCAAGCGCGTCTAGATAACCGGTGATCACCGTGAGCGGCGAGCGCAGCTCGTGTGACGCATTGGCGACGAAATCGCGGCGCATCGATTGCAGCTGCTGCTCGCGGCTGACATCGCGCACCATCAACAGCTGGCGTTCGGCCATGCCGGTGCGCACCACGTGGAAGGAGAACCAGCGATTGATATCGCTGGTGTCCTGAACCATCACGCCTTCGCCGGGCGAGTCGCTGTGCAGGTATTCGATGAAGTCCGGATGCCGCACCAGGTTCTCGATGCGGATGCCGAAATCGCGCTTGCGTCGCAGGCCGAGCCACTCGGCCGCGCGGTGATTGAACCAGAGGATCTCGTGTTCCGGACCGAGCAGCACCGCGCCTTCGGGCATGGCGGTCGTCAGCCGGCGGAACTCGCGCAATAGCGCGGTGACGCGCGCGCGATGGAACTGCTTGCGGCGATAAATGCGGCTGACGATTGCCACCACCTCGCCCCACAGCGCGCTGAAATCGGGGGGCGTCTCGATGCGACGGCGGCGCAGCCAGCGCTCCAGCCGCACCAGGTTCCAGACCTGGATTGCGGCGTAGATGCCGAAGGTGACTGCAAACGCCAGCGCGACGTAGCCGGTTGCGAACCCCAGGACGAGCGCCGCGAGCAACGTCAGGCCGAGGCGAGAAATCATCTGCCAGGCCGCCGGGGTCATGGGGCCAGGAAGTTTCAAGCGCTACTCCGCCCGCGTGGAGAACCGGTATCCCGAGCCGCGGACTGTCTGAATGAATCGATCGTAGGCGAACGCCTCGAGCGCTTTGCGCAATCGCCGAATGTGCACGTCGACGGTGCGCTCCTCGACATAAACGTTGCCGCCCCACACGCGATCCAACAACTGCGCCCGACTGTACACCCGCTCCGCGTGGGTCATGAAGAAAGACAGCAACCTATACTCCGTCGGTCCGAGCTGCACGGTGCGGTCCCCGACCATGACGCGATGGCCCGCTGCATCGAGCACGAGGCCGTCGGCTTCGATCAGCTCCTCGCCGCCACCGTGATTCGAGCGCCGCAGAACGGCGTTGATGCGGGCGAGCAATTCCCGCGGCGAGAACGGCTTGGTGACGTAGTCGTCCGCCCCACCCTCGAGGCCCATGACTTTGTCCTGCTCTTCGGCGCGCGCCGTCAACATGATGATCGGCACTTCCTGGGTTTCCTTGTCGCGCTTCAGCGCCCGGGTGAGCTCCAGGCCGCTCATGTCCGGCAACATCCAGTCGATCAGCACGAGGTCAGGACGGCGGTCCGCGACGCTGGCACGGGCGGCGCCGGCGTCGGGCGCTTCGCGCACATCGAAGCCGCTGCGGCGCAGCCCGAATGCAATCATTTCACGGATCGGCCGCTCGTCTTCGACGATCAGAATCTGCTTGGCGGTCATCGTGACAGCAATTTAACAACTTGGAGAGCTACTTCATTACAGCAACGGATTATTACAGCCGCATGAAGTCACCCTGCAACTAGTACTGACGATGTTACGGCGGCTTGACGGTGGCGACCTGGTCCCGCAAATACACGGGCTGCGCCCGCTCCGGTGGCTGTCCACGGCCCGCACGCAGCTCCTCGACTGCCAACCGTGCAACATCGCGTGCATGCGGACGGGCAGTGGCGTGAACTGCAACCGGCGTCCGTCCGGTAAGGAGCTGGGGATAGGCGGCAAAGCCGGTTCCGGCAAACACCGTCGCGTCACCCGGATCGACTGCCTCCGGTCGATCGACACGCTCGACCGACGTCGGCGCCATCAGCCCGCTCGATGTCGCCTCGAACCGAGCCCAATAGACTTCATTCATGCGCGCATCCATGCAGACCAGGACTAGCGCACCCGGGGTCGCGAACTGCTGCGCGACCGCTGACAGGTCCGAGATACCGACGGTCACAAGTTGTGCGCCGTAGGCAAGTCCCTGCGCCACCCCCACCGCAATTCGTACGCCAGTGAAGGCGCCGGGGCCGCGGCCGTAGGCCAGACCGTCAAGTTGTCGCAACGTGAGCCCGGCTTCCGCGAGGACTGCATCGACCATCGGTAGCACGAGGTCGGCGTGACCGCGCTGGGTTTCGGTTGCTCGCTCGATCATGCGATCGTCGATGAGCAGCGCGACAGAACAAGTCTCGGTCGCCGTGTCGATCGCGAGCAACTTCATGGCACCGCCCGCCGCGGCGGCAGCGGCGCCGCGATTCCCACCGTCGCGAGCTTGGCGAACAGGAACTCCTCGACTTCATGGAGCCGCTCGGTCCGCGGCATCGGCGGCAGACTGTCGAGGAAGATCCGTCCGTACGCGCGCGTACGCAGTCGCTGGTCGCACAACACGACGACGCCGAAGTCGGTCGGATCGCGCATCAAACGCCCGACGCCCTGCTTCAGCGTGATCACTGCCTGAGGAATCTGCTCTTCGAAGAAGGGACTGCCGCCGCGCCGCTCGATCGCATCCAGCCGCGCCTTCAGCACCGGATCGTCCGGCGCTGCAAACGGCAGCTTGTCGATGACGACGACCGAGAGGGCTGCGCCTTTGACGTCGACGCCTTCCCAGAAGCTGCTGGTTCCCAACAGCACCGCGTTGCCGTACTCGCGGAACTTCGACAACAACGCCTCGCGCGGCGCGTCGCCCTGAACCAGAACCGGGAACGGCAACGTCGGACCCAGTCGCCGCAACAGAATCTCTGCACCGTCACGCAGCGCGCGATGACTCGTGAACAACAGGAATGCGCGGCCGCCCGCTGCGTGCAGCACCGGCAGCGCCGCGTCTATGACCTGCTCCGTGTGTCGCGGCGACGAAGGCGTATCCAATCCGCGCGGCAAGTACAGAAGCGTCTGACGCTCGTAACTGAACGGACTGCCGAAGCGCACCGTCGTGGCTTCGTTCATGCCGAGCCGGCTCATGAAGTGATTGAAGCTATCGCCGACCGCGAGCGTCGCCGACGTGCAAATCCATGCGCTCGCGTGCGACTCGACCAGAGCACCCAGCTGCTCGGCGACGTCAACCGGAACGTAATGCAGCGACATGCCATGCAGGGTCGATTGCGCCCAACGCACGCCCGCCTCCTCGCCTTCGTCCGCCGCCACCAGCATTCGCAGCCGCGCGGCCAGCTCTGCGCCACGCCGACGCAAAGCTGCGAGCCCTGCATGATCCTTGGCTGCTTCGGTCAGCGACGACACGAATTCGTCGAGCAGTGATTGCAACCGGTCGATCGACTCGATCACCGAAGCCGGCCAGTCTTTGAATTCAGTGCGCTCGCGCGGCCCGCGTACCGCGTCTTGCAGATCGTAGAGATGACGCTCCAGTGTCTGCGCGAATGTCGCCGGCAACTCCTGGCGCGCGCCCGACAGCAGCAACTCCGCCGCGACATCGCGCGACAGCGCCTGCAGCTGACGGCTCGAGACTGCAAAGCCGAGAAAGTTCGCCGCAATCTCCGGCAACTGATGGGCTTCGTCGATGACGATCGCGTCGGCGCCCGGCAGCAGATCGCCGAAGCCCTCATCCTTGAGCACCAGGTCTGCCATCAGCAGGTGATGATTCACCACCACGACATCCGCGGCCTGCGCTTCGCGCCGCGCCTGCACGACGTGGCAACGATCGAACACCGGACAATCCGGACCGAGACAGTTGTCGCGCGTCGACGTGACCCACGGCCACACAGGATCCGAGTCGCTGAGCTGCGCGAGCTCGGCGATATCACCGTGTCGCGTCGTGCGCGACCACTCGCGCACTTTCGCGAGCCCGCGCGCAACTTCCTTGCGCAAGCCGCGCGCGACAGCTTGTTGCTCGGCGAGCTCGAGTCGGTGCAGACATAGATAGTTCGCTCGTCCTTTCAGCAGCGCGACGCGAACCGGTCGACCGATCGCGCGCGCGACTGTTGGCAGGTCGCGATGGAACAACTGGTCCTGAAGATTGCGCGTGCCGGTCGAGACGATGACGCGTCGGCCGGAAAGCAGCGCCGGCACGAGATACGCGAACGTCTTTCCTGTTCCCGTGCCCGCCTCCACGATCAAGCGGCCGTGCGAGCGCAACGCGATTGCGACCTGCTCCGCCATCGCGATCTGCTCCTCGCGCGTCGCGAAGCCGGGGATCGCCGTCGCCAGCGGTCCTTCCATCCCGAACAGGTCTTCGTAGTCGTGCATCAGCGGAAGGTCGCGCGAAACCGCGCCAGCGCAATCGCGCCGGGCGCGAGCGGATTACGCAGTTGCCAGCGGATGTGCGTGTATTGGGAGGCATGCGCGAGCTGCGTCGAGCCTTCGACCGAGATCATCAGCACCTCAGGAGGCCCGAAGGTCTTCCCGCCGTCCACCGAGAACGACACCGCGGCGCCCGGGCCGGAGGCCGAGTCAGCCAGATATGTCGTGTTGGCCGGAACGGGCTGCACGACAGCGACGTTGCGCAGAGGCACGGTCGACTGATTGGTGATGCGCAAGGTGTAGTAGACCACTTGGCCCTGTTCGAGCATTCGCGCGGGCGCATAGCGATAGACCTCGTGGCCCGGGGTCGTACTGACGTTCTCGCGCACCTCGGCGACCAGCTCGGTGGCAATGTCCGACTGCTCGTCTGCGCGGGCCGCCGGCTGCGAGAATGCCGTCAGAACAATGGCCAGAGTGCAGCAGAAATTCCGCAAATTCCGAGGCTTATGCGGAATTCCTCTTGAAATTCCACTGGGCAGCACTATTGCACCGTGCAGCGGCAGGCGCAATGACTAGGCAAGGCCGACCGGTATAATCCCGCGCCTGTTTTTCCCTGCATCCACACCTGGAGCATGCCGTCTAAATGAGCACGTCGAATGCGACGCTTCAAAGTTGGGTCGAGCAAGTCGCGCGATTGACCAAGCCTGATTCGATTCACTGGTGCACCGGGTCGGACGCCGAAAACTCGACACTGATCGAAGCGATGCTTCGCAGCGGCGATCTTATCAAGCTCAACCAGACCACCCACCCGAATTGTTACCTGCACCGCTCCAGTCCTTCCGACGTCGCCCGCGTCGAGCACCTGACTTTCGTTTGCACGCGCAACCGCGACGATGCCGGCCCGAACAATCACTGGATGGATCCCGCCGAAGCGCACGCCAAGGTCGATGCGCTGTTCGACGGCGCGATGCGCGGCCGCACGATGTACGTCATCCCGTACTGCATGGGCCCGATCGACTCGCCGTTCTCACGTTGCGGCATCGAGATCACCGACAGCGCCTACGTCGTGGTCAACATGCGCATCATGACGCGCATGGGTACGCCGGCCCTGCGCCGGATCGAGCGTGACGGCACGTTCGTGAAGGGCCTGCACTCGATCGGCGACCTGAGCCCCGACCGCCGCTTCATCATGCACTTTCCGGAAGAGCTCACGATCAAGAGCGTCGGCTCCGGCTACGGCGGCAACGCGCTGCTCGGCAAGAAGTGTCACGCCCTGCGTATCGCGAGCTGGCAGGCGCGCGATGAGGGCTGGCTCGCGGAGCACATGCTGCTGATGGGCTTACAGAGCCCGTCAGGCCGCACGCATTACATCGCCGCAGCGTTTCCTTCTGCGTGCGGCAAGACCAACCTCGCGATGCTGGTACCTCCGGCCTCGATGCCGGGCTGGAAGATCTGGACGCTGGGCGATGACATCAGCTGGCTGCACCCGGGCCCGGATGGACAGCTGCGCGCCATCAATCCCGAATCCGGTTACTTCGGCGTCGTGCCCGGCACGAATCGCAAGACCAATCTCAACGCGTTCGAGATGATCCAGCACGACACGATCTTCACCAACGTCGCGGTCACTGCCGACGATCAGCCGTGGTGGGAAGGCCTGGACAGCGGCACGCCGGTCAAGGACTGGCAGGGCAAGCCGTACACTCCGGGCAGCGGCCACGCTGCGCATCCGAACTCCCGCTTCACTGTCTCCGCGAAGCAGAACCCGATCTACTCGAAGCTCGCGGACGCGCCGGAAGGCGTGCCGATCTCAGCGATCCTGTTCGGCGGCCGCCGCCGCGAAGTCGCGCCGCTGGTTTACGAAGCGCGCAGCTGGTCGCATGGGGTGCTGGTCGGCGCCGGCATGGCGTCCGAGACGACGGCCGCAGCAGTCGGTCAGATGGGCGTCGTGCGTCGCGACTCGATGGCGATGAAGCCGTTCTGCGGCTACAACTTCGGCGACTACTGGAAGCACTGGCTGTCGTTCGAAGGCCGCGCGAGCAAACTGCCGCGCATTTTCCACGTCAACTGGTTCCGCCAGGACAAGAACGGCCGCTTCATGTGGCCAGGCTACGGCGAGAACCTGCGCGTGCTGCGCTGGATTACCGACCGTTGCGAGGGCCGCGTCGAAGCGCAGGACACGCCAATCGGCTTCGTGCCGCGCAAGCAGGACCTGGATGTCACGGGTCTGAATCTCGACGCCGCTACGGTGGACACGCTGCTTTCCGTGGACGCGGTGGCGTGGCGCCACGAGCTCGAATCTATCGGCAAGTACCTGGATGAATTCCGCGAGCGCGTGCCGGCGAAACTACGGGAGGAGCTGCGGGACGTTCAGAAGAGATTGGGCTGAGAGCCTACTCTTCGCAGACGTACTTCACGGTCAGCGCCGAGCCGGACTCCGGCACCCTGCCAAAGCCGATCAAGCCCTCGCCTTTCAGCTGCATGCTGTCGCGGCGGACGAACGCTTCCTCACCTTCTTTCGTGGTGACGAACGTGCCGTTGGTGCTCTGGTCGATCAGCAGGAACTTGTTCCGGTTGAACTCGATGCGGGCGTGCAGCCGGGAAATCAGATTCCCTTTGACGACGATGTCGTTCTCCTCGGCGCGGCCGATCGAGATGTTCGTGCGCCCGTCGTCGACGACGATCTCCTCGCCTTGAAAGCTCACGCGCAGGCGGCGCACGCGCTGCTTCTCGCGGGACGCGGCATTGCCGAGAGCGAACGCCGGCAGCATGCTGGTGGCGTCTTCCTTCTGCCACAGCACCTCGAACAGCTCGTCCTCGCTGGTCTTGCCCTTGAGTGTGGCGACGTCGATCTGGCGGACCGCCGACTGCCATTCGGGCGCAAGCCGCTCGACCATCGCACTGGTGATCATGATCTGGCCTGCTTTCGCCTGGCTGGTCATGCGATTGGCGGTATGCACGGCGGCGCCGAAGATGTCGCGGTTCTCCAGCACGACCGGGCCGAAATGCCCGCCGATGCGGATTGCGATCGGCTGCCCTTCGACCTTCAGCTCCGAATGGATGCGGATGTCGTGCTGCATGCGGCTGCCCGCATTCAGCGCATCGTTCGCCGTGGGGAACGTCGCCATGATCTCGTCGCCGATGGTCTTGATCACCGTTCCGTGGTTCTGCTCGGTCGCGGCCCGCATGATTTCCACGCAGGTCAGGACCATGTCCCGGGCGCGCAGGTCGCCCATGACCTCGTAGATGCGCGTACTGCCCACCACATCGGCGAACAAGATGGCGAGTTCTATGTCTTTTCCCATGACCTCTGCTGTCTCTGGCCGCCGCGAGTGGGCAGGCGGTGCGTAGGCGTTGGCATTATACATACAACGCGACATAACCTTGTCGCGCCGGGACAGCCCCGGAAGTTAAGGAGTTTCCGATGGCGATTGTGGTTCGCTGTGCAAAGGTGTCGACATTGGCCTTGTGTGCAGTACTGGCGCCGGCGCTCGCCGGCGGCGCGGACTGGAGCGACCAGCAACTCGCCACAGCGGGCGCGTTGCGCGATCGGGCGCTGTCCGGCACTTCCGCATACGAGCACGTCACCTCGCTGGTTACGGAAGTCGGGCCGCGTTCCGCGGGCTCGAGCGGCGACGCCGCGGCCGTACGCTGGGCGCTCAACAAGCTCGGCAGTCTTGGCTTCTCGAACGTTCGCTCGCAGGACGTGCTGGTGCCGCGCTGGGTCCGCGGTCACGCCGAGGTCACGCTCGCCGGGCCCGTCCCGCAGCCGCTGGTCGCGGCCGCGCTCGGCGGTAGCGTCGGGACCTCCGAGGACGGCGTCGAGGCGCAGGTCCTCGAAGTCGCTTCGCTGGATGCGCTCAATGCGCTGCCGGCCGCGACGGTCGGCGGCAAGATCGTGTTCATCAATCAGCGCATGGAGCGCACTCGCGATGGCGCGGGCTACGGCGCGACGGTGAAGATTCGCACCGAGGGGCCGAGCGCCGCCGGCCATCTCGGCGCCGTCGCTGTGCTGATTCGCTCGGTAGGCACCTCGGGCGCGCGTCACGCGCACACCGGCACCACGCGTTATCGCGTCGATGCGCCACGCATCCCGGCGCTCGCATTGTCGAATCCCGATGCCGATCAGCTCGCACGCTGGCTCAAACCCGGCAAGCCGGTGCGCCTACGCGTGAAGTCGACAGCACGGGAATTGCCGGCGACGTGGTCCGCGAACGTGATCGGCGAGATTCCCGGCTCCGAACGCGCGAATGAGATCGTGCTGCTCGGCGCGCATCTCGATTCGTGGGATCTCGGACAAGGCGCGATCGACGATGGCGCTGGCGTTGCAATCGTCATGGAGGCAGCGCGGCTGATCGGCAGATTGGAGCGCAAGCCGGCGCGCACCGTGCGCGTCGTATTGTTCGCGAACGAGGAATTCGGCTTGTCCGGCGCGAACGAATACGCGCGGCTCATCGGCGACGAGGCTGCGCGCCACGTAGTGGCCATGGAAGCTGACATAGGAGCCGGCGCGGTGTGGCGAGTCCAGTCGAAAGTCGCGCCGGCGTCAGTTGCGGCGGTCGATGCTATTCGCGAGGCATTGAAGCCGCTCGCGCTGGAAGCCGGTGACAACGAAGCGCACGGCGGCTCGGACATCGGCCCACTGCGCGCGCTGGGCGTGCCGATCCTCGATCTGTCGCAGGACGCGACGAACTATTTCGACGTGCATCACACCGTGGACGACACACTCGCGCAGATCGACGGCAAGACGCTGAACCAGGTCGTCGCGGCGTACGCAGTGGCCGCGTACCTGGCGGCGAGCAAGAACGGCGACTTCGGCAGATTGAGCCCGGAGGAGAAAGAGCAGCGTTAGCGCAAGGGACTCTTGCGATAGCCGTAGAGCGCGTAGACGACGAGCCCTGCCACGGTCCAGCAGGCGAACATGATCTTGGTGCGCGAGGACAAGGAAAAGAACAGGAAAGCGCAGCTGCCCAACGCCAGCGGCCCGAGGAGCCAGATCGCCGGCGTACGAAACGGCCGCGGCCGGTCCGGATCCCGGCGCCGCAGAATGATCACGCCGAGCGCAACGGTCATGAAAGCGAACAGCGTGCCGGTGTTGCTCACGTCGGCCAGCACTCCGACAGGCAGGACGCTCGCAAGCGCTGTCACGCCAAGGCCGGTGATCAGCGTCACGACGTACGGCGTGTTGAACCGCGGGTGCAGCCGAGTCAACGACTCGTTGAAGGGCAGCAACCGATCGCGGGCCATCGAGAAGAAGATGCGCGTCTGGCCGAAGAGCATCATCAGCACGACGGCCGGCATCGCCAGGAAAGCTGCGAGCCCGATGAACTGCGAAGCCGTTCGCCAGCCTAGCTGGCTGATAACGTGTGCCAGCGGTTCCGGACTGCAAGCGAATGCCTGCGCGTTCGTCGGCAGCTCGCACGCCGCGGCAAGCCCGGGGCTACCCGGCTCGAACGCGAGGCCGGTCGACGCATCGACCACGGGCTGCGCGCCGACTGCGCCCACCGCTCCGCCGGACACCAGCAGGTAGAACAGAGTGCAGACGAGCAAGCTGCCGATCACGCCGATCGGCATGTTGCGCTGTGGATTGCGTGTCTCTTCCGCTGCGGTCGAGACTGCATCGAAGCCGATATAGGCGAAGAAGATCGAAGCCGCAGCGCCGGCGATGCCCATGCCGGAGATCTCGCCGAGAAACCCATTCGGCGAGAACGGATGAAAATTCTCCATCTGCATCACCGGCAGACTCAGGGCGATGAACAGCACCAGCGCCACGACCTTGATGGTCGCCAGCACCGCGTTGACGGTCGCGCTTGTGCGCGTGCCGATGATGAGCAGAGCGGTCATCAACAATCCGATGACTACCGCCGGGACGTTGATCAGGCCGCCGACGAACGGACCGCGCGTGTATGCATCGGGAACATCGATGCCGAACGACCGCTCCAGCAAGCCGACGAAATAGTTCGACCAGCCCACCGACACCGCGCTCGCCGCGACGGCGTACTCGAGAATCAACCCCCAGCCCACCAGCCAGGCAACGAGCTCGCCGAGCACGACATATGAATACGTGTACGCGGAGCCCGAGACCGGCACCATCGACGCGAGCTCTGCATAACACAGCGCGGTGAACGCGCAGGTGAAAGCGGCGAGCACGAACGCCACCATCATGCCCGGCCCGGCCTTCTGCGCAGCCTCTGCCGACAGGACGAAGATGCCCGTGCCGATGACCGTGCCCACACCCAGCATGATCAGCTGGAACGCGCCGAGCGTGCGTGCCAGCGGTTTGCGCTCGGAGGCGGCGAACACGTCCGCCAGCGGCTTGATGCGCCAGTTCATCGACGTCCCGACATCACCACTCGGGCGTCGGTCCGGCGAGCTGCATGAAATGACTACCGTCGTTCTCCGGCAGTACGTTCATCAGCCCGAGATGCCGCGTGTGCGCCAGCACCACGATCATCGCGCACATCGCCAGAGCGAGCATCGCCGCGAACTTGCGCGGCAGCCGTCGCGGTGCTTCGAGCTTCATCAGCACCGTCGCCGCCGCCCGATCTGCCGCTTCCAGCAGCCCGAGCTGGTCGAGCTCCGCAGCGACGAACTGCGGCGACACGCGCTGCAGATATTCCATCAGCACGGTTCCCGATACGGCATCGGGACTCCAGCTTGGCGGTTCTTTGACCATGTCTCGTTCCTTCATCAGTGCCGCCGCGCGCCGCCGGCTGACGCGACCTCGGCCTCGTAGAATTTCTTCGCTGCGCGATGCAGCCGCTTCTTGCCGTTCTCGACGACACGCACGGGGAGATTCAGCTCGTGGGCGATTTCCAGGTTGGACATGCCGTCATAGATCGCGAGCACGAGGATCCTCGCCAGCGTCGCGTCGATCCGAGCCACGCTCGCGATCAAGCGCTCGATTTCCTGCTCCTGCTCCACGCTCAGCGCTGTGTGCGCCTGCAGGCTCTCGTCGGCAAACCGTTCGAGGACGTCCGCAGAATCGTCCTCTGCCTGCGGCAACTGGGCCGCGATCTTCACGAGCCGCGAGGCCATCGAGCGGCAGAGCGTGCTGGCCCGCGAGCGCACGACGCCGAAGATGAAATTCTCGAACGGGCAGGCCACCGGATCCCAGAGGCGCGTGCCATCCAGAGCAAGATCAATGGCTCCGGTCACGATTTCGTAAGCGTGATGGTCGAGACTGCTTCCGCGCAGCAGTCGCGCCGCATACAGCACGAGGCGCCGAGTCAGATCCTGGAATTGCGGGCGTGTGAGGCCGGAAACGTAGATACGAACCCTCTCAGCGCTGGCGCGCTGCCTGTCGGATTCGTCTCGGATGTCGCCCATGCACTTTATTATGCTGAGCCGCAGACCCGGTTTTGCCGCGCTGGTGGCGAAATTTTTACGCCGCGGCGCGCACGATCCGCAGGGCGTCGATAAGCAACTCGGCGCGAGCATCCGGCGCCGCCGCACCTTCAGAGATGAACCTGCGCCACGAGCGCACGCGTGGCAGGCCGGCGTACAAGCCTTGCACGTGACGGACCATCGAGCGCAGACGATGCCCTTCCGTCAGTCGATCCTGCACGTACGGGACGTAGCGCTCGATGATTTCTTCGCGCGACGGCAACGACCATTGCTGATCCACGACGGCCCGATGTAACAGCGCGAGCAGGTAAGGATTCGAGTACGCCTCGCGGCCGATCATCACGCCATCGAACACGCGCAGATGTTCGAGCGCGTCTTCGAGAGTCCGTAGACCGCCATTCACCACGAACGTGAGCGCGGGAAAATCCGCACGCAGCTGTCGCACGACGTCGTACTGCAGCGGCGGGATCTCGCGATTCTCTTTCGGACTCAGGCCGTTCAGCACCGCCTGGCGCGCATGCACGACGAATACCTGGCAGCCGCTCCGCGCGACCGAGTCGATGAAGCGCACGAGGAATTCGTAAGTGTCCGTCGCAGTGTGCGGCATCGGTTCGATACCGATGCGACACTTGACGGTCACCGGAATCTCGACCGCCCCGCGCATCGCGCCGACGCACTCCGCAACGAGCAACGGCTCGCCCATCAGACACGCGCCGAACCGGCCGCTCTGCACGCGGTCGCTCGGGCAGCCGCAATTGAGATTTATCTCGTCGTAGCCGAACTCCGCACCCACGCGCGCCGCCTTGGCGAGCTCGTCCGGATTGCTGCCGCCGAGCTGGAGCGCCACCGGATGCTCCGCGGGATGAAATTCGAGCAGACGACTCGCGTCGCCGCGCACGATGGCAGCCGCGGTGATCATCTCGGTGTACAGCAGCGCGCTCGGACTCAGCAGCCGCAGGAAATAGCGGCAATGCCGATCCGTGTAGTCCATCATGGGGGCAACGCTGACGCGGCGATCGAGTTTCAGGTCGTCTTCGGGCACGCGCGAATTATATGAGGTGCATGCCGATGCTGCTGCTCGAAGCTTTGATTCTCTGGCCGAAACGGCTCGCGGGTCATTTTGAGTGGGCCGGCCCGCTGCTCGCTCGCATAGTCGTGGGCTACCCCTTCATGCTGACCGGCTGGGCGAAGCTGCAGAACCTGCCGAGAATCACCGAGGCATTCGCTGACTGGGGAATCCCGTTCCCGCACGTCATGACGCCGTTCGTTTCCGGCGTGGAATGCTTCGGCGGACTGTTTCTGATGCTGGGACTACTGACGCGCATCAGCGGCGGCGCCCTGGCCGTCGTCATGATCGTGGCCATCGCAGCCGCCAAATGGAGCGACGTGGATTCGCTGGAGACGCTGCTGGGGTTCGAGGAAGCCACCTACTTTGCGGTGTTCACCTGGCTCGCGATCTGCGGCGCCGGCAAAGCGTCGATCGATCATCTGCTGGAACGTCGCGGTAGCTGACCGGATCCTTGCACCGACCACTGATACTTCGCGCGTAGTGCGTGTGTTAGCACGGCTGCATGGATGCGGAGCCCATTGCCATGCACACATCTCGTTCGCGGACCCAACTCGGATTCGCCACCCTTCTGGCCATCGTTGCGGCGCTGGGATGGTCCACGCCGACCTACACCGCCGAGGCCCAGCGGCCCCGCATCGGTCTGGTGCTGGCCGGCGGCGGCGCCAAAGGCGGCGCACACGTGGGTGTCCTCAAGGTCCTCGAACAGTTGCATATCCCGGTGGACTGCATCGCCGGCACGAGCATGGGCGCCCTGGTCGGCGGCGGTTATGCATCGGGAATTCCCGCGGCCGATCTCGAGAAGTTCGTCACGCAGATCGACTGGAAACGAGTGGTCGGCAACCAGGGCCGGCGGGAGCTCGAGCCGATCGAGCAGAAGCGCAACGGCGCGACCTACAGCAATGACTTCGAGTTCGGGATCTCGCGGGACGGCGTGTCGACGCCGAGCGGCCTGGTCAACACCAGCAACATCGAAGACCTGCTGCGCGGCTACGTCGCGAGCGCGCGGCTGAAGACGGATTTCGACGAGCTGCCCATTCCGTTTCGCGCAGTGGCGACCGATATGGTGTCGGGCAAGATGCTGGTGCTGGATCAGGGCGACCTGGCGACGGCCTTGCGCGCCAGCATGGCGATTCCGGGAGCGTTCTCCCCGGTCGAGCTCGACGGCAAGGTACTCTCGGACGGCGGCCTGGTCCGCAACATTCCCATCGACGTCGCGCGCGATCTCTGTGCGGACGTCGTGATCGTCGTCAATCTGGTGGAGCCGGCAGCGGACCCGCGCAAGCTGCGCAGCGCGGCGCAGCTCCTCAACCGCACCATGGACGTGATGATCGAAGCCAACGAGACCCTGCAGCTGCAGACGTTGCGGCCCGGCGACGTTCGCATCGACGTCGAGATGGGATCGATCGGCACTGCGGACTTCGAGCGTGTGCCGGAGACCATTCCCCTGGGCGAGGCAGCGGCGCACGCGCAAG
>Ga0068863_100002963_pt1 | contig 16784 bp, 16 predicted proteins | sample KBSSwiS62_FD_66596 | JGI IMG/M metagenome (GOLD analysis project Ga0068863, IMG submission 66596) | Switchgrass rhizosphere microbial communities from Kellogg Biological Station, Michigan, USA - KBS Switchgrass S6-2 | ecosystem: Host-associated > Plants > Roots > Rhizosphere > Soil ...
CCTTGATGGACACGCCAGGCTTGAACATATCCGGCGACCAGCCCGAGCGTCGGAGTGTCGTGGCCGACCGCATCTCGCATTTCATCGCGAGGACCTTGCCGTCGTTACCAACGACATCGAAATAGACATACGAATGCGGATTGACGAAGTCGAGCCGCGTCAGCTTGCCCGCCAGCTCGACGTTCTTCCTCATATCGTAGAGGCCGGCGCCGTGGTGCGCGTCGGCGCGTTCGACGAGCACCGGTACCGTGAGCAGGATGGCGACGAGTACCGCCTGTGTCACTCTGGTCATCTTCGTCCTCGCAGCGTCCCGGAACGGTCCGGCCGGGTCAACGAACATTGTCTCGCTCTTTCGGCTGATCTTCGACGAGTTTCACGACGAGCGCAGTGACGCGTCGGACCGTTCGAGCCGTTGCGATGGCTATGGGACTCGCCCAGGTCGAGGGGAAAGACGGTATTAGAGTCCGTCCTTCGCGGGCACACTCTGCGCTGATGCTGCCACTGTTGTGGCAATACGGATGGCAACAGCGATCATGAGCGGAAAGGCGTAAAACGGGCCGGCAAAATACCACAAACATCCGGCTGCGACTGGCCACACGGCCTTCCACACCAGCGAACGGATACCCGCGACGACCGCAACGAGAAAGATCGCGGCCAGGAGGATCTCGCCAACGAGGACTATATAAGACAGGCCGATCACATCAATGCGACGTTTTCTTGCGAAGTGGGAGCAACGACTGAAGGCGATCCTCCCGCAGGTAAAGTCCCGCCCAGAGGAGCAGGCACGTCGACAGCGGCACCATCATCGGGGTGGGCTCTCCGAGCCGGACCCACTGGGAGATAGCGCCACCGAGATACCCGGTCATCACCACTGTGCCCAGGACCGATGTCGACGGAATCAGATACAAGACGATGCCGCTGAGCTGAACCAGACCGACCCCCGTCAGGATGCTCTCCGAGAAGCCCAGTCTTTCCCATTCCCTGACGTAGCCGGCATCATGGGTGAGCTTCGCAAAGATACTGGACAAACAGATGAGGACACCAAAGGCGGAGAGGATGCGGCCGCTCCACAGCATCCACGCTTTCAACCGTGCGGCATCGACTTCATGAAGCGCAACGCTACCTGCGAGCTTCATCGCGTCCCTCACTGGATTCGTCGGTCCGTTAGAACGCCGTTCCCCTGCACCTGACGTCAAGACGCCAGCCAGCAGGGGGCGATTATCGTCCCCGCGCAGGTGGAGTCAAGGACTTTCTGGCAGGCAACGCGCTAACGCGCTGTCGCCTGGGCCGGCTGCGGTCCGTGTTTGGGCGGCAGCAGGTTGCGCGTCCTGATGCGCCAGCCGTCCGGCGTCCTCACATACGTATCTTCGTAGTGCCCACCGAGAAAGACCGTGCTCGGCTTGCCGTGTTCGCCGATGTCGAGGACGGCGAGGTACGCCTTGCCGCTCGCGCCTTCCGGCGACGGATCGATCAGGTGGTGCGTGATGTAGTGCCGCACGTAATTCGGCCCCCGCGGCTGTTCGCGCGCCAGCGCCGCGAGCGCGTCATAGCCCTTGGTACTGAGGAACGCGACGCCGTCTTTCGTGTACAAACCGGCGTACGCGTCGCCGTTGTCGCCCTTCCCGAATCCGGAATCGAGCGCGTGCCCGTAGCTCGCCACCAGCTGCTCGATCTGGAGGTAGTCCCATGCCGACAGTGACCCGGCCGGCGCGGTGACGTTGTCAGACGGCTCCGATTTGATCAGCACCGGCCGTTTGAGGAAGGCCATCAGCTCCGGGTCCGTGCCGCCTCCGCTTTTCGAGCGGACGACCTGCCGGCTCTTGAATCGCCAGCCTTTGGCGGTCTTCACGAAGACATCCTTGTACTGTCCGCCGTCTGTGCGAAACTCGCCGCGATTGTCGCCGACGACTTCCCACTGAGTGCGCGTACCGAGCGGAGGCACGTTGTCGTTGAAGTTGAACTCGGTGACGTACTGCCTCCCGACTGCGCCGTCCGCGGTCGCCTCGAGCACGAGGTTCATGGCGTAGTGAATCGTGTTCAGCGGCCCGTTGACGCTGGCCCGCGCGAGCGCCGCCAGCTGCTCGCGTCCTTTCGCGTTCGGGTCAATGAACTCTCCGTCCGCCGTGAAGAGGTCCGCGAAGTCGTAGCCGTTGTTCCCGCCAGTGTCGAGCGCATACGCGTAGTGCGACACCAGCTGCCGGATCTGCACGTAGTCCATCGCGGTCAGCGCCGGCGCGGGCTTCGATTGCGCGACGACGCCGACAACCACGAGACCAGTCAAGACGATCGCGACGGCGATCAGGCCGACGCCGAAGAATGTTCTCGCACGCATGGAAGTCTCCTCTGCGACCTAGCGGGCCGCGGGCTGCGGCCCGATTTCGGAGCGGACGTAGGTCCGTGACTTGATCCGCCATCCCTGCGACGTCTTGACATACACATCGTCATAGTGGCCACCGTGCAGGATGGTCGTCGGCTTGCGCGCTTCTGAGATGTCGAGCGCAACGAGGTACGAGCGCCCCGTCGCGCCTTCCGGCGCCGGCTTGATCATGACATTCGTGACGAAGTGACGGGCGAACGCCGGGCCCGACCGCTCCGGGTTGGTCTTTGCGGCGAGCTCGGCGAGTTGGGCCGTCCCCTTGGCCTGCGTACCGAAGACGCCGTCAGGCGTGAACAGCGCAGCGTACGCCGATCCGTCGCCGCCGTGCATGTCGACGGCGTAGGAATAGCGCGCGACGAGTTGCTGAATCTCGAGGTAGTCCGCGGCCGTGAGCGTCGCTGATTTGGAAGTCTGGGCGCGCAACGCCCACCCCGAGGGGATCGCGAGGAGAGTTGCGATGATCACGTATTTCCACTTGGACATGACGACTCCTTGCGGCTTGGTGCGTGCCGTCGGGTAATGCTCTTACTTCAATTCGTCGAAGACGACCTGAACGTTCTGCAGCAGCCTGACCGGTGTCGGCGTGGCATAGCCCGCATACTTCGCCGGAATCTTCCAGTCCTTCGCGACGTCCTCCGCCGACTGACCAGCTGCTTTCGCCGCACGCACGTGGTTCGCAAAGTCGCGATTGAATTGCGCGTACTCGCGGAGATCCGCCACGGTCATCGTGCTGCTGTGCCCGGTGATGATGGTGTCGATGTTCTTGATCGTGTCGGCGGCTTTCGTCAGCGTGTCGGCGATCGCGAGACCGCTCCCGCCGTTGACAGCATCGAGACCCGGGATGTTCTTGCCCGAGAAGATGTCGCCGGCGTGCATGGCGCGCAGTGCCGGAAACACGACCCATGCGTCGCCGTTGGTGTGGCCGCGGCCGAAGTAGTACAGGTCGATGCGGTCGGCGCCGATCCCGATCGTCATCCGGTCCTTGAAGCTCTTCTTCGGCATGCCGCGGCCGTTGTTGGCCTTGAAGATGTTCGGGGGCTGACCGTTCGGCGCGGTCTGCGTCGACGCGCGCATCTCCTGCATGTTCGCTGCAGTGTTCTCGTGCACGATGACCTCGACGGTTGCAGGAAATTCGACGTTCCCACTCACGTGGTCTCCGTGCGTGTGCGTATTGATGATGGTCGTGATGGGTTTCGGCGTCAGTTCCTTGATTCGGTCCAGGATCGGCTCGCCCCACCCCGGATTCTTCGTATCCACGACCACCACGCCCGTCGCGCCGACGAAGACAGCCGTGTTGCCGCCCCCGCCTTTCAGCATGAACAGGTTGTCGCGGAGTTTCTCGACCTCGACTACCTTGGTCGCGGCCTGCGCAGCCGCGCCGGCGGCCGGCTGCTGTGACGCGGTGACCGCCAGCGACAGGGCGCCGACCGTCAGTACCGTCGTGAGAACGATGCGTCGTTTCATTCAGCCCTCAATCTGGTGTCCTGGGCGCGCCTGTGGCCCGCAATGGTACCTCTTGGGCCGATCATGCGTCGTGTAAAGGGTTGTCGCCTCGTCGTTCTGGCGAACCACTATCGCTTCACGGTGATCTCCGCCATGTCGCCTTTGATCTCGAATCGCGTCCCGAACGGCCGCGAGAGCTCCGCTAGACGCTCGAGAATGTAGCCGGCCTGCGGTCCAGACGCCGGGGACGGCAAGCCGCGCGTGAAGAGGAACTGGTTCACCGCGCGCCCGTCCTGCACGTCGGGTTGGCCTTCACCAAGGACGTTCAGGACGATCGGCCTCACGGAGATCGAGCGCAGGTTCTTCCCCTGGTATTCCAGGTACACGACCGCGCTCTCGAAGTTGATGGGTTCGTGGATGTAGGTCAGCGTCGGCGGCACGTTGTAGATGAAGTTCCCGAGATCGTAAAAGATGGGGCGCCCGCGATAGATCTCCACTCCGTGCAACAGCGGGGCGCCGTGCATCACCACGATGTCGGCGCCGGCGTCGACCTCCTCGTGCACCCACTTCTTGAGCCAGTCGTTGGGTGCGAGCCGTTCGGCCATGCCTTCCGAAAAGATCGTCGTGAACGAGCGATTGCCGAAGACGTGGTTGTGCTGATAGACGATGACGAGATCGGCTCGTTGCTTCGCTTCGCGGATGCTGTGCAGGATGCGCTCGGCATCTTCGGAGGAAGGGACGTTCCGTGCTGCCCCGGGGAGGTCGGCCGTCGCTTCGTTGTCCTTGTCGCCGGCCCTGATGCGCAGCTCGTTGACGCCAGGCCGGTCCGCGCTCGCATTTCCACCCGGCGCAATCAGACCCGAGGCGCTGGACACCAGCGCGATCGTTCCCTTCGGGCTCTGAAAGTAGGCAGGCGCTGCGGCTTCACTGACTGTGTTTCCAATGCCCGCATGCACGATGCCACGGCTGTCCGCTTCGCGGATCGTGTTCTGAATACCGATCGCCTTCAGGTCGAATGCGTGATTGTTCGAGAGCGACAGCAAATTGAAACCGAGCGTCTTGAGGGCATCGAGCGTGGCGGGCGGCGTGAGAAACCCGCGTCCCTCGCTCGTGGCCTGGCCCGGCAGGGCCACAGCCGCCTCGAGATTCGTGAACACGACGTCGCCTTTGAGCAGCCCCTGGATGATCGGGACGGCCTTTGGCGCGGTGGCACGGATGTCAGATCGGATCATCGACTGCCCCGTCAACGTGATCGTCAACGAGCCGGCCGACGCCGTCTGCGCGAGCATCGCCGTGCGCGCCACCGCCAGGATCGCGACGGCGCATGCCGCCGTCGCCAACACGCGGCTGGTTTTCGACATCAGTGCCACTGAGACCTCCCATGTGAAAGTGCGTCGGTCGTCCTGAGGCGCTTGCCGCTCACCGGTCAGGATAACGCCTTCGTTGCCGTGACGAGACTCGTCGCCGCAATCGGGTTGCCGTACCAAAAGCGCCATCCGAGACGGCGCCTGGTCGTTGTTGCGCCGAGCGCGTCGAGCGTTCGCGCGTAGAGCGCCGTGGCGCGGATGTCGGCGATCGCGAGCCGCCCGCCAGGCTTGAGCACGCGCCACGCTTCCGAGATCGCCCTGGCGCGGTCGGCGTTCCCACGAATGTTGTGGATTGCGAGACTCGAGACGACGAGATCGAAAGAGGCATCGACAAAGGGCAGCGCGCGCATGTCGCCGGTCTCGACACCGACGCGATCGAGGACCCCTTCCAGCGACGCATTGCGTCGGGTGACGTCGCTGGCGTTGCCGGACTGATCGCGCGTGCTCCAGAGATCGATGCCGATGACGCGGCCAGACGTCAGCCGCCTTGCGACGGCGATGAGTACCGCGCCGCGGCCACAGCCCATATCGAGGACACGTTCATCGCCGCGGACATGGAGCCCGTCGAGGATGTTGTTCCACACGACGAACTTGCCGCGGCGCGTCGCATAGGAGAAGCTGAGCGCGTGTCCCAGAAAGAACACGGCGTAGAAGGACATCACGGCCATGAGATGGCGATCGCCCTCGCGCCACGCCACGATCGCGCCGATGGTTCCGGCAGCGCCGATGCCGGCAAAAATCACGAGCGCGTACGGCGCGTCGTAGCCGTAGTCAGCCACCGTCGCAGAAGAACGAAGCGGCTGTGGGTCCATGAAGGCGTCAGTGTAGATCACTCGCTTCACTCGCAAAACGGTCAGTACCAGACGACAAGAACGATTACCGGGGTTTTCGGCGCGCGTGGTCGAGGGAATGCCTGTATCTTGCCCTTCCGCGCGCCAAAGTCTTGCGAACATGATTAAGAAAAGAACCTCCCCGAAGCCGCTCACAGGACGCGTGGCCCTCGTCGCCGGAGCGACGCGCGGTGCCGGCCGCGGCATCGCACGCGCGCTGGCTGAAGCCGGAGCAACTGTCTATTGCACGGGTCGAAGCGTCAAGGGAAAGCCATCGCCGTACGGACGGCCGGAAACGATCGACGAAACTGCGGCGATTATCAAAGCCGCGGGTGGCAGCGCACACCCACTACGCGTCGATCACACGCGCGAGAACGAGGTGCAGGCGCTATTCCGACGCATCATGCGCTCCCATAAACGCCTCGACATCGTCGTCGACAGCGTGGCAGGCGAAGATCCGCTGATGGGCCTATACGGTTTCCTCTGGCAGGCGGATATGAAGAATGCGGATGCGATCTTCCGGCAAGGGCTCATATCTCGCATCACCACGGCGAAGCATGCCGCGCTGGCGATGATGGCTGCCAAACGCGGCCTCATTGTGGAAGTGACGGAAAACGACATGATCGGCGGCGGCGGAAATCCGATGGCACAGGCCGTCAAGATGTCGCAGAAAGTGCTCCCGCTCCTTTGGGCCGCCGAGCTCGCTCCCCACGGCGTCACCGCCATCGCGATCACACCCGGCTTCCTTCGCTCAGAATCGATGTTGGAGCACTTCGCGGTCACCGAAGACAACTGGCGCGAGGGAGGAAAGAAAGACTCCAACTTCCTGCAATCGGAATCTCCGTTATTCGTGGGACGCGCGGTCGCCGCGCTCGCCGCAGACCCGAACGTGCACGAACGGACCGGCATGCTCTTCAGCTCTTGGGAACTTGCGCGCGACTACGGATTTACCGACTACGACGGCCGCCGTCCCGACTGGGGCCGCCACAAGATCGATTTCTCCCAGCTTCCGCCAACCTTGACCGAGCTGTTCCGGACCGGCGCTGGATTGGAGAGCAAATGGTTGGCAACGCTCGCAACGCGAACGAAGAAGTTCAAGGCAAAGATCCCGTCTTGACGCCGCCCATTCACGCGGCGATGCCGGCAAACTCAGTGGGTCATGACCCAGACGGCCACGTTCACACCCAGCGCATAGCCCTTTCCCCCAAAGGTGTGGAAGTAGTCCGCGTTGTCGCCTTCGCGCTCCCAGCTGTCTGAAACGTCCGAGTTCATGCTGACGAGCACAATCAGCCTGTCGTGGTCGTCGAACATACCGTAGTAGTGGACGGTTGCAGGCCCAATCTCAGAATCCTGATGGGTACGCTGCCACGAGCCGAGTGCCGGGATCTGCGGGAGCGGGTTGACCCGATAGAGAACCGAAAAGAGCGGGTGCTCGAGCGGCAGGTCGACGATCTTTGCGCCGGGCAGGATTCGCATGAGATTCGGACGGATGTACTCGAAGTCCGGATCCCAGTTGTCGTCGATCCAGAGAAAGCCGCCCTTCAGGAGGTAATCGTGCATGCGGGCGGTCTCTTCAGGTGTGAAGTCATAGTTGGCCGCATTCTGCATGCGCAAGTACGGGCACTGGAAGAGATCGGGATCCATCGCGGTGACGTTCGCAAAGCCTGGATCGCCGTTGTTCCACCGGCTGATCTTCGTCGTGGTGAGCTCGGAGAGACGCACCATGAAGTTATAGTCCGCTTGCGGGTAGTCGTCGCCCCAGCCGGACTTTCTCGCCCTGCGGATGTTCTGGTAGCGCAAGCGGCAGAATGTGAAACCGAGCGGCTTGTCGGGGAGTCCGTGGTTGATGGGTGTCTGGAGGTTCCGGCCGTTGATGAGGATGGTAGACCGCTGCGCAGCGCCGCTCATGACGGCCAGTCCCAGCGCGAACGCGAGGGCCAGCGCGAACCGCATCCATCGAGCCGATGCCCGCGTCCGCCGCATGTGAGTATCGTACAACGACTACGTGTGAGAACTCCCGGAGGGACAAGATGATTGGCACGAGAGAGCACATCAGGATCGGACCGCTCGAAATCAGGTTCCTGCTCGAAGGCACCGCCACAGCCGGCTCTCTGGCGATGTTCGAATTTGACGTGCCCGCCAACGCCCGCGTGCCCATTGCCCATAGCCACGACGCCTATGAGGAGACAATCTACGGCCTCAAGGGCGTGCTGACGTGGACAGTCGACGGTCGCGTACACGATGTGGGCCCGGGTGAGGTGCTGTGCATCCCACGCGGCGCCGTCCACCGCTTTGACAACACGAGCGGCGCCGATACCACAATGCTTGCGGTGGTCACCCCAGGCGTGCTGAGCCCCGATTACTTCCGCGAGTTGGCGGCTCTCGCCGCCGCGGCTGCCGGCGGCCCACCGAACATGACTGCAATCGCCGAGGTGATGCGGCGCCACGGCCTGACACCGGCGCCGTAGGTTACCTCCTTCACGCGGGCCTGGCCATCGCGAGCGCCTGCTCACGCGACAGATCCATGCCGTGCGTCGTCTTGGCGTGCTCCTGCGCCTTCTTCACCACGTCGTCGTCGTTCTGTCCTTCGATGACGGAACCGCACGGGCATTGAATCACTTTTTTCATGACGTCCTCCCTGGCCGCATATCATAGCGACGCGGAACTGCCACAAAGTTGGAGGAATGTTGGCGCCGGATGCGCGAATCTATTTGTGCGGTCGCGTCACCGTCGAAAGGAATGGACGGGCGTTGACCGAGGCAGCGATTGGCGGCCGCCAGGGCCGATTGCTATTCACGTATCTGGGCACACGACGAACGCAACCAGTATCGAGACCACAGCTGATCGGCGCTATCTGGGAATCGCGAACGCCGCCGTCAGTGGAGACAGCGATCAACGCGATCGTCAGCAAGCTTCGCGCAGCACTGCGAACACTCGGCGTGCCGCGGCCGCATGGCGTCGCGAGCGACGTCGGCACATATCAGCTCGTCGTTCCATCGGCGTGGATCGACATTGAAGAAGCACGCACGGCAATCGATCGTGCCGAGGGCGCGCTGCGGGGCAACGCGCTGTCCAATGCGTGGGCTGCGGCAAATGTGGCCGCGGCAATCGCGCGGCAGCCGTTCCTGCCGGATGAAGAGCGCCTCTGGGTCCAGCAACAGCGCGCACAGCTGCTGCGCGTGTGGCGCCGTGCGCTGCTCGTGCTGTCCGCAGTCAGCCTTCGAAACGGCGAGCACGAGCTCGGCATCCAACATGCGGCCGACGTGCTCGCGGCGGAGCCGTTCGATGAAATGGCGTGTCAGGCATTGATGCGCGCGCACGCCGTCGCCGGCAATCGCGCGGAGGCGTTGCGTGTATTTGCGAACTGTCGGAAGCTGTTTCGAGACGAGCTCGGCGCCGAGCCCTCAGAACAGACCGCGGCGGTCTTCCTGAGCATTCTCCGCGCAGAATGAGACTCCGTGGTTAGCGGCTCATAATCCAACCTTTCTCAATCCGCGTGGACTTAGCGCGCGCCATGTCTCGCTGCTTGACGCTCTGATATCTGTCTACTTGCTTTCTGTTCATGTCAGGTATCAACGCGCGCACGCTCGACTGTCAAGAGTAGAATCCACAGCGCGTGCCCCTTTCCCCTGAAGACTGGCCGCGCGTGCGAGATGCGTTCGAGGGCGCGCTGGCGCTGCCGGCGGATAGGCGCCCCGCGTACCTCGCCGAGAGGTGCAGCGGGGACGAGGCCCTGCGCCAGGAGGTGGAATCGCTCTTGGCGTGGGACGCGCGTGCGCAGAGCCTTCCGGACGCACCAGTGCCGGTTAGAGTCGACGACGCGACAGTGATGAAGAATCTCGAGGGTCGACGCATCGGCCCGTATCAGTTGGCGACGAAGATCGGCGCGGGCGGGATGGGCGAGGTCTACACAGCGCGCGACACGCGACTCGATCGCACTGTGGCGATCAAGGTCCTGACCGCGCACCTCGCTGACGACCCCCACGCACGCGAGCGCTTCCAACGTGAGGCGCGAGCCGTCGCCGCACTGAATCATCCACACATCTGCACGCTGCACGACGTCGGGAGCCAGGACCCTTCGACAGGCTTCGGTCAGGCGATTGATTTCCTGGTGATGGAGTACCTCGCCGGCGAGACGCTGGCCGAGCGATTGGCGAAGGGACCACTCCCGCTCGATCGCGCGCTCCAGTACGCGATCCAGATTGCCGACGCGCTCGACAAGGCGCACCGTCAGGGGATCACGCACCGCGACTTGAAGCCGGCCAACGTCATGCTCACCACGGTGGGGACGAAGCTTCTCGACTTCGGACTGGCGAAGCTGCGACCGGCGGTGGGAGAGGTTGTCGGGATGAGCGCCGCGGCGGACGTCAGCTCCTCGCTGACGCGACGGGGCACGATCCTTGGCACCTTGCAGTACATGGCGCCGGAGCAGCTCGAAGGGAAACCGGCGGACGCGCGCACGGACGTCTTCGCCTTTGGTGCCGTGCTCTACGAGATGCTCACCGGCAAGAAGGCGTTCGAGGGGACGAGTCAGGCGAGCCTCATCTCGGCGATCCTGTCGTCGGATCCACCGCCGATCGCGTTGCAGCAGCCTCTCAGTCCACCCGCACTGGATCGCGTCGTCAAGAAGTGTCTGACGAAAGACCCCGACGAGCGCTGGCAGAGCGCGCACGATCTGACGAGCGAGCTGAAGTGGATCGCGGATAGCGGCCTGCAGACCGCCGTGGCAGCACCCGGTGTGGACGCGCAGGTTCGATCGCGTGCGAGGACCCGACTGTACGGGTGGATCGCGGCCGCCGTGTTTGTTGTGACGACGCTTGCCCTGGCTGGGGCGCTATATCTCCACCGCGCGCCGGATGACACGCGCGTCTATCGCAGCACGTTTGTGCCGCCGACCAACGACGCGGACACCGGCCTCCCCTCAACCTACGTCCTGGCCCTCTCGCCCGACGGCCGGCGCCTGGCCTTCGTCGCGCCCGATGCGAACGGCCGCCCGGTGTTGTGGGTGCGTGCGCTCGCGGATCTCGCGGCCCAGCCCCTCGCGGGTACGGAGGGCGCAGGCGGGCCGTTCTGGTCGCCTGACAGTCGCTTCATCGCGTTCTCCGCCGCCGGCAAGCTCAGGAAGATCGACGCGTCCGGTGGCCCTGTCATCTCGCTCTGCGACACGACGACGACCTCTCCCGGATCCTGGGGCCGGGGCGGTGTGATCCTGTTCACGCATGATGGCCTCGGGCTCTCTCGTGTGACGGCGGCCGGGGGAACGCCAACGCTCGCGACCACGCTCGATACCAAAGGCGGCGAGCGGCGGCACGAGTACCCCTTCTTCTTGCCCGACGGCCGGCACTTTCTCTATGCGGCCGCTGGCGACCCCACGTCCGGCGTTTACGTGGGATCGCTCGATTCGCCGGACCGCACACGGCTGCTCGACTCGTTTGCCAACGCGCAGTACGCGTCGGGGTTTCTGGTCTTCCCGAGCGCCGGCACGCTGATGGCCCAACCCTTCGACCCGACCCGCCTGGCGCTGTCGGGCGAGGCAATGCCGGTGGCGGAAAAGGTCGCTCTCCCTCTCAGCGTGCCGCCGACGGCCGCGCTTGTCGCATTTGTAGTCTCGGACACGGGCATCCTCGTCTATCAACCCAACGACGCATCGAGGATGTCACGCTTAGTCTGGTTCGATCGTGCGGGCAGACAGATCGGGACCCTGGGCGAGCCGGCGCGGTACGTGAGCGGTGTGCACCTCTCGCCGGACGGCAGTCAGGCATCCGTCGTCGTGACGGATTCACCGGAGGCAGCTAACGTCTGGCTCTTCGATGTGGCGCGCGGCGTGCGGACCCCTCTCACGGTGAGTGGATTTGTATCGGCGTCGATCTGGTCGCCCGATGGGCGCCGCGTCGTTTTCCCATCACGCCTGGACTTGTACCAAAAGCTGTCCACCGGTGAAGGCCCCGAGGAGCTGCTGCTCGCGACTGATATCAGAAAGATGCCGGAGAGTTGGTCCCCCGACGGCCGATTCCTGATCTACGCAACGACCGTGTCGACTAACCGCGACCTCTGGGTCTTGCCCCTGTTCGGCGATCGCAAGCCTTTTCCGTTCTTCCCCGAGTCGCCGTTTCTCGAAATGGGGAGCCAATTTTCTCCAGACGGGCGCTGGCTGGCGTACAACACGAACGAGGCCGGACGATCCGAGGTGTTCGTCGTTCCGTTCCCAGGTCCGGGGAGGAAAGTGCGGATCTCGACGGCCCGCGGAGATAACGCGCGGTGGCGCCGCGACGGTAAAGAGATCTTCTACCTCGCAGGGAACACGCTGATGGCAGCGGCGGTGACAGCGAATGGGTCGCGCTTCGAGGTGGGGGCGGTGCAGCGCCTGTTCGAGGTACCAATGGTCGACGGGTATTGGCCGTATGACGTCTCACCCAACGGCCAGCGTTTTCTCGTCAACACGCTGGAGGGAGCGGTGGCGCCGCTGACGATCGTCGTCAACTGGCCAGCGGGGCTCAAGAAATAGTCAGCGGCGTTTTTCACCGGAGAGCTCGCGGGCCAACCAGGCTTTGGCCAACCGCGAATCGCGCATCACCGTGTCGGGCGACACCTTCAACACGACGGCGGTTTCTTCCACCGTCAGGCCACCAAAGAATCGCAGCTCGATGATCTGACTTCGCCGCTCGTCCATCTTCGCCAACGCGCGAAGCGCATCGTCCAGCGCCACCAGATCCGGTGACGCGTCGCCGGCCACGGCGAGGTCTTCGTCGAACGTGATTCGGACGTCGCCTCCACCACGCTTCTGGTAGCGCTTGGCCCTGGCCGAGTCCACGAGGATGCGCCGCATGACGCGGGCGGCCATTGCCAGAAAATGCGCCCGATTCTGCCAATCCATCTGCCTGACGTCGATCAGACGGATGTACGCCTCGTTGACGAGCGCCGTGGCCTGGAGGCTGTGACCGACGCGCTCCCCAGCCATGCAACGCTCCGCGATCCGATGGAGCTCCCGTTCGATCGCCGGGATGAGGCGCGACAGCGCTTCTTCATCGCCGCCCCGCCACGCCAGGAGCAGGCCCGTTACATCGGGAAGCAGTCCAGTAATGCGCAAATTCTACGCCGATTACCGCTGTTTCTAGGTTTCGGCCGCGTTTCCCGCCTCCGTGCGCGAGGAGGAAGACGCAGTGGCCCGGACGACCGCACAACACCGTCTTGTCGAAAGTCGGACGTTCGCTGTCACCGTAGTGGCGCTCCTCTATCTTTCGCTCACCATCCACGGCACACCCGGGCATCAAGGACCGGCGATTCCGCGAGTACGCTCCGAGAGCCCGCAGCTTTCCGCCGCCATCGTTCAGGGGGCACAGCGGTCGACAACCTTCCATCGTCTGATCGAGGCCATCGACGCGACCGACGGTCTCGTGTACGTCATGGAAGGCAGGTGCGGGCAGGGCGTACGTGCCTGCCTTCACATGTCCCTCGAGTTATCGGGCGAGAACCGGCTCCTGCGCATCCTCGTGAATCCCCGTCGAGCGCCTGGGTGCGAGCTCATAGCCTCGATCGGTCACGAACTGCAGCACGCTCTCGAGGCGCTCAGCAATCCGAAGGTCAGGACCTCCTTCGGACTCTCTTCCTTTTTCCATCAAATAGGCCCGGAAGGCAGCCCTCGAATGTTTGAAACGCCAGAGGCAATTGAAGTTGGACTGGCCGTGGCGAAGGAAGCGTGCTGATTCGTGGCGGGCCAATTACCGTGACCGCCCAACTCCGGCGCGAGTTTTGAAATGGCCGACGCAGGTCCCTCACATACGCTGCAGCGCGGCCAGCGCCATCGATGAAATTCGAACGACGCGTCTGGAGCCACCGGAGGCCAGAAGAACACGACGAGATTCTGACGATTCCACATCCAGCTACGGCATCTGACGCCGGTTGACGCCCTCATGTCTGCCCACATACTATCTGTTCATGTCAGATATCAACGCGCGTGCGCTCGACCGCGAGCTGAAGCGCGGATCGGCGGAACTGCTCATCCTCTCGCTGCTCGAGGCGCGCCCCCGGCACGGATACGACCTCAGTAAGTTGATCGAGAAGCGGTCGGGCGGCCAGTTGAAGTTTCACATCGACTCGCTCTACCCCCTGCTCTATCGCCTCGAGGAGCGCGGCTGGATCAAGGGCACGTGGGTCGAGAAGCCCGATGAGCGTCGCCGCCGGTTTTACCGGCTAACGCCCCAAGGCAAGCGCGTCCTCGCCCAGCAGCGGAAGACGTGGGACGCGTTTGTCGCGGCTGTGCGACGCGTGACCGGAGATGAACATGCGTAACTGGACAGAACATGTGCGGCCACGTTTGTCGTCGCTGCGTCTCTCGCCAGCGCGCGAACAGGAGATCGTCGAAGAGCTCGCGCAGCATCTCGAGGATCGCTGGCGCGAGCTGGTGGCGAGCGGGGCCAGCGAAGACGACGCCACGCGCCTGGCGCTCGCAGAGTTCAGGGAGGGAAACCTGCTCGCGAAGTACATGGCGCCACTGCGGCAGGCGCATACGCCGGCATCGATCACCGTCGGCTCGCCCGCCGAAGCGCGTGGCGCGAAGGCGGGAGCGCCAGCCGGACACCTGCTGCGTGATGTCTGGCAGGACCTCCGATACGCGACGCGCATGGTGAGGCGGCAACCCACCTTCAGCCTGACGGTCATCTTGACGCTCGCCCTCGGGATTGGCGCGACGACGGCCATGTTCAGCGTGGTCAACGGCGTGGTGATCAAGCCCCTTCCCTATCCCGAATCCGAGAACGTCGTGACGATCGGCGTTTCGGCAGTATTTGGAACACAGCGCACGCCCGACTTTCCCCTGGCGCCCCGGATGTTCGCGTCGTACGCGGACAACGGCCGATCGTTCCAGGAGTTCGGTCTGTTCACCCTCGGCGAGGCGACCGTTACAGGGTCTGGTAGTCCGGAGCACTCGAACACGTTGCAGGTGACGCGAGGAATCCTGACCGCCCTTCGCGTTCAACCCGCCGTCGGCCGATGGTTCTCGCCCGACGACCATCGGCCGGACGCCGAGGACACCGTGATCTTGAGCGGCGGCTACTGGCAGCGCCGGTTTGGCGGCGATCCGCACGTCATCGGGCGCGTGATGACGATCGACTCGAGACCGCGCGCTGTGATCGGCGTCATGCCCGCGAGCTTCTCTGTGCGTGGACTTTCCGCGGATCTGATACTTCCGTTGCGCTTCGATCCCGCGCTCGTGGATCCGGGCCTGCTGCCGGAGGGCTTTTGTTGCAGGGGGATTGCACGGCTCAAGCCGGGAGCCACGCTGACGCAGGCCAACGCCGATGTCGCCCGGATGGTCGACGCCTGGAAGCGAATCGAGAACAGGGCGCAGCTGGACGACCTGCAGCTTGGTCCGGCCGTGCGCCCGCTCAAGGACGATGTAGTGGGCGACGTCGGGCGCGTCTTGTGGGTCCTGCTGGGAAGCATCAGCGTCCTGTTGGTGATCGCGTGCGCCAACGTCGCCAACCTCCTGCTGGTGAGGGCAGAGGGCCGTGGACAGGAACTGGCTGTGCGCACGGCACTCGGCGCCGCGTGGGGACGGATCGCGCGCGCGCTCCTTGTGGAGAGCCTGACCCTCAGCCTGCTGGGCGATCTGGTAGGGCTGGGTCTGGCCTACGGCAGCCTGCGCGTGCTGTTGGCCCTGGCACCCGCGAATCTGCCGCGACTGAACGAGATCACCATTGACGCCGCCGTACTGGGCTTCGCCGTAGCGACGTCGATCGCGTCGGGATTGCTGTTCGGGCTGATCCCGCTCGTGAGATTCGCGAGATCGAAATCGCCCCTGAGTCTCGCGGACTCCATGCGAGGCGGCGGACGATCGGCAAGCGCGGGCAAGAGCCAGCACCGTTTTCAGAACGCGCTGGTGGTGGTGCAGGTGGCGCTGGCGCTCGTGTTGCTGATCGGCTCCGGCCTGATGATCCGCACGTTTCAAAACATGCGGAGCGTACAGCCCGGATTCACGGACCCGGCAACCATCCAATCCGTCCGCGTCCTCCTGCCCGCGGTGGACGTCCCGGAACCCGAGCGCGTCACACGCGTACAGCAGGACATTCTCGACCGGTTGGCGGCGATTCCCGGAGTGACGTCCGCAGCGTTCCTCGATCAGGTGCCGATGGAGCCGTTCAGGATCAACGCGATTGTCGCCGCAGAGGGTCAGGACTATGGGCCGAAGAAGATCCCGCCGACCCGAACGATCAGGATCGTTTCACCTGGAGCGCTGCAGACGTTGGGAACTCCGTTGCTCGTTGGGCGTGACTTCACGTGGGAGGAACTCTACAACCAGCGGAACGTGGCCATGGTCTCGGAGAGTTTCGCGCGGGCGGAATGGAGCACGGTCGAAGGCGCTATTGGAAAGCGCGTGCTGATCGGCACCAGCCAGACATGGCAGGAAGTGATCGCGGTCGTCGCCGACGTACACGATGCCGGCGCCCACATGCCCGCGCCGGCCATGATTTACTGGCCGGCGCGCTTGCAGGACTTCGTCGCCGGGACGCTCTTGCCACGTTCGGTGAATTTCGTGATGCGCAGCGAGAGAGCGGGGACCGAAGCGTTCGTTCGGGAGATTCGGCAAGCCGTGGTGGAGGTGATGCCGGGTCTGCCCGTCTTCCAGGTTCGCACGCTGGCTGAGGTGTACGACCAATCGATGGCCTCAACCTCCTTTTCGTTGATCCTGCTGGCCATCGCCGGCGGAATGGCACTTCTGCTCGGCATCGTCGGCATCTATGGCGTGCTGGCCTACGCCGTGATGCAGCG
>Ga0068863_100002965_pt1 | contig 16783 bp, 10 predicted proteins | sample KBSSwiS62_FD_66596 | JGI IMG/M metagenome (GOLD analysis project Ga0068863, IMG submission 66596) | Switchgrass rhizosphere microbial communities from Kellogg Biological Station, Michigan, USA - KBS Switchgrass S6-2 | ecosystem: Host-associated > Plants > Roots > Rhizosphere > Soil ...
TGCTGCAGGTCATTCAGGAGCATCGGTGCGAGCTCGTCATAGCGCACGCCCTCGATTCTGCCTGCCGCGTCACGGATGACGAGCTCCGGATATACTCGCGCGACTTCCTCCGCAATGAGGCCGTATTGCACGGCGCCACCGGGATCCTGCTTCAACTGAAAAGTCACCGGTTTCAGCTGTTGCAATCTGGCCGTTCTGTTACCCATCGGCGCTATCCGTATCTTGTAGCGCTCGGAGGATGCGAGCACGCCAAGTTGTCCGGTTGAGGTGATGTAGACCGGGCTTCCGGTTACGGGAGTACCGAATACACCAGCGACATACGCCGCCGTGTGGCTGCCTTGCGTACCCAACCGGATGGTGTTCTGGTCGCCCGCGCCGCCGGCGCTGCCGATCTCGATGTTGTTGGAACCGGTCGTGACATTGGATCCGGCAAAAGCCCCAAGTCCTATGTTGTTCGAGCCGGTCGTATTGTGATACAGCGCGCGACGGCCAAACGCGCTGTTGCTGTCGCCGGAGGTGTTGCTGAAGAGCGAGCTCGCTCCGCAGCCAGTGTTCTCCGCGCCTGTATTGGCCTGGAGGGCGGAGCCTCCCACGGCCGTATTGCCGCTGCCGCTTACATTCGACTTCAACGCGGCGGATCCGACCGCGGTGTTGTAATTGCCGGAGTTGTTCATCAGAAGGGTTTCTTCCCCATATGCACTGTTATAATATCCGGTGCCGTTGAATTCCATGGAGGTGAAGCCGGTAGCGGTGTTGTGTGATCCCGTAGAGGAATAGAGGGCTGCATAACCGACGGCCGTATTCCCCCAGCTGTCCGTGTTGTAGCTCAGTGAGCCGGAGCCTATTGCCGTATTGTAATTGCCGCTCGTGTTGAACCGCATGGAGGAGGTTCCGATGGCAGTATTGAACGAGCCGTCGACGGTCGAGTTCAGCGCCAATTCGCCGGCCCCTGTGTTGGTCTCGCCGCTGATGAGCGATTGCAGTACGCTCGTGCCCATCGCCGTGTTGCCCCGCGTGTCGGTTTGCACGACATCAGGAGGTTGGGTAGCCGAGGCGACAGCGAACAGGCCCGTGGAGAATAACAGTGTCATCGAGGCATTCGGGCGTTTCATGGTCTTTCCTTCCCTTGGAGCTTGGTTGTGAAAACGAACGAGATGGGTCGAAGGTCACCGAAATCAGGCGTCTTTCAAGGCTGGAACTCGATGGCTCCGATGTCGCAGATGTTGACTCCAGTGTGGCCCGCCTGGGCGGATCTGCGGTGGCCGAGCTGATCGAGCGTCGTGCAGTTGGTGCCGACACTGCCGCCCGCATCGATCAGGGGACTGTCAGCACGCGGCGTATAGTGCGCGTTTCCGGCCACTCCGTTGTCCTGGAGGTCCCCGAGCCGCACGTCGACGTTGAGCAGGTCGTTTGCGGGCCGCCCACCCAGGTACGCCGAGGGTTTCACCTGGCAGGCGGAACCTGTCTCTAGAGCGTTGCGTCCTTTTGTTACGAGCGTGCCGTTGCAGTCTTCACCGTTGTTCGCGGATATCACCGTGTCTGCTACGGTCAGTGTGGCAGTGGGCTCGTTCCAGATGCCCGCACCACCATGGATGCACAGCTCCTGGTGTTCGATACCACAACCTGGAGGCCAGCCAACGCCGGACCCGATATCGCCGTCGTAGCCGAACTCCGCATTGTCAGTGATGGTCGCACCGCGAAGCTCCGCCCTTCCGGAGTTGAACAGGCCGCCTCCACGTGTTCCAGCAGTGTTGCTTCCAATGGTGGAGTTCTGGACCGTCAAGACCCCGGAGTTGTATATCCCACCGCCGTCGCCGGGACTGAACGTAAACGCGGGCATTTCGGAGTTGAGGTTCCCGGTCACTGCGCTGCTGACCAGGGATAGCGTGCCGGCGTTCCATATCCCAGAGCCGAACATCAGAAAATCCCCATTGTCGTCGCCGATGAAAAAGTTCCCCGAGATGGTAGTGTTCGTAATGTCGACATGGGTGCCCTCGGTGGCATACAGGCCGGCTCCCAGGAAAGAATCGCCATTGCCCAGGCTCGGGAGTAAAAGCTCGTTCCTGCTCAGCACGGAATTGCGCATGGTAACTTTGCCACCCGTCACGGCAACGCCAGCTCCGTTGCCGAGAATTCTGTTGCCGATGATGGAAGTGCGCTCGATGAGCAGGTCACCGTCGAGGTTCAGGACCGCTCCTCCAAGGGTCAGTCCAAATCCTTCTTCCCCAAAGGCCTCGTTTTCAGTCAATACGCAGTCGTGAAACTGAAGTGTCCCGCCGACATTCTCCGCGGCGCCCCCTCCTTGAGTGGCGCATTTCGAGCCGCTACAGATCGATATCCCGGACCTCAAGGTAACTCCCGTCAATGACACAGATCCCGCACGGAAGATCGTAAAGAACCGGCCGAGCCCACGTGCATCGAAGATCGTGTTTGCAGCACCATGTCCGATGATTTCAATCGGCGTCGTCACCGCCGGCAGTACGCTGGGGCCGTAGGGCGAGCTGAACATTCGATTGAAGTCGTAGTGGCCGGGTGCCAGCCGTATGACCGCGGGTTGTCTGTTTTTGTCCGCGACGATCATGGCATTCACCAATTCATTCGCATTGCCGGCTCGCAATGTCTGCGGCGCAGCGGCTACGGAGTCGGTGGAAATGGCGCAGGACGCGGCCAGCAGCAATGATCCGAGGGAGGTTGCGCGGTACTGATCCATGACAGTCCCCTTTTATTGTGATTTCCGAGCGCCTCAGGGCATCTTCAAGGTTGGAACTCGATGGCTCCGATGTCGCAGATGTTGATTCCAGTGTGGCCCGCCTGGGCGGATCTGTGGTGGCCGAGCTGATCGAGCGCCGTGCAGTTGGTGTCAACACTGCCGCCGGCATCGATCAGGGGACTGTCAGCACGCGGCGCATAGTGCGGGTTTCCGGCCAGTGCGTTGTCCTGCAGGTCGCCGAGCCGCACGTCGATGTTGAGCAGGTCGTTTGCGGGCCGCCCGCCCAGGTACGCCGAGGGTTTCACCTTGCACGCGGAACCTGTCTCTAGAGCGTTGCGTCCCTTTGTTGCGAGCGTGCCGTTGCAGTCTTCACCGTTGTTTGCGGATATCACCGTGTCTGCTACGGTCAGTGTGGCAGTGGGCTCGTTCCAGATGCCCGAACCACCGTGGATGCACAGTTCCTGGTGCTCGATACTGCAGTCTGGAGGCCAGCTATTACCTGATACGGGATTGCCATTGGCGCCCAGTACCACATTGTCGGTGATGGTTGCGCCGTGAAGCTCCGCTCTTCCGGAGTTGAACAGGCCGCCGCCACGTGTTCCGGTAGTGTTGCTCCCGATGGTAGAGTTCTGGACCGTCAAAACCCCGGAATTGAATATGCCACCGCCGTCGCCGGGAGCGCTCTGGTGTTCGGAAGGGGGCAACTCCAAGTTGATGTTCTGTGTCACAGCGCTGCTGACCAGGGACAGCGTGCCGGCATTCCATATTCCGGCGCCGAACACAAAGGATTCCTGATCCTCGTCGGCAGAGGCAAAGTTCCCGGAAATGGTACTGTTCGATATGCTGACATGGGTATTGTCGGTGGCATACAGGCCGACTCCCAGGAGAAAGGCACCCTTGCCCACGACCGGGGGTCCAATCACGTTCCTGCTCACCACGGAATTGCGCATGGTCAGTTTGCCACCCGTCACGGCGACGCCACCTCCGTAGCCGATGACGCCATTGCTTATGATGGAAGTGCGCTCGATGAGCAGGTCACCGTCGAGGTTGAGGACCGCTCCTCCAAGGGTCAGTTCGGATCCGTTTTCCTCACGAGCGACGTTTTCAGTCAACAGGCAGTCGTGAAACTGAAGTATTCCGCCCACATTCTGCGCAGCTCCCCCTCCTTGGGTGGAGCATTTCGAGGCGCTACAGATCGAAGACCCGAACTTCAAGGTAACTCCCGTCAAGGACAGAGATCCCGCACGGAAGATCGTGAAGAACCGGGCTGCGACGGCACTCGCGTCCAGGACTTCGAAATCGGCACCATGTCCGATGATTTCGATCTGAGTGGTCACCGGCGGCAGTGCGCTCGCGCCGTAGGGCGAGCTGAATACACGATCGAAAGCGTAGTGGCCGGGTGCCAGCCGGATGACGGCAGGTTGCCTGCTTCTGTCTGCGATGATCATGGCATTCACCAGTTCATGCGCATTGCTGGCTCGCAATGTCTGCGGTGCAGCGGCTATGGAGTCGGTGGAAATGGCGCAGGACGCGGCCAGCAGCAATGATCCGAGGGACGTTGCGCGGTACTGATCCATCACAGGCCCCTTTTATTATGAATTCCCTATAGCGGCTTGTTATGTCTTATATGCCCCTGGCCGTCGGTGACCCGTGACCTGGATCACAGTTCTATTGTGATTGCGTTTGGCTCAGCCCGGCAAATCGTGAAGGGGGACGGCCACGCTCGCGCTCCGGCAGTGCTGCGGTTGCGGTATCGTTCGCCCTGGGCAGGATTTGCCCGGTGCTCTCGTAAGCTGTGAATACCACTAGCATTCAGGTCCAGGAATCGGGCCCTTTCAGGCTCGACGGCGTTGATGTTCTGCGCGGACTGTGTGTGCTGCTCGTAGTGATGCACCACATTCATCTGCGATTTGTGCTCAACCAGTACGACGTCAACGCCGCGTTGCCGCACGGGCTCAACCAGGTGCTGTTTTGGTCCGGGTACTATGCGGTGATCACGTTCTTCGTGATCTCGGGATTCCTCATTACCCGCCTTTCCATCCGCCGCTGGGCATCTCTCGAGAAAATCCATGTCGGGCATTTTTACACCCTGCGTGCGGCGCGGATTCTGCCATGCCTGCTGCTGGTGTTGGTCGTTCTGAGTGTTCTGCACTGGGTAGGCTCGCCGGAGTTCACGATCAAGCCGGAACGCGCCTCGTTGGGCCGAGCCTTGGGGGCGGCGCTCACGTTCCATATCAATTGGCTCGAAGGCCACCATGGCTACCTTCCCGGTTCTTGGGACGTATTGTGGTCCCTGTCGGTCGAGGAAACCTTCTACCTGCTGTTCCCGCTGATATGCGTGTTGCTGCGCCGGGAGCGACTCCTGCTGTTGGTGCTGTTCTGCCTGATCATCATTGGTCCGATCAACAGAGCCTTGTTGGCCGATCAGGATCCCTGGGGCGACTATGCCTACCTCTCCTGTATGGACGGCATCGCCTTTGGTTGCCTGGCGGCGCTCGTGAGCGCGAGACAAAAGCTGTCAAGGCGCACACTGCGTATCCTGCTGGCGGTGGGCGCCGCTGGCGCATTTCTCGTGGTGCTCCTTTGCAATGAAGACGCCCACGTTGGTTTGTCCCGCTTTGGGTTGAACGTCACGGCGTTGGAGGCGGGCATCGCAATGGTGGTGCTGGCCTTCGGCAGCGGCGTAGGCAATGAGGCATTGTCGTCAGGCACTGGCTGGCTGCGAGCAATCGGCCGCTGCAGCTACGAAATCTACCTGTTCCACATGCTCGTCGTACTGAGTCTCATAGGCTTGTTCAAGCGGATGCATCCGGCGATGAAGACAATCCCCCTGTGGTATGTCTCGATGCTGCTGTTGAGCATCCTTTTGGGCTACCTGGTGTCCAGGATTTACTCCGAGCCACTCAACCGCCGGTTGCGCGCGCCCGCTCAGGGCGGATACCTGGGTGCCCGCACAATAGCCTGAAAGCGCGGCTCCCTGCGCAGCGGATCTGGAAACGCATCAGCTCATGACATCATTCGCGATCACCCGCTCCCAGGCCAGACGAATCTGGCTGCACGCCCAGAAGTTGGATACGCCAGCGCCTTTTGGCGCCGGACCTGAGGCGACCCCGGCTGCGATTCGGCATCTGGGCTATGTGCAGATCGATACGATTCACGTCATCGAGCGCTGCCATCACCACATTCTGTTCACGCGGATCCCGGAATATCGGCGCGAGCACCTGCAACGTGCGCAGTCGCTCGACAAAACTGTCTTCGAATACTGGACGCACGCCCTGTCGTATATTCCGGCCGAGGATCTGCGCTACTACGTGCGTGCCATGCGCCGGTATTGGCGGCAGCGGCACGTCTGGTTCACGAATGTAAAAGTCAACGAGATTCGCAAGGTACTGACGCGGATACGCAAGGATGGCGCACTCACCATCCGCGACATCGATGATGACGTGCTGGTCGAAAAGGATCACGCCTGGGCGAGCCGCAAACCTTCGAAGCGCGCCTTGCAGTTGGCATTCTACAAAGGGCTGGTGACGGTCAGCCAGCGCGCCGGGATGTTGAAAACCTACGAGCTCATGGGGCGGCACTTCGGTCTGGAGCGGCTGCCGCCCGCGGCTTCGGTCGTGGCGACGAACGAGTACCTGGTAGACCGGGCGCTGCGAGCCCAGGGCATCGTGAGTGTTGAGTCCATCTGCTACCTGAATGCGGCTCACAAACGGGGCGTTCAGTCTGTCATCCAGCGGCGGGTGCGCCGCAAGGAGTTGGTGCCGGTGGATCTGGAGGGTGCCGGCAAGTGGCAGCATTGGGCGCGGCCGGAAACACTGGAGCGGCGCCTCGGCGACAGCGAGTTGGTGCACATCCTCTCGCCATTCGATCCACTCATCAACCAGCGCAAACGCGCGCAGTTGATTCTGGATTACGAGCACCGCTTCGAGGCGTACGTTCCCAAGGCCAAGCGCGTGTTTGGTTATTTTGCCTGCCCGGTGTTGCTGGGTGAGCAGGTCGTGGCCGCAATCGATCTGAAGACCGACCGCGAGCGGCAGAAGTTGCTGATCCAGCAATGGACGTGGGTGGGCAAAGGCACGGCACGCGCGCACAAGAAGAAAGTCGAAGCCGCGCTGGAAACCTTTGAGCGTTTCCAGCTGGCGCGTTGATGCGGTGCGGCCTGCGACAAATCTCCCGCTCGCCACAGTTCTCTATGAAACACTGAAAATATATGCGATCAGGGCGTGAGCCCGACGGAGAACGCAATGGCCGGGAAGAAGAAAAACAGACCGAAGAAGAAAAAACACCCGCCTGGAAAGCCGCCTCCGGGCACTAATGTGCTCAGTTGGGAAGTATCCTCAGGGTAAATACCCCGATGTCCGTGCCGAGCCCGGATGCTGCCGAAAAGCCGCTGGCGTTTCGTTTCCCCACCCCCGCGCCAGCGGCAGGGCAGTATCCGCTCGGCACGGCTTCGTTAATTTGGTACATTGGCCTCGAGCCATGAACAGCTTCGTACAGAACATTGGACGCATTACGTGCCCGGCTTTCGCGGAAAGCCGGGGCTTGATTGCGTTGCGTGTTCCAGGGTCCAGTACGAGGTTGCAGGTTCATGAGTGCCGAAAGTCCATTTCCAGCTTCCACTTCCGCGCTGTTACGGCTGCGGGTCACGGCTGAAGCCGATCTCGGCGCGCTGTCGCGCGTCCTCGAGCGATTCCAGAATCTGAACGTTGTGCCCCGCCGGGTCGTGGCGGAAATGGGCAGCGGGGACGTTCTTTATATCCAGGTCGATGTCGTGGGAATGGCCGAGGAGCGCTTAACCCTCATCACGGCCAAGTTGAACCAGGCATTGAGCATCCGGGATGCCCATTGGCATGCGGTCTGACTATTCGTCCACCCAGCCGGGCGAGTCTGCTGTCGGCGGCTCGGATGGGCCGGGCGGCGCATTGGGTTGCGGAGGACCGGGATGGCCCGGTTCGACTGCCGATGCGTCGGAGTCTGCTTCGGCCTGAAGCTCCAGGTCATCCGCCGCGGCGGCGGCGGCCTCGCTGCTGACAGGCGGCGGGCTGGGGCTGGCCGGCTCCGGAGCGGCCGCTTCCCAAGCGAAGACTTTCTGGGGGGTGGGGCGTTGGACGGACCTGACGAGCGGCAGTGAGGTATGGCCGATCGAGTTGTTGGCGTTCAACATGAAGAATGTCAGGACCGCCGCTGTAGCCGCTGCGAAAACTCCCGATCCCACGAAGATGGCAGCGCGTTTCTTGCCACCGGTGACGCCACGGGACTCGTATAGCGGTCGACGTGTCGTGGCCATGCGCGCGAGCTGAGCGAGTGAGTCGTTGGACATCGCTGGCTCTCGCCGGCGGTCGCCTTGCGGGCTGGCGGGCCGCGCTGCGCCAAGCACTTCCATGGCCGAAATGTGGGTATTGACGTCGAGTTTGGCTGCGTTGCGCTTCGCGAGCGCACGTTTGAAGGCGTCGCTTTCGGGGATTCGCGTGTTGCGTGGGGATGCGGTTCCCGGCGCCGCTTGCCGCTTCCGCGGGAGTGCGTGAATGGCGGGGGTGGTGCGTGCCGGCGAAGCTCCGCCGCTGGCAGCCGCCGCGCCGCGGGAGGCACTGCGGACCTTGCTGCCGTTGGCAGTCGCGGGCCCGCGGGTATGGGCCGACGCCATTGCCGTGTTGGCTGCGCGCTGCGGCGTCGTGTTGGTGCGAGCCTGACCGGGGCGGGGTAGCGCAAAGCTGGCCTGCGCAGTGCGGGCCTGCGCAGGGCCGCGAGGATCCTGTGCCTGCCGCGAGGGGGCGGCAACGTGTGTCGCCACGCTGGCATTCCCGCGTGCGCTGCCGCTGGCAGCCACCGCGCCGCGGGAGGCACTGTGGACGGCGCCGCTGTTGGCAGTCGCCGCTGCGCGCGCGGCAACCGCCAGTCGCTGTACAGTCGTCGCACGCTGCTGGCGCACCTCACCAGCCGGCTCGCCGGTCTGCCAGCCACTTTCTAAAACAACATGCTGAACACCAGGTGTTCGCGCTTGCGATTGCGCCTGGGTCTTCGGCCCCAGCTCGGTCTCCGCGCAGCAGCTGCGCGCAAGATTGATCGCGGCCCACAGCTTGCGGAAATCGATCGGGTAGGGAAGGGTACGAAACAGGCCAAACAGGCCGAGTTCGCCCTTCAGGATCTGTAGCGTCGAAGGCCGGGCGGCGAAAATACGCAGCGCATTCGGCGTGTTGACGGCTGCGTGGCTCAACACCTCGAGCCCCGATCCGTCGCCGAGCGTCTCGCAGGCGACGATCAAATCGAAGTCGATCCGCTCGAGCAGCGCAATGCAAGCGGCTTTGGTGGAGGCCGTCTCGATCGTCAGGTCGTGCGAAAACGTGCCCGCCGCCGTGGCCAGGACCTTAGCGTTTCGACCTGCAACGAGTACCCGCATACCCACTGAATACTACAGATCTAAGTTAATTTGCAGTGAGTGCAGAATGCGACAGTGTCGGGATCAGAAGACAACTACCGGTTTGCAACCTCGATTCCGCGCCAACCGCCGCCCAGCGCCTTGAACACTGCGATCTGATTCTGAATCAATGCCGCGTCGGAACTGGCTACCGCAGCATCCGCAGAAATCAACGACTGCTCCGTCGTAAGCAGGTCGAGATTGCTGAGCGAGCCGGCGAGGAACTGGTCGTGGGCCATGTCGAACGCTTCGTGCGCCCGATTCTGCGCATCCGACAGCGCCTGACGGCGGTCGAGCTCGGAACCGTAGGTCGCGAGTGCCTGTTCGGTCTCTTTAAGAGCCTGCAGCACCACCGAATCGAAGCTGGCCAGCGCTGCGGCAGCAGTGGCCTTGGCTGCCCGCACCCGAGCGCGGGGGCCGGCCATGTTCGGAAAGGTCCAACTGATGCTGGGTCCGATGCCCCAGGTCCGCGAGTTGGGCGACGTAAACTCGTCCAGCTCGGAGGTCGCGGCACCGTAGAGCCCTTTCAAGGTGATTTTTGGGTAGAGGTCGGCCGTCGCAACGCCAATCCTGGCCGTGGCCGCGGCCATTCGCCGATCAGCCTGCCGCACGTCCGGCCGCCGTTTTAGCAGGGTTGCCCCGTCGCCCACCGGGATGAGCTCAGTGAGATGCGGGGGCGTCACGCAGCTGTTCACCTCATCCGGAGCCATGGAGGGAGTTCGTCCCAGGAGGGCAGCGAGCTGGAATAGTGCCGATCGCCGCTGTCCCTCCAAGGGCGGGATGCTGGCCCTGACCTGCGCGACCAGGCCTTGCGCCCGGACAACGTCGAATTGGGAATTGGCACCGGCGTCGTTACGGTGGACGGTGATTTCAGCCTCGCGGCTGACGACATCGAGAGAATGTCGTGCCACCTGCAGTTCTTCGCCAATTGCGCAGATCTGCGCGTAGGCGCGTGCCGTCTCCGATGCAACCGTAATTTTCAGACTGTCGTGCGCTGCGGCAACAGTATCCGTGTCGGCGCGCGCTGCCTCGATCGACCTGCGAACACGGCCCAGATAGTCGAGCTCATAGCCAACGCTCAGCACAGCGTCGTAGATCCAGATGTTCCGCGGTGCATGCCCGGTGATCGCCAGGATTTCGTCCGTGCCCCCATCCCGTCCATAGGTGACCGCGACTCCGGCGTTGGTTTGCGGGAAGCGGGCGTCGCGTGCTCCTTCCAACACCGCGCGGGACGCCAACAGATTTGCCTCGGCCGCCTTCAGGTCTGTGTTGGCCTTGAACGCCTCATCCAACAGATGATCCAGAGTTGGGTCATGATACAGACGCCACCAGTCATCGGGCGGCTCGGCGACCGTTTCAGCTGCCGCCGATACAGACACCAATGGAGCTTGCGACCCAGGTGCCGACGGGGCAGGGTGATAGTCGGGTCCTACGGTGCAGGCGGCGAGGAGGCTGGCGAGAACGCAACCGGCAAACGCCCGGCAGGTACTTGTTGGGCCTGCCTTCGGATTCATTGTAGCGACGCCTTGCGAGGAGCGAACAACGGCAAATGGGATGCGGGTCCCGGCGGGGCAGCCCGCCGAGTGATGATCAAGATCACCGTCACGGCTGTAGCGGCGGCGATCACCACAAACGCATCGATAATCCCCTGGGTGATCGCCGTTGCGTGCACTACGTTATTCAACACTGCCGCACCCCGGGTCAGCGCGGAGCTGGGATCTCCGGCCCGCGCGGTGGCTGCCCCGTACGCCTGCAACCGTTGGATGACCTGGCCATCGCCAATCTGAATGTGCTGACCGAGATGGTTCGAAGCGATTTGTCCGCGGACGCGCACAAAGGTGGCAATGAAAGCCTGTCCCACCTCACCGCCAAACAGACGGGCAACCTGTATGGCGGCGCCGAAGCTCAATGCGACCTGGGGCCGCAGGTGCAGCACCGCGAAGAATATGGTTCCCGACAGCGCGAAGCTCTGACCCACGGCCTGCAGCAATGCGGAGGGTATGAACTGATCCGATCCCCACACAGGTGTCAGGCCATGGGCCACTGTGAGACAGGCAACGCAGATACACATGAAGCCGAACGTCGCCACGAGACGTGCATCGAAGCGGCGCAGGATGAAGCCTGCCAGGAAACAGATCAACAATTGGGGGGCGGCGATCCAGGCCAGAGTCTGACCAACCTCGAGCGCACGGAACCCACGCACGGTCTGCAGGAATTGTGGGATCACAAATGCGGTGGACAGGATCGTCAGCCGTAGAAAGGAGATCAGCACCAGCACACGCGGCAAGGGCGGCCCCAGCACCACCCTCAGGTCTACGACCGGGTATGGACACCGCCACTCGTGTACAAAGAATGCAATCAGCAACATGGATCCCGCACACAACAGGCCAACGACGAGCGGCGAGTTGAGCCAGTCGAGCCTGTTACCCTGGTCCAGGGCTGCGTAAATCAGCGCGAACCCACAGCCGCCGTAGAGGAACCCAAACATGTCGGCGCGCGGGCGTACAGGAGCCGGCTGTTCGGGGCGGATGCCGAAGTACAGGCAGGCCACCATCCCGATTGCAAACGGGATGTTCTGCCAGAAGATCCAGCGCCACGACAGGTGATCCGTATACCAGCCCTCGAGCGAAGCGGAGATGTTCAGCGACACTTCCAGGTTGAGCGCGTAAATGGCGATGCCGTAGGCCCACAGCCTGGGAGGCGCGTTCTTCAGCACGAAGCTCAAAGTCAGGGGAATGAAGAACCCCGAGGCGAGCCCTCCCAGGACCTGGAAGACCAACAGCGTCTGCAGGTTGGGCGAGAAGGGCTCGAGCAGCGAGATTACGGCAAATGCCGCGGCCGCTTCCATCAACACCTTGCGGGTGCCATAAATGGCACCGAGCCAGATCGCCACGAGTGCAATCAGCATCTGCGCGACGGTCTGGGCCGTCGAGATCCACGCTCCCTCGTCAAAACCGGCATGCACCGCGCCGCGGATGTCGGCAAGGCCCAGCGATGACAACCGTGTGTTGAGAGTGGAGATGAAAGTGCCGAGCAGCACAGCTGTGAGGCCGAGCCAGGGTATTGAAGTCGGAGGCGCGGGCGCAGTCGCTGGCGCTACGGCAGGCCCATCGGCGGGGCCACCGGCAGGGCGCGCCGTAGGCTCACTCATCGGCGCCCACCATCGCGCGTGTCAACAGTCGCCACCACCGACATACCGGGCCGCAGGCGATCCAGGAGACCATCCGCATCGTCGATCACAATTTTCACGGCGACACGCTGTACAACCTTCGTAAAGTTCCCAGTCGCATTGTCCGGCGGCAAAAGAGCGAACTGCGACCCTGCACCGGGGGCAAATGCCAGTACGTGCCCACGTAACGTATGCCCGGGAAAGGTATCCACCCGCACCTCAGCCTTCTCTCCCACGGCCATATGCGTCAGCTGTGTTTCCTTGTAGTTCGCTATCACCCAAACATTGGGCAGCGGCGTGAGCGAGGTGATCTGGCCTCCCACCCCTACGAACTGGCCGGGTTTGACCTGCCGCTGCCCGATGACGCCGTCCTGTGGGGCGACGATCTGCGTATAGTCGAGATTGATTTTCGCGATGGCCAGATTGGCCTTCTGCGCCGCGAGAGCCGCTTCAGCCTGGGACTGCTGGGCGGCAAGCACAGTGAGCTGTCGGGCCGCGGCGCTCGCCTGCGCACGACTCTGCTCGAGTTGGGCCGCCAGTTGCGCTTTGCCGGTTTGCAACTTCTCGGCCGCCTCGGTTGACGATGACCCCGTCTTGAAAAGTACCTGCTGGCGCGCCAGGTCGCGCGTGTTCTGCGCTGCGTTGGCCATGACAGCCGCTACGCTCGCCTTCGCGGCCTGCACGTTGGCGGCCTGCAGCTCCTGCTGCGCCTTCAAAGCTGCGATCTGCGCCGCCGCGGCCGCAACACTGGCAGTCAGTTGATCGACGGTGGCCCGATAGTCGTCATCGACGATCCGGGCCAGCACCTGTCCCGCATGCACCCGTTCGAAATCCTGCACGGGCATGCTGCGCACGTAGCCGGCGACCTTTGCCGAGATGGGCGTCAGATCGGATTGCAGATAGGCGTCATCCGTCGATTGGCGTCTCGAATTGGATTCCCAGCGGTTCCAGCGCGTGGTGATGAGCACCAGGACGGCCACGGCAAGCAGAAAAATGAGGGCGCGCCAGATCCAGTCAGGGGGTGCATGCCATGTGAGCGCGGATTTGTTATCCGTCATCGAGTTCTCCGTCCAGCCCTATGCTGGATTTTCATTGAACTGCTGTGCTTTGTCTTGCACAGCTGTGCGCTGCGGACACGTCGCGCTGGCGAAGCAGTTGTTGGAGCAGTTCGGAAACACGGCGCCGCTCGCCGATTTGAGGCGCACGGCAAGCGGCTGTATCGTTACGGTCGTGAATCAACCACTTACTCAGAACGCCGACGTCCGCTTCCTTGGCAAGCTTCTTGGCGATGTAATTCGTGCGCACGGGGGTGATGCACTCTTCCAGCGCATCGAGGCCATCCGCGCAGGGTCAGTGGACCGTTACCGCGGAATTGCCAACCCACGCGGCCTGACGACCAGCCTGGGGAGCCTGTCGCTCGACGAAGCGGTGGCGTTCGCTCGTAGTTTCATGCTCTTTTCGATGCTTGCCAATCTGGCCGAAGACCGGCAGGGCGTGAGTGCCGACAAGGACAGCAGCCTGGCATTCACCCTGCAGTACCTGACGTCGCACGGCGTCGGCGCGGAGCGGGCCGGCGACCTGCTGGACCGGGCGCTGATCGTGCCTGTGCTCACCGCTCATCCCACCGAGGTCATGCGCAAGAGCATGATCGATCATCGCAACCGCATATTCGAGCTGATGCGGCTACGCGATGCAGGCCGCACCGAAACGGCCGATGGCGAGCTGATCGAGCAAGGCATCGCGAGACAGATTGCCTTGCTCTGGCAGACGCGTGCGCTTCGCCGCGAGCGGCTATATGTGGCGGATGAAGTTGACATCGCACTTGCATACCTGCGTGATGTGTTTCTGCCCGTGATGCCCATGCTCTATGCACGGTGGGAGCGGCTGCTCGGCCGCCGCCCTGCAAGCTTCCTGCGGGCGGGTAGCTGGATCGGGGGCGACCGGGATGGAAACCCACATGTCACTGCCGACTCGCTGCGGGTGACTCTCGGGCGCTCCTCGCAGGCGCTTCTCGCGGACTACCTGAATCAACTTCATGCCTTGGGCGCCGAGCTGTCGATTTCAAACGAGCTGGCGCAGGTCTCCGCTGCGGTAACCGCCCTGGCTGAGCAGGGCGGCGATTTGAACGCCGCCCGGGCCGACGAACCGTACAGGAGGGCCATCACGGGCATCTATGCCCGTCTCGCTGCGACCTTCAGGAAGCTCACAGGCCATGCTCCAGCCAGGCCGGCATCGGTGACCGGCGAGCCGTATCCGGATGCACAGAGCCTGCGCGCCGATTTGCTGACACTGGAGGAATCGCTGCGAGCACAAAGCAAGCACGGTCTGAACGATGCCGGTGCCTTGACGCGGCTGATCAGGGCGGTCGAGACATTCGGCTTTCACCTGGCAACACTGGATCTGCGGCAGAACGCCGCTGTGCATGCACGTGTGGTCGGTGAGCTGCTCAGAGTTGCGGGTGTTTCAGCTGACTACGGCAAGTTGGATGAAGCAGCGCGTGTGGAGCTCCTGAGGTGCGAGCTTGCCAGCGAGCGCTTGTTGGCCAGCCCTTACGCAAGCTACAGCGACGAGACTCTGTCGGAGCTAGCCATCGTGCGCGCTGCGGCCGAGGCACATCGAACTTACGGTCCGGCTTGCATTACGGCCTACATCATTTCCAAGTGCGAGAGCGTTTCGGACCTGCTCGAGGTCAACATCCTTCTCAAGGAAGCAGGGTTGTATCGTGGTGCCGGTACGCCCAGCGCTGCCATCATGGCCGTGCCCTTGTTCGAAACGATCGATGATCTGGAGAATTCCTCGCGGGTGATGACCGCCTGGCTCGCGTTGCCGGAGATCGCTGCGATTACGAAGGCCAAAGGCTTCCAGGAGGTCATGGTCGGTTATTCAGATTCAAACAAGGACGGCGGGTATCTGACTTCCGTATGGAGCCTGCAACAGGCGACGCAGGCGCTCGCGGAAGTCTTCGAGCGCTCTGGAACGGTGATGCAGGTGTTCCACGGCCGCGGTGGTGCGGTAGGCCGCGGTGGCGGCTCCTCTTTCGATGCCATCCGCGCTCAGCCGCCCGGGACAGTCAAAGGGCGTATTCGAATCACCGAGCAGGGCGAGATCATCGCCGCCAAGTACGGCACCCGGGAAAGTGCGGCCGCCAACCTCGAAGCCATCACCGCGGCGACCTTACTGACCTCGCTGGAGAACGCCTCGCTGTCCGCGGACAGCCGTACCCGCTTCGCGGCCGCGATGGATTCACTCTCCAAAGAGGCTTTCCGCGCCTATCGCTCCCTTGTATATGGGACCGAGGGCTTCTCTCGCTTCTTCCGCCAGATGACCCCGTTGGTGGAGATCGCCGAGCTCAAGATCGGCTCGCGCCCCGCGTCGCGTACCAACTCCGAGCGCATCGAGGATCTGCGCGCGATTCCCTGGGTTTTCAGCTGGGCACAGGCGCGTGTCATGTTACCGGGCTGGTATGGGGTAGGGCAGGCGCTACGATCTTTCGCAGACCCGGCGTTGTTGCGTGAAATGCTCGAGGCCTGGCCGTTCTTCCGGGCGACCGTGGACAATCTCGAGATGGTGCTTTCGAAGTCCGATATGGGAATCGCGGCACAGTATGCGACGCTGGTGCAGGACCGCGCGCTCGCTGATTCGATCTTCGGTCACATCCGCGACACGTGGGTGGTGACTCAAGAGAGTCTGCTCAGTGTCACCGGACAGACCCGGCTGTTGGAGCGGCATCCGGCTCTCGATGCCTCCATCCGGCTGCGCCTGCCGTATATCGAGCCGCTGAACCTGCTGCAGGTCGAAATGCTCAAACGGCACCGCGCCGGCGAGAAAGACCCGCGCGTGCGGGAAGGTATCCAGCTCTCCATCAACGCAATTGCAACTGCGCTACGAAACAGTGGTTGAGGCGGGCAGTACGTCGCAGCAGCTCGAGAAGACTTATGGCCCCTGGCGGCCGGGCATCCTCTCGCAGGTACCCCTGGAGCTGCGGCACCTGTGCACCATTTTTCAACCACAGAACGTGCTCACCAGTGTTGCGGCCGCCACCGAGCTGCAATTGCTGACAGGACTTCCGTTGAGTGAGCTCGTGAGCTTTCGGCCGCAGCGGCTGCTGCTGCACGAAGTGCTGATCCGCGTCATGGCGGACCTGTCGGTGCCTGATGGCTCGAAGATAGGCGATCTCGGCATCAATTTTCGTGAGATCACCAATCGGTTGCTCGATCGCTATATCGAGCCGGTGCTGCCTGCCATCATAGCTGAATACGAGCAGGCGCGGCGGCGTCTGGGTGATGCAATCGGCTCCGCGCTGTCCATGTTGATCGCGGGCTCAACTGCCCAAGTTGCGAGCAAGGTTGCAAGCGCACGGGACGGCGAGCCACGCCAGTCGCCGCTCTCGCGGCTGTTCTCGCCGACGCTGCGGTCGTCGGACAGGGCGCGCGTTAGGTACTCGTCTCGAGATTCGCAGCGCCTCCCGGGTTCGGGTCGGGACCCTGGC
>Ga0068863_100002968_pt1 | contig 16776 bp, 15 predicted proteins | sample KBSSwiS62_FD_66596 | JGI IMG/M metagenome (GOLD analysis project Ga0068863, IMG submission 66596) | Switchgrass rhizosphere microbial communities from Kellogg Biological Station, Michigan, USA - KBS Switchgrass S6-2 | ecosystem: Host-associated > Plants > Roots > Rhizosphere > Soil ...
GGATCGGGAGCTGCCAATCACGGCGCTCATTTGTCAATCGCGCCGACAGCGGGTTTCCCCTTGAGGCGCAAGGCAAACGATGCGCACAGGGGCGCAGGCTTTTCGAGCGGCCTCTTCCGGGCCTTGCCACCGCCAAGCAAGTCACTGCGGACCACGCGCCGCCGATGTCCTTGTCGGCCGACTCCAACTGCAAGCATCCGGGCTGGATGCCTCTATCTCATACGCTTGTACGGGGCTCGGTTGCCCTTGCGCACCAAGAGACTCGGTTGAAATCTGCCTTGATGACGCTGGCGTCGATCGCGAAGCCTTCGCCGGCTACGAGTCCTTCGCTCATGCAGCGCCGCAGCACGCTCTCGAAGAAATAGCGACACGCGTCGCTCTCGCGGAAGCGCCGGACTTTGCGGTTGCCAGCGCCGCACCTGGCTAGCTCATGGGATGAGCCCTAACTCTGTTGCTAATCAGGCGACGCGTAGTGCACGTACGACTCGCGGACCACGCCGTCCTTGTCGAAGCAGAGTACCTCGACGACATGCGTGCCCGTGATGCCCTTGTAGTGGATCGCAATGCTGTCGACGCCGCGCAGCACGTCGAGTACGGTGAACTTGATGTGGTCGAACACCTCGAAGCCTTTCTTCACGTACGCGCGCAGCGCCGCCTTGCCGTGCACGGTGCCGCTGGGGTCATGGCTCAGCCGCGCAATCAACGGGGAGTGGAAGGTCACGTCGTTGGCGTAGAAGGCCAGCACGCGATCGAGGTCCTTCGACTCGAACGCGGCGACCCAACGATTCACGTAGTCGGCCGTCTTCTCCGTAGTCAGCATCGATGTCTCCTCTGGGGTGGGTTGCGGCGGCCGGAGCTGGGCCGAGCGTCGGCTCAGTGTGCCACGCGCAATCTTCACCGGCAGTCGGCCATGAGCCGTCAGTCATTCGCGAACGGCGAGTGTCTGCTGATCGGAGTTGTTCGCGGCGTACGACATCAGCCCTCCGGCCTCCACGTACTCGCTATCGGGATACATCCCCGGCAGCCGGTGCCTTGCTGCGAGGCTGGCAATCCGGGCTCGATTTGCGTTGATAACAGCGTGCGGCAGCACGCCGCGTTCTACGGCTCGCTGATTGGCCTGGATCCGTCACATCGCGCAAAGAGGTGACCTTCGCTCAGGTCCACGCCTCGCGCAGCAGCGCGGCTGGGTTGCTCGTGCCTGAGCTGACCCCGGTGACAGGACCCCAGTCGGGGTCGAAGCGGCTGCAGATGAAGGCGTCCGAAGTGTCGGCGCTGCCATGCCGAAGCATCAGGCAGGCTTGGCTGACCAGCGCCAACCGCTGCGTGAACCGTCGGGCCTCGCGCTCGAGCACCTCGGGGGGCTGGGCGATGGCGTCGCGCAACTTGCTCAGTTGAGCCAGCACGCGGGGGGCTTGCGTGGCCACCTCCTGTAGGTGGTCGAGCATGAGGTGGGCATCGTCGGGATTGCGTGAAAGCGCGCGCAGCACGTCCAGACACATCACGTTGCCCGATCCCTCCCAAATCGAATTCACCGGGGCTTCCCGGAAAAGGCGCCCCATCGGACCGGTCTCGACGTAGCCGTTGCCGCCGAACACTTCCATGGCTTCGCCGGTCAAGGCCACGGCGCGCTTGCAGTTCCAGAACTTGGCCACCGGCGTCATCACTCGGCGCCAAGCGGCGTCGATCGCGCTTGCGGACCCGAAGCGGCTGGCCAGGTCCATCGCCAGGAGGGTGGCGGCTGCGGATTCGAGCGCCATGTCGGCCAACAGTTCGGCCATCACCGGCTGGTCGACCAGTGCCTTGCCGAAGGCGTAACGGTGGCGCGTGTAATGCAACGCCTGAGCGAACGCTTGACGTATGAAGCCCGCGCTGGAAAGCGCACAGTCGAGCCGGGTGTAGGTGGCCATCTCGATGATGGTGGAGATGCCGCGCCCTTCCTCCCCCACCAGCACGCCCAAGGCGTCCTTGAACTCGACCTCGCTGCTGCTGTTGGAGCGGTTGCCCACCTTGTCCTTGAGACGCTGGATGTGAACGGGGTTCCTGCCACCATCGGGCCGCCAGCGCGGCACGAAGAAGCAGGTCGCGCCACGCTCGTCGGTCTTGGCGAGCACGAGGTGGCCATCGCACATCGGCGCCGAGAAGAACCACTTGTGGCCGGTGAGGAGATATTCGGGGCCCCACGCACCTTCGCCGGCGGGCACGGCGCGGGTGGTGTTGGTACGCAGGTCGCTGCCGCCCTGCTTCTCGGTCATGCCCATGCCGACTGTCATCGAGCGCTTCTGCGTCAACGGCACGTCGCGCGGGTCGTGCTCCAGCGACGCCAGCAGCGGGGCAGTGGCGGCGTACAGCGGTGCATTCAGACGCATCAGCGGAATGCAGGCCTTGGTCATCGTCGTCGGGCAGGTCGAGCCCGACTCGATCTGGCTGTGCATGTAGAGCGAGGCGGCGTGGGCCGACCAGGCCGAGGGTCGATCGTCGAAGAACGGCAAGTTGGCGATCCCATTGCGCCGGGCGATCGACATCATGGTGTGCCAGGCCGGATGGAACCTCACCTGATCGATGCGCTCGCCCGTGGGCGAATGTGTGTGCAGTTCGGGCTCGAATCGATTGGCGTCCTCGGCGAGGCGCAGAGTCGCCTCGGCGCCGTATTCCGTGCCTTGGCGTACCAGCTCAGCATCGCGCCACCGCGCGTCGCCGCGCTCGACCGCGCGGCGCAGCACCGGATCGCTGGTATAGACGTTGTAGTCCCTGAGCTCGGGAGCTTGGTTGTCGGGATGGATGCCGATCATGTTGCTTCCTTCGCTGAGGAGCTGATCCGACGGAAGGTCGAGTTCGATTCTGCAGGCTTGACGATCCCTCGGGTAGGAGAAGTGCCTCGCCTGAAGATGCCGTTCGACAACGACCGCCAGTGGATCGAGGACTGATAATCCGCGCGTCCCCGGCGCGGCAGGGAGAGGAAGCGTGGACTTCTGGTCATGGGTCGAGCTTGCGATTGTTGCGCTGCTCTTCTTGCTCGCGTGGGCGGCGTACCAATCCGCGAAAGACTGGGTCAAGAAGAAGCTTGGAGAGATCGCACGCAAGGTGCGATCGAAGCTCGATTCGTTCGGGAAGATGGCTCGGTGGGTTGGCGCCCATCCGGTCGGGTTTGCCGCGGCAACAACCGCGGTCGGCGGCGCTGCCGTCGCCATGTACCTGTGGGCCCCGCTTCTGGTGTCCACACCGGCGGCGACGGCGACCGCGTCGACCGTTAGTTCATCCTGGGTATCGGCGGGGGCCGCGGGTGCAAATGCCGCGCGTGCTTCGGTCGGCATCGCACTGTCGGTCGCGGCCGCGCGCGGCAACGCCGCGGGCGTGGTCTGGCAGAACTGGATGACGCCTCGCGGCGCAGCCGACGTCGCCCAACAACTCAAGCCGGGGCAGTCGTACGACTTTAACCTGGCACTCACGCCGGGCAACGTCGAAAAGGTCGGCGCGAAAGTCACGGTTGCCTCCGCCGAGTCGCAAGAGGTCGTGCGCGCGGCGCTGACGTCGAAGCAGCCGGTCGAGCTCAGCGCCGTTTTCCTGGCTGACCCCAAGCATCTGGCGTTGGAGCCCGGCGAGTCGCCGCGCAAGCGCCTCGTCGTCGACGTTCCGCGCCTGCTCGATGACGCACGCAATCCGCCGTCGGTTGCGCCGTCGTCGATCGACGTGGCCATCGAACGCGCTTTCGCGCATGTGTCGTTCAAGGTTAGAGCCGGCACCGTCAACGGTTGGACCAAGGCCTCGGTGTTGTTGATGGCAAAGAATCGCGCCATCGACCAGGTGATCACAACCCAGTGCGTCGGCGAGTGTCCCGAACCCATGCCCACGGGCCGAGTGCCTGCCGCCACACGCCTGTACGCCCTGATGGAGGACGCCGCGCCGCCGGACGTCTCATTGTTTCTGACCGAGCTCGAGCCCAACCAGCTGCATGGCGTACTCGTCTCGCTGGCACCGGTGGACGGGCAGAACGCATGGGTCTGGAACACGCAGCGCACCAAGGAGGACTTCGCCAACCTCCTCGCCACCACCATCACCCGGCGCTACCAGGACATCAATTCGCGCGACGAGTTGCTCGGTCGCGGCGAAACCATCGCTAACCTTGTCTTCCCCGAGTCGGGCGAGGGCGACCACGCGCGCGCGGCCCTGCGCCAACTCATGATCGCCAGTTCGAAATGGCTTTTTGGCGATGGAAACATCCCGAAGACCCTCTTCGTGCATTTCGACTTTCCCGGCATCTCCGACGCGCCAACCATCGTCCCGATCGGCCTCATGGCGCTGCAAGGCGCCGACGGGAAGCCTGACTTCGTCGGGCGCCATTTCATGGTCGAGCAGATGATGAAGTTACCGCGCTACGGCGCGGCGCGCGACTGCGTCGGCAACTGGGCGCTTCTGTTGCCGGACGTGGCAGCCGCCAATGACGCGCTGAAGCTGGCGCATCAGGCGTTGCAGAACCTGAAGACGACGTGGCCGCCGAAAGAACGGCTGCAGGAGTTCAACGACATCGAACGTTTCGGCGCTTGGCTGAAGGAGAAGGAGCCCAGCGATACGCCGATGGTCATCACGACACTCAGCCACCACGACGCCAACCTTCTCTACTTCCGCGACAAAGGGCCCAGCATCGCGTCCCCCGACGTGCGGCGCACGTTCGCGCCGTCGTCGGTCGCCATCCTGGATGGATGCGGCACCGGACAGCCGGGCGCGATGGACTTCGTCGTGCAGTTCAACCAGCGCGGCGTGCACTCGGCCATCGTCACGGCCTTCAATGTCAACGGCGCAATCGCCGGCACCTACCTCGCCTGCATGCGCCAGGCGCTGGCGCGGGGGCGTATGCCGCTCGGTGCCGCCCACTTCCAGGCGGTCAACGCCTGCAAATGGCAGGACGACCAGGCACCCGACGCGTCCTCTGCGGCGCGCCCGCCCAAGCTTCTGCGCGAGACGTACGCCGCGAACGCACTCAAGTACGTGCTGATCGGCGACCCATCCACGCCGATCTGTCCCTGATCGCCGGGAGGCCGCAACGTGCACCCACTGCTACGACTTCTGGTCCTGACCGTCGTCGCCTGCCTGTCGACGATCGCGCTGCCGGCGACCGCGCGCGGCACCTTCTTCGTCAGCGACCTGCACCTCGGCGTGGGACGCACGGCAAACGGGTCTTGGTCGCCGCTCGAGGATTTCCGCTGGCACGCCGCGTTCGCGTCGTTCCTCGACCACCTTTCGCGGACGACGAACGACGACGCTGAACTTGTGATCCTGGGCGACATGCTCGAACTCTGGCAATCGAGCCGGATGCAGTGCTCGCGACTCGCTGGCGTGACGTCGTGCACGGTGTTGGACTGTGTCGGCGGCGGCACGGGATGTTCCGAAGGCGAGGCGCGGGCGCGGGTGCGCAACGTCGTCAAGCAGCATGCGGCAACGCTGCGCGCGCTGGGAGCGTTCGCGGCACGCGGCGCCAACCGCGTGGTCATCGTTCCCGGCAATCACGACGCGGCGCTGCTCTTCCCCTCAGTCGTCGCCGTGGTCACGCAGGCGATCGGCGCGCCGCCGCGGCGAGTGCAAGTGGCGGCGTCGGGACGCTGGCTGTCGGCGGACAAGGCCGTGCTCGCGGAACACGGCCATCAGTTCGACAAGGTAAACGCCTTCGCCGGCTGGCCTACGCCATTCACCGTCACGAGCGCCGGGCGCACGCTCAACCGGCCGGGCGGCGAGTTGCTGGTACAGACCTTCTACAACCGGTACGAGCAGGAATTCGAGACCATCGACAACTTCACCACCGAGACCGAAGGAATCGGCTATGCGATCCGCGAACTCGGCGCGCGCGGCGTGGTCGTGGGCGTGCACGAGTTTGCCTACTTCCTTTTGGTGCGATCGACGGTGAAGCAGCGATTCGACTGGCTCGGGCCGCAGCCCCCGGCCGAAGGCGAAGCCGAATGGGACCTCGCGCTCATCAGGAAGGACTATGACGCGGCACTCGTCATCGAAAGTCTGCCGCGCGATGCGCCGGAACGACACGTCCTGGCGGCAGCCTACCCACGCGGCGAACTGGCGGGGCTGCTCCCCGAGTTGAGCGATCAGGAACTCGTCATGCTGTGCGACCGGATCGAGGTCACCGCAGGCGTCGCTGAGCCGGCCGGCGCCGCGCCGGCGCAGCGTTGTCCCAAGCAGGGAGGACGCGATGCCAACCTCGGATATTTCGCCGGCAAGCTCCTGAAGCGCGACGACGACGAACTGACGTCGTATCTCTCCCAGGCGCGCGAGCAAACTACCGCTGGCGGTGCGCCCTTCAGGCTATTCGTCTTCGGCCACACCCACGCTGCCGCGCAGCCGCGCCCGCTCAAGGTGGCGCCGGAATGGGAGGTGAGCGTCGTCAATACGGGCGCGTTCCAGCGCATCGCAACGCCGGAGTTCATCGCCTCGCTCCCCGCCGCCGAAGTGGACGACCCGGCCTTCCTGTCGAAACTCAAGCTCGAGGGGCTGCCCGACTGTTACTCGTTTGTGATGCTGAAAGGTGCCGGCCCGGCGACGGTCGCGGCGCTCCGGTTCTGGACGCGGTCGGCGGGCGCGAAGACGTGGCGCGAAAGCGAGAGTTGCGGCGCACAGTGACGACCAGGTCACGCAATGTGGAGCACCACCACCTGTTTGAAGGGGTGTGCGTTGCACCGCGGCCCCCTATATTTTCGACTCGACGGTGGCCGGCGAACGCAAAGCACCCTGGCCAAGCAGCTCGGCAGTGACTCGTGCCGGCACCGTCGCCAGACACAGTGCGGAACACCGGCATCGCCTTTCGGACCAGCGAGAGCGCCCTCGGGCCGAGGCGCTAGCCGAGCCTCTTGTCAACCCGGACAGAGCGCGTAGCATGACCCGCGTCATCGCCCGGTGAAATCCGTTGACGATTGACGCGAAGCACCGCCGCCGCGCGATGCGAGCATGTCACTGGATGGCGGATTTCGACCGGAGAGATCTCGAAGCAACGAGTGGGGCCGCGTTGGTTCCGAGGCAGTTGGCATGGGCCCCTTGCTGGATCGACAGGGGGACGAAATGGTCACGTACGTCGGATTGCTGAGCTTTACCGAGAAGGGCATTCAAGGGATCAAGGACACAACCAAGCGCGCAGCGGCCGCCAGGGAAACTGCGAAAAAGCTCGGAGTGACGATGCGCGAAGTCCTGTGGACGATGGGCAAGTACGACGTCGTCTGTGTGCTAGAGGCGGAAGACGAGCAGGCCTTGGCGGCTTTCAATCTGGCCACGGCGATGCAAGGCAACCTGCGATCACATTCGCTCCGCGCGTACTCGGCCGACGAGATGGACAAGATTCTGGCCAAGCTGCCGTAGAGCGTGAATCGTCCAGATTGAGCAAGGGGTTACGTCGCGAGGCGTAGCCCCTTCGTCTTTTCAAACCGAACGCTCATTGCCGAACCCCACGCTCGTACCACAGTGAAATTCATCGACTCACCTGGGAATTCGGCTCGAGTCGTGAGAATAGGTAACCCCCTCGGGGCCTGATATCCCTCGAACACGGGCGCCCGGCTGGGGAGGAAGTCGCGGAGTCCTTGTCTCCTCGCCTCAGGTCTGAGGCGGTTTGGCCGATTACGAAGCCATGCAAGGGCCTCGGAAGTTCGTCGAGTACTGGCGGTGGCGCTACCGCGACCCGACGACGGGCCGCGTCTGCCGGACCCTGTTTCAGCTCTCCGAAAGAGAAGCCGCGAAGCTGCCCGAGGCCGAACGAATCGAAGGCTCGATGCTGCTGCGCGAAGTCGATGCCGACGACTTTCCGGACACCGGTCCTGAAGTCCATCGAGTCAGCCCCGAGTCGCAACAGAGCCCATGAGCGCGCCCGCCATGCTGCCTGGCAGCCGCTTCGACCACTTCCCGCTTCTGATCTGCGTCAAGTGCAAGCGGCCGCAAGAGAGAAGCGGCGGAGTGATCTGCGGAAGCCGGTTCGTTTGCCGCGCGTGCTTCAGCAGCAGGAACTTCAAGTCCGTCTTGGCACGGCAAGGTTAGCTGCGGCATGTTGCCGAGACCCCGGGTGCGCTGACGCATGGCCCTGGCGCCAGGGGTCGGGCCGCATTCGGTGTCAGAAGAGATTCAGATCAGGCGGTTTGTTGATTTCCGAGCGATTGGCCTCGACGAACTCGCGGAACGCTCCGGAATAAAGACGTCGTCCTTCGCGGTCGAACACCTCCTTCAGCAAGGGGTGCCGCAGTTTTTCGAAGATGTATTGGTCCCAGCCTTCGCTCTCGAATTGCTTCGCGACCCAACTGGACCTTCGCGTTGTCTGGTACATCTCCTCAAAGACGCTCAGATGGAAATACACGAACGTCTTCAGCTGGTAGTAGTCGTCGCATCTTGGCACTTCTGCCGGTGGGGCATAGAAGTACGACGTCTTCCGTTCGACCTGCTCCATGAGCAAGCGGAGCATCTTCGGGTTGGAAATCGCGAGTTTGTCGATCTCATACATCCGGTCCCACAGTTTCGCCGTTGGCGTGAGCGGCAATAGCGCCCGAGACAAGACATAGGTCAGTAGCCCCAGCGCCGCAGCAAGTGCGGCGACCGCAACACCGAGCAAAGTGGCTTGAAGCTGGTCCATGTAAGAGTGCTGCGCGCAAACCCCGGTGAGCGTCAGAATAGCGTGGCGCGTGGCCTCAATTCAAACAAGGATTCGCATGAAGCTGAAATCGACAGCCTGGGTGTTGGCATTCGTGATGTGCGCAGCGCCGATCGCAGCGCTATCGATGCGTCCGGACATCCCCGACTTGGAGAACTTCCTCGAAGCGACGGTGCCGAAGACGTTCGGAGAATGGCGAGAGGTGCAGGAGGTTGGGCAGATCATCGATCCTGCAACGAAGGCCATGCTGGACAAGATCTATCCGGAGGTGCTCTCCCGCACCTACGTCAACAAGACCGGCTACAAGATCATGCTGTCGATCGCCCGAAGCGCCAACCAGATCGGCATCCAGCAGGCGCATCGCCCGGAAGTCTGCTATCCGGCGCAGGGCTTCAAGGTGCATGGCGCGATGGAATTGGGCGTGCCGCTGGCGACGCCCTATGGTTCGATCGCGGTGAATCAAATGACGGCAAGCATCGGCTCTCGCGTCGAGCCCGTCACGTACTGGCTGACGATGGGCGATCACGTGGTGAATAACCAGTGGGACAAGCGAATCGTCCAGATCCGCGTCGTCTTGACGCGCGAAAATCCCGGCGGGCTCTTGTTCCGCGTCTCGTCGATCGATGGCGATTCCAAGTACGCATTCGCGATGCAGCAGAAGTTCGTTGCCGACATGATGAAGTCGGTCACGGCGGAAGCACGCAGTCGGCTGGCCGGCCTGAAGGAGTCCGCCGGCGCGACCTGAGCGCTTGTCCGCAGCGGAGAGCGCAGCTCGCGGAGGCAGAGGGTCCAAAGGGGGTCGCGTCGAGAGACGCGGCCCCTGGTCTTTCAAGAATTCAATCGTGCCCCAGCCCATCTTTCGGTTGAGGATCTTCGGCGAAGTCCAGGGTGTCGGCTATCGCTGGTCGATGGTGCAGGAGGCTCGCCGGTTGGGAATTCGCGGCGGCGTGCGCAACCGCCGGGACGGCTCGGTCGAGGCGATCGTGGCGGGACCGCCGCGAGCGCTCGAGCAGATCATCGCGTGGGCGCACAAGGGCCCCCCGTCGGCAACGGTCGCATCGGTCGACGTGGCGGCAGGCGAAGGGACTTTCGAGTCATTCGAGGCGTGGGCAACGGAATAGTCCCGCGCCCAGTTCGCAGGGGTAGAGTTCGACTGCAATCAGTGGCGCCGGGGTGCGGCGATCGGGGATCCGAAGATGGCTGATCTGCTCTCCATGGTGATGGACCTCTTCTCCACCGAGGAGCCGCCCGAGTTGCTGGGGCACCGCATCCAGAAGAGCCTGCAGCTGATCCTCGCCGGCCTCGAGGATCGCGACACCCTCTCCGGCGCGAACATGGAGACGCTGCGGCGCGAGCTGCGCATGCTGCTCCAGCTCGAACGCATCCAGATCGCGACCGCCGAAATGGACAAGGCCGAGCTCGTGCTGCAGTACATGCTGCGCCCGAGCTTCGAGGAGTGCCTGCATGTGTGGTTCGGCAAATCCGAGCAGACCGACCAGGAAATCTCGAACCGCTTCGGCGCCGACGTCACGCTGGCGTCGCAGGGCCACTACGACCATTGGGCGCTCGATGTGGAGCACCCGCGCCTGCTGGTGGCGCTGGTGATCATGCTCGACCAGTTTCCGCGCAACATGTACCGCGACACGCCGCAGATGTATGCGTGCGATGCACGCTGTCGCGACCTGGTCAAGCGCGGGCTGCGGGTCGGAGTCGGCGCAACGCTGCACCCGATCGAGCGGTTCTTTCTGTGCCTGGTGCTGACGCACTCCGAGTCGCTGGACGACCAGCACCTCTGCATGGAGGAGTGGGGCCGGGCGATGGCGGAACTGGCGCGCGACGACCCGCTCAACGCCTTCCACGAGATCTTCCATCGCCACGTCGCCGTCATCAAGCGCTTCGGCCGGTTCCCTCACCGCAACAAGATCCTGCAGCGGGTCGACACTCCTGCGGAGGAGGAGTTCCTGAGCAACAGCACGTTCCGCTTCGACCTGCCGCTGCTGCGCGGCCCGGATGGCGACTTCGTGTTCGCCGGCACGGTCAAGAAGCGCACGGTGAAGCTGCTCGACCACGAATACCAGACCCTGCTGCCCGATGTCGACGAGGCCCCGCGAGGCACGTTCGAGTTCAAGTACCTGGGACCCGACGAGGTCTTCACGAGGACGCGCGACCAGCTCCAGAAGCAGGGCTATATCCGCATCGGCGACAGCGTCCCCGACTTCGCCGCCGAGACGAGCATGGGCCCGATCCACTTCCATGACTTCATCGGCGACTCGTGGTGCGTGCTCTTCTCGCACCCTGCAGACTTCACGCCGGTCTGCACCACCGAGTTCGGCACGACCGCCAAGCTCGCGCCCGAGTGGGCCCGGCGCGACGTGAAGGTCATCGGCCTGAGCGTCGACAGCATCGAGGATCACGCGCGCTGGATCACGGACATCAACGAGACGCAGCACACGCGCGTGAACTTCCCGATCGTCGCGGACAAGGATCGCCGCGTCTCGATGCTGTTCGGCATGCTGGATCCGACCACGTTCCGACACGGGGCCAGCCTGGGCGAGACCATGACGGTGCGCAGCGTGTTCATCATCTCGCCTGCGAAACGGGTCGAGCTGATCATCTCGTACCCCGCGCACATCGGCCGCAGCTTCGACGAAATCCTGCGCGTCCTCGACGCGTTGCAGCTCTCGGCGAAGCACCGCGTGGCGACGCCCGCGAACTGGCGACCCGGCGACGACACCGTCGTGCTGCCCTTCATCTCGGACGCCGAGGCCGAGGAACTGTTCGCCGACCAGGGCGGCTTCCGCAAGGTGCGTTCCTATCTGCGCTTTGTGCGCGATCCGTCGCTTCGTTGCCTCTGAGCATCGAAGCACTCCGAGTTTCGCCGTCTTCGCCATCTGGCAGATGCGCTCGGTCGTCTGTTTCGTGCTGGCCACGTTGCTCGGCGCATGCACCACGGTCGCATCTCCCGTCGACTGGGACCCTCGGCTGCGTGGCGACGCAGTGGTCCTGCTCGGAGAGGTCCACGACAACGCAGAGCAGCACCGACTCCGGCTGGCCGCCTTGCAGCACGCGTTCGCTTCAGGGTGGCGCCCTGCCCTCGCGATGGAGCAGTTCGACCGCGAGCATCAGGGGGACATCGATCGCGCGCGTCTCGAACGACCGGGCGATGCACAGCATTTGATCGATGTGGCGGCGCCGCCGGCGAGCCGCGTTGGAGGTGGCTGGAACTGGGCTTTCTACCGGCCGTTCGTCGAACTTGTGCTGCGCTACGACGTGCCCCTGATCGCCGCCAACCTGTCGACAGCCGATACCTCGAAGATCGTTCGCGGCGGGTACGCCGCGGTCTTCGACGAGGCGACGATCGCCGCGCTCGGCCTCGGCGTTCCGGTCGCGGCCGAGGTGCAGTCCGCGCAGGAGCGCGAGATCGACGCCGGCCACTGCCACGCGCTGCCGCCATCGACGTGGCCTCGCATGGCGCGAGCCCAGTTCGCTCGCGACGCCGTCATGGCCGATGTGCTTCGCCGGAGCGCCCGGAGCAGTGGCGTCGTCCTGCTTGCGGGCAATGGGCACGTCCGCCGCGACATCGGCGTACCGCATTGGCTCGGCACTCTGAACAACAGGGTGTTCGCCGTCGGCTACCTCGAGACCACCGACGACTCGACGCCCGTTACGGTCTTCGATGCGGTGGTGCGAACCGCCCCGGCGCCGCGCGCCGACCCTTGCGCGGAATTCGAGAGACGCGCGGCCGACAAGTGACCGGGCTTCTGCGAGGATCGACACTGCAGCCATGATCCTGCTCGATCCTCATGCCAGGCCGGTCATCGGCCATCGCGGCAATCGCGCCCACGCCCCGGAGAACACCCTCGAGTCGTTGCGCGAGGCCGTGGCGCTCGGCGTCGACGCCGTCGAGTTCGATCTGCGCGTGTCCCGCGACGGCAAGCTCGTCGTGATCCACGACGAGACGCTCGACCGGACGACCAACGGCAGCGGGTCGGTCGCCCTGCGAACGGTGACGGAGCTGAAAGGTCTCGACGCCGGCGCCCGATTCACGCGCGATGGCGGACGCACGTTCCCGTGGCGAGGACGCGGCGTGAGAGTTCCCACCTTCGACGCGGTCATCGAGTCGCTGCCGCGCGAGCTGCCCTGCATCGTCGAGCTCAAGACGGCCGCGGCGACCGAGCTCGTGCGGGTCGCCGTTCGCCGCCACGACATCGCGCACCGGGTCATCGTCGCCGGATTCGATCCCGCCGCGACGCGCCCGCTTCGCGACGCCGGCTTCGCGCTCGGCGCGTGCACGCCCGATGTCGTCGGTCTGGTGCTTCCCTCGCTCTTGCGCCGACGCATCGGTCCGCAGCTCTTCCAGGCGCTGTGCATCCCGCCGCGCTGGCACGGCATTCCGGTGCCGATTGCGGCCCTGGCGCGCGCGCTGCGCGACAGTGGCACCGTGATCCATGTCTGGACCGTGAACGACCCGGCGTACGCGCTCCGGTTGTGGCGCGAGGGCGTGCAGGGAATCCTCAGCGACGATCCGCGGTCGATCTTGGCGGCGCGAGACAGCCTCTGATCGGAGAGCTTCGTCGTTCCGGCTTCCGGCTGCGGACGACCGGTACACTTTTCCCACCGACGTCACCGAGTTGGCCATGCGTCTTCTGGTCGGATGCCTGATCTGCCTCCTTGCAGGCTGCGCTGTCCCCGTGCCTGTCGGCGGAGACAACGGCAAGTTCGTGGGGCACGTCGTCGCGCAGTGGCTCGACGACGGCCGCAAGATGAAGCTGGTCGAGCCGTTCGGCTACGTCGATCCGACCGGGCTCACGTGGGACGCGCCGATCGGCTCGATCGTCGATGGCGCCTCGATCCCGCAGATCGCGTGGTCGGTGATCGGCGGGCCGTTCGAGGGAAAGTACCGCAACGCCTCGGTCATCCACGACGTCTCCTGCGAGCAGCGGCTGAGGCCCTGGCCCGACGTCCATCGCAACTTCTACTATGGAATGCTCGCATCCGGGGTGGACGAGACGCTGGCCAAGGTGATGTACGCCGCGGTCTACCAATACGGCCCGCGCTGGTCGCTCTCGGTCCAACGCGTGGTGCCGCTGAAGGACGTCGATCTCGCGCTCGGTCGGTATCGGGCCCTCGTGAAGCCTGGCGAAGTGGTCGCGACGTACATGACGCCGATCCCGCGGGGAACGATCTGCGACGCCGCGGGAGACTGCACGTCGGCCGCCCTGCCCTCGCCTTCCGATCCGTTGAGCGCGTTCGTGATCGCCGAGTACCGCCCCACCGCGCCCACGCTGAAGGCGAGTGACTTCGAAAAGCTCAAGACATTCATCGAGACGACGAATCCGCCGCTGGCGGCGATAGAGAACTATCGTCCGTAGCCACGCACACCGCGGACCCGTCGATTCGATCTCGTCTCAGCGCCGACGACGAGCGCTCGCTTTCGCCCCCTTCTTCGCCTTGGCCGGACCACGCTGCGCCGCCGGCGCCTGCCCCGCCCCGACAAGCTCCGCTGCGTTCCTGCGCGATTCCTCGATCAGGGCGCCGACAGCACGGCCGTCGATCGCGGCGAAGCGCTGGGCCAGCGCATCGGCAACGTCGAGCGACTCGAGCAGCTTCACCGCCCAGTCCGGCGGCGGGTCCGGGAGCGGGTGCTTGATGATCTGGCGCTCGACCAGGAGGTACCTGGCGAGGATCTCGCGCAGGATGTCGGCGAGCGTCGGCGCCTTCGTCAGATAGATCAGCGAGCCGCAGCCGGTCGGAGTTTCTCCGTACTGCGGATCGTCGTAGGGGTTGGCGTACTCGTAGGTGTCCGAGTACGTGAACGCCTCCTTGACGCTGACCCGGCCGCTCGCGTTGGTGTCGGGGTTGTGCGCCAGGCTCGCGCCGTACGCGGTCGCTCCGTTGACGGCCTCGAACCAGGTGCGGGCCCACTGGTCGAAGTGCGAGTCGCCCGCGCTGACCTTGTCGGCGGGCACCGCGCTCGCGAACGAGGTGCGGCCGGCCTTGCTGTGGTCGAGCGTCGGCTGCAGGAACGCACCCGAGTAGCACTGCTCCATCGTCACCACCAGGGTTCCGAACGGCTTCATGCCGTCGAGCATCGTCGCCCACTCGGTGGGCGTGACGACCGCCGAGTTGTCGACGCACAGACCCGTCGTCGACCCGTGGTTGTTGGTGTGGACGAACAGCAGGCTGTCGCCGTTCATTCGATTGCTGATCGTGGTCAGCGTCGACTGCAGGTTCGCCTTCGTCGCCGACGCATGGACCTGCATCTCGTAGGCGGTGCCGTCACCGACCCACGTGGCCATGTTCGCACCATGGAAGTCGGTCGAATCGATGGTGCCGTCGTAGCAGAGGACGTAGATGTGCGAAGCCGGGAAGCCGAACTTGTGGCGCAGGATGCGATACGCGAACTCGGTGTCCTCGACGTGGCGCCGGTTGCTGATCTGGCTGGTCCACAGCAACGCGTACCGGTTGTCGTCGACGAGCCAGGGGTAGTGCGCGATCTTCGACCAGTCGACCTTGGCATAGAGATTCGAGCGAGCCTCCGCCTGCGCCAGCGGCTCGTGGAAGTACTGCGGGAGCAGCGCGATGTCGGCGACCTCGGGCGGGAACATCGCCTCCACCGTGTGGAGGAGCGAGCCGTCCTTGGGCGAATGGAAGAGGTAGCGGCACGGGTGGCCGAAGTTCGCGCCGGGCATCTGATCCTCGAAGACGAGGACAGAGTCCTCCGGCACCTTGATCCTGCGATCGACGAGCTTCAACGTCTCGCCCTTGCGCAGGATGCGCGGCACGACGCCGAGGTGGTGGAGCGCAGCGGTCTGCGGCGTCAGCGTGGCGTAGGCATTCGTGCGAGCGCGCTCAAGGAGCTGCGCGCTCGCCTTGGGGCGTGGATCGGTGGCCATGAAACCTCCTCGGTGAGTGGTCGATCAGGGCGCGAGGTCCGCGCGCCCGTGCGGGTCGACCGCCACGACCCAGGTGCCCGGCAATTTGCCGAACACCGGGGGACGATCGGCTGAAACCGTCAGCACGGATTCGCCGGTCTGGGCGTCGACCAGCGCATACGTGCAGGGGTGCATCCAGTTCGCGCCGGGCATGTCGTCACGGAACACCATCAGGGCGGGCCGAGTCAGCGGGAACGTGCGCGGACCGACGACGACGCTACCGGGCTCGCGCACGGCGCGATCGACGTAGACGACGCCGGAACCCGACGCGCCGAGCGACCGCACGCCGAGATCGACGGCGACCGCTTCATCGACGAGCACCATTCATGCCCTCACTGCGTCTGCCGATGCATAGCATGACGCGATCCGGGCGCACCGACAAGCGATGGCCTTGGCGTGGCGCGAACGTCGAAGAGTCGATGCACCTCTCGCACCGGCCAGTTGGATGGCGTGCGAATGCGCTGGCCCGACAGCGCGGCAATCAAGGACAGCCAGGGATTGTTCATGGCCGTAGAGTAGGTTCTGAGCCGGACCGCGACTTCCCCCAGAAGGGCGCTCGCAGCGGAGCCTTCCTCAACCTTGAGGAAGCAGCCGGGTCGCCGACAACCAACAGGAGCAGGCCATGTCATTGTTCTCACTCGCCGGCAAAACCGCGGTGATCACGGGTTCGACGCGCGGCATCGGCAAGGCGATTGCCGAGCGCATGGCCGAGGCCGGCGCGAAGGTCGTGATCTCGTCGCGCAAGCCCGAGGCGTGCGCGGCGGTCGCCGCGGCGATCTGCGCCACGCATGGCGCAGGCCGCGCCATTGCGGTCCCGGCCAACATCTCGTCGAAGGACGAGCTCAGGCACCTCGTCGACGAGACCGTGCGTCAGCTCGGGCAGATCGACGTCCTGGTCTGCAACGCGGCGTCGAATCCCTACTTCGGGCCGATGGCGGGCATCGAGGACGGCCAGTTCCGCAAGATCCTCGAGAACAACGTGCTGGCCAACCACTGGCTGATCGGCTTCGTGGCGCCGCAGATGCTCGAGAGGAAGGAGGGCTCGATCATCATCGTGTCGTCGATCGGCGGCCTGCGCGGCTCGCCGGTGCTCGGCGCCTATTGCGTCTCGAAGGCGGCCGACCTCCAGATGGCACGCAACCTCGCCGTCGAGTACGGGCCGAGCAACGTGCGCGTCAACTGCATCGCGCCGGGCCTGATCAGGACCGATTTCGCGCG
>Ga0068863_100002970_pt1 | contig 16769 bp, 13 predicted proteins | sample KBSSwiS62_FD_66596 | JGI IMG/M metagenome (GOLD analysis project Ga0068863, IMG submission 66596) | Switchgrass rhizosphere microbial communities from Kellogg Biological Station, Michigan, USA - KBS Switchgrass S6-2 | ecosystem: Host-associated > Plants > Roots > Rhizosphere > Soil ...
TCCTCCAGCCTCAGCAACATACGTATCGACAACTACGTTTACACCAGGGAATCCTTTCAAGATGCCAAGCGCCTCTTGAAGCCCTCCGGCGTCCTGGTCATTAAATTCGAAGTGCGGGCTCCACATGAGTGGATGGGGCAGCGTTTCTACTCGATGTTGAACGAGATCTTCGGTCATCCGCCCGTTGCTTTCTATTGCCCGCAGGTGGCCGCTCTACTGCCAGCCAGCGTCTTCATCGAGTCGCAGGATCCGGCATTGTGGGAGCGCGCATCGTCGCCCGCACTTACTCAATTCGCCGCGGCGCATCCGCTCTCCTTTGCCCTTCCCGACCACCCCGACGTGGAGTCGACAACCGACGATTGGCCCTATCTATACCACCGGAGTCGAGCGGTTCCCAGAATGTACCTGAGTGTTTCGGCCATCCTGATCGCGCTGGCTTACCTGCTGGTCCGCAAAAGCTTCCCTTATCGCCGTGCCCAGACCTGGGAATTCTTCTTCCTCGGGGCAGGCTTTCTGTTGCTCGAAACGCAGATGGTCAGCCGCCTAGCTCTCTATTTCGGTTCGACCTGGATCGTCAACTGCGTGGTGTTGACGTTCGTGTTGCTCGTCCTCATTGGCGCAAACGCTGTGGTGGAGCGGCGCAAAGGCTTCCCAGTCCGAGCGATATACGCACTGTTGATTATCTCTCTACTCGCCATCTACGCCGTGCGATGGACACAGCTGCCTTTCGGCACCCGAACCGTGGGGCTGCTTCTCGGCGCTGCTTTCTCTGTTCCGTTATTCTTCGCCGGCATCGTTTTTACGGAGAGCTTCCGGCGTGCACATGGCAGTGCGAACGTTTTTGGAGCCAATATTTTGGGCGCCGTCGCCGGAGGTCTGGCGCAAAATCTTTCCTTCGTTCTCGGCATGAAAGCTCTGCTACTGGTGGCCGCGGCGCTTTACGCTATAGCTGGAGTGTTTAGCTTATTCGCTTCCTCGTTAATGTTTTTATCTTCGGCGATGCATTCGCGCCAGAGCGCAGTCGTTGAGCAGTCGCCATACGACGCGACGTCATCCCCAAGCACCTGAGCAAGAATCGTCTTTACAGGAAATGCCGGATTTCGATGCAGAACGCGCGGCCATATGCTAGTGCTTTCCTGCCCGGTCCAAGCACAAAGGAGGCCACATGCCGGAAAGAGAAACGCTGGAACGCGCCGAACGCGACAAGGAGCAAGGGAAATCGCCATCAACTCAAGCCGGAGAATTTATTCGCGAAGAAATGCACCACATCCGCGAAGGTAAACATGGAGCGCGCTCCCCGCAGCAAGCCATTGCTATCGGCCTTTCCAAAGCGCGGCGCGCAGGCGTTAAGTTGGCCGCACCCAAACGCCGACGCTCTTCCGCAAAGATTCGTCAGCAGGCGAAGCGCGACTTGGCCAAGGGGCGTTCGCACAACCGCCATACCTCGCGCACCAGATCGCGCGCCATCACGAAGGCTCTAAGGCGCGAAGGCCACAGCTCCGCCTCCCATTCCGCATTGTCGCGGCAAACGCGGAGTGCAGCGCGCCGTCGCGGGCACTCTTCCTTGCATAAGGCCGCCATGAAAGCTATCCGCACCAAGGGCCAATCTGGCTTGCGCCGCGCCGGCCAAAAAGCTGCGCGTACGCGAGCCCGGCACTCAAAATAGATGCGAAACGTACTCGCGCATCTGATGCTTCCAATACGGCCAGTCGTGCCCGCCCATCGGCCCCCAGTTATCCAGTGAATGACGTATCCCTCTACTCTCCAGAATCCCCGAAAAATGATACGTGGGCCCGGAATTTTCCCACTGGCCGGTCCCCGTCGATAAATGAATGTCGCAGCTCGCCAGCTGCCCATACACCCACGGATCGCTCAAATTCGCGATATAGTCCACCGGGTTGTTGAAATAAAAATTGTCGTCGTACATTCCGTCCATGAAATTCTTCAGGTCATACACGCCCGACAGCGCAAAGCACCGCTTGATCACGTCCGGATGCTTGAACAGCGAATTCGCCGCATGGTACGCGCCAAACGAAGCGCCCATCGTCGAAATCGCCAGCCCGGGCGACTGGCAGTTGTCCCAAATGAACGGCACCACTTCCTCGCGCAAATAAGTGTCAAACACCGACTGCACATAGCTGCGGTGAAACGGGTGTGCACCTTTATTGTAAAAACTCAGCCCGTTGATCGAATTCACCGTATAGAACTTGATCTTCCCGCCGTCAATAAAATCACCCAGCGCACTGATCAGCGACTGCCCTTCCAGTTCCCACTCGTCACCCGCGCTCGTCGGAAATCCCAACAGCGGTGCGCCCCAATGTCCGTACACCACCACACCCAGTTCCAGCCCCAAGCGATGCGAATACCACCGATGCGCTTCCTGTTTCATCACACACCTTTCACGCAATTTTGGAGAAGCGTGAGTATGCCAGCGGCTCCGGCACGGTGCAACTCCGCAGCAGCGGCGGCGTAAGTTGCGTCCGAGGTAGCCGTCCACCTGGATACCTGGCCTTTCCCTCGCCTCGGGAAACTCTTTCCCCAATCCCTCAGCAGGCGTATAAAGGATGCGCTCGATTCCAGACCCCCTTCGCGGGCTCCTCGGATCGCCGGAACTCTCTATTCTTCTAAAGGAGTTTTTTATGTCTTCTGCCGCCGCGCCTAAACCCAGCCCCGAATTGATTTTTGGCTCTCTCATTTCCTACCAGCATGCTTTCGCCCTGAAAGCTGCCATCGAACTCGATCTCTTCACCGCCATTGCCGAGGGCGCGACCGATGCGGCTGCCATCGCCAAGCGCGTCAATGCCGCCGAACGCGGCGTTCGGATTCTCGCCGATGGCATGACCGTTCAAGGATTCCTGCGCAAGGAAAACGGAAAGTATTCGCTTAGTCAAGATTCCGCGCTCTTCCTGGACAAGCACTCGCCTGCTTACATGGGCGGCATGGCCGAATTTTTGGTGAGCGCCGAAAATATCGCCAATTTCTCTCAGTTCACCGATTGCGTCCGCAAAGGCGGCACGGTCAGCAACATAGGGGATAACAGCAAGCCGGTAGACCATCGCTGGGTCACTTTCGCCAAGGCCATGGGTTCCATGGCCAGTCCGGTGGCAGGCGTCCTCTCCCAAATTGTCAATTCCAATCCCGCCACCGAAATTAAGGTCCTGGACATCGCCGCCGGCCACGGCATGTACGGCATCACCGCCGCCAAAAATAATCCGCGCGTTCAGGTCACCGCGCTGGACTGGCCCGCCGTCCTCGAAGTCGCCAAGGAAAATGCCCAGAAGGCCGGCGTCTCCGATCGTTACTCGCTTCGTCCTGGCAGCGCCTTCGACGCCGACCTCGGCTCCGGCTACGACTACGTTTTCATCACCAACTTTCTCCATCACTTCGACATTCCAACCAATGAACAGCTTCTCCGCCGTTTCCACTCGGCCTTAAAGCCAGGCGGCAAAGCCATTACCGTTGAATTTGTTCCCAACGAAGATCGCGTCAGCCCGCCCATGGCCGCTGCCTTCAGCATGGTCATGCTGATTAACACCGATGCCGGCGAAGCCTTCACCTTTCCCGAATACGAAAGCATGTGCCGCAACGCCGGCTACAAGAGCGCCACTCTTCAGACCATTCCGGACTTGCCGCAACGTCTGGTCATCGCCGAAAAGTAGTCAACATGCCCGCGCGCAAGAAGAAACTGCCAGGAAAAAAGATTAAGCCAGATCAATCGCTCCGCAAGCATCTGGTCGCCCTGTTACGGGGCGGCGAAGCCCACATACAATTTGCCGACGCGCTCACGGATTTCCCGTCTGATAAACGCGGCGCTTTCGCCGCTGGACTCCCGCATACCGGCTGGCAGCTCCTCGAACACGCCCGCATCGCCCAGTGGGACATCCTCGAATTCAGCCGCAATCCCAAACACGTTTCGCCCGACTTCCCCGAAGGCTACTGGCCCAAAACGCCTGGGCCACCGGACGGCGCCGCATGGAACAAAAGCTTGAAAAGATTTCAGCGTGATCTGCAAGCAATGGTCGCGCTGATTTCCAATGTCCGTGTAGACCTGCACGCCCCGCTCCCCTGGGGCGATGGGCAAACCTTGCTCCGCGAAACTCTTGTCCTCGCCGACCACAACGCCTACCACCTCGGCCAGCTCGTAGACCTGCGTCGCGCCCTGAAAATCTGGCCCGAATCCTAGCCGTTATATTCGTAGGGGTGCGGCATGCTGTGCCCCATCTCGGCATGATGCCAAGAATCGCTGTGGTTCGTACCTGTGCTCCTTGACCCCTAGGCGTCTAAACTTTCGACCGTAGATAGTCATTCCTTCTGTTCGCTGTTCCTATGACCGCCAGCGCAGCGTCACCGACCCTTCCATCGGATGGGCCATCGTCGCTCCCGTTCGCCGCGACTCCAGCAAATTCGCCTTCAGCGCGAAGTACCACTTCGCCGGACGGTCGGCATCATCAATCAGCATCAGCCGTGGACTATGCTTCAATCCTTCCGCCTGCCGAATCATCGTTTCCTGGTCTTGCCGCAAAAAAGTCCTCGCAAACATCCGGAAAATCGTGATCGGCAGCGGCACGTTCCACGCCGCTAAAAAATCAATGCGGCACGAATCCCGTCGCACCGGTGTCACTGTCGTCAAACTGGAAAACCACAACTTCCCGCTCTGAATTTCTTCCGTCCGCATGTTCGGCAGCACGAAATCAATCGTCGTTGTCACAGGTGCGCCCGTCATCTTCTTCAACAATTGATACGGCGCGCTGTTCGTGCTCGGCGAGTGTGGACTCATCCGGAATCCGTTTGGAATCGGTTCAAACTGTTTAGCTTTTTCGTGAATGCTCGTCTTGCTGCGCCAGAACCATGATTGATGTACAAACGGCCCGTGCGCCGGATCCATCAGTCCGATAATTCCGTGATCAATGTGCGAAGGCAGATCGCATTCTAGGTGTGTGCTCTTGTATTTCGCGCTGAACGTGGTGAGCCGTGGCGCCGCCGGAACCGTTTCCGGCAACCGTCCGGTCTGCGGGTACATGTACACCCACACGTATCCGTCCTGTTCCTCGCACGGAAAATGTCCCGCGAAAATCCGCTCCACCTTCAACTTGTCCTGTGACGTCAGCGACGGAATCTCCACACACTGTCCGCTGCAACCATCAAACTTCCATCCGTGATAACTGCACTCCAGATTCTTCCCGTCGAATCTTCCATACGAAAGCGGTATCCCCCGGTGCGGACAAGAGTCCCGCATCGCAAACGCCTTCCCGTCATCCGTCCGTCCCAGCACCAGAGGCACCTCCAGCAGCATTGCCGTCGCCAGCCGCCGCCCCTGAATAGCTGAACTGCGCGCAGCCGGATACCAGAAATCCCACAAGAATCCCGCTTCCGCACCGCGCTCGGCCTTCTGCGAAGACTCGCTCTCTTCGCTTTCTTGCGCCACGATTTTTGCCGCGTCGCCCATTTTTCTCGACCTGTGTTACCTTTCTCGCTAATATAGCCTTTGATGATCGATTTCGCCTCGCTCTCGCTTTCCGAACACCTCCGCCCCGGACAGGCCCGCCTCGTTTCTGTTCTAAGTCCTTTCCTTGCCACACATCCGAGGAATGCGTTCGTAAGTCCTTTGCCTGCCGCACTTACGAAAAATACCCAGGGTATCTTTCCCCACTCGCTCTCTTCCCGGAATGGAACCCGCCGCTGGCCCCCGCCCGTGGCTGTTTCCGGCTTCATCTTACAGCAATTTCTCATAACTCGATTTGCCGCCCTCTTCCACCGGCTGCTATCATAAGAAGGATCATGAAGTTCTCAGCTTTCTATTAGCCGCCCGGCACTCCTCCGCTCAGGGATTTCGTCCTCCCGTATTCGTCTCGCTCAGTTCAACTCGACCGGTCTCTTCTCTCAAGGAAAGCGGAGGACAGACCACGAAAACTTTTTAGAGGTCACTATGGCGGTCCTTACCTTAAACGAAAAACTCGATCAGCTCGGTCATCGCTACGAAGAGATGACCCAGCAGCTCTCCACGCCGGAAGCCGTTTCAGATTCCGCTCGCTTCCAGAAGCTCGCCAAGCAGCACTCTGAACTCGCCGAAATCGTCAACAAGCACCGCGAGTTCAAACAGATTGAAAAAGATCTGGCCGGCGCGCACCAGATGGTCCTCGAAGCTGAAGACCCGGAAATGAAACAGATGGCGCACGACGAGGAAAAGCAACTCGCCGAGCGCAAGGAAGTCGTCGAACGCGAGCTCAAACTTCTGCTCCTGCCAAAAGATCCGAACGACGACAAAAACGTCATCGTGGAAATTCGCGCTGGCACGGGTGGCGACGAAGCTGCTCTTTTCGCCGCGGAACTTTTTCGCATGTATTCCCGTTACGCGGAAACGCAGAACTGGAAAGTAGAAATTCTGGAAAGTTCTCCGTCCTCTTTGGGCGGCTTGAAGGAAGTCGTCGTCGCCATCGCCGGCAACAAGGTCTATTCCAAGCTCAAGTACGAAAGCGGCGTCCATCGCGTCCAGCGCGTCCCAGCCGCCGAGACCCAGGGCCGCATCCACACTTCCGCTGCTACTGTAGCCGTGCTCCCCGAAGCCGACGACATCGACATCAAGATCGAAGCAAAAGACCTGCGCATCGACACGTTTTGCTCTTCCGGTCCGGGCGGCCAATCCGTGAACACCACGTATTCTGCCGTGCGCATCACGCACATCCCGAGTGGTCTGGTCGTTTCCCAGCAGGACGAAAAATCGCAAATCAAAAATCGCGCCAAAGCCATGCGAGTCTTGCGTTCCCGGCTCTACGAAATGGAATTGGAAAAGCAGCAAGCCGCTCTCGGTGCCGAACGCCGTGGCCAGATCAAAACCGGCGACCGCTCTGAAAAAATCCGTACCTACAACTTCCCGCAAAACCGCGTCACCGATCACCGCATCGGCCTGACGTTGCACCAGCTCACCGACGTCATGGAAGGCAAGCTCGCCCCGCTCGTCGACGGCCTGGTCACCCATTACGAAGCCGAACGCCTAAAACAAGAACTCGCCGAAGCCTGATCAATTCTTGGTATTCGCCCATGCCAGCCGAGCCCCAAAATCGTCATTCCGAGCCAAGCGAGGAAGCTCTCTTCGCCGGCTCGGCAGCCATGGATATTCGCACCGCACTCAAACTAGGCATCGCTCAACTTCGCGCCGCCAGCGTCCCCTCCCACACGCTTGCCGCCGAGCTGCTCCTCCTCCACGCCACCGGTCGCAACCGCACTTCGCTCTACTCCCATCCGGAAGATCCACTCGCGGAAACCGAATTACAAACTTATTTCCGTATGCTCGAACAGCGCGGCGCGGGAATTCCTACGCAGCATCTCACCGGCAAGCAGGAATTCTGGGGGATGGAATTTGAAGTTAGTCCGGACGTTCTGATTCCCCGCCCTGAAACCGAGCACCTCATCGAACTCGCCCTTGACCGCCTGGCGCTCCGCGATCTCCGCTCGCAGCACAAACAGAACATGTCCGGTGAGGGTCTCCTCTTGGCGGACATCGGCACCGGCTCCGGCTGCATCGCCTGCGCGCTCGCCAAAGAATTCCCGGCCGCAGAAATTTACGCCCTCGACATTTCACCCGCAGCTTTAGCCGTAGCAAAACGCAACGCCACGCGCCTCGGCTTCTCCGACCGTATCCACTTCCAAGAATCCGACCTGTTCTCCGCTTTCTCCTTCGTAGGGGCGCAGCATGCTGCGCCCCATTTCAGCAACCAACGATCCGCCGAAATCCACAAGTCACCAGTCACCACTCACCAGTCACTGTTCTTCGATCTCATCGCTTCCAACCCGCCCTACATCGGCCGCCGCGAAGCCGCTACACTCGCGCCCGAAGTCCGCGACTGCGAACCGGAAATCGCTCTGTACGGAGGCGAGGAAGGCTACGAACTCTACGCCGACCTGATCACGCAATCCGCCGCGCATCTGAAACCTAGCGGCATCCTCGTTCTCGAACTTGGCCACGATTCGCTTCCCGCCGTCCGGCCGCTCTTCGACTCACCGCTCTGGACCAATCTCGGCGTAACCAACGATCTAGCCGGCATCCCCCGCGTCGTCTCCGCACAGCTGCATAGGACCGAAACATGATGCAGCCCGCATTCCCAGAGGCTCCTGCAGTTATCGCCGTTGTAGCCCACCTTCAAGTGGCCTCCGGTTGTTCGCCAACCCTCCGCGGAGTAGGCTGATGCCATGCCGAAGCTGGCGCAATTTCGCGCGAAACACGATGCGCCATCAGCGCTTGCGCTCCCCGCGGAAGCGACCATTCTGCATGTGGACATGGATGCATTCTTCGTTTCGGTGGAATTGCTCGAACGGCCGGAGTTGCGCGGCAAGCCGGTTGTCGTAGGCGGCCGCCCTGATCAGCGCGGCGTGGTTTCCGCGGCTAGCTACGAAGCGCGAAAGTTTGGGATTCATTCCGCAATGCCGCTGCGCACCGCGGCAAAACTTTGCCCGCACGCCATTTTTTTGGATGGCCACCACCAAAAATATGGCGAGTGGAGCGACCGTGTCGCCACCATCCTCGCCCAATTCTCGCCAATCGTAGAAATGGTTTCGATTGACGAAGCCTACCTCGATTTGGCTGGAACCGAGCGGCTGTATGGCCCGCCATTTGCCGCGGCGCACAAGCTCTTGACCGCCATCACCGCATGCACGGGACTTCCCTGCTCCGCGGGACTCGCTTCCACGCGGCTCGTCGCGAAAGTTTGCAGCGATCAGGCAAAACCCAAGGGCCTGCTGTGGATTCCTCCGGGACAGGAAGCGCAATTTCTGGCGCCGCTGCCTGTCCGAAAAATTCCGGGCATCGGCGAAGTGACCGAACGCGCGTTGCGCGCGCTTGGCATCGATTATGTGCACCAGCTCTCCGATGCGGGCCGCGAAAGGTTGGAAAAGGTTTTTGGCCAGTGGGGCACGGCGCTCTATCGCAAGGCACGCGGCGGCGATTCCTACGAATTTGTGCTGGATGCCGAGCCGAAATCCATTTCGCACAATCACACCTTCGGCGAAGACACGGATGACACCACGGTCCTCGAATCCATGCTGAGCCATCTCTCGCAGAAGGCGTGCAAGCGCCTGCGCGAAGCTGGACTCAGTGCGCGAACTCTAACACTGACCATTCGATACGCCGGATTCGATACCTATACGCGGGCGAACACGCCGCCCAATCCCGTCCAGTTCGACGCCGACGCTTTCGCGCAATTTCTGGCGTTGTTTCGCGCGCATCGAAATGTAAAACGCAAAATCCGCCTCCTGGGCGTGGCGTTCAGCGGGCTGACGCACGGCAACGAGCAACTGGACCTGCTGGACCCGCAACGCCGAGCTAAGCTGGAAAAATTGAGCCGAGCGACGGACTCGTTGCGCGACCGTTTCGGCTTTGCCAAAGTGCAGTTCGGCGGTTCGCTGCTGGCGGAGAAGCCAGAACGTGAAAACGAAAAAGGGGAGATTCCGCGTTTTCCACGCAACAAGGACTAGGACAAGCTCGAGCGGCCTCAAGAACACTCTAAAATGACCGCGCCTGCTCTATACTTCCGTTTATGCCTTCCACCGCGCCACCTCCAGCACAGCCGCCTGAGTACACGCGCGAGCCGCGCCGTGTTCCTGGCGACGGGATATGGGACCGCATCAGCGAAGGCCGCCGTCTGGACGAACTGTGGTCGCAATTCAGCGCGGACGCGCAAGCCAGTTACGGCTTCTACGGCAAGGATCTTGATTGGGAACAGCTCAAGACCATTCCGGCGTGGCGCCGGCCATTCCGCGTAGCCAAGCATTTTTTCTGGGCGCTGGTAATGAAGATGACGCCGGCGCGGCGTGTGCTGCTGTTTGTCGCGCTGGCCATGCTGATTCTTTCCAGCCCTAAACTGAATATCGGCCACAGTTTTACCTTCGATGTGAACCTGGATGCGATTGCCGCGCTGTTATTTCTGTTGCTGCTTTCACTCGAACTGGCGGACAAAGTCACCATGAAGCGCGACCTGGAAATCGCGCGAGAAATTCAGAGCTGGCTGACGCCTTCGCAACCGCCGCCGGTGATGGGAGCCAGCATTGCTTTTCACACGCGGCCGCAGAACTCCGTCGCGGGCGATTACTACGATGCATTCTATCCGCTGCAGGACGCGGAGTCCGGCGGGAAGTTGTTTCTGGTGATCGCCGACGTCGCGGGAAAGAGCGTGCCAGCGGCATTGCTGATGGCGACGTTTCAAGCCAGTCTGCATACCGTGGCGCGCGAGGGCGTTTCCCTGCAAAAACTGGTGACGCGGCTAAACCGCTACGCTTGCGCGCACAGCCTCGACGGGCGGCGCTTCACTACGGCCATGCTGGGCGAATACGATCCGGCGACGCGGATATTTACCTACGTCAATGCCGGACACAATGCGCCGGTGCTCCGACGCTACAGCGGCAATGGAGAAGCGCAGATCGAACGGCTGCCGGCCAGCGGCGTGCCATTCGGAATTTCTCCGGACGCGAATTACGAAATCGCGACAGTGCAGCTGGCGCCGCGCGACGTATTGGTGCTTTTCACCGACGGAGTCGTCGAGGCGTTTAACGCGAAGGGTGAAGAATTCACCGACGCGCGATGGGTGGACGTAGTTCGCCACCTACCCGACTGGGAAGCACAACGCTCGCTGCAGTTCCTGATGCAGCGGGTAGATGAGTTCGTGGGTGCCACCAAGCAGTTCGACGACATCACCTGCCTCGTCGTCCGGTGCGAATAGGGCGGTGCGAATAGGCCCCGCCGCAAAAGTCACAGGTCGCTACCAGGCTGAGATATTGCCTAGCTGGGGCCGAGCAGTGCTGCGCCCCTACACAGAAAAAACGTAAGAGCGCATACTTTTCTAGTGACGCCAAGAGAATTTGCTAGTTCGGTTTGTACGACCCTGCAAAACGCCGGATACCAGGCATTTTTGGTGGGCGGATGCGTGCGCGATCTGCTGCTCGGCCGCACTCCGGCGGACTACGACGTGGCCACCGACGCGACGCCGGAGCTGGTGCTGCAACTGTTCCCCAACGGAATCGCTGTGGGCGCGCAGTTCGGAGTCATTTTGGTTCCACAGGACAGCATGAAGGTGGAAGTGGCGACATTCCGTTCGGATATCGGTTACGCGGATGGGCGCCATCCGGATCGCGTCGAATACTCCACAACGCCCGAGGAAGACGTGAAGAGGCGGGACTTCACGATCAATGGCTTGCTGATGCGGCACGACACGAATGAAGTGTTGGATTTTGTGGGGGGGCAAGCCGATCTCAAAGCAGGAATTATTCGAGCAATTGGACAGCCGGACAGCCGCCTTGCTGAAGACAAATTGCGAATGCTGCGCGCAGTACGATTTGCGGCGCGCTTCGGGTATGCGGTTGAAGCGGAAACTTTTCGCGCGATCCGGCGTCATGCGAAAGAGATCCAGCAAGTTTCGGCGGAGAGGATTCGCGAAGAGCTGACAAAGATGCTGAGAGAAGGCGCGGCCAGGGCCGCATTTGAACTGCTGGACACATGCTCACTGCTGCCGATTGTGCTTCCGGAGATCAGCGCATTGCATGGAGTGGAACAGCCGCCACAATATCATCCGGAAGGCGATGTGTGGATTCACACGATGATGATGCTGGAGGGATTGCCTGCAGGATGCTCTCCTACACTGGCTTGGGGCGTCCTGCTGCATGATGTGGGCAAGCCGGCGACTTACCGTTCGGAAAAGGAAACCGGCGACCGGATCCGTTTTGACAGGCACGTGGAAGTTGGAATGGCGATGGCGCGGAAGCTGCTGGGGAAGCTGCGCTTTTCGAATGAGGAGATAGAGCAGATCCTGGCACTGATCGAGAATCACATGCGGTTCAAAGATGTCGGGCGGATGAAACCGGCGACGCTGAAGCGATTCGTGCGGCTGTCGCGATTTGAAGAGCATCTGGATCTGCACCGGCTGGACTGCCTTTCGAGCAATCGCAACCTTGCGGCTTATGACTTCGTAAAGGAGTTTGTGAGCACGACACCGCCCGAGGTTGTACGTCCGCCGAGGTTACTGACGGGATCGGACGTACTGGAAATGGGTTATTCGACTGGGCCGGTGGTCGGCAAAATCCTGGCAGCGGTGGAAGAGGCGCAATTGAACGGAGAGCTGGCGACCGAGCAGGAGGCTAAGTCCTTCATTAATAGGCACTTCGGGGCGAGAACGGCGTCCTGAAGGGGAATGGAAAAATGCCGATAGAAGGAGGGCGTCGCGTAAATGAAAGAGATGAAAGAACTTAGGGGAAATGAGGATGAGAAGGCATCCATGTTAAGATATTGAGCGTCACACACTAAGATTTCATGCTAGACGCGCCCGCACTTAGCGGTATCCTTTTATCCAGTGCGGCATCAAAGGTGGGACAGGCGCCTTTTCGAAGCTGGGAAGGCCGCCTCTGAACTGAGGAACCCAATGGCCGAAAAACATGTAGCAATGCCCAGCTCGCTGCCGATATTGCCGGTGCGTGACACGGTGCTGTTTCCGGGGGCGGTGCTTCCACTAACGGTGGGCCGCGAAAGCTCGCTGGCGCTGATCAGCGCGCTGCAGGGCGAAGAGAAGTTTCTGGGAGTGGTGGCGCAGCATGATCCCCGTGTGGAGGATCCCGCGGCCGCAGACCTGCACAAGGTTGGCACTTTTGCCCGCGTACACAAGACGGTGAAGATGCCAAACGGCAACGTGGTGATCTTTCTCGAAGGATTACAGCGATTCCAGGTGAATGATCTGCTGGGCCTGAAACCGTATCTGACGGCGCAGGTCGAGCCGATGCCGGACATTATCGGAGATCAGGACAACGAGCTGGAAGCGCTGCACCGCAACGCGCAGGATTTGTTCCGCGATGTAGTGAGCCACTCGCCGCAGCTTTCCGATGATTTGCAGGGAGTAGCGGCAAATATCGATGATGCCGGGCGGCTGGCAGACTTCATCGCCGGCACGCTACCGTCGCTCTCGACGCTGGTACGCCAGGAATTGCTGGAAACGGCGAGCGTGCGTAAGCGGCTGGAATCACTGATTCGCGAACTGTCGAAAGAACTGGAAGTTTTGGAGCTGCGCTCGAAGATTCACGAGCAGGTACAGGAGCAAGTGAGCCAGAACCAGCGCGAATACTTGTTGCGCGAGCAGATGAAGGCAATTCAGAAAGAGCTGGGCGAACAGGACGACAGCGCGGCGGAAATCGACGAATTGCGCAAGAAGGTCGAAGAAGCTGGCATGACCGCGGAAGCCAAGAAAGAATGCGACCGCGAACTGAAGCGGCTGGCGAAGATGACTCCGGCTTCGGCCGAGTACATGGTTTCGCGCACCTATCTGGAGTGGATGACCTCGCTGCCGTGGGCGAAATCTTCCGGCACGAGCGCGGAAGAGATCGACATCAAGAAGGCGCAAGACATCCTGAACGAGGACCACTACGACCTGGAGAAGGTAAAGGAACGCATCCTGGATTACCTGGCGGTGAAGAAACTGCAGCCAGGGATGAAAGGACCAATCCTGTGCTTCGTTGGACCTCCGGGCGTGGGCAAAACGTCGCTGGGCAAGTCCATTGCGCGGGCGATGGGCCGGAAGTTCGTACGCATCTCGTTGGGCGGTATGCACGATGAAGCGGAAATTCGCGGCCACCGGCGCACATACATTGGCGCCTTGCCAGGGCAGATTATTCAAGGGCTGAAGCGCGCGGAGTCCAATGACCCCGTCTGCATGCTGGACGAAGTGGACAAACTCGGGCGCGACTTCCGCGGCGATCCTTCGGCGGCCTTGATGGAAGTGCTCGATCCGGAGCAGAACGCGACGTTCCGCGACCACTATCTGGATGTGCCATTCGATTTGTCGAAGGTAATTTTTATCGCCACGGCGAACTGGATGGATCCGATTCCGGAGCCGTTGCGCGACCGCATGGAGATCATCGAACTCCCTGGCTATACCGGCGAGGAGAAGATCCACATCGCGAATAAATATCTGATCCCCAAGCAGGCCACGGAACACGGCTTGAAAGTCGGCGAACAGATTGAGTTCGCCGAAGCAGGTTTGCAGGAAATCATCCACAGCTTTACCCGCGAAGCCGGCGTGCGCAATCTGGAACGCGAAATCGGAACGATTACGCGTAAACAGGCGCGGCGCATCGCGGAAGGCAAAATGGAAAAGATGGTAGTCACGCCGGAAGTCGTCAAGGAATTTCTCGGTGTGCCGAAATTCAAGACTGAGAAAGAAATCGACGAGCGTGTGAAGCAGCCGGGCGTTGCGGTGGGCCTGGTATGGACGCCAGTAGGCGGCGACATCGTGTTCATCGAAGCGAGCCGGATGCGCGGCGGAAAGCAGTTCACCACGACCGGACACCTGGGCGAGGTGATGCAGGAGTCCATGACGGCGGCGCTTACGTGGGTGCGCTCGAACGCGGAAAAGTATGGAATCGATCCGGACTTTTTCCGCAAGCAGGACATCCATATTCACGTGCCATCCGGCGCGGTGCCGAAGGATGGTCCGTCGGCGGGCGCGGCGATGGTGACGTCGTTGGTCAGCTTGCTGAGCGGACGGCCAATTCGCAATCGTCTGGCGATGACCGGCGAGATGACGCTGTCCGGTGTGGTGCTGCCGGTGGGCGGTATCAAAGAAAAGGTGCTGGGCGCGAAGCGGGCCGGCGTGAAGGAAGTGCTCCTTCCCGCGGACAACGAGCCGAACGCGAAGGCGGACCTGCCGCCGGAATTGCTCGGCGACCTGAAAATCACTTACGTGCGCACGCTGGACGAAGTGATTCAGAACGCGCTGGAGAAGGAACCCATTGCTCCACCGGTGGTTCCTCCAACGGCCGAGCCCAAGCCCAAGCGGCCGGCCGGGGAATCGCCGCGCGCGATTCACTGAACGGCAATCGCCTCAAGCTGATGTAGAACCGAACGAGGTGCGAAGACAACTCGCACCTCATTTTTTTTTTGCGTGTCCGCGGAAAGACCTGGCTCTCGAGACAAAACTGGCAACCACAAAAACAGCGGCGCTACTGGGTAGCGGCCTTGAAAATTCCTAAACCATAACTAGGGCGCATGTCCGATGCATCTATCGGACAAAGATGCTAGAGTGCCCGCGCGTATCGTTTTCGCGGAGGAATCATGCGCGTCCTACTTCCAGCAAGAGCATTTTTGTCGAGAATCGGTCGTCCGGGCGCCGCCTTTCTGGGCGGGGGGGCGATTCTGGTGGCGCTGTTTTTCGCATCAGCAAGGGGCGGCGCTACGCAAGGCGCGGCGGCACAATCTCCCAACAGCGAAGCTGCGCTGCTCGACGGCTTTCGTCACGTTGAGGTTGCTTCCGTTTCGGACGCGCTTGAGCAGCTGACGGGCAAGAAAATGTATATGACACACCGCATGCGGCCGATCTTTCCCACGCGATTTGCCGGACACGCGCTGACAGTTCTTTTGAAAAAGGAGACGAATCACGATCCCGATGCGCTGAAAGGGATGCTGCATGCGATCGATACGGGCGGAGCGAACTCGGTTTACGTGATGGTGGTGGAAGACGGCGCGGACATTGCGGGGATGGGCGGACTGATGGGCACGGCGATGTCAGCAAGGAATTTTTCCGGTGCGGTGATTGACGGGGGAGTTCGCGACACGGCTTACCTGCAGAAAATTGGCTTTCCAGTGTACGCGCTGGGAGTAGTACCTTCCACTTCGGTAGGGCATTACCGGTTTGCCGGAGCCAATATTGCGGTGACGTGCGACGGCGTGGCGGTGAATCCGAACGATTTTATCGTGGCGGACGGGGACGGTGTGGTGGTGGTTCCGGCCGGCGTTGCGGCGCAGGTTCTGCAACTGGCGCAAGAGATGGACTTCAAAGAGCACTCTATGTACGCTCATATCGAAAGACTTAAATCGGTTGAAGAAGCAGTAGCAAAATTCGGCAGGCTATAATTTGCCTGGCAATCTTTCGAGCAAGGAGAGGGACCATGTTTTTATCTTTCACTTCACGGCGCGGGTTCGCGGCTCGGCTCGCGGCAATCATTCCGGGACTCGCCGCGACCGGGGCAGTACTGGGCGCAACGTCAGATTCGGCGGAGTCGCAAACGGGTTCGGGAGTCAAGAAACTCGACTACGAAGGCAAGCCAGCCGGGACCGGATTCATCACACCGCTCATCCTGCACAACGACACGATTTATATCGCAGGACAAGGCGCGCACTCGCATGATCCCAAGGGCGAATTTCCCATGGACATAGATACCCACACCAAAAAGGTGATGGATAACGTCAAGACGTTGGTGGAAACCGGCGGCGGCACGATGGACAGCATCCTGCAGCTCACCGTTTTTCTGACGAAGATTGACGACTACGACGGCATGAACAAAGTTTTCAAGACGTATTTTCCAAATGGCGGGCCGGCGCGCACGACGGTTGCGGTCGCGGCGCTTCCGGGGAACTCGCTGGTGGAAATCAACTGCATCGCGGCTGTGGTTAAGAAAGGATGACCAGCCTTATGAACCTGAAAACACGTTGGAATCGAAGAACGTTTCTGGGCAGCGCCGGCGTTGTCGCCGGCACCTTGCTCAACGCACGAAAAGCGTTTGGATTTGCCGGCGCAGCTGTGGAACCGAAAGTTGCCGGGGTTGCAGAAAAAATTACCGGCTTCGGTTCCACGGGCAATGTGTATGAAGAACTGGGGCTTACGACGGTGATCAATGCGCAAGGAACCATGACTTATCTCGGCGGCTCGTTGCCTCATCCGGAGGTCGAGGCGGTCATGGCGCTGGCGGGGCAGCACTTTGTGCCCATCGTTGAACTCGAAGTGGCAGCGGGAAAACGCATCTGC
>Ga0068863_100002983_pt1 | contig 16737 bp, 18 predicted proteins | sample KBSSwiS62_FD_66596 | JGI IMG/M metagenome (GOLD analysis project Ga0068863, IMG submission 66596) | Switchgrass rhizosphere microbial communities from Kellogg Biological Station, Michigan, USA - KBS Switchgrass S6-2 | ecosystem: Host-associated > Plants > Roots > Rhizosphere > Soil ...
ATCGTCGTCGCTGGTCGCCTCCCCGTCGCTGGTCGCCTCCCCGTTTCTGGTCGCCTCCCCGTCACCGGCGCCGACTGCGGAGCGGTCGCTCGGAGACACCGCGACGGTACGCGGCGCGGCCGGGCACCCGCTCGAAATGACGTTGTACGGCGTCTACTGGGCGCTGACCGCCGACAAGGACGTGTGCCCGTGCGCCCAGCCGGTGGCTGGAGCCGTCGCCGTCCGCATCCTCGCCACCAAGGCGCCGGACACGCTGTCGCGGACCGGGTTCTCCGGAGTTCAGGGCGGGCATGCGTACCCGGAGGCGAACGCGACCCAAGTGCCGTGGGCCGGCTGCGACGAGCAGGACCGGGACGTCGGACGGTACGAAGTGGGAGTCCCGCGCCTGGTCCTGGTTGATCTGGAGGTGCCGGCTGCCGGTGGCGAGCTGGCCTACACCGACTCGCATGGAAAGCAGACCCGGTGGCGGCTCACCGGAGCCACCGCCGGGACTGGATTCGCCAATGCCGAGCGCTACGACGTCGCGTACTGCTGAGGGTTATGCGATCGCCGCGTCCAGCGCGATCTCGACCATATGGCTGAATGTCTCCTGACGCTCCTGCGCCGTGGTCTGCTCGCCGGTTTTGATGTGATCGGACACCGTGAGCACGGTCAGCGCGCGGGCCTTGAACCGGGCCGCGATGGTGTAGAGCGCGGCTGACTCCATCTCCACGGCGAGGACGCCATACATCGCCAGCTTGTCGAACAGGTCCGGACGGTCGGTGTAGAAAGCATCCGCGGCCATCACCTGACCCACCTGCATCGTGATGTCGCGGGCGGCGGCCGCGTCAACGGCCGCGCGAAGCAGGCTGAAGTCGGCGGTCGGCGCATAGTCGATCAAGTTGTCGAAGCGCACCCGGTTCATCGCCGAGTCGGTGCACGACGAACTCGCGGCGACGACATCACGGAGCTTCAGGTCGTCGGTGATCGCACCACAGCTGCCAACCCGGATGACGGTCTTGGCGGCATACTCCGCCATCAGCTCGTGGTAGTAGATCGAGGCCGACGGCATGCCCATGCCGGAGCCCTGGATCGACACGTCGACGCCTTGGTAGCGGCCGGTGAATCCGAGCATGTTGCGGACCGTGGAATAGCACTTCGCGTCGTCCAGGTAGGTTTCCGCGATCCACTTGGCCCGCAGCGGGTCGCCGGGCATCAGAACAATAGGAGCGATCTCGCCGGGCGCGGCGCCGATGTGCGTACTCATGATTCGATCCTGCCAGACCGTCATTCATGATCTTTTCGATATCCGGTTGTGGCACCACCCATACCCCGGCGACGGATCGACGGGCGGTCGGGTACCCTTCTCGGCGGTGGTGTGTCCGAGTGGCCTAAGGAGCACGCCTCGAAAGCGTGTGAGGGTTTACGCCCTCCGCGGGTTCAAATCCCGCCGCCACCGCCAGCCAACTGCAGGAACGCCGGGTCGCCCGTGTGGGGGCGGCCCGGCATTCTGCATTCCGGCGGTTCGACGTTCCGGCGGCCGGCGGCGCGGCGCGGCGACCGTTTCCGCGAACCGCATAGTGGTTTGTCAGGTCCCGGCAGAGGATCGATCGTCGACAGTGGCATCGCACGCCGACCGTTTACGGATATGCGCGACGGCGGTGCGTGGTTGCAGATCAAGACGACGAATCGCGCCTCTTCGAGTTGGTCGATCGGGCGGCCGCCATTGACGGGCAGTTGGGTGAGCCAAGCTCGCTGTACCTACTGGTATGTACACTGGCGTCATGGACTCGCGACAGCTCCTGGTCGACACCATGAGCGAGCTCATCTGGGAGCGGGGCTACGCCGATACCAGCCCGCGTGACGTGCGCGAGCGCTCTGGTGTCGGCCAGGGCAGCATGTACCACCACTTCCCGACTAAGCGGGACCTGGCGCTCGCCGCTCTTGAGCGCAACATCGCCGACCTCCTGCCGGCGGCGTCCGAACTCGACGGTCCGGGCGACCCGATGGCCCGGATCGAGGCCTACCTGATGCGTCCGCGCGACGCCCTCAAGGGCTGCAAGGTCGGCCGGATGACCCAGGACCCACAGGTCCGCGAGGATCCGGTGTTGCTTGCCCCGGTGGCTCGCGCGTTCGCCCAGGTCCACGTCAGCTGGGTAAAGGTGCTGCGCGAGGCTGTCGCCGCAGGTGAGCTGCGGCACGACCTCGACCCCGAGCACCTCGCCCACACCCTGATGGCTGTCCTGCAAGGCGGCTATGTGCTCGCGATCGCACAGCAGGACCCGGGCCCGTTCGACGACGCCCGAGCCGGAGCCCTCAGCCTGCTCCGGGCAGCGGCACCAGCCACGCCCCACCAGAAGAACAACCGGAGGAATTGAACGTCATGACGGTACGCATCGGCATCAACGGCTTCGGCCGGATTGGGCGCAGCTACCTGCGCGCGGCCCTGGCGAACAACGCCGACGTTGAGGTGGTCGCCGTCAACGATCTCACCGACGCCCGCACGCTGGCCACTCTGCTCGAGTGGGACTCGGTCTCCGGCCACCTCGACGGCGTTGCCTTCGACGGCGACGCGATCGCCATTCAGGGCACGCGCATTAGGGTCTTCGCGCAGTCCGACCCGGCCACCATCCCCTGGGGCGAGGTCGGCGCCGACGTCGTCATCGAGTCCACCGGCCACTTCACGGACGGCATCGCCGCCGCGGCGCACCTCAAGGGCGGCGCACGGAAGGTCATCATCTCGGCACCGGCCAAGGGAGATGTCCCCACGTTCGTTCTCGGGGTCAACGACGACAGGCTCGACCCAGACAGCCACGACGTCTTCTCCAATGGCTCATGCACCACGAACTCGCTCGCGCCCTTGGCGAAGGTGCTCAACGACTCGTTCGGCATCGAGTCGGGACTGATGACGACAGTCCACGCCTACACGGGAGACCAACGTCTCCACGACGCGCCGCACTCCGACCTGCGTCGAGCCCGCGCTGCAGCCGCGTCGACCATCCCGACTTCGTCGGGTGCGGCGAAGGCGATCGGCAAGGTCATCCCCGAACTCGACGGGCGTCTCACCGGCGCCGCGTTACGCGTTCCGGTCCTGGCGGGCTCGATCACCGACCTCACCGTGGTGCTCCGGCAGAGCGCCGATGTCGAGGACGTCAACGCGGCGTTCCGCGAGGCGGCCGGGTCTCAGCGGCTGAGGCACTACCTGCAGTACTCCGAGGCGCCGCTGGTCTCTGCGGACATCGTCGGCAACCCCTACTCGTCGATCTTCGACGCGCCCCTGACCGAGGCCGTCGGCGACCAGGTCAAGGTGTTCGGCTGGTACGACAACGAGTGGGGATTCTCCAACCGCCTCGTCGAGTTCTCCGAGCGGATCGGACCGGCCGCGGTGGCCTGACGCCGAAGACCACGACGGCGTCGCATGCACATTCGGTGTCGCGAATACCTCGAGCGAGCGCTCCGTCTCAAGCGAGTCCGGCCGGCCTCGGGGCGCCGGCCGCGGCCTGGGCTGCTCGCTCGATCGTGGCGCGCCGGTCGTCCCAGAACGCCGCGTCGCGCTGACTCGACCCGTCGGCCGCCACCCCGACCGCGCCGTCGAGTTGCTCGCGCAGGATGTCGGCGTGTCCGGCGTGCCGGCTGGTCTCGGTCAGCACATGAACGAGGATGTTGAACAGCTTCACGTCCGGGCGCGGCCACCAGGGCACGTGACCGGGCGAGTCGATGTCGAGTTCGATGATGGTCGCGTCCGAGTGCTCCCACACACGCCGGTATCGATCGATGATCTCGGTCCGGCTCTCTTGCTCGGTCACCCAGAAGTCGGTGCCACGCGCGCTGAGGTCATCCCAGCGCGGCAGCGGCTCCGGAAACGGCCGGCCGAAGACCTCGCCGAAATACCTGGACTCCGAGATCGACAGATGCTTGATCAGGCCAAGGAGGTTGGTTCCGGTCATCGTCAACGGACGCCGGATGTCGTACTCAGAAAGTCCGTCGAGCTTCCAGACCAGGGCCTCGCGGATCCATCGCAGATCGTTGTGCAGGTAATCCTTGGCGAAATCGTCGATCATGCCGCCCGAGCCTGGCACACCACCGCAACCGAGACCCGAGCGCCTATGAGCGATCCGACTTCGGCACGTAGTTCCACAAGCCGACCTCACCATCCGCCCGGCTGCCGCGATAGAAGTCGCTAGCGCCGTCGCGGAAGAGAAAGACGGTATACGCGACCGAAAGCCCCACCGCGGCGACGGTCAGCACGCTGGTGATCGTGGGGTAGCCACCGAGGAGCAGATCGTTGAGTGCGGCCCGGAGCGCCGGCGGGTCCTGCTCGCCGGGAGTGGTCAGCGTTTCCGGGCTGCCGATCAACACCAGACCGAGTAAGCCGGCCAGCACCACGGCGGCGGCAGTCGCGGCGATACGGGCGACCTTCATCGGCCGCCGAACCGCGATGCTCAGGCCGCCTACCACTAGCACCCCAGCGATAGACACCACGAGGTGGAACGTCAGATCCCAGCGAACGTCGGAGATCAGCTGGTTCGCAGCGTCGTGGTCCACGGCACCGATCAGCTTCAGATAAGCGCGCCCGGCGGAGTCGAGGTGCTGGCGCGCGAGCCCGGCGGTCGCCGCGGCGAGTGCGCTGACCAGTGCGTACGCGAGCATCAGGCGGGCCGCGAGCCGCACCGAGGTGGGCGGCTGCGAGGAGTCCGGCGAGTCCACCGGCGCAGTAAACCACGGGACAGTGGGGTTCGTAGCCCGACTTTCGGCTCCGTTACGAGCGCGGCCGGAGCCGGATTCGGCGCCGGATCCGCACGCCCGCAAATGCGGCGATCACCACCGCGCCGAGCCCAATCAAGCCGAGTACGCGTGCCGGGATCCAGCGCCGGTAGCGGTCCAGCCACGGTCCCGGATCGGGCGTGCCTGCTCGTACTGTCGGTTGACCCAACGCAAACGTGGCGACCTGCAGCTCATCGGTGCCGGCCGGTCCCTGCACCAGGACTCGAGGGGTGCTGGACAAGACCACCACTCGATCAGCCGCGGATACCACCGGAGTGTCGCCGATCCAACCGACCACCGTGACGGTGGGTGGAATCCCGGCGATGGTCGGGAATGTATACGTCGCGAGATGCCCGGTCACCCTGCCGTTAGTCGCGCTGATGACTTCCAGGTTGCCGTTGGGAAGTTGTGCTACGAGATCTCCGGCCGGGGTGAACGCTTGCCCGCCCGCGATCACCGCGCCGGCCAGGTCGAACGTGCGGGCGTCCAAGCTGGCCATGTCGTTGATGGAGACCGTGGTGTCGTGCTGATAGGCGGTGCGATCGCCGGCCGGCGAGACGGCGACCTCCACGTCGCGCACGCCGGACATCGAGTCGTTCCGCGTCGACGGCGGCTGCCACACGCGCGCACCCGTCAACGCGTCCGCGATGAAGACTCGATCCCACCCGGTCTTGTTGTCCACCCAGTGCGACAGGGCGACGACATGCCGAGAGTCCGAGGTCCAGGCCACTGCGATGGTGCCGTCAAGGCTGACTCTGGTCTCTCCGGTCTGCAGATCGGTGATTAACGTCTTGTCGTTTCCATCGTGACTGTTCGGCATCAGCAGATATCGACCATCCGGCGACAGCAGGAACGACGGCGAGGTCGTTGTCGCCGGCTCCCAGGTCGGCCGGTCGTAGACCCGATACTTATTGGCCGCCCCGACAACCGCCAGCGGTTCCGCATCCTCCAGCCACGATGCCCCCGGGAGGTTCTCGCGGTGGTAGACGACCAGCGCGCGGGGGAGGCCGGCATCCCGGATGTCCGCGGTATGTGCCGGAGGCGCCACAACCCGACTCGGCAGGGCGTAGGACTCGGGCGGATCGGCCGGGGCCACGGTCCGCGGGACGGCCGGCAGCGCAACCACCGCGGCCACGATCAGCGCGGTCGCGATCGCGGCGAGGGCTCGCCGACGCGCCCGGGCTCGCCGGGCACGATCAAACAGCCCAGTGGGTACGCGTACCGGCGGCGCCGTTTCCGCGGTCGTTCGGAGGGCGTCACGCAGGTCGATCGTCATGCCTGGCTCACCTCGAACTGGTCGGCCGGCCGATGCATCAGATCGGCGAGTTCCGGACTGGTGGCTCGTAGGCGCGATAGCGCGTACCGCGTCTGGCTCTTGACCGTGCCAACCGCACAGCCGAGCACCTGGGCGGTCTGCGGCTCGGTGAGGTCCTCGTAGAACCGCAGCAGCAGGACCGCGCGCTGGCGTGGGGTGAGGCGGGCCAGCGCGGTCTGCAGGACGAGCCGCGTTTCGACATCGGTGGTTGCGGCGGGGACCTCGATCGATGCGTCGGATAGTGTCTCCGGCGGTCGCCGCCGTCGATGCCGCCACCAGGAGACCGTCTGGGTGTAGAGGACTCGGCGCACGTAAGCCTCCGGGTCGTCCAGCCGCTCCCACCGCACCGCCGCACGTTCCAGCGCGGTCTGCAGCAAATCCTCGGCGTGATGCACGTCGCCGGTGAGCAGGTAGGCGGACCGTCCGAGCGCCGCCGACCGGGATCGGACGAACTCCTCGAACTGCTCTCGTGCCTGGCTGCGGTCCACCACACCTCCCTGCTGACTAGACGCCAGACCGTACGCGATTGGAGGGAGGTCACGGAGATCTAGTTTCGGCGCAGGCAACTCGATGCCCCGACTTGGTGCGACCAGGCAGCGCAAACGGGCACCGGTTACGTGTATACCAATGGCGGGTGTGCGCCGAACCAGGTCGAAGGGAGCGTGACAGGTGGCATTTCTGCGACGTGGCGGCCGGCGCGACCAGGATGCCGAGTTTGTCGAGTTCTACGAGGCTCGTGCTGCCGTGCTCAGGAAGACGGCATTCGTCCTGTGCGGCGACTGGCACCTGGCCGAAGATCTGACCCAGACCACCTTCACCAAGCTCTACCTCGCCTGGCAGCGCTTGGACCGGCACGACCAGCTGGATCGCTACGCCCACCAGGTGCTGGTCCGGGCGTTCCTGGACGAGGGCCGACGGCCGTGGCGGCGGGAGCACTCCACCATGCCGGATAGCCCGCTGCTCGATCATGTCGTCGACACCCGGCACAGCGACGAGCGCGATCTGCTGTTCCGGGGCCTCGCACAGATTCCCAAGCGGCGACGCGCGGTGCTGGTGCTTCGCTACTGGCAGGACCTGTCGGTGGATCAGGTCGCCGAGATCCTGGAATGCTCGCCCGGCACGGTGCGCAGCCAAGCCTCCCGTGGTCTGGACGATCTCCGCGCCGCGCTCGGCGACTCGCTGCACGACCTGTCGTGGGGCGGAGTCCGATGACGAGCGCCCGGGACCTGTTCGGCGCGGCCGGCGACACCCCCGAGCCGCCGCTGCGGAGCAGCGCGGACGTCCTCAGGTCGGCTCGGCGCGCCGCCCGGCGCCGCGGACACCTGCAGGCCTTGCTGGGCGGGGTGACCCTGGCGGCGGTCGCCGGAGGGGCGACGATGCTAATGCCGCGGACCGGCCCGATGGGAGTGTCGCCGCAACCGGCAGCGCCGGCGGTCAGCTCCGCAGTGAGCACGCCGGACGCCGAACCGTCGGCGCCGAGCGCCACCTCGGCGCACGCTCACGCCGGGTCGGTCGACGAGATCCTGGCGGACGCCGTGCCGGCCGGCTTCGATGCCGAGCCGGCCACTCTCACCGGGACCGCGAGCGCCCACGGCCCGGTCAGCTTCGCCTGGGCGGTCGACGTGGCCAAGGGCCACTATCGAGAGCTCAGCCTCGTACGCGTAACCAAAGCCCCGGGCGTCGGACTGCTGATGGCGGTGGTCGGCAACGACGGCCCGACGATCGAGCGCGGCACCGATCTGTGCACCGCGATGCCGACGCTGGGCATCGAGGGCGCCACCAACCTCACCTGCGACGTCGTCGACACCGACGGCGTACGCGTACGGGTGGTCACCGGCACCGCGGGCGCTCTCGGCGACGTGATTTCGGCAGTGCGGTTCATCCACGGCGGCTATGTCGAGGTGGTCGTCAGCCAGGGCCTGCGGGCCTATCGCCAGAAGGCCACGTCGACGGGCGCCATCTGGCAGATCTCGGTGAACCCGGCCGGTGAGCCGATCCTGGACGCCCTGCCCCTCACCGCGCGGCAACTGGCGGCACTCGCCGCCGAACCCGGCCTGCTGCCTTAGAGCTTGTTCCTAACGCCTCGTGGCCGGGCTGCGGCGGGCCTAGATGGCCGTCGGCCGAAGGCTTAGGAACAAGCTCTTAAATTTCGCGACGATCCAGGCAGCGCATCGCGATCCTCGTTACGTGTTTTACCCGTGACACCAACGCCCGTGACACTAACGAAGGCCGTCCTGACGTCGCTGGGCCTGCTGGCGATCGTCGCCTCCGGCGGCTGCGGCCGGGCACCGGAGAAGCAGGTCGCGACGGCTCGGCAGGCCACCCCGATCGGGGCCGCGACACCGAAACCGGGCACCGCCGCGACACCGACGCCGAAGTCCGACTATGACAAGGCGCTCAGCTACACCCGGTGCATGACCGCCAACGGCGCCGACACGCCCGATCCGGTGGTCGGCCAGGCTCTGGTCACGGTCAACATCGTCCATCGGGGCGACAGCGAGGCGATGCTCGAGGCCAAGCAGCACGCGTTCGCGTCCTGCAAGCAGTTGCTGCCGGCCACCTGGCCGCTCAAGCAGGACACCGCCGATGCCGCCAAGGAGCGACCGTTCCGGGACTGCGTACGCAAGGAGGGTGTGGCCTGGCCGGAACCGGACGCCGCCGGCGTCTCGAACTGGCCGACCGATCCGCTGGCCATGACCACTCCCGCCTATGACGCGGCGATTCGCGCCTGCCGGCACCTGCTCGATGATCCCGCCAACAACCTGCCGGAGAACCAGTGAAGACACTCCTCACGATCGCGCTCGGGCTGGCTCTCGTAGCCGGTGGATCGGCCCTTGCCGGCTGCTCGGCGCACCACGAACCAGTCGTGGCGACAGCCGGCCACGCAGCAGCGACCGGATCGCCCGGCGGCGCCGTGCCCAGCCCGTCGGCCAGCGAGAGCGACTATGACAAGGCCCTGCGCTACACCCGCTGCATGACCGATCACGGCACCAAGATGACTGATCCGGTGGTCGGCAAGATGCTGCAATATGGCGATCCGCCGGACGGATCCGGCTGGCAGCGGATGACCAATGACGCGTTCCAGAAGTGCAAGCAGTTCCTGCCGGCAACGTGGCCGATCAAGATTGACCCGGCGGAGATCGCCCGCGACAAACCATTCGACGCGTGCATGCGCAAGCACGGCATGGACGTGCCGGAGCCGGACGCGAACGGCATGATCGCCTACCCCGCCGACCCGACCGTCCAGGACACCCCCGAGTTCAACGCGGCCGTGGAGGCGTGCCGCTACACCATCGACGATCCGGCCAACAACCAATGACGGCGGGCTCCCGGCGCTGGTGGTCGATCGGCCTTGCGGTCGCCGTCACCGCCGGTCTAGTCACCACGGCAGTGCTCCTCCGCCGGCCGGCACCGGTTCCGGCGGCCCAGGAGGCGCCGGCCACCACCGCGACGATCACCCGCGGCACGCTGATCGACGTGCAGACGTTTCCGGGCCAGCTGGCCTACGGACCAGAGCACGATGCGGAGAGCCGGCTGTCCGGCACGGTCACCGCGATCCCGGCGGTCGGATCGACGGTCAAGCGCGGCGGCACGCTGTTCCGCATCGACGACAGTCCAGTGGTTCTGATGTATGGCGCGGTCCCCGCCTACCGGACCCTGACCGCGGGGCACAAGGCTAAGGGGACCAGCGCATCGGCGACCGCGACCGACCCGAGTCCGGATCCGAGTGCACCCGCCGTACCGGCGACGCCCGCGGTGCCACGGAGCATCGGCGCCGACGTCAAGGAATTCGAGACCAACCTGCGCGCGCTCGGCTATTCCGGGTTCACCGTCGATGACGTCTTCGACGCGCGTACGGCGGCTGCGGTCAAGCGATGGCAACGAGACCTAGGGGTGCCGGTCACCGGCGACGTTGAGCTGGGACGGGTCTATTACGCCTCGGGTGCGGTCCGGGTTGCCCGTCAGAAGCTGGCTCCGGGCGTGCTGGCCAGCGGAGCCGTGCTCAGCTATACAGGCACCGCGCGCCTGGTCACCGCGACTCTCCAGGCACACAATCAGGCGCTCGCCAAGGTCGGTGCCACGGTCACCGTGCAGCTCTCCAATGGCAAGTCGGTACGCGGCGTGGTGACGTCGGTGGGCACGCCCAGCAACGACCAGAGCGCTGCCGACCAGGAGCCGACACTTGATGTCGTGGTGCGCCTGACCGATCCCGGATCGGTCAGTGGACTCGACGACGGCCCGGCGCGGGTCAGTTTCGTGGCTCAGCAGCGCACCGACGTTCTCTACGTGCCGGTCGGAGCCCTGCTCGCACTCTCCGAGGGCGGCTACGGATTGCAGATCGTCGACGGTCGCCACACCCGCATCGTCGCCGTCACCACCGGCCTGTTCGCCTCCGGCAACGTCGAGGTCAGCGGCCCGGACATCACGGCCGGCATGACCGTGGGGGCGGCGCGGTGACGCGTACCCCCGAAGAGGCCGGACCACTGGTGAGCCTGCGCGAAGTCACCAAGAACTTCCCCGGCGGAGTCGCGGCGGTCCGCGGAATCAGTCTTGAGGTCTGGGCCGGCGAGCAGGCGGCGATCGTCGGACCCTCCGGATCCGGCAAGTCCAGCCTGCTCAATCTGATCGGCACGCTGGATCGGCCGACGTCCGGAACGGTGGTGATTGGCGGTCATGACGTCTCGGTCCTGACCGATCGGCAGCTCTCCGCGGTTCGGGCCTGCACCATCGGTTTCGTCTTCCAGCAGTTTCACCTGGCGCCCGGCTTCTCCGCGCTGGACAACGTCGCGGATGGGCTGCTCTATGCGGGTGTGCCCCGCAGTGACCGGCGCGATCGGGCGGCCGCCGCACTGGACCGTGTCGGTCTCGGGCATCGCGTCGGTCACAAGCCGAACCAGCTCTCCGGGGGTGAGCGGCAGCGGGTGGCGATCGCGCGGGCCGTGGTCGGCGAACCGCCGCTGCTGCTCGCCGACGAGCCCACCGGAAACCTGGATTCCGAGTCCGGCAGCGGCATCATGCAGTTGCTCGGAGATCTCCATCGCGGCGGGACGACGGTCCTGGTCATCACCCACGACCGGGAGATCGCCGGTGCGCTGCCGCGCCAGATCAGCATCCGCGACGGGCGGCTGGTCTCGTGAAACCGGCCCGACTGAGCCTCGCCGACGTGCTCCGGGTGGGCGGCGCCGGGTTACGCACTCGACCCTTGCGAGTGACCCTGTCGGCGCTGGGCATTGCCATCGGCGTCGCCGCCATGCTCGCGGTGGTCGGCATCTCCAGCTCTGGCCGGGCCGACCTGCAGCGATCGCTGGACGCGCTGGGCACCAACCTGCTCACCGTCGAGGGAGCGCAGACCGGGCAGGGCCAGGACGTGCAGCTGCCGGACGGGTCGGTGGCGATGGTGGAGCGGATCGGCCCGGTGCAGAACGCTGCCGCGGTCAGCCGCCTGCCGGACGGCATCAACGTCTACCGCAACGATCACATCCCGGATCAGCAGACCAACGGCATCATCCCGGTCGCCACCGATCTGGGCCTGCCGGTCACCGTGGGTGCGTCGATCGCGAAGGGCGCGTGGCTCAACGCGGCCACCGCGACCTACCCGGCGGTGGTGCTCGGCGCCGACGCCGCCACCCGGCTCGGAATCCTGGTGCCGGACCCGCAGGTGCTGGTGCAGATCGGCAATCAACAGTTCACCGTCGTCGGCATTCTCCGGCCCGATCCGCTGGTGCCGGAGCTGAACAGCGCCGCTCTGATCGGGCGATCCGCAGCCGCACGGTATTTCGCGAGCCCCGGCCATCCCACCACCATCTATCTGCGTGCGGACGACGACCAGGTGGAAGCGGTCCGGCAGGTGCTGGCGGCGACCGCGAATCCGGCCGCGCCGTATCTGGTCGCGATCTCCCGGCCGTCGGACGCGCTGGCTGCGAAGATCGCCACCGAGCGCGCGTTCAACGGTCTCCTCCTCGGCCTGGGCGCGGTGGCACTGCTGGTAGGCGGCGTCGGGGTCGCGAACACGATGGTGATCTCGGTTCTGGAACGCCGCTCGGAGATCGGCCTGCGGCGGTCGCTTGGTGCCACCCGGGGCCAGATCCGCACCCAGTTCCTCACCGAATCGCTGATGCTCGCGGTGCTCGGCGGCGTCGGCGGGGTCGCTCTCAGCGCGATCACCACTATCGGGTACGCCTATATTCAGCGCTGGCCTCCGGTGCTGCCCGCGTGGGCGGTCGGGTCCGGGCTGGCCGCCACCGCGATCGTCGGAGTCATCGCGGGCTGGTATCCCGCGGTCCGAGCGGCCCGGCTGGCACCGACCGAGGCGCTCGTGTCGATCTGAGATCTCGTCCGGCGCAGCCGACCGGCAGCTTTGAAACACGCCTTAGGGTGGGCCACGTGGTTGATCTCGTTTCCCGCCTGCGCGCGGCCGGGTGTGTCTTCGCCGAGGACGAGGCGGCGATCCTCGAGTCGGCTGCCGAGTCGCCGGAGCATCTGGAGCGGATGGCCGCGCGCCGCGTCGATGGTGAGCCACTGGAATACATCGTCGGTTACGCCGACTTCCGGGGTCTGCGGATCGCGGTGGCCACCGGCGTGTTCGTGCCCCGGCAGCGGACCGGATTCCTGGTGGAGTGCGCGATCGACCGGATCCGGCCGAGCGAGGTGCTGCTGGATCTGTGTTGCGGCGCCGGGGCCATCGGGGCCGCCGTCGCTGCCGCGGTGCCTGGGATCGAACTGCACGCCAGCGACATCGATCCGATCGCGGTCGACTGTGCCCGGGCAAACTTGCCGGCCACCGCCTCGACCTACGTCGGCGACTTGTTCTCCCCACTTCCGGCTGGCTTGGCCGGGAGGATCCAGGTGCTGACCGCTAATGTGCCGTATGTGCCTCGGGATGAGATCGACATGATGCCGCCCGAAGCTCGGCTGCACGAGCGACCGTCGGCGCTCGACGGCGGTGACGACGGTTTGGACGTCCTGCGACAGGTGGCGGCGAGCGCCCCGTCGTGGCTTCGTCCATGCGGACATCTGCTGGTGGAGACGAGCGAGGCGCAGGCCCCGACGGCCATCGAGATCATGAGGTCGGCCGGGCTGACGGCGTCGGCTCACGAATCAGAAGATCTCTTCGCCACCGTGGTGATCGGCACCCGCGGGCCGGCCCAGACCTGAGGAAACGCTGCGCTTGCCGCAGGTGGCTAGGGGTTCTTGGGCAATAATGTGAGCAATGTCGGCAGCGGGGGGATCTGCCCGGAAGGCCAGTATCGGCGCGCGGGCGCTGTGGGTGGCCTGGTTGCTGGTGCCCATGGCGGTGGCGCTCGTGGTCGGACGCTGGGGGATCACCCGCGTCAGCGTGGACCGGGACGAGACCGCCACGATCGACATCGGTACGCGTACCGTCCCGCAGATCTTCCGCATGATCCGGAACGCCGACGCGGTGCATGCGACCTACTACGTGATCATGCACTACTGGATGGGCTGGTTCGGCACCTCGCCGACCGCGATCCGCAGCCTGTCACTGATCGGCGTGGTGATCGCCGCCGGAGCCCTGACCGGGCTCGGGTGGCACCTGGTCTCCAAGCGGGCCGGCATCACCGCCGGCCTTCTCTACGCGTGCGCACCGATGATCTCGGCGATCGCCCACGACGCTCGCTCCTACGGCCTGGTCAGCGCGGTTGCGGTGCTGACCACGTTCGCGCTCGTGCGAGCGATCGAATCGACCCGGCGCCGCACCTGGATCTGGTTCGGCGTCGGTGTCGTCGTTCTCATCCTGCTGCACCTGCTCACCGCTCTAATCCTGGTCGCGTACGCGGTCACCGTCGGCTGGTACGCCCTCCGGGAGCGAGACTGGCGAGTCGTCCGCCGCTTCGCCGGCACTGTGGCGCTCGCCGCCGTTCCGCTGCTTCCGCTCGGATACCTGGCCCTGAAGCAGGCCGGGACGGCGGGCTGGATCACCCGGCCGACCTGGGCGGTGGCGGGCGACGCCGCGGTCGACTTCGCCGGCAGCGTGTTCTTGATCGGGCCGGTGGTCATCTTGATCGCGCTCGCATACCGGCGCCGCCCGAAGGCAGCCGGCAGCGAGGTCGCCCGGGCACGAATCCCATCGGTGCTGAACGTCGGGCTGCCGTGGCTGCTGATTCCGCCGGTCGGTCTCCTGGTGATCTCAATCTGGGATCCGCTCTATGTCTTCCGCTACGTCCTTTACAGCCTTCCGGCGCTGGCGCTGCTGGTCGCCGCCGGCCTGGACCGGCTGCGCTGGTGGCTGCACGTGCCGATCGTGGTGGCGCTGATCGCGTTGACAATCCCGATGCACCACGAGGTGCGCAGCACGTTGATCGGCGCCAACGACACCCGCCGCGAAGCGCACTTCATCGCGGCCAACAAGCGCTCTGGCGACGCGATCGTCTACCTGGTGCCGACGCAGCGATTCATGTCCAAGTCCTATCCGGCCGCCTACGCTGGCCTGCGCGACATCGGACTGCTCGAGTCGCAGGCGGCCGCGGCCAACTTCAGCGGCTTGAATGTCTCCGACGCGGTGCTGATGCAGCGGCTTGAGGAGACCGACCGGGTGTGGGCGGTGAAGTATTGGGCGTTCCCGTCGGCGCGGCCCGCCAATCGACTGCTGGAGGAGAAGCGCTACGCCCAATTCAAGGCCGCTGGCCTGCACTGGGTCGAGACCAAACACTTCCGCGGCGGCGCCATCCTGCTGTTCAGCCGGCACGCTCTGGCCGCGGAGGCGAAGTTTCATCCGGGCGTCGTCTCGTGACCGGATCCTGCGCGCGCACTGACCTGCTGTGATCTGAACCATCACGCGATCGGGGATGAACGGTTCCCCAGCCGCGTTCGTATTGTTCGAGAGGCTAACTTTGTGGCTGGATTGTGCGACCAGCCTTGATCCGTGGCGATCACCCTGGATCTCGTAGCGACCACCCCTGGAAAGGAACTCATTGATGAGCCTTTACGACATTCCGCTTGAACGCCTCACCGGCGAACCCGCCACCCTGGGGGAACATGAGGGCAAGGCGCTGCTGATCGTCAACGTCGCGTCCAAGTGTGGGCTTACGCCGCAGTACGCGGGCCTCGAAGAGCTGCACGAGGAGCTCCGCGGCCGTGGCTTCAGCGTCCTGGGTTTCCCGTGCAACCAGTTCGGCGGCCAGGAGCCGGGCACGTCCGAGGAGATCGCCGAGTTCTGCTCCGCGACCTACGGCGTCACGTTCCCGATGTACGGCAAGATCGACGTGAACGGCGCCGACCGGCACCCGGTCTACGACCAGCTAACCGAGGTCGCCGATGACAGCGGCGAGGCCGGCGACATCAAGTGGAATTTCGAGAAGTTCCTGGTCGCACCGAACGGCCAGATCGTCCGCCGGTTCCGGCCGCAGGTCACGCCGGAGGACCCGGAGTTGCGGGCCGCGATCGACGAGATCCTGCCGGCCTAACCCGCTCCCCGGTCTAGCTCGATTCTGAGACGGTCAACGCCCGGCATGTCCCTTTGGACGTACCCGGGCGTTGATTCCTTTGGTGCAAGACCGCGACGCAGGATCCTCTCGGAGATCAATTTTCGACCTGGCGGAGTGCGAACGACCGCAGGTCACATCAGGAAATTCGCTTTATGTAGTAGCGGACCGGGAGTCCCGTGCGATAGCCCTCTGCCTCGTAAAGCGCCTGCGCCTCGTGATTCGTCTCGTCGGTCGACAGCTCGATCCGAACGATGCCCGCCGCCTCTGCCTTCGCCGCGGCTGCCTGCATTAGCGCGCGTGCGACTCCTGCCCGGCGATGGTCGGGGTGGACGAACAGGTCATTAAGAATCCAGACCGGCTTCCGGCGGACCGAGCTGAACGAGGGGTAGAGCTGCGTAAAACCGACCGCCACTTCGCCGTCATGCGCGAGCAGAATTGTCGACTGGGAGAGTTCCATCCGCGCTCGGATAAACGCCTCTGCGTCATCGCGTTCCCCTGGGGCGTTGTAGAAGTCCAGATACCCCAAGAACAAGCTCAGCAGCTCGGGTAGATCAGACACCGTGGCTTCTTTGACGGTAACCATCTTCAAGCATCCTCTTGGCGTGTCGGGGTGACGATCCGGTGCTTGCCGGGGCATCGGCAGGCGGACGCTACCATGTGATCTGTGGCGGAATGAGCCGAGAATTGAGACTCAATCCGGGAGGCCAGCGACCACCGGCCCGGTACTTACCGCGCTGTCGCATCGCGTGCCTCAAGGCGCCACGGGTCGGGTTGAACAGATCGCTAGGCCCACGTCTAAGGTCGAGCAATTTGAGCCGGCTAACGAGGCGGGCACTTGTTCGGCATCAACAACCGCAGCCGGATCGTTCGTGCTGTTCTCCAGCGTCTCGGTGGTCACTGCGAATGTCCGGGCGACTTGTGCCGGTGCGGTCCGAGTTGGCCGCATCTACATGGACCGGCAACAGCGACGGGATCTACGAATGTGATCCCAAGTTCAGCCCACCGCCGTTGCCGCTGGCTGACGACATTCGCAAGAAGGGCTGCGAGGCAAAGTAGAAGCCCGTGTGACAACAAGATCAACGCCCGGTGTGTCCATCCGGACACCCGGGCGTTTTGGCTGATCAAGATGGCGGAGGATACGAGATTCGAACTCGTGAGGGTTTTATCCCAACACGCTTTCCAAGCGTGCGCCCTAGGCCTCTAGGCGAATCCTCCGCGAGCCAGGATACAGAACCG
>Ga0068863_100003000_pt1 | contig 16688 bp, 6 predicted proteins | sample KBSSwiS62_FD_66596 | JGI IMG/M metagenome (GOLD analysis project Ga0068863, IMG submission 66596) | Switchgrass rhizosphere microbial communities from Kellogg Biological Station, Michigan, USA - KBS Switchgrass S6-2 | ecosystem: Host-associated > Plants > Roots > Rhizosphere > Soil ...
CCTCACCGACCCGTCGCCGGACGGCGTCAGCGAGGAGCACGCGATGCGGCGCGCGCTCGCCGAAGCCTCCATGGCCGCGGAGGACGTCGACTACGTGGCCGCCCACGGCACGTCGACGCCCAAGAACGACGCCATGGAGACGGCCGCGCTCACGCGCGTGTTCGGAGCGCACGTGCGCCGCCTGCTCGTGTCCTCCAACAAGGGACAGCTCGGCCACACCATCTCCGCCGCGGGCGTGAGCAACCTGATCTGCGCGCTCAAGGCCATCCACGAGGGCTGGGTGCCGCCGACGGCGCACCACCGTGAGGCCGATCCGGAGTGCGACCTCGATTTCGTGCCCGGCGTGGGGCGGCGCGCGCCCGTGCGCGCGGCGCTGGTGAATGCCTTCGCGTTCGGCGGGCAGAACGCGGTGCTGGCGGTCAAGGCCGCGTAGGGAGACCAACCTGGGGCCCGGGAGGGCGGGAGAAGAGACGATGGCCAACGCAGCGTCCAGACCGGAGATCCTCGAGCGGTTCACGAAGGTGGTCGTGCAGAGCCTCCGCATCGACCCCTCGCAGGTCACCGAGGACGCGTTCCTCGACGACCTCGGCGCGGAATCGCTCGACCTCGCCGAGATCACCATGGAGAGCGAGGAGGAGTTCGACATCCTGATTCCGCAGAAGAACATCCTCCAGACGGCCACCGAGGTCTTCGGGGACGGCGTGCTGGCCCGGGACGGGAAGCTCACCGAGGAAGGGAAGCGGTTCCTCCTCCGCCGCATGCCGGAGTTCCCCGTCAACGGGAACGAGATCGCGGTCGCCGACCTCAGCCGCCAGTTCCTCCGCGTGGGGACCTGGGTGCGCATGATCGAGGGCCTCATGGCGCACACTCCGCGGGAGTGCGCGCGCTGCGGGGCTGCCTACGGCAAGCCGCGCGCGGGCCGCCTCAAGTGCGCTTCCTGCGCGTTCGAATACGACATTCCGTCGGGCGACGACCTCAATCGCCAGTGGGTCCTGAAGTACCGGGAGGAATATTCCGCGGCGTCCCTGGCGGCCTCCCCGGCGGCGCCGGTGGCCTGAACCCGCCGCTGCCCGCCTCGTCGCCGTCGGAGGAGACATGGCCGCCGTGAACGACCCCTCGCCTGCCCGCCCCTTCGAGATCGTGGTCTCGACGCTGCCGGCGTGGCCCGATCCCTCGATCGCCATCGCGGGCAGCCGCGCCGGCGCGACGGGCGTGCTCAACCTCGAGCACGTGCGCGACCTCGACGCGGCCCGGTCGGCGCTCGCGAGGCTCGCCGGCCAGGGACGCGGCGCGCTGGGCGTGAAGATCGCGCCCGGCTCGCCCGCGACCCGTCTCCTGGCCGAGCTGCCGCCCGCGATCACTCTCGTCGTGGTGGCCGCATCCGCAGGGGGCGGGAGCGACGCGGTGATCGCGCAGGCGCGCGCGTCCGGCCGCCGCGTCTGGGCCGAGTGCACGACGAGCCAGGCCGCGCGGATGGCGCGCGCGGCGGGAGCGGAGGCCCTCGTGGCCAAGGGCCACGAGGCGGGCGGCCACGTCGCGGAGGAGACGACGTTCATCCTGCTCCAGCGGCTGCGCCAGGAGGCCGACGCGCCCGTGCTCGCCTACGGCGGCATCGGCCTGCACACGGCGGCCGCCGCCTGCGTGGGCGGAGCGGCCGGAGTGGTGCTGGACGCGCCGCTGGCCCTGGCCCGCGAAGCGGCGATTCCTCCTTCCCTGCGCGCGATCCTCGAGCGCATGGAGGGGGACGAGACCGTATGCCTGGGGACGGGCGTCGGTGACCTCTTCCGCGTGTACCAGCGGCCGGGCATGCGGGCGGTGGAGTCCCTCCGTCAGCTCGAAGCCGAGCTCGAAGGCGCGGCCGATGGCTCGCTCCGCTGGCGCGACGCGATCGAGGCCGCGGTCGGCTGGGAGGACCCCGAGACGCAGCTCCACCCGCTCGGCCAGGACGGAGCATTTGCCGCGCGCCTCGCGCGGCAGTGTCATTCCGTGCGCGGGATCGTCGACGCCTTCCGCTCGGCCGTGGCCGGCCACGTGGCCCAGGCCCGCGCGCAGCGCGCGCTGGACCGCGGGGCCGCGCTGGCTCGCGCCCATGGCACCGAGTACCCGATCCTGCAGGGCCCCATGACGCGCGTGAGCGACACCGCGGCCTTCGCCGAGGCCGTGGCGCAGGGGGGCGCGCTGCCGTTCCTCGCCCTCGCGCTCATGCGCGGCCCGCAGGTCCGGACGCTGCTGCAGGAGACGCGCGAGCGGCTGGGCGAGCGCCCGTGGGGTGTCGGCATCCTCGGCTTCGTCCCGCTCGAGCTGCGGCAGGAGCAGCTCGACGTCATCCACGAGGTGCGCCCGCCGTTCGCGATCATCGCCGGCGGCCGGCCCGACCAGGCCGCGCGCCTCGAGAAGAGCGGCATCGCCACCTACCTGCACGTCCCCGCGCCGGGCCTGCTGCGCATGTTCGTGGAGGACGGCGCGCGGCGGTTCATCTTCGAGGGGCGTGAGTGCGGCGGGCACGTGGGGCCGCGCACGAGCTTCGTGCTCTGGCAGACGATGGTGGACGCGCTGCTCGACGCGATCGAGGCGGGCGTCCCCGCCACGGAGCTGCAGGTCGTCTTCGCGGGCGGCATCCACGACGCCGTCTCGGCGGCCATGGTGGCGGCCCTGGCCGCGCCCCTCGTCGAGCGCGGCGCGCGCATCGGCGTGCTCCTGGGCACGGCCTACCTCTTCACCGCGGAAGCCGTCGCCGCCGGCGCGATCGTGGACGGTTTCCAACGCGCGGCCCTGGATTGCGAGCGGACCGTGCTCCTCGAGTCGGGCCCCGGGCATTCGACGCGCTGCGTGGACACGCCGTTCTACGAGACCTTCCGCCAGGCCCGCCGCCGCCTCGTCGCCGCCGGCACCTCCGCGGAGGAGGTCCGCGGCGAGCTGGAGACGCTGAACCTCGGCCGGCTGCGGCTGGCCTCCAAGGGCATCCTCCGCGACGACGAGAGCGGCACCGCGCATTACTCGGTGGTGGACGGAGAGCGGCAGCGCCAGGACGGGATGTTCATGATCGGGCAGCTCGCCGCGCTGCGGCGCCGCGTCGGCCGCGTCGCCGACCTGCACGAGGACGTGAGCACGGGCAGCGCGCGGCGGCTCGAAGGCCTGTCCATCCCGGCGCTTCCCGCGCGCCCGCCCGTGGCGGCGCCGCGCCCCTGCGACGTCGCCATCGTGGGCCTGGGCTGCCTCCTGCCGCGCGCGCGCGACGTGGCCAGCTTCTGGGCCAACGTGCTCGGCAAGGTCGACGCGATCACGGAGGTCCCCCGGGACCGCTTCGACATCGACCTGTACTACGACGCCGACCGCAAGGCGCGCGACAAGGTGTACTCGCGCTGGGGCGGGTTCCTGGACGACGTGGCGTTCGATCCCACGCGCTACGGGATACCGCCCACGGCCCTGCCCTCGATCGATCCGCTGCAGCTGCTCTCGCTCGAAGTGGCCCGGCAGGCCCTGGGCGACGCCGGCTACCTCGACCGCGATTTCGCTCGCGAGCGGACCGCGGTCATCCTCGGGCTCAGCGGAGGCCTGGGCGATCTCGGGCTCAGCTACGGGATCCGGTCCAACCTTCCCGCGCTGCTGGGCGGTGCCGCGCCCGAGACACTGGCGCGCCTGCCGGAATGGACCGAGGACTCGTTCGCCGGAATCCTGCTCAACGTCGCGGCGGGGCGCGTCGCGAACCGATTCGACCTCGGCGGCGTGAACTACACCGTCGATGCCGCCTGTGCCTCTTCGCTGGCCGCGGTCTACCTCGCCGTCTCGGAGCTGGAGTCGGGCACCAGCGACATGGTGCTCGTGGGGGGAGTGGACACCGTCCAGAGCCCGTTCGGTTTCCTCTGCTTCAGCAAGGCGCAGGCGCTCTCGCCCCGCGGCCGCTGCCGCACCTTCGACGCCAGCGCCGACGGCATCAGCATCTCCGAGGGCCTCGCCATGCTCGTGCTCAAGCGGCGCGACGACGCCGAGCGCGACGGGGACCGCATCTACGCCGTCATCAAGGGCGTGGCCGGATCGAGCGACGGGCGCGGCCGCAGCCTCACCGCGCCGCGGCCGGAAGGCCAGAGCCTGGCCCTGGAGCGCGCCTATGCGAAGGCCGGCATCTCGCCGGCGACGGTCGGGCTGATCGAGGCCCACGGCACGGGCACGGTGGCGGGCGATGCGGCCGAGGTGGCCGCCCTGTCCGATGTGTTCCGCGCCGCCGGCGCGTCCGCCGCCAGCTGCGCGATCGGGTCCGTCAAGTCCATGGTGGGCCACACCAAGTCGGCGGCGGGCGTCACCGGCCTCATGAAGGCGGCCCTCGCCCTCCATCACAAGGTCCTGCCCCCCACGCTGCACGTGACCACGCCGAACCCGAAGCTCAGCGAGGCGGAGAGCCCGTTCTTCGTGAACACGGAAGCGCTGCCCTGGCTCGGCGATGGCGAGGGCGCGCCACGTCGCGCGGGCGTCAGCTCGTTCGGCTTCGGCGGGACGAACTTCCACGCCGTGCTCGAGGAGCACGCGGAGGACGGGGAGTCTCTCGACCGGCTCACGTCCGCGGTCTGGCCCGCCGAGCTGTTCGCCTGGGCGGGCGCTTCGCCCGCCGCGTTGGAAGAGACGCTCGCCGCCTTCGAAGGCGGGCTCGAAGACGGCTCGCCCTCGCTGCGGACGCTGGCCGCGAATCTCCAGGCGGCGTCGCGGCGATCGCGCGCGGACGCCGACGCTGTCCGCTTGTGCCTGGTCGCCACCGATCGGGCCGACCTGCGCGCCAAGCTGGCCAGCGCGCGCGAGGCCTTGCGCGAAGGCCGGACGTCGCTGCTCGATCGCCGGGGCGTGTACCTCGGCGCGGGCGCGCGCGCGGGCCGCCTGGCCTTCCTGTTCCCGGGGCAGGGCTCGCAGGCGCCGCACATGCTGCGCGACCTCGCCGTCCAGTTCCCGTACCTCCGCGCCTCGTGCGAGGCGGCCGACCGCGCGCTGGCGGGCCGCCTCCCGCGGCGCCTGAGCGCCTATGTCTACCCGCCACCCGCTTTCACCGACGCCGAGCGCGAGGCGCAGGCCCAGGCCATCACCGACACCGTGGTCGCGCAACCGGCGCTGGGCGCCGTGGAGCTGGGCCTGGTCGCGCTGCTCCGCTCCTTCGGTGTCGAGCCGGAACTGGTGGCCGGGCACAGCTACGGCGAATACGTCGCGCTGGCGGCCGCAGGCGCGATGTCGGCCGAGGCGCTCGTGCACATCTCCGAAGCGCGGGGCCGCGCCATCAAGGAGTCGGTCGGCGAGGTGCCGGGGACGATGGCGGCGGTGGCGGCCGCGGCGGACGAGGTGTCTCAGGCCCTCGCGGACGTGTCCGGCGTCTGGCTCGCGAACTTCAACGCCCCGCGGCAGACGATCGTCGCGGGCGCGCCCGCCGACGTCGAGCGCGCCATCGCCGTCCTCGCCTCCGCCGGCCTGCGCGCGAAGCCGATCCCCGTGGCCTGCGCCTTCCACTCGCCACTCATGGAGCGCGCCCGCGTCCGCCTCTCCGAGGAGATCGCGCGACTGGAGCTGAGGCCGCCGCGCCGGCCCGTGTTCTCCAACACCTCGGCTGCGCCCTATCCGGAAGGCCGCGCCGAGATCGCCGCTCAGCTCGCCGAGCACCTCGTGAAGCCTGTCCGATTCCAGGAAGAGGTCCAGGCGATGTACGCGGCGGGCGCGCGGCTGTTCCTCGAGGTGGGTCCCCGGACCGTGCTCACCGGCCTCGTCCGGCAGATCCTGGATCAGCCGGACGCCGCCGCCATCGCGATCGACTCCTCCGACCGCCACGGCGTCGTCCAGCTCTTGCACGCGCTCGGGCAACTGATGGCGGCGGGTGTCCCCGTACGCATGGAGCGCCTTTTCGCCGGGCGCGCCGAGGAGGAGCGTGAGAGAGACTCCATCGCGCAGGCGGGGCGCGGCGTGGCCTGGCTCGTGAACGGATCGGGAGCGCGGCCAGCGGCGAAGGAGAACGCCCTCGCGGCCAGCCCGCCCCCCGCCCCGCCGGTCACTTCCGCCGCGCCGACGCCCTCGGCGCCCGCCGTCCCCTCCGCGGCACCTTTGCCCGCCTCGTTGCCGCCGGCGGCATCGGACGCCGTGGTCCTGCAGTTCCAGGACCTGATGTCGCAGTTCCTGCAGACCCAGGCCGCGGTGATGACGGCATACCTCCAGGGCGGCGTGATCGGGGCCGCGCCCACCGTGGCCCTCACCGCGCCGGCCACGATGCCCACTTCTGCGATCCCGCCGACGGCGCTTCTGGCCGCGGCCCTGCCGGCCGCTCCCGTCGTGCCCGTCGCGAGCGTGGAAAAGGCTCCCGCGCCCGCCACCGTGGCCGTGCCGCCGGTCTCCGCCGCGCCGGCGGCTCCGCACGACGTAGGTGGGGAGCTGCTGCAGATCGTCAGCGAGCGCACCGGCTATCCGCCGGACATGCTCAAGCTCGAGCTGAACCTGGAGGCGGACCTCGGCATCGACTCCATCAAGCGCGTGGAGATCCTGAGCGCGCTGCAACGGCGGCACGGCGCCGACGATCAGGCGCGCGTCTCGGCGGCCATGGAGCGCCTCACCAGCCGGAAGACGCTGCGCGAGCTGATCGAAACGCTCGAGGGGGCTCTCGGCGGCCCGCCGCAATCGGACTCCGGTCCGGCGGCCGAGGTCGAAGACGTCCCGCGGCTCACCCTGGCCACGGTCGAGGCGCCCTTGCCGGACGCACGCGCGCACCGCGTCCCCGCACGCGTCTGGCTCCTCACCGATGACGAAGGCGGCCTGGCGCCGCTCATCGCCGACCGCCTCCTCCGTGCGGGCGAGCGTCCCGTGCTGCTGCAGCACCGCGGCGCCTTCGTCGCGCACGGGCCCGATCGCTTCGAAGCCGACCTCACGCGGCCCGAACATCTCGCGGAGGTCCTCGGACGCGTCCGCGAGGTCCAGGGCGCGCCGTCCGCGATCCTGCATCTGCTTCCCCTCAAGGCGGGCGCGGCCTTCGAGACGCTCGCGCTCGAAGAGTGGCAGGACCGCGTCCGGTCCGACATCAAGAGCCTCTACGCGCTCACCCGCGCCACCGCCGACGACCTCACCACCGCCGGCCGCGCCGGGGGCGCGATGATCGTGGCCGCCACCACGCTGGGACCGTCGCTGGGTGGCGAGCGCCCACCCCTCTCGCCGATCCACGGCGGCCTGGGCGCGCTCTTGAAGACGGTCGCGGCGGAGATGCCGGACGTCGCCTGCCGCGCCCTGCATCTCGACCCCGCCACGATCGCACCCCAGCAGGCGGCGCACGTCCTGGCCGAGCTGGCCGTGCTCGAGGGGCCGGTGGAGGTCGGATACGCCAGCGGCCGCCGCGTCACCCTTGCCCCCCGTCTCGCGCCGCTGGGCCAGGCCGGCCACGGCGCGGGCAACGGGAAGGGCGGGGTCCCGCGCGCCCGCACGGCCGGTGTCGAGGTCGCCGCCGACTGGGTCTTCCTCGTCACGGGTGGCGCCCGCGGGATCACCGCGGAGATCGCCGCCTATCTCGCCTCGATGTTCCGGCCGACGCTGGTCCTGGCCGGCCTCTCGGCACCCCCCGAGGCGGAGGGGCCGGCGACGGCCGGCATCGCGGACCCGCAGGAGCTCAAGGCGGCCCTCACCGCGGCGCTGCGCGCGGCCGATCCGGAGGTCAAGCCGGCGCACGTCGAAGCCGAATGGCTGCGGATGCTGCGCGCGCGCGAGATCCGCCGGAACCTCGACGGCCTCCGCGCGAGCGGAGCGCGCGTGGAATACCACGCCGTGGATGTGCGCGACGCCTCGGCCTTCGGCGCCCTCATCGACGCCGTCTACCGCGACCACGGCCGCCTGGATGCCGTGATCCACGGGGCGGGGATCATCGAGGACAAGCTGGTCCGCGACAAGACGGGCGAGTCCTTCGACCGCGTCGTCCAGACCAAGACCGACAGCGCGTTCACGCTCGCGCGCCGCCTGCGGCCCGAGGGCCTGAAGCTGCTCCTCTTCATGTCGTCGGTCACCGCCACCTTCGGCAACCGGGGCCAGGCCGATTACGGCGCGGCCAACGGGGTGCTCAACGCGCTGGCCGCGCTGCTGGCCTCCCGCTGGCCGGCGCGCGTGCGTGCTCTCAACTGGGGACCGTGGGACAAGACGGGCATGGTCTCGGAGCAGGTCAAGGCCCAGTTCGCCGGCCGCGGGATCCAGGTGATCTCCGCGCCCGCGGGCGTGGCCGCGGTGGCCCGCGAGCTCGAGTCCGGGGACGGAGGGCCGGTCGTCGTCTTCGGCGGTGGACCGTGGGTCGGCGAAGCCACGCGCGCCCGGCCCGTCGAGGTCGGGGCGTGAGCGGCGACATCGCCATCGTGGGCATGTCGTGCGTGTTCCCGGGCGCGCGGGACCTCCGTGCCTACTGGGAGAACGTCATCCACAAGGTCGACGCGGTGGGTGATCCCCCTCCGGAGTGGGAGCCGGACCTGTTCCTCGACGCGCAGGCCGAGTCGAACGACCGCCTCTACTGCGCTCGCGGCGGCTACCTGGGCGAGCTGGCGGAGTTCGATCCCGCCGCCTACGGCATCATGCCCAGCGCGGTGGACGGCACCGAGCCCGATCACTTCCTCGCCTTGCGCGCCGCCTACGACGCCATTGCCGACGCCGGATTCGCTCCGGGCCGTCTCGACCGCGAGCGCACCGAGGTGATCATCGGCCGCGGCACCTACGTCAACCGCGGCAACACCACCGTCATCCAGCACGGCCTCGTCGTGGACTCCGTGCTGCGGATCCTCGAGCAGCTCCATCCGGAGCACACGGCGGACGAGCGGGCCGCGATCAAGCGCGACCTGAAGAAGTCGCTTCCCGCCTTCCATGCCGACACCGCTCCCGGGCTCGTCCCCAACATCATCTCGGGACGGATCGCCAACCGCCTCGACTTCATGGGGCCCAACTTCATCGTGGACGCGGCCTGCGCGTCCTCGCTGGTGGCGGTGGACCTCGGCGTGCGGGACCTGCGCAGCGGCCGCTGCGACGTCGCCGTCGTGGGCGGCGTGCACGCGTCCACGCCGCCGCCCATCGTCATGATCTTCTGCCAGCTCAAGGCCATCTCACGCCAGGGCGCCATCCGCCCCTTCGACGCGCGCGCGGACGGGACGCTCCTGGGCGAGGGCGTGGGCATGGTGGTCCTCAAGCGGCGCGAGGAGGCCGAGCGCGACGGCGACCGCATCTACGCCGTCCTGAAAGGGGTCGGCGTGGCCAGCGATGGACGCGCGCTCGGCCTGCTCGCGCCGCGCATCGAAGGCGAGGAGCTGGCCCTGCGGCGCGCCTACGAGGAGGCCGGCGTCGCGCCCGCGACGGTGGGGCTCATCGAGGCGCACGGCACGGCCACGGCCGTGGGCGACGTGGTCGAGGTCGACGCGCTCAAGCGGGTCTTCGGCGAGCGCACCGGCGCCACACCCACCTGCGCGCTCGGATCGGTGAAGTCGATGATCTCCCACCTGATGCCCGCGGCCGGCATCGCGGGACTGATCAAGGCCGTCCTCGCCCTCCATCACAAGGTCCTGCCGCCGACCATCCATTGCGAGGAGCCGAACCCGAAGCTGGGGCTGGAGAGGAGCGCGTTCTATCTGAACACCGAGACCCGGCCCTGGGTCCACGGCGCGAGCACGCCGCGGCGCGCCGGTGTCAATGCGTTCGGGTTCGGCGGCATCAACGCGCACGCGGTGGTGGAGGAGTACACGGGGACGGCGCCCCGGCCGCCGCTGCGGCAGCACCAGTGGGACAGCGAGGCCGTCGTGCTCTCCGCCGCCACCCGCGCCGAGCTGGTGCAGCAGACCGAGGACCTCCTGCGCTTCCTGGAGAAGGCGCCCGGCACGCCGCTCAAGGACCTGGCCTTCACGTACAACACCGTGCCAATGGGCGCGGTGCGCCTCGGCGTGGTCGCGGCCTCCCTGGACGACCTGCGGCTCAAGCTCGGAGAGGCTCTCGGCCGCCTGCGCGACGAGCGCTGCCGGCAGGTCCGCGACGTCCAGGGGATCTACTTCTTCGCCGCTCCCCTCGCGCGCGAAGGCTCGCTCGCCTTCGTCTTCCCCGGCGAGGGCTCGCAGTACGCGGGGATGCTCGCCGACCTGTGCCTGCACTTCCCCGAGGTGCGCGCCGTCTTCGACTTCATGGACCGCGCGTTCGACGGCCACCCGCGTGGCTACCTGCCGAGCCAGGTCATCTTCCCGGCGCCGCGCGTCGGCGAGGCGTCGGGCGACGAGGGCCCGCCCGACCGCATCCATCGCATGGACTCGGGCGCGGAGGCCGTGTTCGTCGCCAACCAGGCGCTGGCCACGCTGCTCGGCCACCTGGGCGTGAAACCGCAGGCCATGCTCGGCCACAGCACGGGCGAGCACAACGCGCTGCTCGTCTCCGGCGCGGTGAGCCCGGCGACCGACGAGGAGCTGATCGGGCACATCCGGGCCGTCAATGCCGTCTTCGAGCGGCTGGAGGCGCGGGGCGAGATCCCGCAGGGCCGGCTGGTGGCGGTGGGAGGCGTGGACTTCGCCGTCCTCGAGGGCCTGGTCGCGCAGGCAGGCGGCCGCGTGCACGTCGCCATGGACAACTGCCCGCATCAGGTCGTGCTGTGCGGCCGCGAAGAGGCGCTGGAGGCGATGGCGGCCGACCTCGGATCCCGGCGCGCGATCTGCCAGACCCTTCCCTTCGCGCGTGCCTACCACACACCCTGGTTCGAGGTGTTCTGCGCGCCGATGCGTGCCTACTTCGAGAACGTTGCCCTCTCGCGGCCGTCCGTCCCCCTGTACTCGTGCGTCACGGCCGAGCGTTGCCCGGACGAGGCGGAGGTCGTCCGGGAGCTGATCGCGTCGCAGTGGGCGCGCACCGTCCGCTTCCGCGAGGCCATCGAGGCCATGTACCGCGACGGCATGCGCGTGTTCGTCGAGGTGGGCCCGAAGGCGAACCTCACCGGCTTCATCGGCGACATCCTGCGCGGGCGCCCCCACGCCGCCATCGCGTCCAACCTGCAGCACCGCTCCGGCCTCGCCCAGCTCAGCCACCTGGTCGCCCAGCTCTCCGCCCAGGGCCTGGACCTGGACCTCCGGTACCTCTACGCGCGACGCGATCCGCGCCCCGTGGACTTCCGAGCGACGGTAGCGCCCGCCCCTCGCGCGTCGCGGCGGGTGCCGCTCGAGACCGGCCTTCGTCCGCTGCGCCTGTCCCCTGATTTTTCCCTGCCGCGCACCGCCGCGCCCCCGACCGCTGCTTCGGCGCCCGCCGCGCCGGATCCACCCTCGAGAGGTGCGACGCCGGTCCTGACCCGCCACTTCGAGACCATGGAGCAGTTCCTGAAAGTCCAGGCGGAGGTGATGGGCGGGTACCTGCAGGCTCGCGCGGCCGCCGCTCCAGCGTCCGTGACTCCGGCGGCGACCGTCCGACCCGCCTTGCCTCTCATCCAGACCGTGACCGAGCTGGTCCCGGGAGAGCGGGCCGTCGCCGTCCGCCGCTTCGACCTCGCCGAGGATCTCCTTTTCCGCGATCACACGCTCGGGCGCGTGGACTCACGCGAGGACCCCGAGCTGCTCGCGCTTCCCGTCGTCCCCCTCACCATCACGATGGAGCTGCTTGCGGAAGCGGCAGCCCTGCTGCAGCCCGGTCGCGTGCTCGTTCGGATGCGCAACGTGCGGGCCTATCGCTGGATCACGCTCGAAGAGCCGGAGACCACGCTGGAGCTGACGGCGCGCGCCGCCACCGACGCGCCGGGAACGATCGAGGTCGCCGCCCGCCAGCGCCCGGCCGGCTCCGGCCCGGGTCCGGCCATCGCGGAAGCGACGATGGTCTTCGCGGACGCCTACCCGCCGGCGCCCGAGGCGCTGGCCCTCTCCCTGCGCGACGCGCGGCCCTCATCCTGGACGCCGGCCCAGCTCTATCGCGAAGGCATGTTCCACGGGCCGCGTTTCCAGGCCGTGCAGTCCGTGGACCGGTTCGGCACGGACGGGATGGTGGCCCGGCTCGCGGTGCTGCCGCGCGCCGACCTGCTCCGCTCGAATCCCTCCCCCTCGTTCCTCACCGATCCCGTGATCCTGGACGCCGCGGGCCAGGTGCTCGCGTTCTGGGTCAAGGAGCGCCTGGGAGCGGTGGACGTCTTCCCGTATCGGCTCGAAGAGCTCGTCCTGCATGGCCCGCCCGCGGCCCCCGGCGTGGCCTTCGAATGCCGCGTCCGCGGCGAGCTCGTGGGGGAGCGCCAGACCCGGTGCGACATCGACATCGTGGATGCGGCCGGCCGAACGCACTACGCGCTGAAGGGATGGGAGGACCGTCGCTTCGAGCTGCCCGCGTCGTTCGTGCAGCTCCGCGTCACGCCGGCGGACGTGCACCTCTCGACGGACTGGGAGGGACCGCTGGCCGGTGTCCCCTCGGCGGGCCACGCCGTCTGCCGCCGGCTCGATTGCCTCGACGAGGCGGTGCTCGAGGACCACGGGGGAATCTGGTCCAAGGTCCTCGCGCACCTGGTACTCGGCCGCCGCGAGCGCGAGGTCTGGCGCGGCCTGACCGCCGCGGCCAAGCGGCGGCGCGAATGGCTGCTCGGGCGCGCGGTGGCCAAGGATGCCGTCCGCGAGCTCGTCCATCGGCGCTTCGGCCTGCGCCTGGCGCCGGCGGACGTCGAGATCGCAGCCGACGAGCACGGCCGGCCCCTCGTGCGCGGGAAATGGACGGGAACGCTGGGCGTGACCCCGGCGGTGTCGCTCTCGCACAGCCACGGCGTGGCCGTGGCCCTGGCCGCGCTGGACCGGGAGAGCCTGGTGGGCATCGACATCGAGTCGGTGAGCCGGCGCCTCCCCGGCTTCGAGTCCCTCGCGTTCACGCCGAGGGAGCAGCGGATCGTGGAGGCCCTGGCCGAGGACGAGCGCCTCGAGTGGTACCTGCGCTTCTGGTGCGCCAAGGAGGCCGCCGGCAAGGCGGTGGGCCGCGGCCTGGCGGACGGGCTGCACGCCTTCGAGGTGAAGGAGGCCGAGCTGGAGGGAGGAGCCGTCCGTCTCGGCCCCGGGCCGGCGCTGGGCGCGGCGGAAGGGCGGGCCGGAACGGAGATCCTCACCTACACGGCTCGCGAAGGGGACTTCGTCTCTTCCGCGGTGGTGCAGCGGCGTGCGACGGAAGGGGGCCCATGACGACCCCGCGCGACGAGATCCAGACCTACCTGACCACGCTGCTCCAGGAGCTGGCGCGGGACGCGGCGTACACGCTCGATGTCGACGCCGACACGGGACTCTTCTCCGACCTCGGCTTCGAGTCGCTGGACGCCGTCGTGCTGGGCACGGCCATCCAGGAGCACTACGAGCGGACGATGCCGTTCGCGGAGCTGCTGGCGGAGGTCGGGCAGAGAAAGGTCCGGGACTTGACGGTGGGGGAGCTGGTGCGGTTCGTGGAGACCCATCTCTCCACCGCGGCGCAGGAGGCCTGATGCCGGTCAAGGTGTTGCTCATCGGCCTCGACGGCGGGACGTTCTCGGTGCTCGACCCGATGGTGTCGCACGGGGTCATGCCCTTCCTGGGCCGCTTCCTCGCCGAAGGCGTCCGCGCTTCCCTGCGCACGATCGTGCCGCCGCTCACGCCCCCGGCCTGGACGTCGCTCGCCACCGGCCGGACGCCGGGCCATCACGGAGTGTTCGATTTCTTCCGCATGGACTCGCCGGAGACGCGCCACATCCGGTTCTCGAGCGCGCGCGACATCCGCGTCCCCACGCTCTGGGACGCCGCCACCGCCGCCGGCTTGCGGGTCACCGCGCTGAACTACTGCCTCACCTTCCCGCCCCCGAAAGTCGCGGGATTCGTGGTTCCGGGCTGGGTGCCGTGGCGCCAGCTCCGGCTGGCCTGCCATCCTCCCGATCTCTTCGACCGCCTGAAGGCGCTCCCCGGGCTCGACGCGCGCGAGCTGGCCATGGACACCAAGTTCGAGGAACGCGCCACCGAGGGCTGCTCGAACCCGCACGAGTACGCGCCCTGGATCGAGCGGCACACGCGGCGCGAGGGCCACTGGTTCGAAGTCTTCCGCCACCTGACGGAGACCGCGCCTTCGGAGCTGACCGCCGTCGTCTTCGACGGCGTGGACAAGCTCCAGCACCTGTGCTGGCCGTTCGTGGCCGCGGAGCCGGGAGCGGAGTGGGACGAGCCGTGGCAGGCCCGCGCGCACGCGCTGTGCCTCGATTACTTCCGGCGGCTGGACGGCCTGATCGAGCGCATGTGCGCGATGGTGGGCGAGGACGCGATGGTGGTCCTCGCCTCCGATCACGGCTTCGGCCCCACCCGCCAGGTGTTCCATCTCAACGCCTGGCTGGCCGAGCGCGGGTACCTGGCCTGGTCGGACGAGGCGCCGGCCCGGACGGGCGAGTCGCAAGCGGTGCTGGGCGTGGGCCAGGTGGCGCGCCACACCTTCCTCATGGACTGGGAGCGCACCCGCGCCTTCGCCACCACGCCGACCAGCAACGGCATCTACATCGTGCGCGCGGGCGGGGGCGGCCGGGGCGTGACCGACGCCGAGTACCACGCCTTCCGGCAGCGTCTCGTCGACGAGCTCCGGGCGGAGAAGGACCCGGGCACGGGCGAGCCCCTGGTCGCGCGCATCGACACGCGCGAGGAGGCCTTCGCCGGGCCGCTGTCCGCCCTGGCGCCCGACCTGTCACTCACGCTGGCCGACGGCGGGCTGGTGTCGATCCTGCCCAGCGATCGCATCGTCACGCCGCGCGCGATGGTGGCGGGGTCGCACCGGCCGCTGGGCGTGTTCATGGCGCGGAGCAAGGCGCTGCGCCGCGGAGTGGACGTCGGGGAGCTGTCGATCCTCGACGTCGCGCCGCTCGTGCTCCACGGCCTCGGCCTGGCCGTGCCCGCGGAGCTGGAAGGGCGCGTGCCCGAGGAGGCGTTCGCTTCCGGCGTCCTGGCTCGCTGGCCGGTGCGCGTGGGAGGGAGGAGCGAGATGGCGGAGAGAGCGGAGATCGACGTGCCGGACCGGGCGGAGGAGCCGCCGTCGTCCGCGGCGTATGCGCCCGCGCTCGGTCCCGCGGAAGAGGAAGCGGTGATGAAGCGGCTGCAGGAGCTCGGATACATCGAGTAGGTGAGCTCGCGCAGGCGGACCTCGAACCAGGAAGGACAGGATGCCCAAGGTCGACGTCGCCGGGATCAATATCCATTACCTCACGGTGGGCCGGGGCCCGGACGTGGTCATGCTCCACGGCTTCCTCGGCAACCTCGCCGTGTGGCACCTCAACATCGTGCCCGCGCTGCGGCGGGACTTCCGCATCACCACCCCCGATCTCCGCGGCCACGGCTACTCCGATGTGACCGCGACCGGGTACACGACGGAGGACATGGCCCGCGACCTCAAGGGATTCCTGGATCGCGCGGGCATCGAGCGCCCCTACCTCGTCGGCCACAGCTTCGGCGCCGACGTCTGCCTGCACTTCGCGCTGCTCTATCCGGAGCGCGTGGCGCGGATCGTGGCCATCGAGGCCGGCCTGGCCGCGCTGGTGGACCAGCGCAAGGCCGCGGAGTGGGAGGGGTGGAGCTACTGGGTCTCGAAGCTCGAGGAGGTGGGCCTCACCGTGCCCCAGGACAAGCGGACCGATCTCGACTTCCTGCTCAACCTGAGCCTGGAGACGCCGAAGTTCTACGGGCCCGCGCGCGGCCTGCCACGCAACCGCGGCCCGCTCCTCAACCTGATCCGCAACACGACCTTGATGAAGGACTACGAGGAGCCGGGCAGCCTGACCCTGGAGGCCGTGCGACGGATCCTCACTCCCGTCTTCCTCGTCTACGGTGACCGGTCGCACTTCCTCACGTCGTACGAGTACCTGCGCCTGGCGCTGCCGCACTCGACGAGCGCGCTGCTCGTGGGGGGCGAGCACTTCGGACCTCTCGAGCAGCCGGAGGCGCTGACCGCGCACATCCGCCAGTTCTTCGGCGCGCCGGCGCGGCCCGCCCCTTCGCGCGGGACGTTCGAGGCGCCCATGGCCGCCGCAGAAGGGCAGGGCAGCTGAAGGCCGGGCGAACCGGCGGCGGAGGTGAAGGCGATGCCAGTCGGACCGCAGGATGTCGTGCTCGTGACCGGGGCCGGCGGAAGCCTGGGGCTGGAGACCGTGCTGGCCCTCGCCCAGCGTGGTTTCCGCGTCTTTGCCGGGGTCCGAGATGCGGACAGCCAGCGCCGCATCGAAGAGGCGGCGCAGCAGCGGGCGCTCTCCGTCCAGCCCGTCCTCCTCGACGTCGACGACGAGGAGTCGGCGGCGGCCGCGGTGGCCGCAGTGGCGGGGGCGGCGGGCGGGCTCTACGCCGCGGTCAACATCGCGGGCGTGCAGGTGCGCGGCTATTTCGAGGACCTCGACGAGGCGGAGATCCGCCGCGTCTTCGAGGTCAACGTGTTCGGGGCCATGAGGGTGACTCGCGAGGTCCTGCCCTACCTGCGCGCGGCCGGCCGCGGGCGGATCGTGATGATGAGCTCGGTCGCGGGGCGCATCGGGTCCATGGGCCTGAGCGCATACGTGGCCAGCAAGTTCGCCCTGGAGGGGTTCGCGGAGTCGCTCGCCCTCGAGGTGCAGCCGCTCGGCATCGGGGTCTCGATCGTCGAGCCGGGGATCGTCCGTACCGACATCTGGGGGCGGAACCGCGGCATTGCCGTGCGCGCGCTCGACCCGGCCGGTCCGTACCACGAATGGTTCAAGCGCGCGGAGCGGG
>Ga0068863_100003002_pt1 | contig 16669 bp, 11 predicted proteins | sample KBSSwiS62_FD_66596 | JGI IMG/M metagenome (GOLD analysis project Ga0068863, IMG submission 66596) | Switchgrass rhizosphere microbial communities from Kellogg Biological Station, Michigan, USA - KBS Switchgrass S6-2 | ecosystem: Host-associated > Plants > Roots > Rhizosphere > Soil ...
AGCAGGTCCGCCATGTCCTGTACCGCGAGCCCTTGCTCGAGTCCGTCCGGCATCAGCGATTTTCCGTCAGCCTTCAACTGTTTGATGCGGCCGCGCTCAATTGTCGCGTCGGGCGCGTTCGGTCGGCGCAGAGTGATGCTCGCGGTTGATTCCGAGGTGATCAAACCGGTCACGGTTTCGCCATCTGTCGTGACCGCAGTGTAGCTCACAAAGTCCGGAAGAACCTGGCGGCTTGGATCGAGAATATTCATCAGCATCGTTTCACGCGGCTGGACTGCGATACCGGACAGGTCCGGTCCGACACGATTTCCTTCGCCCTGCATGGCGTGGCACTGCAGACAGGCCCTGGCAAAAATCTCGGCGCCGTGTTTCCGGTCACCACTCAGTTGAATCGACGGGCGGAAGCTTTCCACCACGCGTTCCCGATCCGGAGCCGCGGCGTTCTTGAAGAGTGCTTCTGCGCGCTGCCTCAATTCCCCTTGCGCAACCTTTTGCAGCGCCTGGCGCGTGGCGGGATCGACCTCGATGAGCAAGATCTTTCCTTGCTCCAGCGCGCTCAGCAGGGCGGCGCCCATGATTTGGGACCGGGTTGCGCCAGCCAGCAATTGTTGGCGGATGTCCCTGTGGAACCGGCTCCAATTCGAGAATGCGGCGGCAACCACTTCGACATCGTTCAATTCCGTGAGCGATTTGACCGCGGCGGCGCGAACCTGCACGGGCGATTCCGACAAAAGCAAATCCATCAGGACAGGGCCTGCGCTGTGCGGTTGGCCTTTGCCGAGCAGTCGAGCGGCTGCCAGCCGGAGATGTTGAGGAGCGGCACCTGACGTTGCCGCGCGCCGCGCTTCGAGCTGAAAGGCGTCGAACATGGGACGCGAATCAGTGGATGCATCAGTCGATTTCGCTATGAGCTGGCGGAGGAATGGATTAGTTTTCGCCCCTTCCGCCAGGCTGTCCACCAAAACCAAGCGGGCGAAGTGCGCGTCTTCACGTCGCGTCAACCACGCGGCGGCTTCGCTCAGGTCCGCTTCGTGCGCGCTTGCGCCGATCAGCATCGCCAGTTTGTCCACAAACGGCGTTTGATCCGCCGTGGGCGCTGCGATCAAGGTCGATCCTGACAGTGTTTTCCAGAACAACCAGGGTCGCGGCCCGACGCTCGTGAGAATCGCCAGCGTTTGCCAGCGGTCGGCTGCGCCGGTTCGAGCAAGCCACGCCAGTGCATCCGCCTTTTCAGCGTCTGGAAATCCTCCCAGCGACAATGCCAATTGAAACTGGACGCGGGGATCGGCATCCCCGGCAAGCGCGAACGCGGCCTTCTTAAGTTCCACAAACCAACGCGGTGCGGAGTCACCGAAACTGGACTTTGTAGGCGCTGACGTAAGTAGGCGGTCCCGGTCCATCTCGTCACTTCGGCTACGCGCAGGATCAGAGTTTTCGCGATGCGTTGTGAGAGCCTCATCCTTGAGGAAACGTTCTGCCAGTCGGATTGCATGCTCGCGAACGCGTGGGTTTGAGTCGCGCAGTGACCCAGTGACCAGTTCCGGTTTCAGAGCATCCAATCCATCGAGCGCGTATAAGGCATGTAATCGCCCAAGCGCCGATGGCGCCTTGCGCACCATTTTCTCCAGCGCGGAGGCGACCGAAATGTCCTGTCGCTCGACGATTAGTCGTTGGGCGCTGTCCCGCCACCAGCCGTTGCTGTGCCCCAGATACTTCACCAGATCGCGCGACTTGGTGCCGCCCAGGTTCGGCTTCGACGCGGTCGGGATCCAGTTCTTCGGGCGGATGCGCCAAATGCGGCCATGCTCCTCGCCAGTGCGCCAGGGAACGGTCGTCTTGAGTTCATCCGCGACCCACGCCGGGTGCTCGACGTATTTGCGATAGAAATCAACCACGTAAAGGCAGCCGTCCGGCCCGGTGGCGGTGAAGACCGGATGGAACCACGGATCGGTCGAAGCGAGAAAGTCTTTGCCGACCTCGGCGCGCTCGGCGTTGAAGCTGGCGCCTTGCGGCAGGAGGCGGCGACGCTGGATGAGGTTGTGGACCGGCTCGCAAACAAAAAAATTGCCGCGGTACTCGGCGGCGAGGGCGTCGCCGCGATAAATCGACGGTCCGCACGCGGACGTGAAGTAATCCGATGCCTGCGGAATCAGCAGTGTAGGCGGCGCGAGATAATAGACCCGGCCGTTATCATCCGGCGCGGAGATGGGCACGACCGTTTCAGTCCCGGCCAGCAGGGGCACGCGGTCGAGGTAACGTTGCTCGATGACGACGTGGCGAATCGGGATGTTGTTGAAAACGGGAAAACGATTTCCCCAATCGTCATGCGCGGTGCCGAATTGCGAGTGGCCGGCGACCGCTTCGAACTGTTGCCTGTCGGGACGGAATCGGAAGTCGCGCCGGCGGATCGAGATGGCGCCTTGTGGGGCAGGTTTTCGAGCCTGCCGGTTCACAAAAATTTCCAGCTCCGTGCGGCGTCGGTCCGCGGCGCGTGAACCACGCTGGGCTGATGGAACGTTGGTTTCGGGATGGGCGACTCGAAAGTCGCCCGAACCCGCAGGCTGAGAAGCCTGCGCTACCCAGCGCACCTCGCCGTCACTTCGGCCATTCGCCCCGTAGATCCAGTTGTCGAGTCCCCAATAGAGCCCGTTCACCCGCAACTGCTGGTTGCCTTCGGCGAAGCCGCTGAGAATGACGCGCCTCTCATCCGCGCGGCCATCGCCGTCGGTGTCCTTGAAAAGCAGAATGTCTGGTGCGGCGGTGACGAGGATGCCGCCGTTCCACGGCATCACGCCGTTGGGGAACGCGATCTTGTCTGCGAAAACGGTCGCGTGCTCATAGCGCCCGTCTCTGTCGCGGTCTTCGAGCATGCGGATTCGGCCGGAGACCGGTCCGGACGGATAATCGGTCATCTCGGCGACAAATAATCGGCCGTCGGCGTCCCACGCGATGGCGACCGGTGCAACCACGTCAGGCTCGGAGGCGACCAGCTCGGCGGTCAGGTTTCCGTCGGCGAAGCGGAACATGGCCAATTCTTCGTGCGGTGCGAAAGGACCTACAGACGGCGCTGCGGCGATGCCAATTTCGCCTATAAGAAGACACGCAATGAGCGGTGGTCCATGCTTGAGTACGGCTGGTTGTCGATTCATTTCAAATCCGTTGGCGCCGCTGCCTTGATCTTGGCCAATTCGTTCAACATCTTCACCGCTTCATCCACAATCCGTTCGCCCGTGCCCGGCTCCGCGTAGCTGTGCAACCCGGTCCAGACCTGGTAGCCGCCCAATTTATGCGCGTCGAGGTCGGGCAGGTAACCGATCCAGTCATTGGCCAGTTCGGCAACGTAAGTGTAACGGAACGGCGAGCGGTTCTTGATGTCGAGTCCGAGTTTGGTGAAGAACTCCGCCGGCACACCGACCAGCGCCACGTCGCCGATCAGCAGCGCTTGAATCCAGGTCTCGCGTTCCTGGCCTTGTTGCGGCGCCAGCGTTTTGCGCATGTCGCGGAAAACCTCGATGACCTTGTCGCCGTAAGCGCCGACATATTTCCGGCAATAGCGCCTCACGGCTTCGTCTTCCTTCGCCTCGTCGAAGGTTCGGACCTTGAATTTGAACGGGCGCTTGATTGCGGCCAGCCGATTCACCGGCCTCGGCTGTGCCTTGGCAACGGCCTCTTTCACGGACTGCTCGATCCGGGACGTCATCTCGTCACCGGACAGAGCGAGGTTGTGAGTCGAGCCGGAGGCGCCTTCGAGGAAGCACACAGCGGCGCCGAGTTCAGTTTCCAGTTCTTGCGCGGCCAGTCCGTAAAACGACGGCGAACGAACGCCTGGGCGACGCGTGCCGATTGTGTGCGTGGAATGGTTGAACAGAAACGCGCGAGACTTGTCCGAGGAGTCGCGAAAGAAGAGCACGGCGAGCTCGGGATCGAACGGCCCGGTGGGGCGCACGAACTTGTCGCGCGGCCCAACCCAATAAATCTGGCCGTCCTCGAGCAGCACCCGGCTGTTCTGGCCCACGGTCCGCTCTTCGCCGAGATGGAAGAAAAACCGGCAATCGTCCTTAGACAGGTTGCCGTTGGCATCCTGAACAGCCTTGACAATGCCGCGTTGCACGCGCCGGGTGAAGGCGTCCTCGAGGCCGTAACCGTGGAGGATCATCGTGCTCGGCGCATGGTGCGTGTGGGTGCAGTTGATGAGAATGTTGGCAGCCGGAATGCCGGTGGTTTTTTCGATTTCGGCGACGACGGGGTCCAGATGCAGGCGCGTCATCATCAGCACATCGCATGCGACGATGGCCAGTTTGCCGAACGGCTGCTGCTCTAGGACGACCGCCGTCGCGCGCAATTTGCCTTCCTGTCCGGTCGCTTTGCCTGCCGTAATGCCGCCCGCGATGATCATTGAGTCGTCCGCTTCGAGTTCAGCAGCGGCCGCACCCACGCGCAGGCCATTGGCGGACGGGTTGTCTGCGCAATGACATGGCGCGAGTTGCAGGAAGGCGCCGACAGCGAGCGCGAGGAGCCAACGAGTTCGAGCTCGGATGATTTTCATGAATAGGAGCGCCGAATTCCAATTCGGCGCGGCGTTGTCAGTTCGCTTGGCCAGTATCGTGCCGAACGGGAGTTCGGCGCTCCAATCCCGCGGTTCTACGTCGCTATGCATGGTTAAAAACGAATGGAAGGCTTTCCATGACCCGTGCCCCCTCACCCCTTCCCTCTCCCCCCAGTGGGGGAGAGGGTGTCCGAAGGACGGGTGAGGGGGATGGCGATAGGTTCAAGGTCCCAAAGCATGCACAAAAGCGAAAGAAGGCTCTCCATGAATCGCAGAGTGCTGCCGGCATCCTGCCGGCAGATGTACCGGAGCAAAGCACTGCCGGCAAGATGCCGGCAGCACCTTCGCGGCCATGGGCTGTTGGCGGAAGCAGTGACCTGGTCTGGAGAGGTTGTGGTGATGCGGGAGCATTTTTTAGATCGGTGCGGCCGTCAAGCGCCGCATTTGTGGGTTTGACGGAATGGATCGTTTCTTCAACGATCCCCGCATGTCCCGCTTTTGGGTGGATCTCTTCCGTCGCATCCTCGCCGCAGCATGGCTAACTGTCCCGGCAGCCGCGTTGCTCGCGGCCGGCGGTCCAGTGGATCTGTCCGACCGTTTCGAACTGCCTCCGGACTTTCATGTTTACAAGGCGGCCGGGCCGGAGCTTTCCGGCGGCAGCTACGCGTTGACCTTTGATGGCGAAGGGAGATTGCTGGTCGGCGACGGTGACGCGGTGAGACGGCTCATCGACAAAAATAACGATGGGGTCTTCGATTCGTACGAAGTCATCGCCACCGGCCTCGGCTGGCGCGGACCGCAAGGGTTGCTCGTTTACGGCGACAAGCTTTACGCGGTGGGTGGCGACGGTATTCAGCTCTTCGAAGGGTATCGGTCGGGCAAGCAACTCGTTCACAAGGGACGGATCGGGAACAAACTCAACACCGGCGGCGATCACGACGCGCACACGATTTTTCGAGGCCATGATGGTTATCTCTACTTTATGGCAGGTAACGGAGCTGGCATCGAAGACCGCAAACACATCACGGAGGAGAGTTCGCCGGTGATGTTCGAGCGCGAGGCGTCGGTGTTTCGCATCTCCCCCGACGGCGCAAAATGGGAGTGCCTCGCTGCGGGCGGCCGTAATCCGCCGAACCTCGGCATGAATTATCTCGGCGAGTTGTTCAGCTTCGACAGCGACATGGAGTGGCACGTCGGCCTGCCGTGGTATCGGCCGGTGCGGCTGAATCATTGGGTGATCGGCGGCGACCAGGGCTGGCAGGAGGTCGGCGCGTATCCACCTTACTCCATCGATTGTCTGCCGGGCATTCTCGACGTGGGCCGCGGCTCACCGAACTGGGGCGTGTTCTACGAGCATAATCAATTCCCTGAGAAATATCACGACGCTTACATTGTCTGTGATTATCGCTGGAAGAAGGAATCGAACGACCAGTATGCCACAACCGGCAGGCTGGTGGATTTCTTCTTGAGGCGCGACGGCGCGGGTTGGAAGGCATCAATGGAAACGCTCGCCCGGCCGAAGGCTGGCGCGAGCGACGCGGACAGCAAGTCAATCAACTTCGCGCTGGTGGATGTGGCAGTGGCGCCCGATGGAAGCTTGTTTGTCACGGACCACAACCAAGGGATCTGGAGGATTTTTTATGCCGACACCCGTTCCACAGCCTCCATTGTCCCACCACCGATTGTCCAGGTTTGGCGATCCACCAAACCTCCGGAACGGCTCGACGAGCTGTTGAGCCTGCCTCAGCCTGCCTCTGAATGGAGCCGGCAGCGCGAGTGGGTTATTCGGAACACGAAGGAAGTCAACATCCAGGCAGGACTGACAAAAACTCTCCTCAATAACAGGAGCCCTTTGTCCAAACGCCTGCGCGCCCTGCGACTGTTGTCCGCGGACTTTGCGCAATTGGACAATTCCCTCATCACGGCAATCGCGAGGAATTCGAGCGGCGAGATTCGCGCACAAGCAGCCTGGCTGACGGGAATCCGCGGGAGAGAAGACGAACTGCCTTTGCTGCTTAGCCTGCTGTTGGACAAGGAGGGTTTTGTCCGTCGTCGCGCGGTGGAGGCTTTGGGCCGCTTTCGTTCCAGGAAGGCCATACCTGCTTTGATCGAAAAGCTGAACGATCCGGAGCGCCTGATCCGATACGTGGCGATGACAGCGTTGGCGCATCACCCGACGGCTGACTGGTTTGAAGCCGCAACGAGCAGATCAAATCCGCAGGTTCGCATGCGCGCGCTCGTTGGCAGCCTGATCCGCCGTGAGCCGCCGCCAGACGACAAGGTCCGGAGAACTGTCGCGCTGCTTTTGGAGCAAGCAGGAATGAAGCGTGAAGACAGGCTCGATTTTTTGCGAGTCCTCGACTTATTCCAAAGGCAGGTTGATGCCGACGCGGATTTGAAGCGGCAGGTCGCTGAATATCTTATGAACGACTTTCCCAACTCCGACCGCGACATTCGCTTCGAGCAGGTGCGGCTGTTGGGAGAGTACCGCGTCGCCGCGGCCTTCCCCAAGCTCGTTGATGTTCTCGAAGCCGAACCTGACGAAGTCACGCAGTTCCACGTCGTCCAGACGCTTTCCAAGCTCGACAGCGGTTGGACGGTCGCCGGGGAGGAGCGACTGCTCCAATGGACGGTCGACAGGCAGAAGGGTTGGTTTGCCGAATTCGAGGACAAAGGCGTCGAGTTCCCGCTCTTTTGGTCAACTGTGCTTGCCGATTTTGCGCGGCATCACCGCGACGCGTTATTCCGCGATCTGGCGAAAGTGAACTTCGCGAGCTTGCTTGGCGGTGTGGTCATTGACCTGATTGCCGAGTCGCCGAACGCGACCGACCGTTTGACCGCGCTCTATCACGACAATGACAGCATCGAATCGCGCATGAAAGTTGTTGCCGCGCTCAGGAAAACGCCAAGTGTTCAAGTCGGCGCATTTCTGCGCGAGCAATTCTTAAAGCAAAACGACCCGCGATTGAGAGGCGTCATTCTTCAGAGCCTCGCGGTTCAACCCGACGATCGCGCGAGCCTGCCTTTGTTCCGCCAAGGGCTTGTTCATGCGGACGTTGACGTAGTGAAGCTCTGCGCGAGCGCGATTGTTCGCTACAGACCCGATCTCGACGAGCCGTTGGCGAACCTGCTGGTGAGCCGAATGATGGAGAGGCGGTCGCTGTTTTACGCCATCGACCGGACCCTGGTTGAATTGAGCGGGCAGACTCGACCAGGCCACAAACCGGAACCGGCGCCGGGCGAACACCTCGAAGAATCCACTCGGGATACGGCGATTGTTTTCTGGAAAGACTGGTATGGACGGCGATTCGCGAAAAAGTTCGAGCCGACCCTATCGGCCGGAGGAAGCGAGCGAAGCGACGAAGAGCTGCAACGTATGATCCTGAGCGCGGACTTCCGCGCCGGCGACGCAATGCGTGGGGCGAAGGTTTATGAGCGGCTTCTTTGCAACACTTGTCACGGCGGCGGCGTCACGCCGGGACAGGAAGGACGTCTTTTCGGTCCGGACCTCGTTGGGGTCAGTCGAAGGCTGTCACGAGCCGAGTTGGCCGACGCGATAGTCTATCCCTCGAAACAAGTGGCCGACCGCTTCAAAGCCCACGAGGTGCGACTCAAGGATGGCGAACTTTTCTCGGGCTTCATCACCGAGCAAACGGACGACACCGTCACGTTGGCGGCACGCGATCAGGTGCATCGCATTCCGCGAAGCCAAATCCAGTCGATCGCGCCACAAGCGACATCGCTGATGCCTGAGAAATTGTCGAACTCCCTGACTGACGACGAGATCCGCGACCTGCTCGCGTTTCTGGATCAGGGGATTGACACCCGCTGATTCGCTTCTAGTATCGGCTTGAAACCAGAGCCAGATTTCTTATGAAAGCGACGGTCCCGCGCCCTCGTGCTGCGTTCACGCTCATCGAGCTTCTCGTTGTGATCGCGATCATTGCCATTCTTGCCAGCCTGTTGTTGCCGGCGCTGGCACGCGCGCGCGCCAAGGCCCTGCAGACGCACTGCATGAACAACGAAAAACAAATCGGCCTCGCCTACCACATGTACGCCGAAGACAACACCGAGTTCTATCCCGTCCAACGCGACTGGCACGCCGGCGGCGGCACGAACGGGACCTACAGCATTTTTGTGGCGGCCACCAATCGCCCGCTCAATCTCTACACGCAGGTGTACGAGCTGTGGCGTTGCCCGGCCGACAAGGGAGATTTTCTTAACGGCGCCAACATCAAGAACTGCTACAAGAGCTACGGCAACAGCTACCTGGTTCAATGGCAGCATGACTCATTTCGCGTCCGACATATCGCGGGCGATGCCGGCGCGCCGCGCGGTACATACGAAGGCACGCCGATCAAGACGACGGAAATCGCCCTCGGCCCGACGCACAAAGTCGTGCAGGGTGATTGGGCGTGGCACGCAAATCGCGGCAACACCGACCAGAAAAGCATCTGGCACAACTACAAAGGCCGAAGCCGTTTCAACATGCTCTTCGGCGACGGGCACGTGGAATTTTATCTGTTTCCAGACAAGCTGAAGGATTGGACGTTTGATCCGATCCCGAGCCGGGATTGGCGTTGGTGGTGATCTTCGGCGGCAATTGGACAATGGCTTCTCCGCTTCTCCGGGTTGGTAGGCTCGCGCTGGCCTTGCTCTGTACCGTCGCACTGTCCTTCGCAGCCACACGCGACACGCCGACTTACAAGCGGGTCAATGCCTACCTCGACACCGTAAGCGCCATCGACACGCACGATCATCTCTGGCCATTCGAGACATTGCCTGGCTACGTGGAGACCGAGCGCGGCCGTGGCATGAACCTCTCGAGCCTCTGGCGCAACAGTTATTACACCTGGATCAATCCCATCCCGTCCTGGAAGCCGGGCGGTTCGTTCGAGGAATGGTGGGCGAAAGCCAAGACGGATTTCAGCAACGCCCGCAGCACGAGTTTCTACCGCTATCAGCTTCCGGCGTTTGAGGACCTTTACGGCTTGGATTTCGAGAAGATCACCGACACACAAGCGCGCGAGTTAAATGATCGCATCTTCAAGAACTATCAGGATCAGAAATGGCTCTACCACGTCGTGACCGAGCGGGCCAACATCGAGCTGATGTTTAACGATCCTTATTGGGCGCGGCTGAAGTTGACGACCTATTACCCGTTCGAGGTGCTCGTCTTCAACGTGACGACGCTGGTGCGCGGGTTTCATGCGAGTGAGTTTAGCAATCGGTGGGATAGTCCCTATCAGTTCGCCAGCGAGGAGGGCCTGGAGACGAAATCCTTGGACGACTACCTGCTCGTGCTCGACCGGCTTTTTAAGAAGGCGAAGGCCGTCGGCGCGGCTTGTCTGAAAACCACGCTGGCGTATGAGCGGACGCTCGACTTCCAAAACGTGCCGAAGGAACGCGCCGCGAACGCCTTCGGCCGTACCCGCGACCAGCTCAAGCCGGAGGAGCGAAAGGATTTTGAGGATTTCATCATGTGGCGGTTGGTCGAGTTGAGCGCGAAGTACGAACTGCCGTTCCAGATTCACACCGGACAGGCTCGCATCCAGGGATCGAACCCGATGTTGCTCGTCGATCTGATCGAAGCGAATCCCAAGACAAAGTTCATCCTGTTTCACGGCGGTTTTCCGTGGATTGGCGAAACCGGTGCGATCGTGATGCGGCGTCCGAGGCAGGTATGGGTTGACTCGGTCTGGCTGCCCACGCTCAGTTACACGATGGCCAAGCGTGCCTTTCATGAATGGCTCGAAGTGATGCCGTCAGACCGGATCATGTGGGGCGCAGACTGCAACCACGCCGAGGGAATTTATGGGGCAACCGAGTTCACGCGGCGCTGTGTGGCGGAAGTTCTCGCCGAGAAGATCGACGGCGGCGACCTGAAGGAAGAGCACGCGTTGCGGATCGGAAAGCAAATCCTGCGCGATAACGCCCTGGCGTTGTTCCCACAACTCAACGATCGGCTTTGGAAGCACAAGGGCAAGCTCGAACCGCCGGTGACAAACTGAGGGCTGATCTCTGCTCGACCGGCACTAAGCCAACGATGCAGTTGGAATTAATGGGGAGCGCAGCCGCCTCGGCTGCTGTTCGGAGCGCCCTCGCTCCGAACCCCGGCGTGCTCGAGCGCAGCAAACAGTGAACGGACTCGGTGCACGCAGTGTGCCGCGAGGGCGCGGCCCACTGCGCCCGAGGCGGGCGCGCTCCCCAAGTCATACGCATTGTTACGACTAAGAAGTCGGCATTTCATAAAGGAGCCGCACATCTTTGCAACGCCAATGCCCACGCCGCGGCGCCGACGAAGCCGGCATCACTGCCATAAGCCGCTGTCACTATCGGCAGGTCTCGGTGCGTGTCCGACCAAATGTGCCGCCGCGTGGAGGCCACCAGGCTTTCCCAATACAGTCCGCCCGCCATGCCGAGCCCGCCTCCGACGACGACCGCCTCCGGGTCAAGCATGTTCACCATCAAGCCGACGGTGGCGCCTAACGCTTCACCAGCAGACCGAACGACCTGCGCCGCGTCGCGGTCACCCGCGGCGGCGGCGGCAAGAACTTCCTCTCCTTTCTCAACTCGCTTTGCAGTGAGCCGGTTGTAATAAATAACCAGACCCGGTCCGGAGGCGATTTGCTCCAGCACGGGACGCAACTCTGCGCCGCATTCGGTGCAACGCGCCGTCAGCGGACTGCTCGCCAGCGTGCCGCTGCTACCACGGGCCCCGGTGTAAGGAACGCCGTCGAGGACAAGGCTCGAACCAATGCCGGTGCCGATCGTAAGGTAGAGAAAGATGCGATGGTTCCGGCCCGCGCCAAAACGGGCTTCACAAAACGCGGCGGCGCGCGCGTCGGCTTCCACGACGGCCGGCGCGAGTCGCGCGAACCGTTCCCGGACGGGAACCCCGAGCCAGGGAATCGTCTGGGCGCTTGCGACGTTGCCGTGCAAATCCACGAGTTCACAGATCCCGATGCCAACCGCCAGAGGATTTCGACCGTAGGCACTGGCCTCATCGTGCAACGCGGCGGCGAGGGCGAGCGCATCCTGAAGGATGGCTTCGCCGCCACGCCGGGGAAGCGTGGGAATCGAGCGACTGGAGATGATCTTTCCGTCCGACGCCACGAGTCCGCCGGCGATCTTGGTCCCGCCCACGTCGAGGCCGATGGCGCACACGGGAGTTTTCATGCGCTTTAAGAAGAGAAGCCAAGGGAACCTCCACAGAAGATAACGAAGATAACGAAGATAAGATCCTCCAGTCCTTCGTTGCCTTCGTTTCCTTCTGTAAATTGTCCCATCATTTATTGGCGCCGCGCAGGATCATACGGACGATGCCATCCACAAGTTTCATCTCATGGAAGTTAATGATCAGCCCGATCGGAACATTCAACAGTTTCATGTAACTCAACGATTGAGCCTTATGAATCGGTAATATCTCCTGAATCGATTTAAGTTCGAGCAAGAGACACTCCTCCACCAAAACGTCGAAGCGGAGCGGTTCCTCGAAGACAATTCCCTTGTATTCTATTTTAACCAGTCTTTGGTTGACGGCTCCCAGGCTTCGCAGGCCTAGCTCGTGCATCAAACACTTTTCATAAATGCTCTCGATCAGGCCGGGGCCTTTGATTCTGTGAACTTCGATGGCGGCTCCAATGACGGTGTGGCTCAGCTCGTCAGCCTTCTTGAATTGTGGATGCACGGTCTGATTCTACAGAAGACAACGAAGGAAACGAAGGATTTTGCGACTTTGTCTTCGTTATCTTTGTTTACTTCTGTGAGATTCTCGATCATTGGTTTCGGCGTTGACGGTCAAGTTGTGAGGCTGCCGCATGGTCCAAAAAGACACGAGTGTCCGGGTGATCTTGCAGAAATGAAGCCGGACATCCGGCGCTTCGCGGGCCGTTGATCATCGCTTCCACGGCCATCGCCTTGTGACCTCCGTAAGCCATGATAAGAACATGCCGCGCGGCGAGGATCGTTCTTAACCCCACGGTTGCTCCCTGTGCTGGCGCGTAATGGCCCGCAAACCAATTACGGTTCGCGTCGATGGACGACGGATACAGGTCGATCAGGCGGCCTTCCGAATCTTCGACACTGCCGGGTTCGTTGAAACCCAGGTGCCCATTCTGTCCGAGGCCGAGCACGACGACATCCAGTCCGCCCGCTTTGGCAATGAGCCGTTCGTGGTCCTCCACGCTGCCAAGCGCGTCCTGCGCCATCGAACTCACCGCAAAGAACTGCTTCAGCGGGAGGCCCCACGCATCCACAACCGAGCGTCGGAGCAGGTTCGCGCAGTTGCGTGGCTCATCGAGCGGCACGCCCACGTATTCGTCGAGCGCGAAGACATTCAAATGGGAAAGCTTAAGCCGCCGCTGGGCGATTCGCCGATAGAGTTCCAGTGGCGTATTGCCTCCAGCGACCATGATGTTCCGCGTGGAGGGCTGCAGCAGCCACCCGGCCAGACACTCGGTCGCGGCTGCGTTGGCTGTGTCAGCGTCTAGGTGAACCGAGAGGTTCATGTCTGGGATTGTAGCTGCCGGTGTGAGAAAGCTCGGCGAGGTTCATTGTCTTTGGGAAACCTCCGGCTTTGCAGGAGGCTCTGACTTGGCGATTGCCAGCCCGCGCGCCAAAGCCCGGATGTAGGCCGGATTGCAGCCGCAACAGCCGCCGATGTAACCGATTCCTTCCCTGTGGGCGAGCCGTCCGAATTCCTCAAATTCACAGCGCGAAACCTGAATTGTTTCCAGATCATCCGGAAACGCCGGTTGGCGGGTAAAGCAGTGACAGTCTGCCGTGGTGCGGAATGCAGCAGGCTGCGCAGCGATCGGGACGTTCACCGCCAGGCGCATTTCGCGGAGCAAGGGCAGCATGCGTCCCGGCTCCTGCTCGCAGTTGGCGCCGACCGCAATCGCCCCGCCATCCGCCAGCACTTTCGCGCACTCAGCGGGCGCGTGGCCATCGGTGCACTGGGTGATCAACGGGCGGAAGCTCAGGGTTGCGACAGTTGGCAGTCCGCTTTCGGCAGCGCACTGCAGCGCCGCCTTCATCTCGGCCAGATGAAAGAACGTTTCGAGGATAAGGAAATCCACGCCGGCGTCCTTCAGCAGGCGGATTTGCTCGCCGATATGATCGCGCGCCCTGTCGAGCGCGCCCATCCCTTCGCGTTCCACCAGTTGTGTGCGCGAGACACTGCCCGCGACGAGCGCCCGGTCGCCGGCCACTTCCTTGGCGAGTTTCACCGCGGCATGGTTGATCTTCTCGGTCTGGGTGCCATAACCGGCCCGGGCGAGTTTTTCGCGCGTACCGAAGAACGTGAGGGCTTGCAGGACCTGCGAACCGGCGTGGAGAAACTCCCGGTGCAATTCACGCAGGGCGTCGGGATTCTCGATGGCGACCTCCGGCGTAAACTGGCCGCTGCCCTTGCCGGTGCCAACCTTTTCGCGACCGGAACCGCTGTCCACATAGCCGCGGCGTTCAAGTTCGATGAGATAGCCGCCGTCGCCCAGGACAGATCCTTCCTTGAGGAGATGGGTGATCGGTTTCATGGTTAATGGCGGGTTGAAGCGTCCGAGGGTTGAAGCGTTGAAGCGTTTTTCGCGGCTGGAGTCTCGCGGGAGAGCGCGACGACGGCCGCCACCGACAGGCCTATGCCGATCCATTCGCGGGGACTGACGCGCTCGCCAAGCCATAGAATGGCCAAAGGCACGGTCACGACCGGATACAGACCGGAGAGTGGCGTGATGACCGCGGCTTTGCCGTCACTCGCGTAGGCGGCCAGCACCGTGAGGTTGCCGAGCCCCAGGGCCAAACCGAGCGCCAGCGCCCATAGCCAGACGCTGAGCGGCAGATCCCCTTTCATCGGCGCCGTGAGCGCCACGAAGAGAACGACCGGCAGGTACCCCACCAGGAACCAGAAACACGATCGCTCCGCTGAAAGATCACGCGTCGAGACTTTTTGATAGAACGCGGCGATGCCCCAAAACGCCAACGGCAACAGCGCGAACGTCAGCCACCGGTTCCAGAACGCGGCGTCGCGCCCGACGTTGAAGAAGTAGATTGCCCCAAGCGACAGGGCAATTCCGCCGACTTGAACCAGGTTGATCCGCTCGCGCAGGAACAGGATCGCCAGAGCCACGGTTATCACCGGATAGAGCGCGGTGAGCGGCACCGTCGTGGCCGCCTTCTCGCCGGCGTTGAGGAGGCGATAGAACGCGAGGTTGCCCACCCCGCCAAACAGTCCGCCGGCCAGGGCCACAGCCATGCCGCGGCGGGCACCCTCCGTGGCCGATGACTTGCGCAAGGCGAGCACGCCGATCACCGGCAGCATTGCCAGCGTGGAAATCACAAAGGTTTGCTCGGCTGACAGCGAGTCGCCCAGCTTGCGTGAAGCGAATCCCCAGCCGCCCCACAGGAGGACCGTCAGCAATGTGAAAAGGAGCCAGCGAGGCATGTTATAAAGCTCCAAACCCCAAGGACCAAGCTCTAAAGAAATTCCAAACCTGAAGCTCCAGAAGTTGGCGCCTGGACCAAATCCAGGGCTCGTTCAAGAATGGTAGCCGCCGACGTAAGGAGGCGGATTTTGGCGCGCGACACACTTCCGCCTCGTTACCTCGGCGGCTAGGAGTCTTGCGCCGTTGCTTGAACTCACTCCGAGCATAACTTTGGCTGCGCCTTGACGGATTCTTGAATGACGCAAATCCGATTTGAGGCTTCGAGCTTGGAGCTTCTCTGGAATTTGGAGGTTGGTGTTTGGAGGTTTTCATACGCGTTCCCGGGCGCGGTCGTGAATCAAATGCGCGGCCTCCTTTGACGATTCGTCGGCGAAGGTCGGTGGCGTGAATGTGCTATCGAGCGACAGCGTCCGGCCCTCGCGTCCGGCCTGCTGCGCTTTGAGCATGATCTCCAGCACGTGATGGGAGTGCGCAGGGGTGACGAGTGGTTTCGTGCCGTCGCGGATGCAATCGATCAAGTGATTCAGCCCGTCTGTCCACGACCAGTCCGGCGTGGTCTCTTTGAACACCTGCCAGGCGCCCAGGGAGTTTTGCCACAACTCGTAGCCGTCTGGGTCCCAATCATCTCCCAGCATCTGGATCGTGCCGGTCGTGCCGTAAACCTCCAACGCAGGCGTGCGATACTGCTGCATAGTGAAACCGGTGGTCACAACAGCAGATGCGCCTTCGCCGAAATCCAACAGCACGTGCGCGTTGTCCTCTGCCTCGACGCGAACCTTGCGACCGATGATTTCGCGTTCAGGAATGGCCACGCCAGTCATTGCTGTGACGCGCTTCGCCGGTCCCAGCAACCCGGTGAGACTGGTGAGGCCATACACGCCAAGATCGAACAAGCAGCCGCCGCCCGGTTTGTAGAACCACTCGCTCCACGTCGGACCGGCCCATCCGTAGCGGGCCCGCGCCGAACATGGCTTGCCGATGTGTCCGCCTTTAATGCGCCGGGCAATGGTCTGAAACGTGGGGCTAAGGATGGTAAACGGCGCGCACATCAAGAGACCGTGGCTCCGCCGGGCAAGTTCGACGAGCGACTCCGCTGCTTCGAGGGTCGTGGCGAGTGGTTTCTCGACCAGCACGTGTTTGCCCGCTTCCAGTGCCTCGCGGGCCAACCGTGCGTGCTCGGTCATCGACGTGAGAATGACAACCACGTCCACGTCGGGCGCCGCGATGACTTCCTGCGCGTCGGTGGTAAAGCGCTGAATGTCGAGTTCGGCGCACGCGGCGTCGCGTTGCGATTCGCGTCCGCAAGCCGCGACCACTCCCGCCAATCCACGCAAGCGGAGTTTGTCGATCGCCGCGCGGTAGGCGCTCAGGACGTTGCCGCAGCCGATGATTCCGAGGCGCACGAGTGAGGTTTTCCGGGTCATGGTTGCGGTTCGATTTAACAGTTTTCCTTTTGTCTGCGCCAGCATCTTGTAGCATTCCGGCATGACCACCACGCATCTTAATACTCCCACCGGAGCGCGGTTCTCTGAGACGCAGCCCGTTGATAGGGACGGGCGCGCCGATTTAGTCAAGACGCTGGGTGGCGAGCAAAGCTGCTGCGGGTCACAGACCAGTTGTGTTCGGCAGAAGACTTGCTTTGAGCGCGCAAACGCATTTTCTCTCCCTCTCCTCCTCAAAA
>Ga0068863_100003006_pt1 | contig 16662 bp, 9 predicted proteins | sample KBSSwiS62_FD_66596 | JGI IMG/M metagenome (GOLD analysis project Ga0068863, IMG submission 66596) | Switchgrass rhizosphere microbial communities from Kellogg Biological Station, Michigan, USA - KBS Switchgrass S6-2 | ecosystem: Host-associated > Plants > Roots > Rhizosphere > Soil ...
GAAGAAGGCTTGAGACGACTGGTGCGCGGCAGGATCCCGTGGTGCACGTCGACGACCGAGCGGCGTTCGCGATGGACCATTGGCGGGAGTTCGTGCATCCACTCGCGGTAGTACCGATTGTCGTAGGCAGTGATCTCGGGGAACTCCCAGCCATTCTCCTGAAGTATCTGTTCCACTCGCCCGAGATCCGCTTGCGGCACGAGCACATCGATGTCGGCGACGCGCCGGCCACGGCCCGGCGGCAACCCGGCGGCGATGTATCCGGCGCCTTTCAGCAGAATCCACGTCTGACCGGTGTCGAGGAATGCCCGGCTCAGACGATCGATTTCCCAACGCACGGCACGTTCGTATCCACGCGTCAACGCGTCGGCGGTCACCAGCCGATCGCGCAGCCATTCCGGAGCTGCTGCGGGGACATGGCCCCCTCGTACCTGCTCCACGAGCCAACCCAGTAGCCGCGCGCGCTGGGCGGCATCAAGCGCGCGGCTGAATGCCTCTGGAGACAGCCGATCGATGGTCGCCGGGTCGCGGAGGACGCGCGCGAGCACTTCGTAGTCCGGCGCGACGTTCACGTGGTGCATGCGGGGAGGGTCAGCTCGACGCGAGCGACTCCAGACGGGTCAGCACGTCGTCGAGGTCGCTGTATTCTAGTGTGTAGCAGTCGCTCCGCCGAACCAGTTCCGCGACACACTCAAAGCCTTTCGCACCGAGGTAGTTGTAGTTGAACGACTGATCGGTCAGTCGAAGGAGCGCATGCGCCTTCGGTAACGGATTGATCGTGGTCGGTCGTCCGGCGACCCATCGCGGCACGATCACCCACGCCGGTGCCGCGTGTTCACGGGCTCGTCGGACGCTCTCCGACGGCGGTTTCATGTGCACGAAGCGTGCGCCTTCGATGTCCACGCCTTCCGGCCCGAAGACCGTGTCACCGCCTCTGCGTCTGATGATCTCGATCGACGCGTTCTTCAACGAGATCGGCCTCGGAAGCGGCGTCAGCTTTCCGGTGTCCGGATCGATCAGCGCGAACTCGTCGGAGAACAGCCGCCACCCCTGGAGGGCAAGCGCAGCGCACAACGTACTCTTTCCGGCGCCGGACTGCGCGGACAGGATCATCGTCCGGCCGTTGCGCTCGAGAACGGCGGCGTGCACTGCGACCCATCGATGCGCCTGGTTGCCAACGCACCAGTTCAGGCTCCACTCGAGCCCGGCGCCGGCGAGGTTTCCCGGTAGTGGGTGGAACGGACGCTCTCCGTTGATGATCAGATTGGCCTGGGGACGCACCCATTCGCGAACGCCTCGGCTCGCGACGACCGCGATGTCGAAATGCCCACCGTCGCCGGCGGCGAGAGGGAAATCCGCGTACAGTCGACTGAGATACTCACGAACGCCCGTCAGGTCCGATCGCACGCGCACGAGAAAAGGCCCGACGGACAGCTGAACGCCGGAAGTCGCCAGACAGGACAGCGGCGACGTTTGCGACGGCATCTAGAGGGATATCGGCCGGACGAGGCCCGCGCGATCCATGAAGGCGAGGGTGTCTCGCGTGACGGCGGCGAGCTCGCCGTCCGACGATCGATCCAATGCAGCGGCCAACGCCGGAATCAGTAGAGGAAGCGTGGACGCCCTGCCATCGGCTATGAGGGTCCAGAGGGTGTGTGCGGCTGACGTGACCAGGTACACGTCGCCAGATTGAGGATGGAAAACAACCCAGTCTTCCGAGTCGTCATAGTGCGTCCAGACCAGGTCGGGGGCTGGACGCCAGCGTTGGTCGTCTGTCAGCGGGTCGCGCACCCGGACACGCCCATCGACGCCGCACAGCTCGGACCCGCTTGGCCGGCGAAGACGGTTCGGCCGCGAACAGTGGCTAGGACAATGGGCAATCCGGCAAGCGCCGCACGTCGAAGGAACTTCCGACGCTCGTCGTCTTTGACATCCTCGATCGATGAGGACGGTGCGGAAAGATCGCGCTCAGGAAGAGTGTTGTCTGCCATACGTGTACCTGCGACCCCTTCCGGCCGGAACGTTCGGGCCGCTAAGTGTAATACCCAGAGCTACTTGACAAAAGCGTAACGTGATTCAGTGACGGTCGAGTGCGCTCCTGCTCCAGGTTCATCGAAGTCGGAGCAAAGTATACGCCATGCCTCATTTGTCTGAATACTGAATGAAACTCGCGTCTGACGTCCTCGGGAGGCCGCCCTTTAGTCCGTCAATCAGAGGATTTCTAACGGCTGGACGACACGACGCGACAGGGTGCTCGCGACAACTGCCTGTTTATGCACGGCTTGAGGGCCATTCTCGCCCGGCCGTCTTCTGGACGTAAGCTTGCTCCGCAAGCGCTGGTAGGATCCGATACCCGTGTGCCCAACGACTGGCCGGACACCACCCAAGGTCCTGCAGGTGGTCCTGAGCCTCAATCCAGGCGGAACCGAGCGGCTCGTGGTCGAGCTCGTGAGACGGCTTCGTCCCGAGCTGGCGATGTCCGTGTGTTGTCTCGATGAGGCTGGCAGCTGGGGCGAGGTGCTCCGGAGCGAGGACATCGGTGTGACCGCCCTTCGCCGCCGAGAGGGGTTCCAGCCGACTCTGGGCCGCGCCATCGCACGCCTCGCCGCGCAACATCGCGCCCGCGTCGTGCATTGCCACCACTACTCGCCGTTTGTCTACGCGTCGATCGCGCGGCTGTGGTCCCCGGCGCTGAGAATCGTGTTCACCGAGCACGGACGGCTGTCCGACGCGCCACCCTCGGCGAAGCGCCGCACCGCCAATCGCGTGTTAGCGCATGCGCCGCGCGAAGTGGTCACGGTGTCGTCCGATCTGAAGCGCCATCTCGTCGCAGAAGGCTTCCCCACCACCCGGGTGAACGTGATCTACAACGGCATCGACGTCGGCGCGCTGCCCGCCGTCGGGATGCGGGCGCGCGTGCGGAAGGAGCTCGGGATCCCCGACAATGCGCTTGTCGTGGGCACGGTTGCGCGCCTGGATCCGGTCAAGGACATTCCCACGCTGATTCGCGCCGTCGCACAGCGGCACAGTGCAGGTGTGCCGACAATTCTTCTGGTCATCGGCGACGGATCGGAACGCGCACACCTGGAGGCTTCGGCGCGCGAGGTCGGCACGGCATCGTCGGTCCGCTTTCTCGGTCACCGCGACGACGCCCGGGATCTGCTGGCGGCGTGCGACCTGTACGCGAACAGCTCGATCAGCGAAGGGATCTCGCTGACGATTCTCGAAGCAATGGCCGCGGGGCTGCCGGTGGTCGCGACGCGCGTGGGCGGGACGCCTGAGATCGTGGATGCCAGCTGCGGGCGGCTCGTGCCGTCGCGGGATCCGGACGCGCTGGCCGCGACGCTTACGGCGCTCGCTCAGGACGCGCCGCTCCGACTGGCGCTCGGGCGCGAGGCGCGCGCGCGTGTCGAGCAGCGGTTCACGCTGGATCGGATGATCCGCGAATACCGCGATCTCTACTACGCGGCGGTGGCCTGACATGTGTGGCATATCCGGTCTGTTCGCGCTGAACGGCCCGCTCGATCCAGACGTCCGCAGGGCCCTTCCCCTGATGAACGGTGCCCTCGCCCATCGCGGGCCGGACGGCGACGGTTTCTACGACGGTCCGCGCGTCGCGCTCGGCCATCGGCGCCTGGCCATCATCGATCGCGCGGGTGGCCGACAGCCGATCTCGAACGAAGATGGCACCTGCTGGATCACGTTCAACGGTGAGATCTACAACCACCGCTCGCTGCGCCCCCTGCTGGAGGCCAAGGGACACCGCTTCCGCACCGTTTCCGATACGGAGGTGATGCTGCATGCCTACGAGGAATTCGGTCCGGCCTGTGTCGAACGATTCGAAGGCATGTTCGCCTTTGCGATTTACGACGGACGCCGCCAGGAGCTGTTCGCGGCCCGCGATCGCCTCGGAAAGAAGCCGTTCTTCTACACCGTTCTAGACGGCGTGTTTCACTTTGCCAGCGAGCTGCCGGCGCTCGCCCACAGCCCGCGGTGGCAGGGCGACGTGGATCTCACGGCGCTCGAGGGCTACCTGTCGCTCGGGTACTTCATCGCGCCATCGACGATCTATCGCAATGTCCACAAACTGATGCCGGGACATTGGCTGCGCGTCGCCGACGGCAAGGTCGAGACGCGTCAGTACTGGGACGTCCAGGAATTCGACACCGATGGCCGGTCCGACCAGGAACTGCTTGGGGAGATTGACGCCACGCTGCGCCAGGCGGTCCACGATCGGTTGGAAAGCGAAGTACCGCTCGGCGCATTTTTGAGCGGCGGCATCGATTCGGGGCTCGTCGTGTCGTACATGGCCGAAAGCCTGGGGGATCGTCTGGTGACCGCGTCGGTCGGATTTGGCGACGCCGCGCACAACGAGCTCGAAGCAGCCGACGTTGTCGCCAGGCATTTCCGCAGTCATCACCACGCCTCCGAGATTCAACCCGCGCTCGACGATGTGATCGAGCCGGTGACGAGTCACCTCGGCGAGCCGCTAGCGGATTCGTCGGCGATTCCAACGTGGTACGTGTCGCGCGAGGCGCGGCGGCACGTCGTCGTCGCGCTCACCGGTGACGGCGGCGACGAGACCTTCGCAGGCTACGACTTCCGCTACGTGCCGCATGCGATGGAGGCTGCAGTACGGAGCGTCATGCCCGACGCACTGTCGCCGGCAGCGGCGTGGCTCGGCACCCGCTGGCCGCGATCGCCCAGGCTGCCGAAGCCTTTGCGCGTCGGCACGCTCGCGGAAAACCTGGGACGGGATCCGGCGGCCGCCTATTACGCGGACCTCGCGTTCCTCAAGCCGGCGGACGCGCGCAGTTTGATGGGCCTCGATCCGAGCCGCGATCCCTTGAAGAGCCCGGTGTACGAACAGGTCACAGAGCCCTACCGGCGCTGTCCATCGCGCAACGCTGTCCAGCGCGCCGAGTACGCGGATCTGAAGATCTACATGCCCAACGATCCGCTCGTGAAGGTCGACCGGATGAGCATGGCGCATGGCCTGGAAGTGCGCTGCCCTCTTCTCGATCGTCGCGTCGTCGAACTGGCATTTCGGATCCCGGCGTCGAGGAAGCAGCAAGGCACCCACGGGAAGGCATTGCTTCGCGCGCTGGCCCGGCGGCGGCTGCCGGGGGCGTTGTGGCAGCTCCCGAAGCGCGGCTTCACTGTCCCGATTGGTGGCTGGCTCGCCGGGCGGTATGCCTCGCCGTTCCGGGATGAGGTGCTCCGCCGCGACGCCGCGGTGTCGAGGCACATCGATGTCAAAGAGCTCGAGCGGCGGTTTGCGGAGCACCGCACGGGACACGGCAACCATGCGTTCACGCTCTGGTCCACGTGGGTCCTTCAGCGCTGGCTGGGTCGAATAGCGGCACCGCCAACAGGGCCGGCCGCAGAGGCGTTGTCCAACACGGTATCGATGCGATGAAGACCATCCTCATTACAGGCTCGTCAGGTCTGATTGGATCCGAAGTCAGCACATTCTTTCACGAGCGCGGCAATCGCGTTCAGGGCGTCGATAACAACCAGCGGGCGGTGTTTTTCGGTCCTCAGGGTGATACTCGCTGGAACCAGCAGCGGCTGCAAAGCGGGCTTCGGAACTTCCGTCATAACGAGCTGGATATCCGGGATCGTCAGGCGGTCCTCGATCTGGTGAACACACTCAAGCCGCACGTGATCGTCCACTGCGCGGCACAGCCATCGCACGACCGCGCCGCCGTCATTCCGTTCGACGACTTCGACACCAACGCCGGCGGCACGCTGAATCTGGTCGAGGCCGCCCGACGGTATTGTCCCGAATCGCCGTTCGTGTTGATGTCCACGAACAAAGTGTACGGTGACGCACCGAACGGGATCGCCCTGACCGAGCTGGAGTCGCGATGGGACTACGCCGACGCGGCGTACGCCCACGGCATTCCCGAAACCTTCACGATCGACCAGTCGAAGCACTCGCTGTTCGGCACATCGAAGGTGGCGGCCGATGTCATCGTCCAGGAGTACGGCCGCTATTTCGGCATGCCGACCTGCTGCCTCCGCGGCGGTTGCCTGACCGGCCCGAACCATAGCGGTGTCGAGCTGCACGGGTTCCTCAGCTATCTCGTGAAGTGCAATCTCGAGGGACGCGAATACAAGGTGTTCGGCTACAAGGGGAAGCAGGTTCGCGACAACATTCATTCCGAGGATGTCGCGCGCTTCATCGCCGAGTTCGTCAACGCTCCGCGAACAGGCGAGGTCTACAACCTCGGCGGCGGCAAAGACAACTCCTGCTCGGTGCTCGAGGCGTTCCAGCTGGCCGAGTCGATCAGCGGCAGGAAGCAGGTGTGGACGTACGTCGACGAAAACCGGATCGGCGATCACATCTGCTACTACAGCGATCTGCGGAAGATGCGCAGCCACTACCCGGCGTGGAACATCACCAAGTCGCTGCGTCAGACGGTCGAGGAAATCGTGGAATCGTGGCATCGCCGACTGGTGGCCGGAGCCACAGCTGTCCAGTCCACCCATGCATCTGCTGATCTTTGACCCGCACGAACGGGGCCACTATCTGGCCTACGTTCGCTATCTGCTCGCGGGCGCGAAGGATGCCGATCGGGTAACGCTCGTCCTGCGTCGCGGCGTGCTCGAGTCCGAGCCCTTCCAGCAGCAGCTCGCCTCGGCCGTGAGTGGCGTCGACGTCGACGCGGCGATCGGCGCCGAGAGCTTCCACGATGGACAGCAGCTGCAGCAGGATTTCGACGCGGCGGTGCGACGCCATGCGCCGGACCACGTCTGGGTTCCGAGCGGCGACCTGCTGGCGCGCCATTGCAACCTCGCGCATCTCACCCGGCGACGCCGCTTCGCGCGCCAGTTCGAAGCGGAATGCGGCCTGATCGAGGTGCGGTTCCACCACCCGCCGCGCCGCTGGCGTGGCCACCTGCGTCATGCGTTCGACAGGCTGGTGCTGGGGGCCGGGACCTGGACACGATTGCAGACCATCGACCCGACGCTCTTCAGCTGGGCTCGCACGAGAGGCGGGCGCTTTGGGCAGCGCCTTCACCTGGTGCCGGATCCGATCGACGATGTCGCGCCGATCGGTAAAGCGGCGGCGCGGCGCGCGTTGGGCATTCCCGAAGAGGGGCGCTACGTCGTGTCCGCTGGCGTTCATGCGGTGCCGCGCAAAGGATCCGAGCTGCTGCTCAGCGCATTCGTCCGGGCGAGCCTTGGACGGGACGATCGTCTGTTATTGGCCGGGCCTCTGGGCGACAGGATCAAGCATCTGCTGTCGTCGGACTACGCCTCCGCGTATCGAAGCGGCAACATCGTAACGCTGGACAGGTATCTCGATGGTCACGAGCTGATGCGCGCGCTCGCCGCGGCTGATGTCGTGTGCACGCCGTATTTCGACCATCTGGGGTCCTCAGCCATCGTGCTCCAGGCGGCGCACGCCGCTCGTCCGGTGATCGCGCCCAAGCAAGGGTGGTTTGCGGACATGATTCCCCGGTTCGGGCTGGGCGAGGTCGGACACATCCTCGAGCCCGTGGGGCTGGCGAGCGCCATCAGGAGCGGGATCGAACGCGCACACGACTTCCGAAGATCGGCAGCCGCGCATCGTCTCCTCGAATACAGCGATAGTCGGAATTTCGCCCGGTTGTGGGCATCCAGGCTACGGCAGCGCCAGGGCCTTTCAATTGATCCCCGGACGCGCGACTGGGACTGGGTCGTTGCGTCGGCCGATGCCGCGGCTTGAGACGCCTCAGCTGACCCGACTCCCTCTGTTCTTGAACGCGCTGCTCAGGAACACGATGTCCGCCTGTATCAGCTGTCTGCCGTTTCTTTCCGGATTGAACAGGTCGAGCAGCGTGTAGCCGACGGAGCCCAGGAATCTGAGGTATTCGTGGAATTCGCGCTGGCCCTGGTAGGTTGGACAGAGGATCAGTTCGGTGTAGATGAGATCGATCTTTTGGTCCTCGAGCGTCCGACGCGCGCCGCTTAATACGTTGAATTCCGCCCCTTGCACATCCAGTTTGAGAATATCGATCGATCGGATTCCGTTATCTGCAACAAAATCGTCGACCGTCGTCGTCCGCACGTCGACTTCTTCCGCGGTATCCAGCAACCCGTCGCCCCAGTAGGACTTTCCTCTCTCGTCACTCGCCAGCAGCGAGTTCGTGACCGAGGCCAGGTTGGCATGCAGCTTCGCGAGACCCGTTCGATCAGACAGGGCGACGTTGTGAACCGACGTGCGCGGATCGTCCTTGAGATTCTCTTGAAGCGTCTGGAACGACGGCAGGAATGGCTCAAAGCACCGTATCGACGCGCGCGGAAAGAGTCCGCGGTACTTGCGGGCCACCGAGCCGACATGGGCGCCGACGTCGAATATGACTGGTTCAGCCGTCGAAATCAATTCTCGCTGGACCACAAACGGATCCGCGATCGCGCCTGTTCTCCGCAACTCGACTCCAAAGTAACGGAGCGCGCCTTGAATCGTCTCTTTCAATATCTCCGACGACATGCTTCCACTCCGCGACTCGGTCGGTTATTCGTGGGCTCCGCCGTCAGCGAGGACGCGCGGCAGCAACCGCACGAGTTCGAGCGATTTCCGTCGGGATGGCCAGGAGTTCGCCGTCCGCGCATTCCGACGCCACATAACCCCGTTGATTGAGGAGAGCCGCGACCGCGCCGGGCACCCGGCCGGCCGCGCTCATGACACTGTCGGCCCACGCCTCGCAGAGCACGATCGGCCGATGCGTCAGCATCGTCTGCTCGCAACCCAGCAACACATCGTGTTCACTGCCCTCGGTGTCGATCTTCAGGAATCCGGGCCGCAGTCCAAACCGGCTGACCAGACTATCGATGGTGTCGGACGCCACGGCGAGCTGCTGATGCGACCGGCCGCTGACGGCGGGGTGCGCCATCGCGCCAAGGGTCGAATACTCCTCCATCCCGGCAATCACGTTCAGTCTCGCTTCGCCCGGCGCGTTGGACGCAACGCCATCGAACACGACGACCCTTGTACCCTGACCGTTCGTCTCGATGTTGCGCCGCAAGTACTTCAGAGCGCCAGGGGTCGGCTCAATCGCGAGCACTCTGTTGGCGGGTGACAAGAGATTCGACAAGAGGACTGTGAACAGCCCGACGTTCGCGCCGACGTCGATCGCATCGCGATTCGGATCGACGTTGTCACAGACGATCTGCGCCACGTCGGGTTCGTAGTTGCCGGTGACGAGGATCCGCTGAAGGATCTCGGAGTGAGAGCCAATCTCGAACGACCCACGAAAGGTCGGAAGGCGAACAACAAGACTCCCGCCCTCGACCACGGTCCAGAGGTCGCGGAACGCAGCGAACCGCCGCTCGTGCTCAGGCCGAAAGACCTTTCGTGCCAATCGAACGATCGGCGACAGCGGAACACGCAAGACCGCGTGAGACTTGATGAAATCGCGAATCGCCCTGTCTCCCGGATCCTTAGACATCGAACGCGTCCTTGTCGGGCACGAGCGTACATCCCCGGATCGGAACCGTCAAACAAACGCACCGACCGGAGGTTGTTTCAACGCGTGCTTGAGCAACATGATGCTCTTTCGCCACACGAACCGGTCTGCTTAGGGTGACGAGTAGGCCTCGACTTCTACCACACGACTCCAGCTATCACCGGTGCCGCTGATGAGTACCCGGATCTTTGAGGTCGTCACCGCTGCAAACGTCAGCTGCCGCCAGACCAGCGTGTTCCCGCTGACAATCCCACCCGACACCGCCAGCCACTGCGTGCCGTCCCAGTACTGCACCGTGAAGTTGACCAGTCCGTATTGCGTGAAGGTCATGCCCGCCGTCGGTTCGACTGGAGAGGCATAGTTGTCCTGCACGCTGAATACGTCGACTTCGTCGATCGTCTTTGCGCCGGCGAAATCAATTTCCAACCAATCCGGCCAGGTCCCCGGTGTCGCGTCGGTCCAGCCGCCGCCATTGCCCCAGGACAGGCCCTTCCGATCGCCGTTGATGGCGCCGCTGGCGTCGAACCCCGTTGCGTACGTCGACGATGCCACGGCAATTGCCCCATTTGCGGCAAGCGCCACGTTCGTCCGCCCGGCCGCCGCATTCACCGTGATGTGCACCGGCGCCGACGTGGTCGTCACATCCAGATTGTCCGTCGCCACCGCCGTCAGCGTGTGCGACCCCGCCACGCTCGTCACCCACGTGAACCCATACGGACTCGTCGTGTCGCTGCCTACCAGATTCCCGTTCTCATAGAAATCGACCCGCTTCACCGTGCCGTCCGCGTCCGCCGCATTGGCCGTGAACGTGACCGACGCCGGCGCCGTATAGACCGCCCCTTCTGCCGGGGCAGTCAGCGTCACCGTGGGCGGCGTATCCGCCGGGCCCCCCGCCTGATACGCCTCGACTTCCGTCAACCGACTCCAGCTGTCCGCCGTCCCGGTCACCAGCACCCGAATCTTCATCGTCGTCAACGGCGCGAACGTCAGCTGCCGCCAGACCAAGGTGTTCCCACTCACCACGCCGCCCGGCGCTGCCAACCACTGAATGCCATCCCAGTACTGCACCGTCAAGTTGACCACGCCATATCGCGTGAACGTCATTCCCGCCGTCGGCTCCACCGGCGACGCATAGTTGTCCTGCACACTGAACACATCGATTTCGTCAATCGTCTTCGCCCCCGCGAAGTCCACTTCGAGCCAATCCGGCCACGTCCCGGGTGAGGCGTCGTTCCACCCGCCGCCATTGCCCCACGATTGGCCCTTCCGATCCCCGTTGATCGCACCCGCTGCGTCAAATCCACTGGCGTAGGTGGACGACGCCAGCGCCGTCGCACCGTTCGACGCCAACGCCACGTTCGTGCGCCCGCCCCCGCCACCGGAGGTAATGTTGAACGTTCGCGGCACATCAGACGCCGGGTTGAAATTACTGTTGCCCCCTTGTGACGCGGTGATCGTGCACGTGCCTGTCGTCGTAATCGTCACCGTGTTGCCAGATATCGTGCAACTCCCTGTGGCCGAGAAGCCGACCGGCAGGCCCGACGAGGCGGTTGCGCTCACGGTGAAGGGCGGATCGCCAATAGTTTTGTCGGCGAGCGGGTTAAATGTGATCGTCTGGCCGGCCTTCGCAATACTGAACGACTGCGGAACGGTCGCCGCCGCGGTGTAGTTCGTGTCCCCTGGTTGCGACGCCGTGATCGTGCAGGACCCCGCTCCGGTAATGGTGACCGTCGTCGTCGCGATCGTGCAGTTGCCGCTCGCGCTGAAACTCACCACCAACCCGGACGAAGCGGTCGCGCTCACAGTGAAACTGGGGTCGCCGTAGGTTTTGGCCCCCAACACCCCGAACGCGATCGTCTGGTTTGCCTTCACCACGGTGAGGCTGTTCGTTCCGGCACTGCTCGCGTAGCTGCCATCGCCGGCGAAGCTCGCACCGACGCCTGAGGGGTATGTGCCCGCGCCGATCCCGGACAGACTCACGTTCGACAAGGTCGCGATTCCCGATCCGTTGGTCGACGCGCTCCCGGCCGGATTCCCGTTTTGCGTGAAACTGATGGACTTCCCGCTCACGCCAGTACCACCGGCCGTCAGCGTGGCCGACAGGGTCGCCGCCCCGCCGTATGTGCCGGATGCGGTGGCGACGGCGAGAGATGTGCTCGTTCCCGCGCTGGCGACAAGCGAGAAATTCTGCGTGGTCGTGACGCCCGCGACGATGGTCACTGACGCCGTCGCACCCGTGTACCCCGGCGCCGACGCCGTGACGTTATACGTGCCAGGCGCGATCGAACCAATTGTGTACTGACCGCTTCCGTCGGTTGTCGTCGAGCTCGCACCGATTGTGACCGTGGCGCCGCTGATCGGGCTGCTGGTGGCGGCGCTGGTCACCGTTCCCTGCAACGCCGTGGAACTTGGAGTGCAGCTGGCGAATTTGAACGAGCCAATTCGGGTCCGCCAGTTGTCCGTTGCCAGCGTCGTGGGTTGCGGCGACTCGTAGTACTCGGCGGTGTACCAGAACGTACAGCCGTCAGGGTCGATTGTCATGGCGCTGTAATCGCCCCAACGATTGTTCACCGACCCATCCGAGAAGTTGCAGCACTGCGACGCGGTGCCCTCGATGAGCGAGGTTTCGGTCAGGCCCAACGTGGGGCCCGCGTAACGGATGGCCGGGAACAGCGTGGAACTCGAGGCGGTGTAGCCGATTGCCATGTTCCCGTCTTTGTCGACGGCGAGACTCGGCATCCAGCGAGCGACAGTGGCGTCGGGAGCCCAGGTGGATTGCTGCAGCGGTCCGGAGGTAACGACGGTGCCGCCGGTGACATTGATCTGGTACCAGCGAGGCGACGTCAACGCCGCGTTGCCCGGGTTTGCGACGGTATGCGTGAGCCAGACGGCCTCGGTGCCGAGGCGATTCGTGTACTGACTTTGCACCATCAGCCGTTCACGCAACGAATCGAGAGCGTTCCCGTTCTTCGCTGGCACGGACGTCGCGCCGACGCCCCAGGTCGCCAACGTGACATTCGACGGACCCGTCAGCGTCGAGTTGGCGGTGTTGTTCCAGTCAACATGAAATTTCCAGATGCGCGCGAGCTTGGACGACCAGATGACCGAGATGAAGTTCGGGCGCCCGGCCGGCGGCGTGCCGGTGACCGTGTGATAGGTGCTCGGAATCCCGGTGAAGACGCTCACGCCCTGAACCTTCGCCGGAAGGTTGAACGTGACCGCTGACGCCCCAGTACCGGCATACATCTGTGCCTTGTCGAGAGCCCAGACGCGAACGTTCTTGAATGTGTTGCCGGCGAACATATTCGCCGTCAGGTACAGCGCGTCGGGCCAGACGCCAACTTTCGGATAATCCGGAAACAGATCACTCGTCTCCAGCGCGTAGAAATTCCAGCCTCCGGTCACCGGGTCGCCCGTGCGGGAGACGGCGAAACATTGGAAGTACGGCGCGACAGGGTTGCCGGCGTTCAGCGTGAATGCAAAGTCCGAGATGATCCAGCGATCGGCGCCTGGATCCCACACCACGGTTGGATCGCCGAAATTCTGGCTGTCGCACGCGTTGCCGAAATTCCCCTGACTCATCAACGTGTCGAAGCTGAAGCCCGCGACCATTACGCCATCGCTTTTGCGAAAGATGCCAACCGATGTGTTGACGGTCTGGATGTAGTAGCTGGGGCCGACGTCCCCGTTGGTGTCGGGTGGCCAGCCATCGCCGAAGTTCGCAAAATCGAGTCCGGCGAAGCTGCCGGCACCGTTGCCCGAACCGGGCGGCGGCGCTTGACCCGCCGGTGCGGCGGTTTGGACGGCGCGATCCACGGAGCCGACCGACGCACCCAACGGCGGTTCCTCGCGCTCCTCGCCGCGATCGGGACGATGTTCCCGCTGCCCGGGAAGGCTGGTTGGGAGTTGCCGGAGGTCCCCATGGAAGGGGCGTCCGCGTTGCAGCTGGGTGGTGCCCGGCCGTGATGCGGCCGGAGGCGTCTGGGCCCGCGGCAGTGGGCCGGCGAGCACGAACGCCACGAAAACGAAGGCAAGACGCCGCGCAGCCGAACGCCGGCGGACGTCCGTCGATATGTTGGGATGCATCGTTGTGTTGCCCAATGTTATCGGTTGATGGAGGGTCTTTTACGAGAGTCGCGTCTCGGACGCTCAAAAAAGACTGCCTTGGGGGCACATGGCTGCAATTGGACCGCCACAGCAGCCGGATACCAATTCGGGAACACTAAGGAGCGACAGTCGCATTATTTATGCGGATGGCCGGTCGGTTCTCTTCACGACGGCTAGCGATGAACGTAGGGATAGACACTCGGCACGTAGACTTCTGTAGGCTTAGGGAATGAATTCTTCAAGCAGTCGGTCTTCACAGTGGCGGGGCTCGAACGCGCTGGTCATTGCGCTTTTGGCCGCATGGACGCCGGTTGTGCGGAACGGGGCTCGAGCCTACGGCCCGCCCCAGGCCGCATCATCGCGTCAGGTGGCGTCCGGGTTATGGGGAGGCGACCACGTCCGGATGATGATCAGCCGCACTGGCGCGCGGCTGGAGTACGACTGTGCCGATAGCACGATCGATCAGCCAATCATCCTGGACGCCAGGGGAAAATTCACCGCGAAAGGCTCCTACACGCCGGATCGCGGCGGACCACGGCGCAGCGGCGCTGCCGCCGTCGGGCGTGCTCGATATGTCGGCGAAGTGAGCGCGGATGCGATGAAATTGACGGTGACACTCGAAAGCACCAAGGAACCAGTCGGCGTCTTTACGCTGAGGCGTGGCGAAGACCCCTTGCTCACAAAATGTCGCTAAGCGCGTTGGAACAGATGCGGAAGTGGGACTCGCATTAAGAGTGGTCTAAGGAGCAGATGACCCGGTCAGATCGACGATGAAGGTATCGATTCGGTTGGCGCATCCGAATGCCGTATCCGAACCGAGCGTCCCACCCCAGGGGCTCGAGAACAGTGCCCACTTGCCATCGTTGGAAATCTGGGCGAAGGCCAGGCCGTAATAGCAGCTGCTATCGGAATTGTGGCTGTGGGCAAAACGCCACACCGTATTGGAGCCATCAACCGCAGCGGCATCGATTTCACCGGCCCATGCGTACTGGTAGCAGGAACTTCCGCCGTAGCGTGAGATCAGGATGGGTGCGTTTGGATTCGTGACCGAATTGAGCCACGAGCTGTGATCGGCATCGCACCAACCATTCCAAGGACTTGATGGCTGAGCGATGAACCGGTACTCGTCGGAGTTCATCGCGTTATCCGGATTCCGAAGGACCATGCCGCGTGAATCAAGACCGTTAATCGAACCTGAAGAGTTGGCGTATTTGCCATTACCCATGGAGACGTGGCCGCTCCAATACACGTCGGCATTCGTGATGCGCGTCCATGTATTCGTGGAAAGATTAAAGACAGCGCCACCATTGGCCCCCCAACTCTGCTGATGAAACGTCACCTCCAGCCATGAAGCGCCGGTACCACCTGAAATGTCGTGGATACCGAGGACCTGGTTCGGTGCGGATGTCGGCCAATTCGGATCGCCTTGCGGAACGCCGTCGATAGTTTTGTTGACGATATCGATGAACTTGGTGATGGATGGACTGGTCGGATTCACACAGAAAATCTTTGTCCAAGTATCTTGGATGCCTGGGCCGGCCGCAGCACACACCCAGTAGTCCCGGCCAACGGCAACGGCCATGTAGCCTACAGGATCACCAGTGGAAGGACCGGCAAGATCGGTGCTCACGCCTGTGACCTTGTTGTATCGGGCGATCTGGTTTCCCTTCAAGTAGTAAATGATGTCGGGATCAATCGTGGACCATTCCCATCTGGCGCCGAAGGGCAGAGCATGAACGGCCGGATGCGATGATCCATCGCCGACCTTGAATGTAGACGGATCGAACTCGAGCCAATACCCATCTCCATGTGGCCCGGTCAGCTTGATCGCTGTCGAATCGGCGTTCCACGTTCGAAAGAATCCGGCGTCAATGGAAATGAAGGATTGGCCGGATTGTGTATTCTCGTCTGTGACTCGCAGAATCTTCGTGCCGAATGTCGGATCCGCAATCGCCGTATTGGCAGGACCTAAAGCCGGTGGGGGTGGAAGCGGTTTCGGGTCAGTGCCGGTATAAGCCGAATAAGCTGACGGCGAGTTAGGCTGTGAATACGCCTCCAATTCGGTCACACGGCTCCAGCTATCACCGGTCGCCGTGATCAACACGCGAATCTTCGTCGTCGTCAGCGGCGCAAATGTGAGCTGCCGCCAGACCAACGTGTTCCCACTGACGATTCCGCTCGGTACCGCCAACCACTGCGTCCCGTCCCAGTATTGCACCGTGAAGGCCGTCACGCCGTAGCGCGTGAACGTCATCCCCGCCGTTGGTTCCACTGGCGCCGCGTAGTTGTCCTGCACGCTGAACACGTCCACTTCGCCGATCGTCTTTGCGCCCGCGAAATCCACTTCCAGCCAGTCCGGCCACGTGCCAGGTGTCGCGTCGGTCCAGCCGCCGCCATTGCCCCACGACTGCCCTTTCCGATCGCCGTTGATCGCGCCGCTGGCGTCGAAGCCCGTTGCGTATGTCGACGATGCCACGGCAAAGGCGCCATTCGCGGCAAGCGCCACGTTCGTCCGCTGGCTCGGTGCATTCACTGTGACCTGCACCGGCGCCGACGTCGTCGGCGTATCCAGGTTGTCCGTCGCCACCGCCGTCAGCGTATGCGGCCCCGCCACGTTCGTTGCCCACGTGAACGCATACGGACTCGTGGTGTCGCTGCCCACCAGATTCCCGTTCTCATAGAAATCGACCCGCTTCACCGTCCCATCCGCGTCCGCCGCGTCCGCCGTGAACGTAATCGACGCCGGCGCCGTGTAGGTCGTCCCCCCCGCCGGTCCCGTCAACGTCACCGTCGGCGGCATGTTCGCCGGCCCGCCCGCCTGATACGCTTCCACTTCCGTCAACCGACTCCAACTATCACTCGCCCCCGTCACCAAGACCCGAATCTTCATCGTCGTCAGCGGCGCAAACGTCACCTGCCGCCACACCAATGAATTGCCCGTCACCACGCCATTGGGCACCGCCAGCCATTGCGTGCCATCCCAGTACTGCACCGTGAACGCCGTCACGCCGTAGCGCGTGAACGTCATCCCCGCCGTCAGGTCCACCGGCGCCGCGTAGTTGTCCTGCACGCTGAACACGTCCACTTCGTCGATCGT
>Ga0068863_100003011_pt1 | contig 16652 bp, 15 predicted proteins | sample KBSSwiS62_FD_66596 | JGI IMG/M metagenome (GOLD analysis project Ga0068863, IMG submission 66596) | Switchgrass rhizosphere microbial communities from Kellogg Biological Station, Michigan, USA - KBS Switchgrass S6-2 | ecosystem: Host-associated > Plants > Roots > Rhizosphere > Soil ...
AGCGCGGCCCGATTCGGCGGAGCAGCGTACGCACGCCTAGCTCCCGACCGTGCTCGACTCGGGTCGCCGGGCCGGTGCGGATTGCGGCGTCGAGCCGGGGCGATAGACGACGTAGTTGGTAGGCCCGTGCGGGACGTCCGGGTCGGTCCACTCGCCGGCCGACCGGCGGGGCCGGCTCTTGCCGGCTTGGGCCGCGGCGACGGCGAGCTCCGGTTGCCCGGCGGCGACCGCCGCGACCACGGCCGCGGTGCGCGCGCCGGAACCGGACGAGCGGCGGGGATCCATCGGGTCTTCGTGCCTCGACTCGGGGCGCTGCACCTGCACGTCGACGGTTCGATCGCGGACCAGCAGCGGCTCGTTGGTGGCGCCACGCTCGGCGACTTCGAGACGGGCCGCCGTACGCATTTCCCGGAAGAATCGCCGATGCCAGCTCCCGGCCGACGCGACGGTGGCACTCGGGTCCCGGCCGCCCATCTGAGTGATCCGGCGATAGGGCCGCAGCAGCAGCCAGCCCACCACCCCGCAGAGCCACATCAGGGTGACCTGTAACCAGCCGGGCAGCGTCGCGGTGTCCATGATGAGGTCGACCGCGTAGAGGTAGATGGCCGCGCCGGTGCCGAAGATGATGATGTTGAAAATCGCCGCGATCACCGCATTGGCGAGTCGGCGCAGCCCGGCGCTGGCCGGTCGCAGCAGGCCCACCGTGCCGAGGACCGGCGCGGCGATCACCGCCCATCGGAAGATCAGGAATCCGATCAGCACCAGGATCGAGGCGGTGATGTCGAACATCGCGAAGAACAGCGACGACAGCACTGCGATGAATCCGGCGCCGACCCGATCCATGCCGTGGTTGCCCTGCAGGTAGCTATAGGCTTCCGGATCCTCCGCCTTGATCTGCTCGGCGATCTGCATCCATTCCTGCTCTTTGTCGTTGAGCAGGGCCGCCCGAGCATCCGGATCGTTCTCGATCCTCTGCGCTTCTTCCCAGGTCAGGGACTTGGAGTAGTAGAGCGCGGGGCCGTATTTCTGGGCCGTCGGGCTGTCTGCGGAGCCGAGCAGCCCGCGCAGCCAGTTGCGGTAGAGGATGGTCTCGGTGACGGTGTCGCTGGCCCGGATCGCCGGATCCCGATGGTCGACGCAGGCGTTCGGGTCGGGCGATGCGCAGGCCGAGTCGGTGGCGTCGGTGGCCTCCGGACCGATCGCGCTGTGCACCACGCTCAACCCACTCACCAGCGACGAGTCGGCGAGATGTGCGGACCGCACCGGCCACGCGGCGATCGCCGTGATCGCCACCATCACGAAGATGGCCCAGCCAGCGGTGGTCATCGCGTTGCTCATGTCCGACTGACGGGACCGCCACAGCAGGTAGAGGCCGACGATCGCGAGCGTCACCGCCCCGAAGACGGTGAAGACCTTGGTGTAGATGGACTGCGTAGCCCTCTGTACCAGCGGGTCTGCCCAGCCCCACAGGCTGGAGGGATCCCACGCCTTCTCGCGCAGCGCGTTCGAGGCGCCGATGATCGACGTCGCGACCATGAATTCGCCGTTGGCGAGCGTGTCTTCAAAACTGTCGGTCGGATGCGTCACCCCGGTGACACACCCCTGGTCATAGAGCGAGTAGTCGTAGCCGGCGTAGCCGAACCGGCTGTACATCCCGCTGACGCCGGTCTGCGTGGCCGACTCCGGCTCCGACGCGAACCACCCGGACATGCCGGCATCGGGTGTCTCCGGCGTCGGCGCCTGCAGGCACTGGGCCCGCTGGATGCCGACCTTGGACAGCTTGCCGACGCAGTCCTTCAGGTTGAACGGGTTGGCCCACTCCTTCGCGGTGCACTGGTCGACCACTGGAGCCTTCACCGGGGCCTGGGCGGCGGCTGGTGCGGACGGGCCCAGCAGCACCGCCATCGCTCCGATGACGAGCACGCTCAGCCAGCCGGTCCGTCGCTTCCGTCGGCCCGCAATTGGCGCCACCATTTCAGCGCGCCTGGCAGTTGAACGGGCTGGGCTGCGCCGCTCCGGAGCAGATCGGACGGCTGCGTGGTGACCGTCGCGAATGCAAACCCAGCATTCGACTCTTCGGCTGCCGTGCCATCCTCGACCCGGGAGTCGCCTCGCACCTGCCGATCCAATTGCCGGGCACGCTAGTCCTCCGATGACTCTGCGAGACCCGACGCGGGGGCAGCAGCCGGGGTGGTATCCAGGTAGTCGAGCAGCGTGGGAACGTACGAGACGTCGATTCGCACCTTCTGGACGCGGCCGTCGACGTCACGCATGACAAATTCGCGAAACCCGAGCCGGTCGGACGACCCGCTGTCCGCGGCGGATAGAGACGCAAGCGTCTCTTCATAGCCAACATCTGTGGGTATGCGCAGCAGACGCAACGCCTCGGCGGCGATCTCCGGGTCCTGCGCGATCCGGCCGACGAACACCGTGGAGACCAGGTTCTGCACATCGAGTCCGAGGATGTCCTGTGGGTTCTGCGACGCCACCAGCGCGGCCAGGTTCCACTTGCGGCTGTCCCGGGCCAGCCGGACCAGGAATGACCGGCCGGAGCGCCAGCCCTCCATGAAGTGGCCCTCGTCGAGGCCGACCAGCTTGCGGGCGTGCATCGAGCCGCCGTAGCAGCGCCGGACCGCCAAGCGGTGGGCCGTGTGCAGCATCGGCAGCGCCAGGGCTTCCTCGGCGGACCAGTATTCGCGCTCGATCTTCAGGTCCGGCAGCCGCAGCCCGGCCATGGTGATGACAGTCAGCGCCGCGTCGGACCCGAGCAGGCCCGGCGGTGGGGTGCCGAAGAACAGCATCGCGAGCGGCATCTCGGCGGTGTCCAGCAATAAATGCGCCAGCTCCGAGGCGTCGTCGTCGTGCATCTCTTGGAGGCACCGGACCACGTCCTCGAGGGTCGAGGTCTCCTCGGCCGGCACGGTCCGGACCGCATGCCGAAGCAGCGTCGCGGTCGATGCCTCCCGGGCCACCTGCGGCGGCACCAGCATTGCGCAGATGTCCTGCACCAGCATGCGGCGCTCGGCCCGGGCGTTGGACAGGGCGATCTCGTACTCCCGGTCGCCCGGGGCACCGGACCCGAAATGGTCCCGCTGCGGAGTCGGGATCAGTGCGTACGGCGCCAGGGTGCCCTGCTCCGAACCGGTCAGGTTGAGCACCCGGGAGTAGGGCGCCAGCTCCGGCATCGCGGCCAGATGCGCGAGCGGTCCGGACGGGTCCAGCAAGGTCACCTGTACGCCGCGCCGCGCCGCGAGATAACCGAGCGCGCCGAGCAGGGTCGACTTGCCACCGCCCGGCTCGGCGACGAACACCGCCAAGCCGGAGCGCTCCCGCACCTCCATCGGGAAGTGCAGGTCCAGGAAGACCGGCCGGCGCGACGTCCCGGCGGTACGCCCGATCAGGTCACCACGGGTGTCGCCGACGGTGGAGGCCGCCTGTGGCAGCGCCGCCGCCAGCAGCTTGGTCGGCATCCGTCGGACATAGCCGGTGTTGGCGATCGGCTCACCCGGGATGAATTCGCGGACCAACCCGTCCTGGTTCTTCGGATGCTGCAGCGAGATCCGCAGCTCCCGGGAGTAGCTGGCGGTGAGCCGGCGGGCCCGCTCGAGGCACTCCTCGCGAGTCGCCGCCGAGACCGCGATCCGATGCCAGCCGTGCGCTCGGGATGAGTCCACCGGCAGGCCGGTGGTCATCTCGTCGCCGATGTGCAGCGCCCGCTGGGCCAGCCGCTCCAGCTCAGGTGGCGCGTCCATGCCGTGTTCGGCGTAGTCCAGCTGCTGCGACCGGATCATCCGGAGCCGGTGCTCCAGGTTTCGGAACGAGTCGCCGGGACCGAGAATGTCCACCCGGGACGAGATCTCCAACGGCCACGGCATCCGCTCCGAGAAGTGCAGCCAGGGTTCGTGCCGTTCCGGGATCTCCAGTGGTTCCATCCGGCCCACGGCCAGTACCGCGACGTGCCGCTCCTCGCCGGTGAGCCGGTTGACCAGCTTGACCGTCGACCCGTAGGGCGTCCGGTAGCGCTCGATCGACTCGGTGATCGCGAGCAGGTCGCCGCCGCCCCAATCGCCGCTGGACACCGGTGACATGGTCGGCGGCGACATGCCGAGCGCGACCGAGCGGTAGAGCAGCCACTCGAGTTCCTGGGCGGTGGCGCGCCGGCCCCGCATGCCGAAGGCGCCGAGCACCTCGTCGAACTGCTCGACCGTGCGGGCCATCCGGCGCCGCTCACCTTCCGGCACCCCCTTGCCGAACAGGTGCGAGACGCGCTCGGCGAAATTCGCTCCGAACGACCGGCGGGCGAACGTGACACCCAGGTAGGTCTGGCCCTCGGCGTGGTTCACCTGGCGCAAGTGCCGCTGCGCGGCCACCAGGTGATCGGCCCAGGTCGGCGCGCCGTCCACCGGCGGCAGTGGCGCCGCCGTGTTCACGTCGACGGTCCGGGCCCAGTCGTTGGCCGCGAACGGCCGAGTGGTCCGGCGCAGATGCAGCCGGAATCCGGCCAGGCTGGAGAACTGCTCGGCGATCGCCAGCAGGAGCGCCTCGCGTTCGGCGTCGGGCCGGAACGACCAGCGCACCTCGGGCAGCCAATACCACGCCGTCACGGTGTGCGGCGTAAAAGTCAGGTGGCCGGCCACCTCGGTGATGGCGAGTTCGACCGCTGGGTCGCGGTCGCGCTGCTTGCCGCGGGGCGCCGGCAGCGGCGGGATCGGCTTGACCGGAGTGGCCTTGGCCCGGGTCGGCGGTCGCCGCCGGGTCGGCTCCGTGCCGCGTTCGCGCACCGGTGGCTCCGCGGGCCGCTCACGGACGGGTTGCTCCGCCGGGCGCTCACCGACCGGCGGCCCTGGTTGGTCGACGCGAACCGGCACGTCCGCGCGCTGGTTTCCCCCGCTCGCCCGCCGCTCGTCGGCGCGGCCGCTGCCGCCGCGAGAGATGCTTTCGCGGTCACCGCCGTTGCGAGAGCTGCCGGCCGCCGGCCCACGGCGATCCGCAGGCGCGGTCCGGCGACGGTCCTGAGGCGCGGCCCGGCCGCGATCGCGGGCCGGCACATCGGCACGACGCTCCAGCTCACGATGGTCGGCTTGGCGCGGCAGTGTCGGCGTTGCGGCCGTCGTGCGTGCCGTGCCGGTGTCGGACTTGGCCGTCCCGGAGTCGGCTGCCGGTGCGGGCCTGCCGGCGTCGTCGGCATAGTCAGCGAAGTCTTCATCGAAGCCGTCGGCAAATGCCGGTGGCGTCAAGGCCGCCGCCGGAACAACGGCCGGCTCGGCTTCGGCGGCCCGGCGGGCCGCATTGTCCTCATCCGCCGCACCGACCAGATCCAGGAACGGCGAGGAGATCTCGTCCCAGTCGTCGGTCTGATCCGCCGTCGGCGCAGTTCGCGGTCTTGGGGCCTGGAACACGGCGACGGCACCATGCGGCACCGTCGAGACTTCGATCGCGTCGACTTCCGACGCCGGTCTGCCGTCGTCCGGCTCGCGCGTTCGGGGCGGAGTGCTCACCGTCGCGCTCCAGCGCTGGCGTCCGCCGGGATGCTTCGGCGCGGTCGCGCGGGCTCGCGGCTGAGAATCTCGGCACGGATGCGAACGCGGTTCGCGGTCAACCGTGCCTCCTTCTTCTCAGTCGCCGGCTCCCGAGTGGTGTGCCAGTCGGTAAGGGCCGTGCGGATGACCATGCGTGCTGGTCGGTCGGGGTCGACGTGACGAAAGATGAACGACGTGGTGACCACGGCAAGCGCGATTTCCCACGCCGGAAACAGGTCAAAGTGGAACGTGAACAGATAGTGGATCAGCATGAAGACTGGCACGAGAACGACGAAGATGCCGTACTGCGCGTACGACAACTGGATTGGCAACGTGTAACCGGGTGGCCCAAGGTAGACCAGCCGGGCCCGGTATATGTCGTCGTCAGTCCGCAGTCGCACGGCGCGCCTACTTGAACGCCAGGCCGATGAGGTAGTCGCCGACAAAGAACAGCGAAACCGCGCCGGCGATGAAGGCCAGCCCGATGATGGCGATCGCTGATGAGGTCAGCACCCGGGAGATCTCGCCCTTGCCGGCCCGCCCGATGAAGATGACCCCGAGCACGGCGAGCAGGATCGGCGCGATCTTGCTGGCGAAGAAGCTGACAATGCCCTCGGTGTTGATGTCCTTGGGCTGATCGGCGAGAACCGTGAGGTGGTGGCTCATCGAGGTCAGGTCATGAACAGCATGTAAGATCATCTATATCCTCCCGCACGCGGTGCGAGGTGGCAGCACGGGGTCTTTTGGCGTTTTGTCGCTTCATGGTCTCGTAGCGTCTGGAATATTGCAGAGCGTACGTTGCGGTCATCTATCGAACAAGCTGCGTGCGTCAATCATGAACGTGCCCGACTGTCTCATCCTGGATCAGCACCCGCGTAAGGTGGGAGCGGTGAGCGATCGACTCCTGCGTCGCGAACCCCTCGATCCCGTGGTCATGGGCGTTCTCAACGTCACGCCGGACTCGTTCTCCGACGGCGGTCGCTACACCAATCTCGACGACGCGGTGGCTCACGCGGTGGCCCTGCGTGCCGACGGCGCCGACCTCGTGGACGTGGGCGGCGAGTCCACCCGCCCCGGCGCCATCCGGATCGATGCCGACACCGAGATCGCCCGCGTCGTGCCGGTGATCCGTGAGCTGGTCGCGGCCGGAGTGCCGGTCAGCATCGACACCACCAGGGCAGCGGTGGCGGCGGCTGCCGTGGAAACCGGCGCCGTGCTCGTCAACGATGTCTCCGGCGGGCTCGCCGACGCCGACATGGGCCGGGTCGTGGCCGATGCTGGCTGCCCCTGGGTGCTGATGCACTGGCGTGGTCACTCGGACCGGATGGCTGACCTCGCGATCTATCGGGACGTGGTGGTCGAGGTCTGCGTCGAGCTGCGCGATCGCACCGAGGAGGCGCTGAAGGCCGGCGTCGCACCGGACAAGATCATCATTGATCCGGGCCTCGGGTTCGCCAAGACCGCCGAGCACAACTGGCTGCTCAGCGCACACCTGGACGCGATCATGGCACTGGGATATCCAGTGTTGTTCGGATCCAGCCGCAAGTCCTATCTGGGCCGGCTGCTGGCCGGGCCGGACGGCGCTCCCCGCCCGGTGAGCGAGCGCGAGGCGGCCACGCTGGCCACCACCGTCCTTGCGGTGGCAGCCGGCGTCTGGGGAGTCCGCGTGCACGACGTCCGATCCTCGGTCGACGCGATCGCGGTCTGGCGCGCCACCGAGGAGGTGCGGGCCCGGTGAGCGATCGGATCACGCTGCGCGGTCTGACCGCGCGCGGCTTTCACGGCGTCTACGACTTCGAACGTCGCCAAGGACAGGACTTCGTCGTCGACGTCGAGTTGGAGCTGGACACCCGGCCGGCCGCGGCCAGCGACGACGTCGCCGACACCGCTCACTACGGCGAGCTGGCCGGCCGGTTGGTCGGGGTGATCACCGGTGAGCCGGTAAACCTGATCGAGACGCTGGCGCAACGGCTCGCCGATGCATGCCTGGTCGACCATCAGGTCTCCGCGGTGACGATCACCGTGCACAAGCCGCAGGCGCCTATCCCGCACGAATTCGGCGACGTGGCGGTCACCATCCGGCGGATCCGATCATGACGCGGGCGCTGCTGTCGCTCGGCAGCAACCTGGGCGATCGGCTGGCGCACCTGCGCGCTGCGGTGGCCGGGCTGGACGACGACGTGCTGATCATCTCCGGCGTCTACGAAACGCCCCCGTGGGGAGATCCGGATCAGCCCACCTACTTCAATGCGGTGGTCCTGGCCGCGGCCGACATCCCGGCCGCGGGTTGGCTCGCGCGAGCGCGCGAGTTAGAAGAGCACGCCCATCGGGTACGCGACCCCGAGCGCCGCTTCGGACCGCGTACGCTGGATGTAGACGTGATCATGGTGTGGGCCGACGACGATCAGCCGGTGATCTCCGACGATCCCGAGTTGACCCTGCCGCACCCGCGCGCGCACCTGCGGGCTTTCGTGCTGCGACCGTGGCTGGACATCCAGCCGTACGCTCAACTGCCCGGGCATGGCTGGGTCAACGACCTGATGCGTAGCCCGGAGGTGGCGGCCGATTTGCCCGGTTTGCGACCGCGGGCGGACCTGTCGCTGGACGGCGCCGGGACCGACGGTAACGAGATGGAGCGATGACGTGACCAACGGTGCGCCGGTCGGCCCCAACGACACCCGCCGCGGCCCCAGCCTGCACCCGACCCGACCGGCCACGCTGGTCGTGGCGGGCTTGGCCGCGGCCGCGGTCGGCTGGCTGCTCATCGCCAACAACTACAGCGACTTCCCGACCATTCAGTGGCTGCCGGCGATCATTTTCATCGGCCTGGCGGTGGTGGAACTGGTCGCGGCGATCACGACTCGGGCGCGCATCGAGCGCAAGCAGGGCGCCGGCCCGGTGGAGCCCTTGACGGTGATGCGATACGCCGTTCTGGCGAAGGCATCGTCGCTGGCCGCGGCGATCTTCGTCGGGCTGTTCGGGGCGATTTCGGCGTGGCTGTTGAGCAGCCGGAATCTGCAGCATGCGAAGGACGACACCCCGGCCGCGGTCGGTGCGCTGCTGGGGTCGATCCTGTTGCTGATCGCCGCGCTCTATCTGGAGCGTGCCTGCCGGGTGCCGCCGCGCGACGAGGACGAGGACGAGGACGATTCGTCCGATACCTGAGGTGTCGCCGTCTCGGGCACCGGCGAGGACTTTCCCTCGTCGGCATGCGCGGGTACGGTCGGGCCTCGATACAAGCGCTTAGAGATGAGGCGTTCACCCCCGATGACCACATCCGACCCAGAACGCGGCACTGAGTCCGGCCGATTTGCCGGTGACGGTTTCCGCGTCGAACCCGACTTTCGCTACCCCTCGGGCGAGGCCGAATATGTTCCGGACAGCACGTCCCGCTACCCGGTCCCGACCGAGGACAGCACTCAGCGAGTGACCCCGGCCGAGTTGGATGACGTGTTTGACGACCCGGAGCACGGCGAGCCTGGCCGGGACCGACTGGGCGTGCATTGGGTGTGGGAGGCGCTGCTGCTGATTGGCTGCGTCGCGCTCGGATTCGTGATCGCCAACGGCCGATCGCATGCGTTCTCGGACGCCAATCTGCGCTCGCTGATGCTGTCCGCGAGCATTCTGGGTGCCCTCGGGTTGGCCGCCGGAATGAGCCTTCGGGTCGGCGCCGTCAATCTGGCGGTCGGGCCGATCATGGTGATCGCCAGCCTTTACTTCGCCCAACATGCACACGACGGCGTCACTCCGGCGCTCCTGATCGCGCTGGCGCTGACCACCGGCATCGGCCTGGTCATCGGCGTGATCGTGGTCGCGTTCCAGGTGCCGGCTTGGGCGGTCAGTTTCGCCGCGCTGATCGGGCTCCAGCTGTGGATCCAGCACCTGCCGGCGGATCAGCAGATCTTCACGCAGTTCCACGCCGAGCGGCACGCCTACTACTGGTTCGTTGGTTTCGTCGTGATCGCTCTGGTCGGCGGCGTGCTCGGTGCGGTGCACACGATCCGGCGCGCGGTCGGCCGGTTCCGGCCGGTCGGCGACCCGGCCGATCGCCGCGGCGGTAACGCCAGCGTCCTGACGATCCTGATGCTTGCCGGCTCCGGCCTGATCGCCGGTCTCGCCGGTGTCGGGAGCGCGATGATGTCCCAGGAGGCGCTGACCTCCACCGGCCTGCTCACCTCCGGCCTCGCACTCGGGGTGGCGCTGCTCGCCGGCACCAGCGCCTACGGCCGCCGCGGCGGCATTTTCGGGACCGTCCTGGCGGCGATTCTGCTGGCCCTGCTCGATCACTACTTCGCGGTGGCGCACATCAAGGTCGACCAGATCGTGGTGATCGCTGCCGCGGTCGGTGTCGGGCTGATCGTGACCCGGGCTGTGGAGACCGCCGGCCGGCCGCAGCGGCCCGAGTCCGAGGAGACAACCACGTCCAGCTGGCTGCGACGGCAGCAAGGCAGCTGGACCGACCAGCTGCCGGTGCGGACCACGGAGGTCGGATTCGAAGCCACCGACGAACGCTGGGGCACTCGGGCCTAGGGCCAGCCCGTCCGGCGGGTCTGACAGGGATCTTCTAGAGTCCTGTCATGAACACCGATCAGCCAGCCACCCACCCGACCTTTGACGAACTCGACGCGCTGGGCACCGAAGAGCTTCGCGAGCGCGCCTTCCACAAGGCCTGGGAGAAGAAGGACTTCGGGTTCTTCGTTTCGGTGATCAGGCAATTGCCGGCCTCGGTCGACGCCGAGGACATCGATGGCTCGTTCGGCTCAGTCGGAGCGTCGCTGGCCGACATCGTCTCGCTCTTTCACGAGCTGAAGGGGCACGACTACGGCCCGTCCGAGCCGCTGATCCGCGCCGCCTTCATCGATTACCTGATCAAGGACTGATCCGGCGCTACGCCGCGCCGGCGATGGTCTCGGCGATCTCGCCGGCGGTCAGGATGCCCAGCGCGGCGCCGTCGGCGTCGCGGACGGCGATCCACCCGACGCCACCGGTCAGCAACGCCGCGAACGCCTCTCGAAGGGTGGCGTCGGATCCGATCGAGGGCCCACTGGCGAGCTCCACCGAGCTCGTCGGAGACAGCTTGCGGACGTCGATCGGCGTGACCGACAGCTGCTTGATGCCTCGATCCGAGCCGACGAATTCGGTGACGAAGTCGTTGTCCGGTGCCCGCAGCAGGTCGGCCGGTTCCGCGTACTGCTGAAGCAGCCCACCCTCGGATAGCACGGCGACCTTGTCGGCCAGGCGGATCGCCTCGTCGAGATCGTGGGTGACGAACACGATGGTCTTGCGGACGGTTCGCTGCAGGCGCAGGAACTCGTCCTGGAGCCGCACTCGCACGATCGGGTCGACCGCCGAGAACGGCTCGTCCATCAGGAGAACCACCGGATCGGCGGCGAGGGCCCGGGCCACTCCGACCCGCTGGCGCTGACCGCCGGAGAGCTCGTGCGGATAGCGCGATCCGTACCGTTTCGGGTCCAGCCCGACCAGCTCCAGCAACTCTTCGGTGCGGGCCTGGATCTCCTTGCGCGGGCGGCCCAGCAGCCGCGGCACGGTACCGACGTTCGCCGCGATGGTCTGGTGCGGGAAGAGGCCGACGTTCTGGATCACGTAACCGATCCGGCGGCGCAGATCCACCGCGTTCTGAGCCAGGACGTCCTGACCGTCGATGTAGATCTTGCCGCTGGTCGGCTCGATCAGCCGGTTGAGCATTCGCAGCACGGTGGACTTGCCACAGCCGGACGGGCCGATCAGTACTACCAGGTCACCGGCGGCAATCTCCAATGACAACGCGGTGACCGCGACCGTGCCGTCGTCGTACTTCTTGCCGACCTGGTCCAGAGTGATCGTCGCGGCGGTAGCCGACGCCGGGGTACGGTCCACGTATGTCCTTCCTCGAGACGGCCATGCCGCTCGCCGGCGGCGAGGGCTCGGTCAACCCATGGTTCTCGTGGGACTACATCACTGCAAATCTTGACAGTATCCTCGAGGCACTGCGCGCTCACGTGATCCTTACTGCTCAGACGATGGTGGTCGCCATCATCGTGGCGATCCCGCTGGCCATCCTGGGCTACTGGGTGCGGCCGCTGGCATCGCCGATTCTGGGTGTCAGCGCGGTGCTCTACACCATCCCGTCCCTGGCGCTCTTCGCCTTTCTGGCTCCGTTCACAGGAATCGGAAGCATCACCGTCCTGATCGGACTCGTGCTCTACGCGCTGCTCCTCATCATTCGCAACACTCTGGTCGGCCTCCAGCAGGTGCCGAAAGACGTGTTGGAAGCCGCGGACGGCATGGGCTACGGCCGGTGGGGCAAGCTCCTCCGGGTGGAGCTGCCGCTGGCTCTGCCGGGCATCATCACCGGGATCCGGCTGGCAACAGTCTCCACGGTCGCGCTCGTGACGGTCGGAGTCATCGTCGGCAACGGCGGGCTCGGTGAGCTCATCGACTCCGGGCTGCACAACGGCAACAACCGGGCGCAGATCACCACCGGCATTCTGCTGTGCGTGGCTCTCGGGCTGGTCCTCGATCTGCTGCTGGCGCTGGTCGGCCGGCTGATCACGCCGTGGGCCCGGAAGGGCGTGTGATGAATTACATCAACCAGGCGATCACCTGGCTCAACGACCCGCTGAACTGGACCAATCCCGGCGGCATCATCGATTCGCTGAAGCAGCACCTGTGGTTGTCGTTCCTTTCGGTGCTGGTGGCCACGGTCATCGCGTTGCCGATCGGAGTCTGGTTCGGGCACAGTGGCCGCGGTGGCTCGACGGTGGTCGCAGTGTCCAACATGACCCGGGCGATCCCGACCTACGCTCTGCTCGCCGTTTTCGTGGTAGGCACCGCCAAACTGGGCGCGCCGTCGGTGGTGCCGGCGCTGGCGATTTTCGCGATCCCGCCGATCCTGGCCAACGCGTACACCGGAATCCGCGAGGTCGACCCGGAAGTTCGGGACTCGGCCCGGGGCATGGGCCTGTCCGGCGGACAGATGCTGCGCCAGGTCGAGTTGCCGCTGGCGTCGCCGTATATCTGGGCGGGTCTGCGCAACGCCGCGGTTCAGGTGGTGGCCACTGCCACACTCGCGGCGCTGGTGGCCGGCGGCGGATTAGGCACCATCATCACCGCCGGGTTCGGTCTGTCGATTGCCGCGGGTGGCGGTCAGATCATCGCCGGCGGCTTCCTGGTGGCCTTGCTGGCACTGCTGGTCAATGGGGTGATCTCGGTCTTCGCCTATTTCCTGACACCGATTCCGCTACGCGGTACCACGCGGCGCCGGTTATTCAGACAGCGGGCACGTGTGGTGACAGACCGGTGACAATTCCGGATTTTCGGTTGCCGACGTTCCGGTCGCGAGGTTTGGTAAGTCTTAGCGGGCGGTAATGAAACGTCGAGCCGGCGCCAACGGCACCGGTGGCCGCCCGTCGGACACGCGGCCGACCACAGTGGTCGCGCCGGGACACGGAAGGCGGGCACGTTTCATGCGTACCGTTGTGCGTTTTTCAGCCGCGGCGGCCGGTCTGGCCGTAGTGGCTGCCATGGCCGCGGGTTGCGGCTCCAAGGGTTCCTCCGGCACCGCCGCGCCGACTGCGGCGGGCAAGGGCGGCTGCGCCCCGATCGCGGACAGCAGCCTGGTGGTGCTGACCGACGACAAGCACCTGCAAGCATCCGACAACGTGGTGCCCGCGGTGAACGTGAGGGCGAACAACCCGGCTCTGCTCGCTGCTCTGGACGTCGTCTCGGCGTCGCTGGACACGCCGAAGCTGGTGGCGATGAACAAGGAGGTCGACGTCGACAAGAAGACGCCGGCCCAGGCGGCGGCCGACTTCGCCAGCCAGAACAATGTGCTCAGCGGGGTCACTCAGACCGGCCCGGGTGGCAAGATCAAGATTGGTACGGCCGACTTCGCCGAGAATGAAGAACTGGCCGAGCTCTACAAGCTAGCGCTGACCAAGGCCGGCTACGACGTGACGGTGCAGAAGATCGGCCGTCGCGAGATCTACGAGCCGGCGCTGGAGAAGAACCAGATCCAGGTGGTTCCGGAATACGCCGCCACGCTCAGCGACTTCCTGAACGCCAAGGAGAACGGCAAGGACGCTCCGTCCAAGGCGAGCGGCCAGATCGACCAGACCATGGCCGGTCTGACCGAGCTGGGCACCAAGGCAAACCTGGTGTTCGGCAAGCCGTCGGCCGCCGCCGACCAGAACGCCTTCGCCGTCACCAAGGCGCTGGCCACAAAGTACAACCTGACGACGTTGTCCGATTTTGCGGCCAAGTGCTCCGGCGAGGAGTCAGTGCTCGCCGGCCCGGCCGAGTGCCCGCAGCGGCCGTTCTGCCAGCCGGGTCTGGACAAGACCTATGGCATCAAGTTCGGCAGCTTCAAGTCGACCGACGCCGGCGGCCCGATCACCAAGACCGCGCTGACCTCCGGTCAGGCGACCATGGGCCTGGTGTTCTCGTCGGACAGCTCGCTGTCGGCCAGCTAGTCAGTCGGTCATTCGAGGTTCATCCCTGGATCTTGCGGGAGCGGTCGCGCCGGCGGGTTGCAACCCGACGGCGCGCCGATCCGGCCCGGCATCGCGCCGGTCCGCCGCCAAGATCCGGGGATGAATCGCATCCGGGCCGACCGGGCCACGCTTTTCATTCGTGGAAAATCCTCGGTAACCTCTACAACCATGTCTGCCCCGGAGAACAACGACATGCGGGGTCGGCTGCTCACTTTGCTGTTCTGGGGCGGCATCGGGCTCGCTCCGCTGGCCGCGCTGCTGCTCATAGTGGTGGGCAGTTCGACCGCCGGATTGCGATTTGCCGCGCTTTTGGCGATCTTGGCGGTTGTCGCGATCGGTCTCTCGGTCACCCTCAGGCGCGACGCCTCCAGCATCAAGCTGGACATCGAGGAGACTCTCCTCGACGAGATCGACATGCTCCGCAATGACGTTCGGGCGGACATCACCACGGCTGCTCGCGCCACCCACAGGGCGCTCAGCGAGAAGATGGGCCATCTGCACGAGTCGGTTGACCAGGTGCGCCGCCAGGTCGACGCGGCCGGCTTCCTGGAACTGGACCGGGCACCGGCGGCACCCCCGATGGCTCCTCCGCCGCGACGGCCGGCGGTCGGCTCGGCCGCGCCGCCCGGCGTGGTGCAGCGCACCGAGACCGTGCGCGTCACGACCCGCACCATCGTCGACCCGGACGAGGATCCCGCCAACTCGCGCGGCAATGGGCACCGGCCGGCGCTGCCGCGCGGTCCCCAGCAGTACGACGACGCCGAGGCGGCCGGAGTCCGCGGCCATCGGGACGACCGGCAGCCGGCTCGAGGCGCCCTTCAGGCTCGCGACGACTCATGGCCGAGCCAGCGCGTAGTCCGTAACGACTTCGAGTCAGCGGCGCGGCAGTCCTGGCGCGATCACGGGGAAGAGGACGATCCCGCCAACGACCCACGATGGTCGGCGATGCGCGGCGGCGACCGCTGGGCCGAGGTCCGTCAGGACGAGCACGGCCGCGAGTTGCGGATGGGCGAGCGGCGCACCGCGATCCGCACCGACGAGACCGGCACCCAGATGCGGATCGTGGACCGGTGGTCAACCGTACGCGAAGAGCGGCCGCGTTCGTCCGATCCGATCGAGACGTTCGAGAACACCGGCGAAACCCGGGCCCAGCGACGGGCGCGGGTCGAGTCCGAAGAGCCCGGCAGCAGCGCCGGGCGAGGCCACTGGACCGAACCGGAAGACTCACATGATCGTCGCGCCGGCGGGCGGCGGAGCGATCGCGACGACGAGTCGCGTACGCATCGGGATGACGCACCGGCGTGGCAGCGCGACGGTCGTGACGAGGCCCGCGGACATCGAGACGAATCCGCTGCACGTAGCCGCTATGACGACGAGGCCGCTGCGCGCGGGCGCTATGACGACGAGGCCGCTGCGCGCGGGCGCTATGACGACGAGGCCGCCTCGCGTGGCGGCAGGATCGCGCTGCCGAGCGCGGAACGGTCCGAGTCCCGATGGGACGAGGCACCGAGTTGGTCGGCGGCTGGTCGGTCATCGCGTCGCGGCGGGGACGAGCCGGAATCGGCGTCCCGCCTCAACGGGCACAGCCGTCACGGGCACACGACCGAGGACGAATCGAACGATCGATCTTGGCGGGATTCGGGTTCCCACCGGGCCATCCAGTCTCGCCACGACGCCGATGAGCGTGGGCGTGACGACGAGTGGCGCGCCGAGCGGGACCGCGACGACCAGCCGCACCGGAGCCGCCGCGAGGCTCGGGAGCAACGCACTTACGGCGAGGACCAGGATCGGCGGTCGCGTCGCGAAGATCGTGACCAACCCGCCTACGACGAGCGCGACGATCGTGGCAGCACCCGATCGGCCGGCCGGGGCAGCAGCCCGCAGCCGGCCCGGGACACGGTCCGAGACAGTGGATTCGTGCCTCGCCCGTTGGATCAGCATCGCTGGGAGCCGTCCGACGATCATGGATTTGGCCAGGATGATCGCGGCTACTCGGCCGAACGGATCCCCGTGCAGCGGGCCGTCGAGCCCGCCCGCGGCTCCGACGGACGGCGGGGCGATCGGGCCGAGTCGCGCCCGGACGCCGATGCCTATTCCGGTGGCCGTTCTCGTGATCACGAAGATGGTTCGAGGAGCCGGTCCGCCGATCATCGGGACGCATCGAATCACCGGGAAGCACTGGATCACCGAGATTCATCCAGTCACCGTGAGGCGCCTGCCGACCGCAACGGCCGAGGTCTGGACTGGCCGCCGCGAGACGGCGTGAGCTGGGACGCCGCCGGACGGCGCGAGGCGCCCGCGGTCCGCCGCGACGCCGTGGTCAGCCCGGCCGGTCCGCGCGGCAGCCAGCCGCCGCAGCAGCCCGGCACTCGTTCGGCGCGGCGCGACGACGATGATCGCTGGGAGCGCGAGCCGAGCGGGCAGCGGTCTCAGATGCGCCGGTCGCACGACTTCGAGGTCACTGACGAGCGCTGGCGGTAATGCCGCGCCAAAGGCCGTGCCGCGCCGTCGCTTGAGTCGGCGTCTTCGCTGACTCTTCGGAGCGCCTTCGGCGATCCTCATCGCCGGCTGTAGACGCCGCCGCGCCGGCTGTACCCGGCCAGGGCGACTATTTGTCGATGTCGCCGACCACGAAGAACAT
>Ga0068863_100003013_pt1 | contig 16646 bp, 10 predicted proteins | sample KBSSwiS62_FD_66596 | JGI IMG/M metagenome (GOLD analysis project Ga0068863, IMG submission 66596) | Switchgrass rhizosphere microbial communities from Kellogg Biological Station, Michigan, USA - KBS Switchgrass S6-2 | ecosystem: Host-associated > Plants > Roots > Rhizosphere > Soil ...
TGGTTGGTCGCGCCCTGGGCCTGGTGGCGATCGATGTGAATGACGACGGATGGACAGACCTGTTTGTGGCGCGCGACGCTTCACCGAATCTTCTGTTGATCAACCAAAAGGACGGTACATTCTTAGACGTCGCTGCGGACGCCGAAGTCGCCTACGACTTGGCTGGAGTCGCCAAAGCAGGTATGGGTGTCGACGCCGGCGACGTAAACGCGGATGGCCGACCTGATTTCGTCGTTACCAATTTCAACGACCAATACCACTCATTGCTGGTACGCACTAACTCGTTGTTGTACGAAGATCGAGCAATGGAGTCTGGATTAGCGCGATATTCGAAGAAGTTTGTGGGCTGGGGGGTACATTACATCGACTTTGACAACGATGGAAACCTCGATCTGCTAATCGTCAATGGGCATATCAACGATGCTATCGAGGCCACACGCGTCGATGTGAAATATAGAGAGCCTCCGCTGCTGCTCAGAAACACGGGAAGAGTTTCGTATGAAGATTTTCGCGCATCCGCTGGCGATGCTTTCCAGAAAAGTTATAGCGGGCGCGGGCTTGCGATTGGAGATTGGAACAACGACGGTCGAACAGACGCGGTATTTACCTGCTTAAATGGGCGGCCTGTCCTGTTGCGAAATGATTTAAGGGTAGGGAATGCCTGGATCGGCTTCGAATTGCAGGGAACAAAAAGCAACCGCGACGCAATCGGTTCCAAGGTAACCGTAGAGGTCGGTGGAATCAAACTGGTCCGTTGGGTGACGGGCGGTTCGAGCTATCTTTCCTCACACGACAAGCGTTTGCTGGTGGGACTCGGACGCTTGCCGGAATCTGCCAACATCCGAGTAGAGATTCGTTGGCCAAGCGGAACACTACAAAGACTTAGCGGATTGACGTCGGGACGGTATCACAAAGTGGTAGAGGAGACGGCAAAACCGTGACAGAGTTTTCTCGGCCAGGCGGGAGGCTCGCTCGGAGCGATTCTCACCCTGTGAGAATTTATGAATTTTCCATTCCTGTTTTCCAGCTACCTCTAAGCGAGGAAGCGCCGGCAAGTTGTTGGCTTCCCTCCTGGCAGAGAACATTTGGTTGCTGGACTATTTGAGTAAGTATTGCGAGTTCCACCTCGGTGTAACTTACGGATTCCAAAACCCTTGTAGTCTCTGGCCGGCTGCAGAATTTCCTGGAAACCGGCGCTCCCAGGATAGCTACAAATTCGAATAATAAATCGATTTAAACCGAGCAAAACGTCGAGTCACCTGCGGCTCACGCGGCAAACGGAAAACTGAGATCGCGGAGCCACTATTCCTGTTGACAGCAGCCATGAGATAGGCCAATAAGCTCATATGCTTCATGGAGCGGGGCGGACGCTTCTCGATTCGCTTCTTTTTTCGTTCGACTAGCAAGAGTAGGGGACTCGACGCCGCCACGCGCTAAACGGAGGGTGTGCACCATGTGTCAACAAGTGAGAATGGTTTGGTGTGGGTTTGTCGGCAAGTTTCGCGACAGCGCAGTTCTTCGTCGTGATCGTGCGATACAAAAGGTACTACTTTTCGTTCTCCTGCTCGCCGTTTGCGTCCCGGTTCTGAATGCCCAGCTTTATACCGGGTCGATCTCTGGCACGGTTACCGATCCATCCTCGGCAGTGATTCCATCGGCCAAGTTGACTTTGGTGGACGCCGACAAGGGTTTCACGTTCACTGCCGCCGCGGATTCGGAGGGGCGGTTTCTTTTCAGGCAAATTCCACCGGGAACGTACAACCTGACCGCGGAAGCGACGAACTTTCAGTCGCAGCGGAAAGACACGATCAAGCTGGACGTCAACCAGAACGTTTCGATCAACTTCACGCTGAAAATCGGGCAGGCCTCGGAAACGGTCGAAGTGACGGCAAGTTCCGTCCATCTGCAGACGGAAGATGCCGTGACGGGACAAGTCGTCAACAGAAAATTCGTGAACGATCTGCCCCTGGTGGACCGCGACTTCACCAACCTGGCGTTCCTAGCGCCTGGCATTACGGAATCCAACCTCGGTTATGCCAAGAACTCCAACGGCGGCATCAACTTCTATTCGAACGGCGGCCGGAACTCGACGGCCGACGTGCTGATCGACGGGGCCAGCGCGACCAACTTCGAGCAAAACAGCGGCATTCAGAACGTGCCATACGTGCCGTCGGTTGACTCGGTCGAGGAATTCAAGGTACAGCAGTCCAATTTCACGGCTGAATTCGGCTTTGCCGGAGGCACTGTCGTCAACGTAGTCAGCCGCTCGGGAACCAATCAGTATCACGGGAGCCTCTACGAATTTTTCCGCAACTCCGTGATGGACGCAAACGAGTGGTTCGCAAATAAATTCGGTGATCCGATTCCGCCGCTCAAGAGAAACAACTTTGGCGGAACTTTCGGCGGCCCGATCAAAAAAGACAAAACCTTCTTCTTCTTCGATTACGAAGGCCTACGGCAGCACAATTTTGCTTCCAACACACTGGGAGTGCCCACGGAATGTATGCGGGGCACAGGGCCGTGTCCCGCCGGCCAGACTGCGCTGGGCAACTTCAGCGAAATCTGCACGCTTAAAGGCGGATCGTTTAATGCGTCGGGTCTCTGTTCCGATCCTGCTGGCCAGATCTGGGATCCCTACACTGGCGCGTTCAACTCCGACCCGGCAGGCGACGGAAGCATCGAACCAGGCGCAGTCCGCTCTAATTTCGTTCGGTTTAACGACTTGTCCAGTTACGTGAGTCCCGGCAACCCGGCGCTCGCTGGAACCCAATTTCAGCCAGTGGCCGGCCAGCCCGGCAACCTGATCGATCCAGTAGCCGCGAATATGTTGCTGCTCTTTCCACACGCGACCCGGCAAGCAGAGAGCTTCGACGATCTGCAAAACAGCAACTTTTCCACGACCGGCACCACGCGAAATTCGGATAACAAGTGGGACATCAAGCTCGATCACCGGTTCAATGATCGCAACCTGGTGAGCGTAAAGTACTCTCAGGAGAATGGCCACTCGTCGGGCTTCAACTGCTACAAGAATTTTGCCGATCCCTGCACCGGCGGGCCTAATGACCCGACACGCCACGTGCTGGCCGTCAACTACACGCATACGTTCAGTCCCACCGTCGTGATGACACTTACCTACGGCTGGGTGCGCGGATTTGACTTCTCGCACGGAGTGGGTGGCGAATTCTCCGACTTTGGCAACCTTTACGCCAGCACCGGCTTCCCGTCGTATCTGGATACCGGGTTCAACACCATTCCGTTCATTGAATTCGGCAACGGCTACAACACCTCCATCGGATCGCAACCTTTCGCGATTCTCCGAGAAGGGCAAGACTCTCACCATCTCGGCGGTGCAGTCAGCTGGCTGCGCGGCAAGCACGATTTGAAATTCGGTGCGGAAGGTCGGCTGCATCGAATCAACTTCGTCCAGCCGGGCTGGCCCTCCGGCGATTTTGAATTCAACCGTAGGTCCACATCGCAAATCTCGAGTGTCACAGATGACAGCGCAGGAGGAGACGCACTTGCGAGCTTCCTCACGGGCGTTGGCAATCCGGAGAACAGCGGCGGCGGTTGCACTCCCTGCCAACAAGGATTCAATAACTTTGTGAGTACGCAGAGCTTCCGGTTCGGTTTTTTTGCCCAGGACAACTACAAAGTGACTCCGAAACTCACGTTGAACTTGGGCCTTCGCTATGAACTCTCGTTGCCGCGTACGGAACGCTACAACCGCATGAACTGGCTGGATCCCAACGTGGTTTCGCCGCTTTCCGTACCCGGAACGTTCGACACCCTGCACGGCGTCGAGGAGTTCGCCGGTTCAGACCAGCGCTACAACTACGATACTTTTTACAAAGGCATCCAGCCGCGCTTCGGTTTTGCGTATCAATTGCCCCGCTCTTTCGTGATTCGCGGGGGGTATGGCATCTACTTCTCCACACCGCGCAGCGGCGCCGCCGGAACCGGCCCGTGGGGCTACCAGGGATTCAATATCCAGCCGCCCTGGCTCACGACTCTCAACATCGACCACGCGACTCCTTACAACACCCTGAAGAACACGTCGTGTTCTTTCACCGATTCAACCAGCTGCGGCGTCGCGCCTCCGCCAGGCAACTCTCTCGGCGCGTTCAATGACATCGGATTCGACGCAGTCGGTCCGATCAAGAAAATCAGCCGCAATATTCCCTACGAGCAGTCTTGGAGCTTTGGATTCCAGAAAGAACTGCCCGGCAAGGTGCTGTTCGACGCTGCCTATGTCGGCAAGAAAGGAACGCACCTCTACCTCGGCGGCTTCCGTAATCTGAATTACCTGCCACAAAGCGCGCTCGCTGGTCTGTCGCCAGACGAAATCGGCGCGTTAAACGATCAGGTGACCAACCCGTTCTACTACAATCCGAGCGCGCCAGGACACGTCGGCGTGCCTTGCGACAATACGCATTTCATCTGCGATCCGACGAGCCCGCTGGCCGGCCCAACTGTTTCGCAGTATCAGTTGATGGTTCCGTTTCCTCAATACACATCGTTCTCGGGAGACTCGCCTCCCATCGCGAATTCGATCTATCACGCTTTGCAAGTTCGCGTGGAGCGCGAATTCTCTAACGGGCTGCAGTTCCTGATGACCTACACCTGGTCCAAGTCCATCGACAATGCTTCCGCAACAGATGACAGCATCTCGTGGCTGGGGGGCGGCTCTACCGACGGAGGCACTCTAAACGTACAGAATCCGTTCGACCTGCGCGCCGAGCGGGCCCCGTCGGTATATGACATCCCACACGTGCTGCAGTTTAGCTACGTTTACGAACTGCCGATCGGACGAGGCAGGCACTTCGGTCGGCAGATGCATCCCGTGCTGAACGCGATCGTCGGCGGATGGCAGGTGAATGGAATCGTCCGCATCGACAACGGCCGACCGATCATTCCCGGGCTGGACAGCTCGAATCCAATTCCGACTTACGGGCAGCGCCCGAATCTGGTTGGAACCCTTAAGCGCGGTTCTGGCAGCCCGCAAGACTCTACCGACCCGGATACCGGGATCAGCTACTTCGCTAATCCCGACGCGCTCTCGCAAACTCCCGACAATACCTTCGGGACTGCCGCAAGAACACTCGGCAGCGTCAGAGCGCCAGGAGCGAGAGATGTCTCCATGTCGCTCTTCAAGGAGTTCCCCTTGGGGGTGGTTCGCGAGGGCATGCGCTTGCAATTCCGCGCTGAGTCCTTCAACACCTTCAACCATCCACATTTCGATGGCCCCAATGCAAACTTCGGAGCCAGCGACTATGGATTTATCTCCAGCACAATCGGCAGCCCTCGCGAGCTGCAGTTGGCGCTGAAACTCTATTTCTAGCTTTTCGGCACACACCCCCCGGAACGCCGAGGGACGAAGCGCACAAATTCTGGACGCTTCGTTCCTCGGTGAAAAACTCGATCCATAAAATCCATTCATATGGGTAGTCTGCCATCACGTACTTCTTCACATGAGGACTGGAATGAAAATTCTCCGTCTCACCTGTCTAGCTGTTTGCCAGTTCGCTTTTGTTATTTTGCTGCTCGGTGGCACGGTCGGCGATTCTGCAGCGCAGACGATCCACGTGGATATTGCATCGGGTCATTCGACGAACTCATTTAAGCCTACCGAAGCACTAGGTGCGGGTGTCGACCGTATACCGCTCGCGGCCACCGACAAAATTTTCACCGAGCCGGTCCTGAAGAAAATCCTCTCGACGGGCTGGCAGACGGTCAGCTATCGGCAAAACACTGAGTTATACGTCGAGGCTTGGCACTGGAATCCCAAAGGTACTTGGAGCGAACCAGGACAGAAGGGCTATTTCGTTGGGGACGCGACGCCAACCGAGTTCATTCGTCATTCGTTCGGCTATCCCTTGCCTCATGCTGGATTTTCGCAGCCGGACGGTCGCGGCTATTCACGCCTGACCGATGGAGACACTTCGACCTATTGGAAGAGCAATCCTTATCTGACCAAGGCATATGCCGGCGAAGACGACGCGCTGCATCCACAATGGGTCGTTGTGGATCTGGCAAGCGCGCAGGACGTCAACGCGATTCAGATTGATTGGGCGGATCCTTACGCGAAGCGCTATCTGGTCCAGTATTGGACTGGCGCGAACCCAATGCGGCAAGCAACAGCTGGGTCGTGGGTCACATTTTCTGGAGGCACTGTTACGAGCGGCAAAGGCGGAAAAGTGACGCTCCAATTGGCGCGCAACGCCCTTTCCACACGGTGGGTGCGAATCCTGATGACTGAGTCTTCCGAAACTTGCGACACCCATGGCTCGCAAGACCGCCGAAACTGCCTGGGCTTCGCCATCAAGGAGCTGTATATCGGGACGACGACCAGCGACGGTAAATTCCACGACGTCATTCGCCATACGGAAGATCGCGCGCAATCAAATACCTTTTGTTCGTCCGTTGACCCGTGGCACGAAGGATCGGTGATCAACGATCGCGCCGACCAGGTAGGCCTCGACTTGTTTTATACCAGCGGCATTACCCGTGGACTTCCGGCGATGATTCCTGTCGCGATGCTTTATGAAACGCCGGAGAATTCCGTCGCACAGCTCAAGTACCTTAAGGCGAGGGGTTATCCAATATCCTACATCGAAATGGGAGAAGAGCCCGACGGCAAGTATACGCTTCCGGAAGATTATGGCGCGCTTTACCTGCAGTGGGCGACGGCATTACACAAGGTTGCTCCCACACTGAAATTGGGCGGGCCAATTTTTGAAGGAGTGAACAAAGACATCGAGGTCTGGCCCGATGCGCGAGGAAGGACTTCGTGGATGGGGCGATTCTTTGATTATTTGCGCGAACACAATCGTCTCAACGATCTCTCCTTCATTTCTTTTGAGCATTATCCTTTCGATCCCTGCGTACTGCAGTGGAGCGATCTATACGATGAAGCAAACCTCACGCGCCACATTCTTCAAGTTTGGCGCGAAGATGGCTTGCCGCCGGGCGTGCCGATGTTCATTACCGAAACCAATATCGCGGCCGGTTCCGACGAATCCTTTGTAGATACCTTCGCAGCGCTCTGGTGGGCCGATTTTGTGGGTGCATTTTTCGAAGCCGGCGGAGGAGCCGTCTATTATTTCCATTACATCCCGTTGGGGCAGTCACTCGGATGCCACAACACCTCGCCTGGCACATTCAGCATGTTCACCACTACCAAAGACTATGAACTGCAGCAACCTACTTCACAATATTTCGCGGGCAAACTGATCACGCAAGAGTGGGTTCAGCCGGGTAGCGGCGAGCACAAAGTTTTCCCAAGCACCAGCGATGTGCAGGACGGCGCGGGACATACACTCGTCACCTCTTATGCCGTGCTCCGGCCGGACGGAGAATGGTCCCTGATGCTGGTCAATAAGGATCAGTTCAACCCGCAGCCGGTGCGAATTGCCTTTGAAAATGAAAAAGGGAGCGCGCACTTTACCGGTCAACTGAGCGTCATCACTTTTGGCAGCGAACAATACCAGTGGCACTCCAGCGTAAAGGGGGGAATCGCCGATCCCGACGGACCGGAAGCGAGAGCATCGATTGCCGCCGCAAAGGATGGCATGTTTACCTTGCCGAAGGCGTCGGTCACGGTGATCCGCGGAAAGGTGGGAGAGTTCTCGTCGCGAAATTGAGGCCATTGAAAATGGCGTCCCATCCCGAAACGGACCCGCCGTTGTGCGAAGTTTCCGTACTCTCCTGTATTCCACGCCATTCGCGCCGGCCTGCAAGTTGTTGTAAACCAATTGCCTGCTGGCTTGTTCCCCGGTAGCTCAGGTAGAGCATTCGGCTGTAAAATTTCAGACGAACCGCTGATTCTGCACCGTTTAATCGCGAAATTGGCGCCTAAAAGGGGCAAGTTGGACCCCAGTTTGGACCCACATTGTTGCTTCCGATGTTCGCCAATCGTCCGCTGTTGAGAGTGGGCACCAGAGGGCTGCTGGTTCTCAGTGCTTGACGCTCAGACTTGCGACGAAGCGCTCCAATTCGATCGCTTCAACTCCGCTCGCGACGGCCCTTGTGTCCTGGGCTGAGCGCGACTTCCCGTGTACAACAATCAGACGCGTCGGGCGCCTTTCCAATGTGCGGCGCAAAGCGAGAAGGGGACCGGCCATTGCGGGACGGACGGTTTTGCCCGCCTTACATTCAATAAGCCATAATCCGGCATTTGGTTTAGGTAGGAGAAAATCGACCTCCAGTCCTTGCTGATCGCGAAAGTAGTAGAGCTCTTTCCTGCCGCCTTGGTTCACTTGGCTCTTGAGGATTTCCGCTGCAACAAATCCTTCAAACAACTGTCCAAGGAAAGGCGAACGCTGAAGCTCAGCCTCCGATGTGATCCCCAGGAGATAGCAGGCAAGGCCGGAGTCACCCCAATAGACCTTCGGCGTTTTGATGAGCCGTTTGCCAAGGTTTTCGAAGTACGGCGGAACAACGATGATTTGGCTCGTGATTTCGAGAACGTGCAACCACTCGCTTATAGTTGGTACAGAAACCCCGAGTGGAGCTGCAAGATCGGTCTTATTGAGAGTCTGGCCGTGCCGGCTGGCCAGTAGTGCGAGGAATCGACGGAAGGTTACCAAGTCTCGTACGTTTGTGATTGCCCTGACGTCTCTTTCCAAATAGGTTTGAAGGTAGGAAGCAAACCAAAGTGCTCGGGATTTTGGGCGAGCCAAAACCTCTGGGAAACCACCGTGAAGCGTATTCACTTTTGCAGTCTCCACGATACTGAAAGGCAGAAGTTGCAGAATGGCGGCCCGTCCAGCCATCGACTCGGTGATGCCCTGCATTAACGGCGCTTCCTGCGATCCGGTGAATAGCCACTGCCCCATCCGGCGGGGCGCCGCATCAATCAGAGTGCGCACATAGCTTAGGAGTTCGGGAGCATTCTGAATTTCGTCGAGCAGGACAGGGGGACGAAGCTCTTCGAGGAATGTGCGTGGGTCACTGCGAATCCGTCCCTGGATGTCAGGATCCTCAAGGAGCACATACTGAGCCTTGGGGAACAATTGGCGAAGGAGCGTCGTTTTTCCGGAGCGACGCGGTCCTGTTATGACCACGGCTGGGAAATGCCGGGCTGCTTGCCGAGCCACGCTATCGAGATTTCTAGATATATACAGCATTTGAGGATTCTAAGATAGAAGTTTAGAATAATCAACACTGCAACGACGGCTTCTTTGACGCAGTCTTTGTATTAGGCTGTTGTTGGTCTTCGGGGAGAAGAAAATACTTCGAAGAGCGACACGGGCGACGAGGAAAGAACCCGCAACGGGCCGCCGAGACCGCCTCGGCACGACACAGCACGATGCTGGAACACTGTTCATGGGCACCGACCCAGCCACATCCGTGACCAATGAGCACGGCTCCGTGATAAGCACGGAGCTAATCGCAGGCAGCGCTGCCACGCCGGAAATCGTTCTTAGAAAGTGTCGCCGCGTGGTTCCCATTGCTCCTCCTCTGTCTTATCGCTGCCAGGAGTACGTCCATTTGATCGCGAAGCGTGTTTCCCGCACTTGTGGCGGATTTGACGGCGCGATGCTGGCGAACTGCGTTCCCACGTTGTAGATGACATACAAGTCGCTGTCCGGCCGGTAGTTGTAGCGAAGGCGAAGGTTCGCGCTTACGGCTTGGGCGTTTGACGTGTCCATTTGCACGAGGCTCGTGAACGTCAGAAACCGGTTGAACGAGTAGTTTCCTTGCAGGCTTGCTAGAACGACGGAAAAATTGCCATTGGGCAAGGGCAGGCGAAAACGGTCCCACGTCTCCGAGGCGGCGATCGAGAATTTCGCGGTGGGACGGTAGTTGGCTCGGATGCGAAACTCGTTCAGAGTGCCGCCGTAATACCCGCCAAAGCGCTCGAAGAAGTTGTACGTGAACTTCCGGTCTTGCCCCGACCCGTAGGTCAGTTGGTGCCGCGTAAAGTGGTACAAACCGTTCGGAATAAAAACACCCTTATAGATGTGAAAGGGCGTGGTGATTCGCTGCGTGAACACATCGACGATGTCGTCGTCGGTGTACGCGCCGTTGTGGAATTCGGCCCGGAAAGTGTTCTGCCACTCCTGCGTCGAAACCTGGCCAACCGTGTCCGGCGCGTGCAGCAGGAAGCCTTCGAATTGCAGCTCACGGACGCTCGGAATGCTCGGCCGTACCTTGAACGTCAGATCTCCGTACGTTTCGTTGGAATCGGGCCGCTCGACAAAACCCACCTCCGGGTTGAAGTTTGGCCCGGTCTTCCTTCGCTCGACGATTCCTTCGACCCAGTTCGAGCGGTAGGTCAGCGAGGCGCCAACATCGCTGTTTCCACTGGGACTTCCGGGGGATTGTGTTCCCGCCATGTGGGCGTCCACGAACCAGTCCTTGAAAAAAACAAGTCTCGTATCCACCCCGCCCGTCTGGTTGAAGCTGTCGAGCACATCACCGGATCGTTTGTCGATTCCCATGACCCCAATGTAAGAACCGGCCCAAAGGGATTCCTTCAGACGAATTACGGCGAAGTTTGAATACGGATTTGGACCGCTGGAGCGCGTGTCCACGTCCATCACGCCCAATTCCAGACCGCCGATCCGTCCCGTCAGCTTGGCTCCGCCGTTGATGGGGACCTGATTGCCGGTGATTGGGTCAATGCCGATTTGCCTGCTGAAAAACAATTGGTCCTGGTCGCCCAAACTGAAATTGAAGACGCCCGCATTTTCGAGGAAGAATTGCCGCTTCTCGGGGATGAAAACCTTGAAGGGCGTTATGTTGAAGGGCTCCAAATCGACTTCCGTGTCGGCGAAGTCGGTGTTTCCCGTGAGATTCAACACGAGATTCGACGTGAGGCCGTATTTGACGTCCACTCCGCCCGTAAGTGGGAACTTCGGGTCCTGTCCGGTTTGCTTGTCGTAGCGCGCAAGGCCGTATGGCTTCACGATGAAAAGCCGGCCGCTTCCAATGTCCTTGATGCCTTCGAGCTCTCCCGCTTCCGACACTTTTGTGATTCCGAACGTCCTCCGGTAGGCTCTCCACAAATCCGACTCGTTTTTTCTGCGGATGAACCGCTTGAAATTTAACCCCCACAACACATCCTTGGAATGCGTGAAGTTGAGTGTCGTGAACGGGATCTCGATCGTTGCGGTCCATCCATCCGCGCCGATCCGCGCCTCCGATGTCCAGACACCGTCCCACCCGGAGTCGAAATCCACGCTGGAGTTGTCCCTTTGTTCTTCGACGATGAGCCCGTCCATTTGTGTCCCGAGCGGGTTGACTTGAAACACGTACGCTCCGCGGCGGTCGTGATTGGAATCGATGAGGATTTCAAAATGGTCGTCGAGATCCTGGCTCACGTCGCGGCGCAGTTCGCTGGCGATGATTCGCGACGGATCAGAATCGAAACAGTGAATTCCAAAATAGACCGCATGCCTTGAATACAGAATCCGCACGTCCGTCCGTTCGGTCGCGGGCTGGCCCTCGTACGGTTCTTGCTGGCGAAAGTCCGAAATCGTTTTCGCCAACTGCCACAGCGGATCGTCGAGCGTTCCGTCCATCTTCGGACCATGGTCGACGCGAACAGCTACCGCCGCATTCGACGCTACCGTTTCGGTTTGAGGAGTCTGTTCGCCTCGTTGCGAGAACGCGCTGGTCTGAGCGGACGAGCACACCATCAAGGACAGAAGTGTCCCGAAGGCGCGCGCCCATTCGTATCTTCTGCTCGTCATGTCCCCTTGGCCTCTCCGGTCTGGACATTGGCGTCAACGGCGAATCTCAACTCAGCCTTCGAGTGTTGGCAGAGTCTTCAGCACTTCGGTGTCTCTTGGGCGGTTCCCGACCAAATCGTCTTTCCGGATCTTTCCGTCGCGAAACAGCAGCACGCGTTTCGCGAACTGCGCGATGGACTGACGGTCGTTTTGGTGACGCACGGGCACGACCTTTCTCGTTCAGCCCTTGAAGAATTTCCATGATCTCGACCGAAGTGCGGCTGTCGAGGTTCCCTGCGCGCTCGCGAGCGGAGCCCACGCAAGCAGAACCATATTGTTGCAATCGCTTCTCGCACCTTCCATCCGCGTTCCGTTTCCGCACATTTACCCGACACAATCCTTTACCACCAAAGCTAAACCCCCGATGAGCGAATCTCCTCCGGAGGCCGGATTGCCAAGAACTGCCGATAGAGAATCAGATCGTAGGCGATCTTCAGCGCCCCGGCGATGAAGAAGGGAATGTCGATCAGACGAGGGCGCGAGAACAGAAACCCCGCGAAAATGGGACTCATAGCCGCTCCCGCCGTCCTCGCCACACCGGTAATCCCGCCTGCAGCGGAACGTTCCTCGGGACGAACCACCGCCATGGTGTAGGACTGTCTTGTCGGAACGTCCATCTGGCTGATGCTGAACCGTGTGAGCAGCACCGCCACCGCGAGCGTCACGTTGGGCATCAATGGCACAAGGAGGAGGAGCATGTTCGACGGCAAGTGTGTCACTACCATCGTCTTCAGCAATCCGATGCGGGAGGCGAGCCGCGAAGCGAGCAGCGCAGAAATTCCCGCGAGCACGTTGGCCCAGAAGAAAATCACCCCGAGCTTTTCGGGCTGGACTCCGAACCGCAGATAAAACCAATACGCGGCGAAGCTTTGCACCACGAAACCACCCGCGAAAGAATCCAGAGCGAACAAGCTCGACAGCTTGAAGACAATCGACCGCGAATGTCCGACGCCGAGAAGCTTCCTCGCCCCCGAGCCTTCTTCGGGCACGGAGTCTCGCATTTCCGTCGACGACGAGAGACTCAAGAAAAGAAACGCGAGCGCCATGCTGAGTGCGGCATACAAAAGGATCACCGCGCGGTAGCTATCGGAAGCGGAGAAGGAAGCCTTCTGAACGATTCCCGACGCCGCACCGCCGCACAACGCGCCGAGAGCTGTCGCGACGGAGCCCGCTAGCGTGTACCAGGCAAAAACCTCCGTGCGGCTCGCAGCGGAAACGACGTGGGACAATGCCGCCTGTTCGATGGAAAGAAAGGGACCCACTTCGTTGCCGCTTGGACTGATCACTCCGATCGTTCCCGCGACGATCAGAAAGAAAAGGTTGTGGGTCGAAGAGAAGGCGATGCCTGCACCGGCCATTAAGATCGCGCCGACAATGAGCGTGCGGCGACGCCCCATTTGGTCGGCCCGCGTCGTGAGCAACAGCGAGATCGCGATATCCCCGGCCAGCGTCAGTGTCAGGAGCAGTCCTACCTGCACCTCCGTAAGGCCCAGACTCACCAGATAGAACACAAGGACAACCGACAGCGCTCCATACGCAAAGAGCCGGAGAAACCGCGTCAGAAATAACACCATGGCGTCCCGTGGCAGAGCGCAAAGGGCAGTCGGAATGAGATCAATCAGCGACATCGCAACCCGTACCGAACCTCTTCCCTCTTTCAATCTGTCCGCGCGCCTAGTGACCGCCAACCGCGTCGTACACCACCATCCGGGCGACGCGCTTTCCGTACTCTTCCTGCTCGGCCGTGTAGAGCTTGTGCGTTTTCAAGTCCACTGCGACCGTGCGCACGGCGTGCTGGACGCGAAAACCTTCGAGCCTCCGGTAGTGGTCGGACTACCTATGAGTCCCTCGTTTAGTGGGATGACGTTCCCTTGCCCAGCTCGCCGAGAGCCGTCTTGAATGCGCTCGCGACTTTGTCGGCGGGTCCGCGGCCCCAGTAGTGCAGGAAAATCACCATCGGTTTTTCTTCCGTCATGTGGTGGTGAATCGCGACAACATCAATGCCGTTCTTCCGTAATGTCTTCAATACCGGGATCACTTCGCCTTCGAGCATGGCGATGTCGCCGGCAACAACCGCATCGTCCTGCGTGCCGACGAAGGCCGCCCAGGTGTTCAGGCCCATGCGCGCATTGATGGTCGCGCCACGGTCTTTCATCGCAAAGTCGCTGCGGCCGACCGTGATTTTGTACACGGCGCCGGACTGCTCTCCGGCGTGCCCGACAATTTGCGCGATCTTCGCCGTATCAAGCGCCGCGCCGGAGCCGCTCAGAGGCGCAACAGCTTCCGGTTTCACGTGACCGATCAGGTCAAACGCCGGCTTCACTTCGCGCGCGAGATCCGCTGCCTTCCCCATTCCGTGCACGTGCATGTAGTACACGTGCGGGTCGTCCCAGAAGAAATGGTTGTGCAGCGCGGTGACCTCGATTCCGTGGTCGAGCAGCGCGGACATCACCGGATTGACTTCCTCCTGCAGCAGCACCAGGTCGGCCATCATCACTTCGCCACCGTCACTCGTCTTCGTGAATGCCACCCAACCGCCGAAGCCGAACGGCGTCGGCGTTGCCACGCCCGCGACCGTTATCTTCAGATCGCTGCGCGGGATGTTGACCTTGAGGACGCCGTCCTTGAAGTCGCCTTTGCGGTCGAGCGATTTCAGAACCTCCTGGTAGTCGCTCGGCATCTCCTGTGCGAATGCCGCTGTTCCGAAAAGCAGCAGACAAGCGAGCAGCAGGACTTGCGTGTATTTCTTCGTTCCTGACATCAAACACCCCCATGTGTTCTTTCTTTGGCTGGTGAAATTCGTTGCGCTACTCTGCCGCCTCCGTCGTCCGCGCACTGCGCGAGCGCCGTCGCCTGCTCCCAACCTACCTTCGCAGCGCGTGGTAGAGTCCTTCGATCAGCTGCATCCCGCGTTCCAGAAGTTTGTCGTCTGAGATTCCTTGCCGAGCCCAGCCTTTCAGAATCTCGTCGACCCCATAGCCTTCTTTCCGCCCGAAACGGTCGTCCAGGAGATCCGCGTCATGAATGATTTGCCCGATGACGCCAACGCGTAGATCTCGGATATGAAACTGCTTCGTCAGGGTTTCAAAGGTGCAGTCCTCGCCGCGATGGCCGAACCCCTCTTCCTGGAACATGTCGAATGGCACGGCTCCAGACGGCACGCGATCTTCCGGCGCGAAAGCGAAGCGGGCCTTCTCGTCGATAAAGTTGCGGATAAGCCAGGCAGACGCGCACCGATCGACGCCCGGTCTTGGTCTCGTCATCCACACCCTGCCTCTGTATTTTTTCGGATCGACCGTGGTGGCCGCGCTCCCGGACTTGGCTGCGTTCGACCGGGCCGCCTGCTCAAGTAATTCCTGAACGCGCTTTTGCAGCGGGCTGTCGAAGAAATCGACCTCTACAATCTCCTGAAACCGGTTACGCAACCGGCCGAGGCGACCCGCCCCTTTTCCTTCTACGCGCGTCGAGGAAAACGCGTGCAGCTCGCGGATCAACTCCTGGTACTCCCGTGCGCGTGCTTCCGCGAAACGGCCGATCAGCTGCGGCCTCGACAGATTGTCGATAGAGTCCACATGAACCACCGATGCGTCTCCACCATACTTCCGGATCGCGGTCGCGAGCCACTGAAACCGCTCCTCATTGCTCGGGTTGTTCGGAAGCAGATACCCAGAATTGCCGAGAGGCACGGTTCCATAGCGCTGCAGCTTCCGCCAAATCTCTACGCGCTGGCTGGCGCGCTCCGTCGGCAGGGTGAACGTGAGCAGCAGCCACGCGCTGTCGCTTATCGGGCGTACGGTCATTTCCATGTGATGTTATATCTGTAACTCAGATATCGTCAAGGCGAGCCCCGCGGATGGCGCGACGATGCAGTGAACGTCTTGAGCCGCTACCGCCGAGAGCCGCAAGAGGGGCCTGGAGGGAACACTTGGGCTACCCACAGTCTCACTAACCTCGAACGTTTATACATATTGAGTCATCTCGTCCAGGGTGTATAATCACGCCGTTCCCCGGGAGGCTCTGGCATGCTCCGACTTCGTGTTTTTGCCCTCTTGGTTCTGTGTTTGTCCGTGGTGGCCCCGTGCTTCGCTGACACGCTCAGCGTCACGTTCGAGGCGGACTTCTTCTATTCACCGCCGGGATACATCGTCAGCGGCTCATTCCTATGGGACACGGTTGCTGAGACGTTCTCGAATCCGCAGATCACGGACAACTTCGGAGACCAGTTCACGCAGCTCGCCTACGCCAACTTCGCAGCTGCTGGCAACTCTTACGGGCTTCCAGTGGGCACGATGACGGGCTGGACGTTCTCTGGCACTAACATCGCGATTCAGTTCTCGCCTGGGGATCATGCATTCTTGGGTCCGCAAGTCGTGCCAGAGCCAGGCACCTACAACGTTGGTCTGTTCTTTCTTCAGCGCGCCGGTACGGGGGACATACCATCCTCAGATAGTTGGGTGACTGTCTCGCCAGTCGCGACGCCAGAGCCAGCAAGTCTTTCTCTGTTGACTCTAGGCCTTCTTGCAATTCTGTCGGTTATTGCCAATAAGAAGCCCTTTTGCTTGCTCTGAATGGTGCCTGGTATGTGTTTGCTGCTATTTGTTTTTTGGTTTTACGTGAAATCTGCGCCGCGTGACGCAACGCCGCACAAGCAGGAATCCTCTTGCAAATTCCTGATGCGTCGCATCAAGTCCTGATAAACGTGCTTACCGTCCATGTGGATTTTCAAGTTAAGTAGCTGGTCCGCCAACGTTCCGATTTTCTGACTAATCGGGCGCTTCGGTCTCACTCCCGAAAACCAACGCTTAGGCCATTCGCACTTATCATTGGGAGGTCGCGGCTTTCGTCCTAGTGGCCTTTCTTCTCGCAATCGCTTTCGCTGTCGTTCTGCACAAATACTTTGCCACGCGCGTC
>Ga0068863_100003014_pt1 | contig 16646 bp, 9 predicted proteins | sample KBSSwiS62_FD_66596 | JGI IMG/M metagenome (GOLD analysis project Ga0068863, IMG submission 66596) | Switchgrass rhizosphere microbial communities from Kellogg Biological Station, Michigan, USA - KBS Switchgrass S6-2 | ecosystem: Host-associated > Plants > Roots > Rhizosphere > Soil ...
GTGCCGGTCGCCATCAAGGAATACCTGCCGTCGTCGCTCGTGCTGCGCACGGACGGCGACATCGTGCGCGCGACGTCCGCCGAGAACATGACGTCGTTCCGATACGGGATGAAGTGCTTCTTCGAGGAAGGCCGCGCTCTCGCGAAGATCAATCACCCGAACGTCGTCCGCGTGCTCAACTTCTTCCGCGCCAACGAGACGGTGTACATGGTGATGCGCTACGAGCGCGGGCGCACGCTGCAACAGCAGATCCAGATGCGCCAGGACCAGATGTCCGAACGGCTCGTCCGGCACGTGTTCATGCACCTGCTCAATGGTTTGCGCGAGGTGCACACGCACAAGCTCCTGCATCTCGACATCAAGCCGGCCAACATCTATCTTCGCACCGACGGCAGCCCGGTGCTGCTCGACTTCGGCGCGGCGCGGCAGACGCTCACGACGCAGCGGCCGAAGCTCGCGCCGATGTACACGCCCGGATTCGCCGCGCCGGAGCAATACAAGGAGCCCGACCGGCTGGGCCCGTGGACCGACGTTTACGGCACTGGCGCCAGCATGTTCGCGTGCCTCGCAGCATTCGCTCCGCAAGCCGCGGACGCGAGGCTGCAGGAAGATCATCTCGTGTCGGCGAAGCGCATCTGGTCGGGACAATACTCGGACAACGTGCTCGAGGTCATCGACTGGTGCCTGCGCCTCGACCCGCTCGAGAGGCCGCAGTCCGTATTCGCGCTGCAGAAGGCCATCCGCGACATTCCCCCGAAGAAGCGCAAGCTCACCGTGTTCGGCAACCTGAAGCGCAAGCTCTTCACCGAGATCGGCGCTTGAATGCAAAGTGAGCGCGAACCGGGCATGGCAGCAGAGCGTCGCTAGAAGCGCATGCAGTTCACGATTTTCCAGGAGTCGCGCAAGGGCTCGCGCTCCGTGAACCAGGACAGGATCGCCTACACGTACAGCCGCGACACGCTGCTGCTCGTCGTCGCCGACGGCATGGGAGGCCACGCCGGCGGCGAGATCGCGGCGCAGATCGCGGTGCGGCTCTTCATCGAGCGCTTCCAGCAGGAGGCGACCCCGATCCTCAAGAACCCGCTCACGTTCCTGCACGAGACGATGGTGAAGGCGCACGCGGCGCTCGGCGCGTATTCGGCGCAGTCGTCGATGCTCGAGACGCCCCGCACGACGTGCGTGGCCTGCATCGTGCAGGCGGGACACGCGTATTGGGTTCACGTCGGCGATTCGCGCCTCTACCTCTATCGCCGCGGCGCGCTCATGGCGCACACGCGCGACCACTCGAAGGTGCAATACCTCGTCGACCAGGGAATCATCCGCGCGGTGGACGTGGCGGCTCATCCCGACCGCAACAAGGTCTACAGCTGCCTCGGCGGCATGGTGGACCCCGTGATCGATCTTTCCAATCGCACGCTGCTCCGCGACGGCGACATCCTCGTGCTCTGCACCGACGGCTTGTGGGGACCGATCGCAAGCGACGAGATCGGCACCTGGCTCACCGGCGCGCCCATTCTCAAGGCCGCGCCCGAAATGATGCGCGAAGCCGAGCGCCGCGCCGGCACGGACGGCGACAACCTCTCGGCAATCATCGTGCGCTGGGGACCCGAGTCGGCGGCGGACGATCCGCTGACGACGATCACCGAGACGCTGCCGCTGGGTGAATTCGCGACCCAGCTCGACTCGACGCTGTCGCTCGCCGACCGCAAGGGCGGCGAGCGCGACCTGTCCGAGGACGAGATCGAGAAAGCGATCGACGAGATCCAGACGACGATCAAGCGCTACAAGCGATAGCCGGTCGCATTCGCGCCACACCGATGCGGATTTCGTCGCATCGCGGCGGGGCGATGCGCGATGGCGAGCGCGAACTTGCCGTATCATCGTCGCGCATGCGCCAGATCATCATCGACACGGAAACGACCGGGCTCGACCCGCAGCAGGGCCACCGGATCATCGAGCTCGCCGCGCTCGAGGTCGCCAACCGCCGGGCGACCGGCCGCACCGTGCATTTCCGGATCGATCCCGAGCGGGAGATCGACGGGGCCGCGACCGAAATCCACGGGATGACCTGGGAGGATTTGAAGGGCAAGCCGAAGTTCCGCGAGGTCGCCGCCGAGTTCATCGCGTTCGCGGAGGGCGCCGAGTGGATCATCCACAATGCGCCGTTCGACTTGTCCTTCCTCGACTTCGAGCTGAAGCAGGCGCTGCTTCCCTGCTGCCGTGAGCTTCATTCCGGCGTGATCGATACGCTCGCTCTCGCGCGCGAGCTCTTTCCGGGCAAGCGCAACAGCCTGGACGCGCTCTGCGAGCGATTCAGCGTCGACAACGCGCAGCGCACGGTGCACGGCGCACTGCTCGACGCGCAGCTTCTGGCCGACGTCTATCTCACGATGACCCGCGGCCAGGAGACGCTGACGATCGACATGGCGCCGCCGCCGCCGGTGATGCTCGACCCCTCCGGGGCCGCCATCGATCTCGCCGCAGCGCGGAAGACGGTCGGCGCCATCGCGCCGTCGTCGGAAGAGCTCGAGCTCCATCAGCAATATCTCCTCGTGCTGGAGAAGGAATCGGCAGGGCGTTGCCTGTGGCTCGCGCTCGAAGCGGTCACAGGCCTCGACGCCGCGCCACGGCTCGCCGCGGCCTAGGGTCGGGTAGGGCCCCTAGCGATGGCCGTGGATTACCTGCAGAAGATCCTCACCGCGAGGGTCTACGACGTCGCGGTGGAATCGCCGCTCGACCTGGCCCCGGGGCTCTCGCGCCGCCTGTCGAACACCGTGCTCCTGAAACGCGAAGACCAGCAGAGCGTCTTCTCGTTCAAGCTGCGGGGCGCGTACAACAAGATGGCGAACCTGACTCCCGCCGAGCGCGCGCGCGGCGTGATCGCCGCTTCCGCCGGAAACCACGCGCAGGGTGTCGCGCTCGCCGCGCAAAAACTCAATTGCGCCGCGACGATCGTCGTGCCGGTCACGACGCCGCACATCAAGATCGGCGCCATCGAAGCGCGCGGCGCCAAGGTCGTGCTGCATGGCGATTCGTACAGCGATGCGCATGCGCACGCGGTGGAATTGCAGAAGCGCTCGCACGCCGTGTTCGTGCATCCCTACGACGATCCCGACGTGATCGCAGGCCAGGGCACGATCGGCATGGAGATTCTGCGCCAGTGTCCCGGGCCCATCGACGCGATCTTCGTCGCCATCGGCGGCGGCGGGCTCGCGAGCGGCATCGCGGCCTACGTGAAACGGGTGCGGCCGGAGGTCAAGATCATCGGCGTGCAGCCGGAGGATTCCGATGCGATGGCGCGCTCGATTGCCGCGGGTCGCCGCGTGAAGCTTGCGCACGTCGGCCTCTTCGCCGACGGCGTCGCGGTGAAGCAGGTGGGGAAGGAAACGTTCCGGCTCGTGCGCCGGTACGTCGACGAGATCGTGCTCGTCGACACGGACGCAACCTGCGCCGCGCTCAAGGACGTGTTCGAGGACACGCGCTCGATCCTCGAGCCCGCCGGCGCGCTCGCCATCGCCGGCGTCAAGGCGTGGGTCGAGCGGCACCGGACGAAAAACCGCACGTACGTCGCGATCGCGTGCGGCGCCAACATGAACTTCGACCGCCTGCGCTTCGTCGCCGAGCGCGCGGAGCTGGGCGAGGAGCGGGAAGCGGTGATCGCCGTCACGATCCCCGAGCGGCCGGGAAGCTTTCGCGAGTTCTGCAAGCTCCTCGGCAAGCGGCAGATCACCGAGTTCAACTACCGCTATTCGGATGCGCGCATCGCGCACATCTTCGTCGGCATCGAGGTCGCGAATCGCCGCGAGACCGAGCACCTGCTGGGCGAGCTCAAGAAACGCCGTATCGAAGCGCACGATCTGACGGACAACGAGCTCGCCAAGCTGCACGTTCGCCATCTGGTCGGCGGACATGCGCCGTCGGCGGACAACGAAATCCTGTATCGCTTCGAGTTTCCGGAGAGGCCCGGCGCGCTCATGACGTTTCTGGACAGCATGAGCCGCGGCTGGAACATAAGCCTCTTCCACTATCGGAACCACGGCGCCGACTACGGGCGCGTGCTAGTGGGTATGCAGGTGCCGGCCTCCGACAAGGCCGAGTTCCGCGCGTTTCTAACGCGGTTGGGCTACGACTGCATCGAGGAAACCGACAACCCGGCGTACCGGATGTTCCTCGGCCGGTAGTCCTTCATCCGCTCCGTCGGGATCATTCCCGTGTGCCGCGCACTCGCAGCCCGTTCCAGGGCGGTGCATGCCGGGAGAGGGAGACGGGGAAGGGCAGGGAATGCCCTGGAACGGCAGCCTCTTCCGCGAAAAGTTGTTTCGCTGCCACAAATATCCGGGATCGGGTCTTCGAAGCCGATTCAGGCAAACTTTATGCTCTGTTCAACGGGCTGACCGCGTGGCAAACTTTGTCCCGCCGATTGTGGCCCACAATTTGCTGAACCGGACAGGCACTCGCGGAACAGGAGACGCATCTTGTCGGAGCAGAACAGCTTGTCGGGCGTCAAGGTGATGGTGATCGACGACTCGAACACCATTCGCCGGAGCGCGGAAATCTTCCTGCTGCAGGCGGGATGCACCGTCATCCTCGCCGAAGACGGTTTCGATGCGCTCGCGAAGTTCGCCGACCATCAGCCGAACATCGTCTTCGTCGACATCATGATGCCGCGCCTCGACGGCTATCAGACGTGTGCGCTCATCAAGAAGAACCCCCGGTTCCAGGGGACTCCCGTGATCATGCTGTCGTCCAAGGACGGACTGTTCGACCGGGCGCGCGGCCGCATGGTCGGTTCCGACCAATACCTTACGAAGCCGTTCACGAAGGAAAGCCTGCTCAAGGCCGTGGCGACCCACGTGAGCCGATCGGCGGCGGCGACCGCAGCCGCCGCACGCTGAAAGCAACTGCCGCCGTTCGCTTCCGAGACGACATGACCATAAAAAAGATACTGATCGTCGACGACTCGCCGACCGAGCGGCACGTCCTCAACTCGCTGCTGACGAAGGCGGGTTACGAAGTCGTTTCGTGCGACAACGGCGACGATGCAATCGTCAAGGCACGGCTCACGATGCCCGACCTCATCCTGATGGACGTCGTGATGCCCGGGTTGAACGGATTCCAGGCGACGCGTGCGATCAGCCGCGATGCCGCGACGAAGCACATTCCGATCGTGCTCTGCACGTCGAAGAGCCAGGAGACGGACAAGATCTGGGGCATGCGCCAGGGCGCGCGCGATTACGTCGTGAAGCCCCTAGACAAGAACGAGCTCCTGGCGAAGATTACCGCGCTCGGCTAGCGCCGGCAAACTCATCCTCCACCGACAACCATGGCACGTCCCGCCCGCATCGACCTCCGCCTGTTTCAGCAGGAGCTCGCGACACGGCTCGCCAGCAAGACCACCGCGCAGGTCGAGTCGTCCCGGCTCGGGCTGTCGTGCGCGGGCGAGCGCTGGCTGATCCGGCTCGCCGATGCCGCCGAAGTGGTCGCCGTGCCGCCGCTCGCCGGGGTGCCACTGACGCAGCGCTGGTTTCTCGGCCTCGCGAACGTCCGCGGCAATCTCTACAGCGTCGTCGACCTCGCGGGGTTCCTCGGCCGTGAACAGGTCGTGCCGCACGGCACGAGCGGACAGAGTCGGCTCATCCTGTTCGGTGCGCGGGCCGCCGACATGAACGTCGGCGTGGTCGTGCAGAGCGTGCTCGGTCTCCGCAACGTGGCCGACCTCACCCCGATTCCTTCCATGCCGGATTCTCCCGACTGGTTCGGCCAACGCTGGGCCGATCCCGACGGCGGCGCATGGCAGGAATTCGACCTCGCAAAGCTTGCGGCGGACGATACCTTCTTGCGGGTCGGCCTGTAGCGACCCGCTTCTGAAAACAGCCGGACGGACGCGTCGTCGTGCGCGTCATCTGGAGGCACCATGGCCTTTGCAATGAATCTGCGAAAACCGCTGGGCGGCGACCCCGGCCCTGCCGTCGTAACCAAGATCGACGCGCCCGCGAGGCAGGCCGAGTCGCCGTCGACGGAGCAGGGCTACGACCCGCTCGCGTCGGTGTCGATGCTCGAGCACATGCGCGCGTCGGCGGGTCCCGGGAGCGCGCCGTGGAAAGTGCCGCTGATCGGCCATCTGCCCATCGCACGGCAGTTTCACATCCTCGGCATCCTGCTGGTCCTGTTCCTGGTGTTTGCCGCGCTCGTGATGGCGCTCGACGTGCGCACGGCGGCGCAGGCCGCCGCGTCGACGGCGACGGCGACGGAGATGCAGATGCTTTCGCAGCGCCTTTCGAGCAGTTCCACGCTCGCGTTGCAGGGCCGGCCGGTCGCCTTCGAAGCGGTGAAGGACACCCGCGAGCGTTTCAAGGAGGACCTCGACGCGCTGCAACGCGGCGGAACGATCAAAGGCGTGACGCTCGATGCGGCGCAGGATGATGCCACTCACCTGCTGCTCTCGAGCATCAAGACACGCTGGGATCGGATGGACGGAAGCGTCGAGCAGCTCCTCGAGAGCCAGCAGAGGCTGATCGACGTCGCGAAGGGCTCGGCGACGGTCGCCCAGGGCAGCAAGCAGCTCGTGGAAATGTCGCAGCGCGCGGTGCAGCAGGGCGCGACCCAGCGGGAGGCTGAATACGCGAATCAGCTCGCGCTCCTGTCGCAGCGGATCGCGAAGAACGCCGCCGCGCTCGTGTCGTCGGCGGACACCGATCCCGAGCTCGCGGCGCTGCTCACCCGCGATGCCGGCGCCTTCCGCGAGGCGCAGAGCGGTCTCGCGCGCGGCGGCAGCGAACCGGCGGTGCGCGGTGCGGCGCCTCGTCCGGAAGAGTCCCGCGGCGTCGGAATCGAGCTCGCGCGCCGCGCGGCGGCCTTCGATGCCGGCTTGGCGGCGGTGCTGCAGCACACTTCGCGTCTCGTGACGGCGAAACAGGCGGTGCGGGCGATCACCAACGAAGCGGAAGGCCTGCTCTTGGACACGACCCAGCTCACGGAGATCTACAAGAACAGCGGCAAGTCGCGGCTGCCCATGTGGTTCGCGATCGCGTTCTCGCTGCTGGCGCTCGCGATGCTGCTGCTTCTCGGCAAGGTGTTCCTCGATGACGCCCGCGTGCGCGCGTCCGAGAGCGACCAGGAGAACAAGCGCAACCAGGAGGCGATCCTGCGCCTCCTGAACGAGATGGGCAATCTCGCCGACGGCGATCTCACCGTGCAGGCATCGGTGACCGAGGACGTGACGGGCGCGATCGCGGACTCGATCAACTTCACGATCGAGGAATTGCGCACGCTCGTGAAGGGCATCAATTCGGCGACCGACCAGGTCGCGAAGGCGACGCAGGATACGCAGGCCATTTCGAACCGGCTGTACGAGGCATCCCAACGGCAGAATCGCGAGATCCAGCAGGCGTCGGCTTCGGTGCTGCAGATGGCGCAGTCGATCAACGAGGTGTCGCAGGGCGCCGCGCAGTCGGCGCGCGTCGCGGAGCAATCGCTGTCGGCCGCGGAAAAAGGCGCGCAATCGGTGCAGAACCAGATCGCCGGCATGCACGACATTCGCGCGCAGATCCAGGAGACGTCGAAGCGGATCAAGCGCCTCGGCGAATCGTCGCTCGAGATCGGAGACATCGTCGGCCTCATCGCCGACATCACCGAGCAGACGAACATCCTGGCGCTGAACGCGGCGATCCAGGCGGCCTCCGCGGGCGAGGCCGGGCGCGGCTTCACGGTCGTCGCCGAGGAAGTACAGCGTCTCGCGGAGCGTTCGGCCGAAGCGACGAAGCAGATCGACGCGATCGTCAAGACGATTCAGGCCGACACCCAGGATGCGGTTGCGGCGATGGAGAAATCGACCGTCGGCGTGGTCGAGGGCGCGAAGCTCTCCGACACGGCCGGCAGCGCGCTCGACGAGATCCGGCGCGTCTCGCGCGAGCTCGCGGAGCTCATCAGCGCGATCTCGGCGCAGACGCAAAAGCAGTCGTCGTCCGTCAGCGACGTGACGCGCGGGATGCAAGGGATTCTGCAGATCACCGAGGAGACGACCGAAGGCACGAAGCAGACGAACGTCTCGATCAGCCAGCTGACCAAGCTCGCAGCCGAGCTGCGCAGCTCCGTCGCGGGATTCAAGGTTTGACCGCCGCCGTCGCCGACGCCGTCTCGGATTTCGATCTCGGCCCGTTGTCCTGGGTCCATGTCGAGATCGGGCATGCGCTTGCGCGCGGCCTCGAGCTCTTTGCCGCGTTTCGTGCCGCGCCCGCGGACCTGAGCGTGCTGCGGCAGGCGCGGAATCAGATTCACCAGGCATTCGGCGCGCTCGAGATGGTCGGGCTGGACGCGGTTGTCGCTTACGCGGACGAGATCGAGCGGCAGTTCGGACGCGTCGAGCACATGCCGGCGGCGGACATCGAGCCGACGTGCGCGGTGATCGACCGCGCCTGCCGCAAGCTGGCGATCTTCCTGGACGAGCTCGTCGGCGGCGCTGCCCCGGTCACGCTAAGGCTCTTTCCGGAGTACGAGGCGATGCAGCGGCTGCGCGGCGTCAAGGCCGCTGCCGCCACCGACCTGTTCTTCCCGGACATGCGGAACCGCGCGCCGCTCCCGGGCGGGCCTTTGCCGGTGCCGCCCGGCAAGCTTGCACCGCATCTCCTGAAACAGCGCCGCCTGTACCAGAACGGCCTGTTGGGCCTGCTGCGCGGCGACGCCGACGGCGCCAACAAGATGCGCGAAGCAGCGGCCGGCCTCGAGCGGGTGAGCGCAGTCGACTCGCAGCGCGCGTTCTGGTGGACCGTTGGCGCGTTCTTCGAGGCGATCGTCGCCGGTGGTCTCGATGCCGGCTTCGGCGCGAAGCAGCTCGCTGCGAGGCTCGACCTGCAGATCCGCCGGGTGGTCGAAGGCTCCGTCAAGGTTGCGGCGCGGCTGCGGCGCGAGGTCCTGTACTACGTCGCGGTGAGCCGGCCGCTGACCCCCACCGTGCAGGCGGTGCAGGAGGCGTACAGGCTTCCCGCTCTGATTCCGTCGGCCGAGACGCTCAATGCCGACACGGTCCGTCTGCAGCCGATCCTGCGCGCGATGCGCGACGAGCTTGGCACGGCGAAGAACATGTGGCTGCGCGTCACGCTCGGCCGCCTCGACAGCCTGCCGAAAATGCGGGAAACGATCGGCCACGTGCACGAGCACGCGGTGGCGATCGGCAACAAGGCGCTCAAGGATCTGACCGCGGCGCTCGTCTCCTGCCTCGACGCGATGCCCGCGACGGCGGAGGTTCCGGAAGTGTTCGCGATGGAGTACGCGACCGGCATCCTGCTGGCCGAGTCCGCCGTGTCGAACTATGGCAGCCTCGCGGAGAATTTCCCGAAGCAGGTCGTGGCGATGCTGGCGCGGCTCGATGCCGCGCGTGAATCACGCCCGATACCCAAAGGTACGGCGCCGCTGCTCGACGACATCTTCCGCCGGGCGCAGGAGCGGGTGCTGCTCGAGCAGGTCGGCCGCGAGATCCAGGTCAATCTGCGCCGCATGGAGCAGGTGCTCGACGCGTTCTTCCGCGATACGACGAAGCGCGCGGAGATCCCGACGCTCAGCAAGGACAGCCATCAGATCCGCGGCGCGTTCCAGATGCTCGAGCAGCATTCGGCGGATCACCTGCTGCGACTGTGCGAAGAGCAGATCGACAGCTACGCTAACCCCGACACGCCCGTCCTCGAGCAAGACCTGGACATCCTCGCCGAGTCGCTGTGCGGCCTCGGGTTCTTCGTGGAAGCGCTGCAGCAGCAGCGCGTGGATTCCGCGCGCATCGTCGCGCCGCTCCTCGCGAAGCGTCTGGGCGAAGCGCCGCCCGAAGACGAGCTTGGGGGCGAGACGTTCGAGGATGCCGTCGAGGACCTGCGTGCGTTGCTGCCGAAGCTCGTCATCGAGATCCGCCGTGCGCCCGCGGATGCTGCCGCGCGCGCGGCGCTGACCGCGAAGCTCAAGGACCTGGCGGACGATGCGACGCTCGTCGACGACGCCGAGCTCGTTCTTCAAGCGCAGGACGCGCTCGCGGAGCTCGCGGCATTGCCCGAGGTATCGACCGAGGCCGAGGCAGCACAAGGCACCGAGGACACTGCGCCGACGGTGGCGCTGGAAGCCGCGGTCACGGCGATCGCCGAGAGCGGTGGCCCGGCCGCAACGCCGGCTCCCGAGATTTCAGCGGAGACCCAGCGTCTTCTGGCGACGGACGCCAACCGCCTCGACGCGGAGCTCCTCGAGATCTTCCTGATCGAGGCAACCGAGGTACTCGACACCGTCCTGCTGAATCGCGCGCAGCTCGCCGAAAATCCGGGCGATCGCGAAGCGCTGCGATCGGCGCGCCGTCAATTCCACACGATCAAGGGCAGCGGCCGGATGGTGGGCTTGAACGAGCTCGGCGAGCTCGCGTACGACGTCGAGCAGATCCAGAACCGCCTGCTGGAAGAGGATCGCGACGTAACGCCGGCGATGCTCGAGCTCCTCGACGTCGCGGAGGCCGATTTCCGCAAGTGGGTGGGCGCGCTGCAGGACACGGGAGACGTTTACGCCGATCCGCGCGCACTGTTCGCGGCCATCGCTCGTGTCGCAGCCGAGCTGCCATCCGAGTTCGAAGTCGAATCGGCTGCGGCGCCCGAGCCCGGCGCGGCGGGTGCTGTCGCCGTCGCCGAGGCGGCTGCCGTCGCGCCTCTCCCGGAAGAAGACGTCGAGACGATCGAGTTCGAGCCCGCGCCAGAGTTCCCGACGGCGGACGTGGAAGCGGCCGAACCGGTCGCCTTGCAGACGTCGATGCCGTCGGAGCGGGTGGTGGACGACGCCTCGATCGAGCCACTGCCGATCGAGGCATCGATCGACCAACCGGCCGTCGATTTGCCGGCCGTCGAGCCGGTCCCTGTCGAGGCGGCGTTCGAATGGCAGCCCGAGCCGGAGGCGACCGCCGATGCGCAGGCGGCCGACGCTCCCGCACGGGACCTCGCGGACAAGCCATTCGCGGAAGAACTCGCGGCGGACGAAGAAGTTTTCGCGACCGCATCCGCCCCGCAGTCCGTCGCGTTCGTCGACGCCGCGAACGAGGAGGCGGAGGCGGACTCTGGCGTCATCGAATTCGCGCCGGTCGGCGAGATGCTTGCCGCTGCCAACGCGGGCGAAGCCGTTCCGGTGACGGCCGACGTCGTCATCGTCGGCGACGTCGCAATATCCGCGGAGCTCTATGCAGTGCTCGTCGACGAGGCGCAGGTTCATCTCGCTGCTCTTTCGCATGAGCTCTCGCTCCTGCAGATGGATCCTCGCCACTCGCCGTCGGAAGCGATGGTGCGCGCGAGCCACACGCTGTGCGGCATCCATCGCGCGGGCGGATTTCCGCTCGTCGCCCTGACTGCGGGCTCGCTGGAGCAATGCCTGGTCGCGCTGCAAAGGGTGTCGACGCCGCTGCCGACCGAGGCATTGCCCGCCCTTGCGGATGCGATCCGCGGTATCGGCGAATTCATGCGCCGGGTGAAGGAGCGCCGCGGCTTCAACGCGACCGACGCTGCCATCGCCGCCGAGATCCAGCAAGAGCTGGACGCGGTGCGACAGATGGTGGGGCCACCGCCGTCCGCGTCCGACGACGAAGCGCGAGGGGAGGCGCCACAAACCGTCCACGCCGACGTCGCCGCCGCGGCGCCGGCGTCGGAAGTCGAGCCTGAGGTCGAGAGCGAGTCGCAGGCGGAGGCCGAAACCCAGCCGGCGGGTGAAAGTGAACCGGCGGTCGAAACCGAGCTTGTAGTCGAAAGCGAACGCGGCGTCGAAGGCGAGCCCGAGCCGGCCATCGCAGCGGTCGAGGAATTGGCCACAAGCGAAGCAGTGATCGCCCCACAGGCAGCGGCCGAGGCCGCGGAAGTGCCTTCGGCGGTCGAACCCGAGCACGACGAGGTCGAAGAGCCGGCGGCGACGGAAACCGCGGCCGCAACGCTCGCGCAGTCGCAAGAGCAACCCGCAGCCGAAGATGTCGTCGCGCAAGCGCCGGCGGAACCGGCGCCCTTGGCGAAGCTGGCCGAGCCGAGAGAGCCCGCTCACGAAGCGCCCGTGTCGATTGCCCCGGCGAGGCCGGCCGCGATCGCAGCGGAGCCGCCGCGTCGCGAGATTCCGCAGGACCCGCTTGCCGACGTTCGCGACGACGTCGACACGCAAGTGCTGCCCATTTTCCTGGAAGAGGCCGCGGAGCTCTATCCGCAGGCCGGCGAGCAGCTGCGCGCCTGGCGGCGAGCGCCGAACGACGACGCACGCGCGCGCCAGCTGCGGCGGACGCTGCATACGTTCAAAGGCAGCTCGCGCATGGCGGGCGCGATGCGCCTGGGCGAGCTCGTTCACCTGATGGAATCGCGCCTCGACGTCGACGCCGCGCCGGTGCAGGGCTCGACGGATCTCTTCGAGGCGCTCGACGGCGATCTCGATCGCATCGCCGTCGTGCTCGATGCGCTGCGCGAAGGGAAGACGAACGTCCCCGTGTCGTGGGCGACGGACAAGGACGAAGTCACCGCAGCCGGCGACATGCGTGCGCCGGTGCAGGAAGCGCCCGCCGTCTCGGCCGGCGACAAGGCCGTCATCGTTCCGCTGCCGACGCCCGAGCATGCGCCGGCGCGCGGCTCGGCCGAGGCTGCCGACGTCGAAGGCGGCGCGCGCGCGATGCTGCGCGTGCGCGCCGACATCATCGATCGCCTCGTCAACGAGGCCGGCGAGGTCGCGATTGCCCGGGCGCGGATCGAAAGCGAGCTCCGCGCGCTCAAGGCGAACCTGCTCGAGCTCACCGGCAGCGTGGTGCGCCTGCGCGCGCAGACGCGCGAGATCGAGATCCAGGCCGAGTCGCAGATCCAGTCGCGCCTTTCGCAGGTGGGCGAGGGCCAGGAAGGCTTCGACCCGCTCGAGTTCGACCGCTACACGCGCTTCCAGGAGCTCGCGCGCTCGCTCGGCGAAGGCGTGAACGATGTGTCGACGGTGCAGCAGTCGCTCCTCAAGAACCTCGATGTCGCAGAAGCGGCGCTGAGCGCCCAAGGCCGGCTGGCCCGCGACGTCCAGCAGCAGCTGTTCTCGATACGCACGGTGCCGTTCGGCAGCCTGTCCGAGCGGCTGTACCGGATCCTGCGCGTGACGGCGCGGGACCTCGGCAAGCGCGCCAACCTCGAGATCCGCGGCGCCCAGACCGAGCTCGACCGCGCGGTGCTGGAGAAGCTCGTCGGCCCGCTCGAGCACCTCTTGCGCAACGCGCTCGATCACGGGATCGAGCCGCGGGCTCAGCGAATCAAGGCCGGCAAATCCGAGACCGGGGAAATCACGCTGACGGTGCGGCAGGTCGCGAACGAGATCGCAATCGAGCTCGCCGACGACGGCGCGGGATTGAACCTCGAAGGCGTGCGCGCCAAGGCCGTCGCGCAGGGCCGCATAGCTGCGGATGCGCATCCCAGCGAAGCGCAACTCATCGAGTGCATTTTCCACCCTGGTTTCTCGACGGCGTCCAAGGTGACGCAGGTGTCGGGACGCGGCATCGGGATGGATGTGGTGCGCTCCGAGATCATGACGCTCGGCGGCCGCGTCGAGGTCGCCACTCGCGCGGGATCGGGCACGACGTTCCATCTGTATCTGCCGCTCACGCTCGCGGTCGCGCAGGCGGTGATGGTGCGCGCCGGCGGCCGGCTGTGGGCGCTTCCCGCACCGATGGTCGAGCACGTGCAGCACGTCAAAGCGGACGCCCTGGTCGACATGTACGTGCGGCGCCGCGTCGAGCACGAGGGCCAGAGCTACTCGTTCCACTACCTGCCGCGCTTGCTCGGCGACCCGAACCAGATTCCGGGATCGTCCCGCAACAATCCCGTGCTGCTGCTGCGCAGCGGGCAGAACGTCGCCGCGATACATGTCGACGAGATGATCGGCAACCAGGAAGTCGTGGTGAAGAACATCGGGCCGCAGCTCGCGCGGGTGTCCGGCATCGCCGGGGCGACGGTGCTCGGCAACGGCGAGGTCGTGCTGATCATCAACCCCGTGCAGCTCGCGCAACGCGCCGACGTGCCGGAGTTCGACCCCAATGCCGAGCGCGTCGCGCCCGAAGTTCCGAAGCTCGCCGTCGTGCAGGCCGATCGTCCGCTCGTGATGATCGTCGACGACTCGCTGACGGTGCGCAGGATCACGAGCAAGCTCCTGACGCGCGAAGGTTTCGAAGTGCTCACGGCGCGCGACGGCATCGACGCGCTGGCGCTCCTCGAGACGGAGATGCCGCACGTGATCCTGCTCGACATCGAGATGCCGCGAATGGACGGGTTCGAATTCACGAAGAACATCAAGGCGGACGAGCGGACCGCGCAGATCCCGATCGTGATGATCACCTCGCGCACCGCCGAGAAGCATCGCAGTCTCGCGAAGGAGCTGGGCGTCGATCTCTACCTCGGGAAACCCTTCCAGGAAGAGGAGCTCTTGCGCCACTTGCGCGAGATGCTGGCGCTGACCACGTAGCAGCGCGCGGGTTTGTCCCGGCCGCGCCTGGCGGCACTCGGCGCCGCGCGTCTTCGGGCGCCGCACTCGGCGCCGCGCCTCGTTGGCCGCCGGTATAATCTTCCGAGACCATCCACGGGGGAGTAGAAGCCATGGCGAACTACGCCACGAGCAACATTCGCACTGTCGCACTCGTCGGTCAGGGAGGCTCGGGCAAGACCACGCTCACGGAGGCGCTGCTGCTCGCCTCCGGCGCGATCAAGGAAGCCGGCACCGTCGAGCGCGGCACGACCGTCAGCGACTTCGACCCGCTCGAAAAGACATCCCAGCACTCGCTTCGCGCTTCCGTCGTGCATCTCGATACCCGCGACACTCGCATTCACCTCATCGATACGCCGGGCTTTCCCGATTTCATGGGCCAGGCGATAGGTGCCCTCGATGCGGTCGAGACCGCCGCAATCGTCGTGAGCGCGCAGTCCGGCATCGAGATGATCACGTCGCGGATGATGGAATGGGCCGCGCAGCGCCGGCTGTGCCGCCTCATCATCGTCAACAAGATCGACGCCGACAATGCCGATCTGCCGGCGCTCCTCGTGTCGATCCAGTCGATGTTCGGCAAGGAATGCCTCCCGATCAACCTCCCCGCGGAGGGTGGCAAGCGCGTCGTGGACTGCTTCTTCAATCCCGACGGGGAGGCTGACTTCTCATCGGTCAGCCGCGCGCACGGCGCGCTCGTCGACCAGGTCGTCGAAGTCGACGAGGCGCTGATGGCGAAGTATCTGGAGCAGGGAGAGATCGCCCCGGACGAGCTGCACGAACCGTTCGAGAAAGCGCTGCGCGACGGCCACCTCGTGCCCGTGTGCTTCGTCTCGGCGAAAACGGGCGCGGGAGTCTCCGAGCTCCTCGATGTGCTCGTGAAGCTCGCGCCGAGCCCCGCCGAAGGCAACCCGCCGCTCTTCTACAAGGGCGAGGGCGCCGCGGCGACTGAATTTCGCTCGGAGCCCGATCCCAGGAAGCACGTCCTCGCGCACGTGTTCAAGGTCGTGATGGACCCGTTCGTCGGCAAGCTCGGCATCTTCCGCGTCCACCAGGGAACGGTCACGAAGGACACGCAGCTCTTCGTCGGCGACGGCCGGAAGGCGTTCAAGGTCGGGCATCTCTTCATGCTGCAGGGAGGCAGGAACGTCGAGATCGAGCGCGCGCTGCCCGGCGACATCGCGGCGGTCGCGAAGGTCGACGAAATCGATTTCGATTGCGTGCTGCACGACTCGCACGACGAAGACCACATTCACATGCGGCCGCTCGAGTTCCCGCTGCCGATGCAGGGAGTTTGCATCACCCCGAAGAAGCGCGGCGACGAGCAGCGGATCTCCGAAGTGCTGCACCGGATGACGGCCGAGGATCCGACGCTCGTCGTCGAGCACGACAGCACGACCAACGAGACGGTGCTGCGCGCGCTCGGTGACCTGCACCTTCGCTCCGTGCTCGAACGCATGGCGAGCCAGTTCAAGCTCGAGGTCGACACGCGTCCGCCGCGCATCCCGTATCGCGAGACGATCATGGGCAAGGCCGAGGGGTTCCACCGGCACAAGAAGCAGACGGGCGGCGCCGGCCAGTTCGGCGAGGTGTCGCTTCGGATCGAGCCGCGCGAGCGGGGCGCGGGCTTCGAGTTCGTCGACCAGACGAAAGGCGGCGTCATTCCGCATCAATTCATGCCGGCCGTGCAGAAGGGCGTCGAGCAGGTGCTCGTCACCGGCGCGATCGCCGGCTTTCCGCTGCAGGACGTTCGCGTGATCGTGCACGACGGCAAGCACCATCCTGTCGATTCGAAGGAAGTGGCGTTCGTAGCCGCCGGCAAGAAAGCGTTTCTCGACGCGATCGAAAAGGCAAAGCCGATCGTGCTGGAGCCGGTCGTCACCGTCGAGGTCGTCTGCCCGGAATCGAACACCGGCGACATTGCCGGCGATCTCTCGTCCCGGCGCGGCCAGGTCACCGGCACTCGCGGCCTTCAACCGGGCGTGCTCGCGATCACCGGCCTTGCGCCGCTTGCGGAGCTCGAAGGCTATTCCGCCCGTCTAAAGTCCGTGACTGGCGGCCATGGCTCGTGGTCGATGCAGCTGTCGCATTACGAGCAGGCGCCTCCCAACCTGCAGCAGCAGCTGGTCGCCGATTTCAAGAAGTCGCGCAAGCACGAAGAAGAATAA
>Ga0068863_100003017_pt1 | contig 16637 bp, 21 predicted proteins | sample KBSSwiS62_FD_66596 | JGI IMG/M metagenome (GOLD analysis project Ga0068863, IMG submission 66596) | Switchgrass rhizosphere microbial communities from Kellogg Biological Station, Michigan, USA - KBS Switchgrass S6-2 | ecosystem: Host-associated > Plants > Roots > Rhizosphere > Soil ...
TCCCTCCAGGCGGCGAGATCCGCCGAGTAAGACGCGGGACCCTTGAACCAGATGAAAGCGGCGCGGACCGCGAGCGACGCTCCGACGACGAAAACGGAATCGCGCAGCAGCGTGAGCGGCTTCCCGCGATCGCTGCGGCCGGCACCCTGGCGACGGCTGGTCGAACCGGCCGCGGAGCTCATTCAGCGTCGCTGGACGGCTGGCTGACTGCAATCCAGGCAAAGTCGATCGCTCGGCGCCTCGACCGGATGTTCCGAATCAGCAGAATGAGTGGCGTCTGATGCGATACCGCCGCACGCGCCCGTTGGGCGCACCGAGCCCCAGATCGTTTGCACACATCTTGACGACGAACCGTGCCACTAATGTACCGCAACCGACCTTCGAAGGTGCAGCCGTGCACGTCCCAGAACCGCCGTGAACGCCACGGATGCGGCGAGCTCCCAGATTTCTCCACGCACGAGGCGGCTGGCGGCCCAGCGGACGAAACCCATCCCGGTCCTCATCCATGGCTTCCGCTCGCCGATGAAGTGAAGCACGTGTATGCCGTCGGCGCCGCGCCATCTGTAGCCCAGCGATCGCACGAAATAATCCAGATTGTTCGTGACGACATTGTACTTTCTGTCCAGGCGCAGCTCGGGTTTGGTGATCCAGTCGTGCCAGAACGCATTGATCACGCTCTGGACTCCCATGCTCGGAGGTCGGCCAGCGGCCTTGCGCCAGCTTTTCTCCTGCTCGAACACCTCGGGGAGAAGCGCGACGAGTCGATCCGTGAGATCGGCAGCGGGCTCGATCACGATGAGCCCTGCATTGAGAGCGCGGGAATCCTCCCGACCGGGACCAATGTCGGCGATCACCGCCGACATGTGGGGCCTTTCGAACAGCTCATCGATGTTCTTGATGACGATCATGTCGGAGTCGAGGAGCACCAACTTGTGAAACCGGGACAACGAGAAGACGAAGAGCTTCTCGAACACACCGGCCCAGTGTCGGTGATGGTCGCTGTTGAGGTTCACCTGCCGGATCTCCTCCGGAATGTCGATCGGCGGCGCCTGAATCGTCCGTATCCCCGCCTTCGTGAGCGTGTCGTGCACGGTCTCACTCACGTTGCTACCCACCAGGACGTGCAGCGGGTATGCCGACTTGCACAGGCGCAACGACTCGTCCAGCGCAAGTACACCCGGCAGGTAATTGTCGGTACTCAGCACTGTCACGTACGCCATCGCCTCGGTGCGGCCCGACTCGCCGCTCATCGAGACGCCGCTTGTGAGATCGTGAGGGACTGATTGACTCGCCACTGACCACCCTTCTCGTCTGCCCTGGACTCGAAGGAACTCTCCGATGCAATGTTCGCGCCCGCGAGGGGTCACAGAGCACGTGGCCCTGATGGAGCCCTGACCCATGGGTCTCTCCCGATGGATCTTAATGCCCGTAGGAGGCCTGCCAAAGGGGCCGACCTTCCAGGGCGTCATTTCGCCGTGCGCTGACTCGCTGCGCAGTCACCGTTCAGCCACTCGACGAGCAGCTCCGCAAGACGCAGGCGCGATGCCGAGAAGACGTGGTCGTCCTCGAGCGTCATGCTCTTGACGAGCGTCCCGCCGGCGTCGCGCACCCCCCGCTCGAGCCGCGCGTGCATCGCGGGGTCCTCGTCCGGTGTGTCCCGCGTCGCCGCGACGAGGAGAAGGGCTCGGCCTTTCAGCGACCCCGCATCGGAAAGATAATCCCAGGCCGCCGCCGCAGATGTCAGCTCCTTCAACAGCGCATCTGAGGTCGTCCGGAGCGGCCCGCCCAACGGGTCCGTCGCGTCTCGAAACTCGCTGACCTCGTCGTCGCGCAGACCCGAATCATCGAGATGCCGCGCGGTCCACCCCACGTTCCACGCGGCCATCGCGGCGACACAGACCTGCGGCGGCTCGCGACGCGCGCCGAGCAGCGCGAGCCAGCCGCCGAAGCTGTGGCCGACAATCGCGATGCGCGAGGCATCGAGCCGATACCTGGAGGCGTTCGCCGGCGCGCGGATCCAGGCCAGCACCGAGGAGACGTCGTCCAGCGAATTCGCCAGCGAGAACGCGCCGCCGGAGCCCCATGACCCGCGATAGTCGAAGTACACGGCGTCCCATCCCGCGCGGCGCACGGCCTGCGCGAGGTCGAGGTTCTTCTCGTTTCCCGGAAATCCGTGCAGGAAAAGGGCGACGGGATGCGCGCCCTCGCCGGCGGCGCGATAGATGAGGCCATTCAGCCGCGCTCCGTGGCTGAGGATCGCGATGGCGTCCATCGAAGGCGCGCCGCTCGCCGGCGCGGGGGTAGGAGTCCGGCGCACCGCGGCGGACGTCGCCTGCGCCGACGCCGCCTCGCAGCCGAGGAGCACGGCCACTGCCGCGAAGATCGTCAGCGAGACCGACCGGCGCACCCGCCATATCCGCTCGCCCTCGAATCGGAGGCGAAGGGCGTCCAGTAGTCTAAGGACGCCCCGGCCGCGGCGCGCGGTCACTTCGTCGCCTTCCGACGAGGCCTCTTGTTCGCGCCAAACGTCCGAATGACGAGGGTTCCACGGCCCCTGGACGGCAGCGGAACACCAGCACGGTCGATCGCAGCGGCGATCAGTGCCTCGACATCCGGATGCGCCAACCGGCTGGCAGACTCCAGCCGGACAAAGCGGGCTTGCTTGCCCGATCCCATCAGCAGCTTCTTCGGGTCGGGCAATCGGGGTCCCGGCATGAGGTACAAACGCACGCCGTCCGGACGCGCGGCCATGGCGGCGATCGCATCCGGCGGCCGCTCCGTTGGCGAATACGCGATCACGAAAAAGGTCTTGTAGTCGTACACCAGCTCGCTGGCGCTCGGCAATCGCTTGCGCAGAGCCGATCGGATCGAGCGGATGAGCTTCTGGTCCCTGGGATCGAACCTCTCGATGAGCGATCGAAGCTGCGCCTCGGATGTGTCCTTCGCGTCTCGCTTCACTTGACGTTGACAGCAATGGCGATCGTGGGACCGGCCATGACATGTGCGTGATGCGGGTCTGGCTGTCCCTCCGGAAGGAAATACCACGCGCCCGGCGTCATTCGGCCGAGCTCGGGCAGCTGTTTCAAGCGCGCCGGCTCCAGTCCAGCCGCAATCAGACCCGAGGCATCGAACTCGTAGATCACGTCCTCGAACGTTTGCTCCGGCTGGACGGCAAAGTGAACCATGGTGCCGGAACCGCTGTTGAAACAGTATTCGCCGCTGGCCGCCGTCCGGTCGATCGCAACTTCAGGCTTCGCACGCAGAATCCGGGCGATGGCCAGGATCTCTCCTTTCGACGTGCCCTCGAGCGCGAGAACGTCGGCGTACTCGCGTTTGAGTGCAGCGAGCTCGTCCGCGGCGAGCGGCTTGTCGTCGGCCCGCACGCGTCCCGATAGAAACGACAGGTGGAAAGCCAGGACTACGATGGCAATGCGTCGCATATTCCTACCCTCCTCTTGGATTGGCACGGCCTAACCATACTGGATAAGTAAGAATGTGGACGGAGGGATACAAATGAACGCCCTCACCTCGATCAGCATCACGCCAGTCCTCGTTGCCGACCTGCTCGCCGAGGGCGAGCGGATGCCGGTCTACGTGCACGTGATCGAGCACCCCGATGCCCGCGTGCTGGTCGACACCGGATTGACGCAGCTGCATCCGGCGGTGGCCGACATGGACCCCCGCCTCCATCCATTGAATAAGCAGAAGTTCGACCTCGCCGGCATCGACATCGTGGTCAACACACACCTGCACTTCGATCACTGCGGTGGCAACCACCTCTTCGCCGGCAAGCCGATCTACGTCCAGCGTCGGGAGCTCGACGACGCGCGCAACCAGGACGACTACACCATTCGCGAGTGGGTCGACGCGCCCGGCGTGCGGTACGTGCCGGTCGACGGCGAGCTCGAGCTGCTTCCCGGGGTCCGGCTCGTCCCGGCGCCGGGCCACACACGCGGCATACAGGTCGTCGTCGTCGAGACGGGCGGGCGCCCGGTTGTCATTGCCGGCGACGTGGCGGTTTGGTTTGGCGAGCTGGACGAGCCGCACACCGAAGGCCAGCTGCTGGTCCGCGCGCTCGACCCCGAACTGGTCTGGCTCGCGCACGAGCACGAGCCGTGGCGACCCCGCACGGTCTAAACAATACGCCGGCACTCTCTCTGCTCTCCTGGGCTCCCGTGCGCTCCGGTACTTTCCGTCCTTTGCGGGGAGACTCTGGCCAAACACGACGATCACGACCGCCGCCGCGATGCTCATGCGCTCACGGGAGTGCCAAAGACTCTGGCCGGGGACACCGAGGCAGAGCAGGCGAGTTGCACTCGATGGCGGTGACCTGGCTGGCTACGCCAAATGTCCCCCAACTCCATGCCTGCCAATCACCAGGAGACGGAATACCTGTCGATCACCCATAGCCACGTTCCATCCTTCTGGCGCCGCGCGACTTCCGAGGTCACGGTGCCGTCACGGCTGCGCGTCGAGGTGAGGGCCAGATCACCGCAAATGAGCGCTGGTCGCTGTTCTCCGAGCTCGAACTTTCGTTTTTCCGGCCCAAACCCCGTGACCTGGAGTTTGGTAAAAAACCCGTGAATGGCGTCTTTACCCCGCAGAAACGTTCCACCGCCGATGTCGACGACCGCGTCTGGCTCGAACAACGCCGTCATGCCAGTCACATCTCCCGTGTTCTCTCTCTCTACCAACAATCGCTCCAAATCCTGGGGATCGTTGGCCGGCTCTCGTGTCGTTGAACCATTCATGGTGACCCTCCGCAAACTGTTTTGGGTTGCTCGGGAAGCCACGAGCCTCGCGCGGCTTTCCCCACTTGCCGCCTGACGGATGGCGCATCAGCGGCGAGGGCGTGCAGGCGAAGCGAGCTGGGCGAGTCCGCTGCACGCGCTTGTCAGCCGACGCCTGGCGACAACCCGAGCCCGCGAGACCAGCAACATGCGGACATCGCAGACCGATTCAAGACCGCACCCTGAAGGCTACGCTACATCGCCCCCACGCTCACCGAGGCAGTGGTGGTGTCCCATGCGAGCTTGAGATCGCAACCGTTGCCGGCTTTCTCAAAGGAAATCGTAAAATTCTCGACTGGGGCACTCGCGGTTCCGGCCTTCATTTCCACGCGCGCGAGATCTTCTTTTTCACCGGGATACTCCGTGCCCCATTCGCCGGTTTTCTTGCTGATGATGAGCGTCCACTTGTCCTTGTCAGGAAGCGTGAAGAGCGTGTAGCTGCCCGCCGGAACGTGCGTGCCGCCGACCATGACGTCCCCGGTCGTGATGAAGGTGGTGGCTTCATTCGCTCCGGTACGCCACACTTCGCCATACTTCACGACATCCGGGAAAACGTTGCGGCCTTTTTTGCGCGGGCTGGAATAGTCAATGGTGACTGTTTTTCCGCCGGCCAGTTCGCACTTTGCCGTAGCGGGTGGACTCGGTCGCTTGGATTTGTCCTGCTGAGCTCGCAAGGGGGCTGCGGCAACGGCAAGGACGAGCGCCAACGAGCCACAAACGATCGCAATCTTACGCATGTGAAATCCTCCAATCGGACGATGCAATCTCAACTGGCACCGGTGACCGGCGCCTGCCATTTCACCACGCCTCACTCTATTCTGTCCCGACCAGGATCGGCTGACGAAGGTTCATGCAGGGCTCCTCTCACAAGCGGACAACGATTCGCGCAGCGTGAGACCTCGATTGGGTCCTGGCAAATCAAGCGGCTCGAACTCGCGTGCGTCCGTCAGATCGCCAATCCAACGTCGCCTTCGAGCACCGACGTCTTCAGCCGCGGGCGCTCTCCACTCTTCCACAGCGCGGCAGTGAGTAATGCCCGATACCGGATGGGTCCCCCGTCCGGGCCTTCGCTGCGCGTAATGGGGCGTGGGATGCAGACGAACTCGGTGCGCATCTGATCGGCCGACAATTGGACCTTCGCATAACCGTGCCCTCCCAGATCGACGAACTCGAGATGCGGAGCGAGATCCGGGTTGGAGAGCGACCGTGCGCGCTCGAGGTCGAAACTCTTTGCATATTCGAGGCACGAGCGGACGCCATGTTTCACGAGCATGTTGTGCGTCCAGTCGGGCTTCGCGCCGTCCGGCCGATCGGCGAGGAACAGCGGGCGCAGCGGATCGGTCTTGGACAAGTTGTGCTCTTGGGCTTCCATGGTTCCCGGGCTCGTGAGCGAGGCGCCGACGAAGCTCAAGCCCACGGGATCGAACTTTCCTGGCGGCAGTTCCGAGGTCGCGTAACCCGCCCAGAAGCTGTGGCGGTCGCCAGAAACGATCGCGAAGCCGGTGATCTTTGCGTCGCGCACGAGGTCATAGATCTCGGCGCGCTCTCTGTAGGCCGTGCCGTAATCGCCGGTAGGAAGCGAGGCATAGGTGGACTTCGGCCACGTTTCCTTGGTCAGGCCCGAGGGCAGATTTTGCGGGTCGGCGCGCGCGTCGAGTGCGCCTTGGGAATTGCCCCAGATTTTCCACGTCGCGGTCGAATTCTTGAGCTGGTCTTTGAACCAGGCTTTCTGCTCGGCGCCGAGGATCGTCTGCGGCGGCTCGTTGCGCTGCGAATTGGGAACATGCGCGCCATTGAAGCTGACTTCCGCCGGCGGGCTCCCGCCGTTGAAGGCACGGCCGCCGTCGAGAATCCGTGCCACGTCCTCGGGAACCATGTCCGTGAACTCCGCGCCGAAAGCTCCGGCCGCCGGGTCGCTGAACGGGTCCGCGCTGCGATAGCTGTGCTGATCGGTGACGATGAGGTCGAGGTGTTTTCCGTATCGATACGAGCGGTAGCCGATCAGGCTGTGGATCGCGGCCAGGTTGTTTGGCTCGTCGCCAAGGCCGTGCTCGTCCCACTTTTCGATTGCGACATCGGTCACCGCGGGCGGATCGAAGCTTTCGAGCGAGGGTCCGCTGACCTTCCTACAGCGCGATGGCAGATATTCCCACCATGCCTGGTTGGCGGCGACCTTGATGCTCTGACCCGGCCGCGCCTTGCCGGCCTTCTGGACGCTTTGCCAGCCCTGCCACGAGAATTCGTGGTTGTCCCACATGGCGACGAAAGGCCAACGCGCGCGCGCGTCCTGCAGGTCGGGATCGGCGAGATAGCCTTTGTAGATGGCGCGGTAGCCGTCGACGGTCAGAGGGAAGTGGAAGTTGCCGGCCTTCGGGCCCTCCGGGAGGCGGGCCACCTCGTAGATCGTGCGGTCGTAGCGCGTCTTTACCTCGTCGGGATACTCGACCACCTCGTAGATGAAATCGCCCAGGTGCAGGACGAAGCCGAGCTGCTGGGCGGCGGGAGCGCGTTCATCTTCGTAGATCATCCGGCGATAGGCGTTGAGCTTGCCCTCGTTGACGTCCTGACAGCTCACGAATGCGAAGTTCACCGTGCGCGAATCGGTGGGCAGCGGCGCAGTGATCGTGCGGCCGACCCGGCTGCCGTTTCCGTCGGTGTCGGTAAACCGATACCAGTAAGTGTGCGCGGGCTTGAGCCCGCCAATCAGAACGCGCGCGGTCCAGTCCGCGGCGCTCGAAACCGGCGCCTGCGCTTGCGCGATGACCCGGCGGAATGCCTCATCCTCGGCCACCTCGACGGTCAGGAGCTGCCGTGTGCCTTCGGCAAACGGACGCCTCGTCCACAGGATGACGCTGTGCGGATCGGGATCGCCCGAGGCGACCCCCTGGGGATAGAGATCACGCCGCTCTTGCCAGTGGACACCCGAACCTCGAGCCGGCCCGGCCCATGCGAACGAAGCACCGATTGCTGCGGCAGATTTGAGAAAGGATCGGCGGCTGATCTTCATCGTCTCACTCCGTCCGGGCTGCCGTTGGCGTCACCTCAGGGTTCGGACGCGAGCGCCCGCTCAAGAGAAGTACGTACTCTCTTCCCCTAAGTTGCCGTGGCGTGTAATGCTCCGATCAAAATCCGAACATCCGGCAATCAGAACGCTGGACGTCGTCGCCGGCCTTCCCCTTCGTTCGGCCCAAGGCCGGACGAGGCTAGCGAGTCGCCAGCGCGGTCAGGGCTCCCCACCAGGAGACCGCGACCATCACCAAACGGATCCAATTGAGCAGGATCCACCGTTGTGCCTCGGACTCCAATCGTTCTGCCGGGGCCCCTTCGCCTCCCCTCTCGAGGAACCGCTCGATCGTCGGTCGAAAGTAGGCCAGCGTCCACGCCACCGCCGCGACGGCGCACGCGGACGACAGAACGAGGGGAGCCCGCTGGTTTCCCGCCCGGAGCGCCGCGGCAAATGCAACGAGGCCGCTCAGCGCATAGAGCGAGGCGGCGGGCGCCCAGAACCCCCGCAGGTTCATGCGGTTGATCGCTGCCCCCATGAATCCCGCAAAGGACTCCGGCGGCTTGCGGCTCCAGGCGGGATGCACCACCAGGGCTTCGTAAATACTTGCGCCGAAGACGAGCGATGCCATCACGGAGTAAGACCAGAGGGCTGTCGCGTAGAGAGTCATTTCCGCCTCCGCGCCTCCTGTTGTCTGCACAGCAGTTTGTTTCCCGGCGATGAGCGAGTTCGCTGCATGCGCGTGTCAGGCCTTCTGATCGGTTGCGCATTCACAGCCGGTACATTCGGACGACGCCCAATATCAACACCAGAAGGATCGCCAACACGAAGACCCAGGTCCAGCCCCGGAACATTTCCTTGACGCTGGGCATCTGATGGGTCGACCGGATCTCTTGGGACACCGGCAGCTTCGCGACGAAGTGGGCCGCCTGTCCAGCCCGGCTGTTCGGCACCGCGATGGCAAAAAAGTTGCCCGGTAGCATTCCTGGACCAGGGTTCACCGACATAGCGACCGACAATCCGCCACTCGTCTCCACGCGCCGAGAGTGCGGAATCTGCGCGCGGCTCATCGCCTCAGACACCATGTCAGCCTCGTGCAGAAATGCTGTCCGGTACACGACCACCGAATTGTCGCTCTCTACCTCTGTAGCCCAGGAGTCTTCGGTGCTCATGCGAAAGCGCCGAATGGGTAGCGCATCAGCGGCGAGGGAGGAGGCCAAGCCGACGAACGAGTCCGCTGCTTGCGCGTGTTAGGCCGCGGTTCAGAAAGCAACCTGGACTCCATCCGGTGTGCTCAACACTCTGCCATTCACCAACTCAACAGCTACCCGCGGCTTTACCGCCCTCCGCCACTCCGGGCCAGCTCGCGCAGGGCCCACGCCAGGAGCTCGTTGAAGGCCTCGGGTTTCCGGTCGTCCCCCGTTTGCTGCTCAACGCCATTGCTCGGCCGCGTGCGGCTTCGCACGTCGGCTGCAGCCAAATTGGTCGGTGTCTGTGATTCATGCTCATTGATCGTGCTTCGTGTTTTCGCGCCGCTGCGCAACGTGCCAAAGGACCCCGGACGGATCCACAACGTATGCGACGCGAAGTCCCCAGGGTTGCATCGCCGGAGCCCTCGGTGGTGGCACACCGAATTGCTTCGATAGCTCGAGTGATTCGATGTGCGCCCACCACGCGTCGAGATCGTCGACCATCAGCTGCATCATGAAATTGCCGGCCCAGTCTGCCTGGAAGTGCCTCTGCAGAATGAACCCACCTGAGCCTGCCTTGAATATAGCGACTTCGCTGTCGAGGGTCTTTTCAAAGCCAAGTGCTTCGTAGAAATGCTTGGAGAGATCGAAATCCCTTGCGGGCATGAATGGACGCGCCAGTTCTGTCCCTGTGGGAATGCGGCTCATCACCGGTTCTCCTTATGCAGCCGAACGGGCGGCGCATCAGCGGCGAGACGGGACACGGAAATCATCTCACCATTCCAGGACTCGATCCGGACCGCTAGCCAGCTCTGGATTTAGGGCGCCGAGCCCCGGAGCGGACCGGCAGGAGCGAGTCCGCCGCACCCGGGGGTTAGGCCGCTGCGTCTTTCGTTTCAACAGAATCATTTGATGTTTGGGGAGGACCCGGTTGCCGAGCGAGGACCAGGATGCCTGCGGCGAGTACGAGATTGACCAGCGCGATGCCGGTGAGAGTGACTGTGGCCGCATCGAATGCTGTCGGGCCGTAGGCTGGAACGAACAATGACGCCGCGCTAGTGCGGAGCCCCGAAGCGTCCTGCACAATATTGGTGGCGACGTGGAACCCGAGAGCCAGCGGCACGCTGCGCCACCGGGCAAAGACTGCTCCGAAGACTAAACCTGAGGTGAACACGCCGGCCACGACACTGAGCCACGGGAGGCCAGCTTGCAGATGGAGCAGCGCGAAAAGGCTCGATGTCGCTACCACGGTGAGGACTGGACCAAACCGCTGCGCGAGCCGAACGAAGGCGTAGCCACGATAGACCAACTCTTCGCCGACATTGTTAAAGAAGTTGAACGCACAGGCGCCGAGGAAGGTGATGCCGCGGAACCCCGGATTCGGATGCCACGTGGCGCCCATCGTAACGGCGACGATGGCAAGCCACACACCCGTCATCGCGGTTCCGCCGCAGAATCCGACACAAAGGTGCGCAAGTCGACTGTTCGCAGCCCCTAGTCCGAGGTCGGAGAGCGACATCCGATCAGCCCGGAGGAACCGAGTGGTGAGCCACCAGGAACTGGCGGCAAGGGCGAGCACAGGCACCACACCGGCGGTGCGACTACGCATGCCCAGGCCGGGGACGTTGAGGAGGAAGAGATATACGACGACGCATAACGCCGCGCCGAAGGCGAACAACAGCAGGCGCCTCCAAAACAGTGTCAGAGGGACCTCCGGAGATTGCGTCCGCCTAACGGGCAGCGCATCAGCGGCGCGCGAAGAGCCGAAGGCGATGAGCGAGTCCGCCGCACGGGCGTGTCAGGCGGGGCAAGGCCGGCATGCCGAAGCCGACTTGGCCTGATATGCGTCTTCATATGCTCTTTCCAGTGCGGCCACGTCGAGCTTGACCATCTTCATCATCGCCGCCATCACAGCCTGTACCTTCCTTGGGTTCTTGTTGCCGATGAGCTCCATGAAACGCCTTGGGACGATCTGCCAAGTGATGCCGAACGGATCGGTGATCCAGCCACACTGCGATGGGGTTGCGCCGCCGCTGATGAGCTTGTCCCAGTACAAATCAACTTCTTCCTGATCTTTGCAGTCGACAAAAAGCGAGAAGCCTTCGGAGAATCTGAAGTTCGCGCCTCCGTTGTAGCCCATGAAGTGCTGACCACCGATGACGAATTCGGCGGAAGTGATGGGGCCGTCCTTGCCAGTGCGGGCGACGTTCTTGATCTCAGAATCCGGAAATGTACGGGTGTAGAACGCCATGGCAGCTTCGAGCTGATCGTTGAACATCAGGAAGGGTGTCACTTTGGCCATCTGTGCGTCTCCCTCGACTTTGGGTTTCAGCCTAACGGGCAGCGAATCAACCGCGAGCGAGGAGCCGAAGGCGACGAACGAGTCCGCTGCACGCGCGTGTCATGCGGCCACGGAACCGAGATCACCGTGGTTTGCTCGGCGGCGCGATGTCGGTTCGCTGGATCGCAACCAGGCGCCATTCCCCTGAGCTCTCGGCCCAAACGTGCGTAAACCTGCCTTGAAACGCAACGCCGGTTCCCGTGGTTGCCTCGCGTCCGGTTACAACCGCCACCGTCCCGAACACTCTGACCCGCAACTCGCTGTACTCGTAGGTCTCGGCGCGCGGAAGCAGGCTCGGACCGCGACTGGCGATGTAATCCGACCGATCGCGAAGGGAGCCCGATGTTCCGATAAAGGTCACATCGGGCGAGAGCAGCGCCAGGAACGCCGCGACGTCGTTGCTATGCTGAGCGACACGCCACTTGTCCTCAAGGGCGAGAATTGTTGACTTCACCTGTTCCGAACCCGGCGCCTCCGCGGCGATCGCGCCGGGACTGAGGAATGCCGTCAGAACCAGAAGACCGACCACCCGGATGCTGATCAATGAGCGAGTCCGCTGCACGCGCCTGCCAGGCGGCACGCCAGAAGGTTCGTTAAGCGACACCACAACCGGAAGCCTCATCCGTGGTCGATCTCCTGACCGAAGACGATGCCGACACCATTGACATCGCTCACACCGAACTCGCGAATGCCATACGGCTGGTTGGTAGGTCCTTTGGCAACGCTGGCCCCTCGATCGATGATCTCCTTGTAGTAGCCGTCGACGTCTTTCACCCACTGAAACAAGTGGATGCCACGGGGACTCGTCTCGTCTTTGACGAAGTGAATCGCTGAGTTGTCTCGCCAGACGACCGCATATGTGTCATCGCCGAAGTCCCATGCAAACCCCAGCACATCACGATAAAACGCTGCCGTCTTCCCAACGTCCGGTACGTGAAGCACTGGCGCACCTTGAACGAATTGTCTCGGATTAGAGGACGGTTGTTCAGGCATGAGCTACTCTTAAAGTGATCCCCGTCGGCTCCTCGCAATAACGCGATCACGCACCCCCCGCACCGGATCTCGCCGGGCCACTGAGGCCTTCGTGCGGGCTAACTTGCAGCACATCAGCGGCGAGCGAAGAGCCGAAGTCGATGAGCGAGTTCGCTGCAGGCGCGTGCTAGGCCGCACGTTGATCACTGCGGCGCAACCCGCAAGGAGTAGTGGTTCGCGACCAAGCGCCACAGCCCTTGTTGCTTGATCCATACCCGGGTAAACCGGGTGTCACGGGGAACAGCCTTGCCTTTGTCTTGCCCGATCATTGTTGACAGACCAGTCTCCACAGCCGTGTTGTCGTAGACGCGCACCTGAACCTCGTCGGTGGTGATGGACTGAAATTTCAAACTGCCAGACGTGAAATCCGAAATCACCTGCGCCTTGGTTCTCACTGTGCCGCTCGGTCCCACGCCGATAAAATCATCAGCGTAGATGCGGTCAAGGGCCACCCCATCCGCACCGATCTGCGCGCGAATGCGTTCAGTATCCAGCTGTTTTATGGCCTGCTCAACGCCGCTTCTTTGATCTCTGCTTGTGCCCTGCTGTTGCCCCAGGACGAGGCAGGTTGGTGTCAGCGCTAGGATGGCTATGACAAATTTCCGTCTCATCAGAACTCTCCCTTCAAAGGATCAGTGGCCTGTCAGAGCCGCCGAACGGGTGGCGGGTCAGCGGCGAGTGAGGAGCCGAAGGCGACGAACGAGTCCGCTGCTGCACCCGCATGTTAGGCGAGCGGCGTACGGTGATCACTCTTCCACTCTCGGTAGATTTACCTGCATGCGCTCTCCCGAATCGAATTAGAACGCTCTCTATGAGGTGACCCTCTCCCAGGAGTCGCAAATTGTCTGGAGATCCTCGGCGGAGGATATGTAGAACTCGAGGTGGCCGCACGAGGTGCAAGCGTATCTGTCCGGAGCGCTGGTGTTACCAAGTAGGCCTGGTTTCAGTGTGACCTTCTCGAACTGTAGGGGGTGCCCGGCTTGACGATAGACAGAGGTGCTATGGCAGCGGGAGCATGTGCCGTTCCTCATGTGGTCTCCTTGATGTAGACGTGTTGACGGGCCGCGCCTAACGGGCAGCGCATCAGCGGCGAGCGAAGAGCCGAAGGCGATGAGCGAGGCCGCTGCATGCGCATGTTAGCCGACGTCATGCTCGTAGAACTGCAGGCAGACACCCGAGGGAGCGATCATATGGAACTCCAGCCGGCCCCACGCCTTCATCTCGAGAGGGCCGACCCTTGCCGGGATCTCGCGATATTCCTGGTAAAGCCCTTGCAGGTCGGAGACGCCGATGCTGAAGCTCGCGTTGTCGGCCCATGACCGGTTGTCGTTCGTGACGAGGTTGAATGCGACGTCGTCTCGTCTGATGCCTGCCATGCCAGCGCTCTGCCACAGGACCGAGAAGCCCATGTGCTCTGTGTAGAACGTGAGCGCGTCCGCCAGACTGCCGCCAGACGGAATCAAGGGCACGACCGAGCGAAAGGTCACTTTCATATGGTTGGACACTATCGCGGTAAGTCGCCTAACGGCCTGCGCGTCAGCGACGAGTGAGGAGGCGGGGCCGACGAACGAGTCCGCTGCACGCGCGTGTTAGGCCGCGTGCCAATACCGCCGGGCACGTGCCACCTCTTCAGGGCGCCGAGCGGCCCTTGGCACGTCCGCTCGATCGAAGGGTTAGGCGCCATTGCTGCCGACCGCGGGCTTGCCAGCCAGTACACGCGCCAACCCTGACAGCATGCCGCGCCATATTTGCGCTGCGTCCGGGGGGCCAGCGCCGGTCTGCGTTAGGGTTAGCTCACAGTTACCTCCGTCGCCTTGGAGCTCGACCAGCAAGTGGCTGACGCCATGGAAATGAAGCGGAACTTGCAGCGTCAGTTCGATCAGAGCAGGTCGTTCGAGGCGAACGTATTCGCCATAGTGATCTATGTGCGCGCCCTGATTTTCCTCTTCGATGTAGAACGCTCCACCGACCCGCGCATCGCTGGTGACTTCGAGGATCCGATTAGACTGTCCGACGAAGAGCCAACGTCTCATGACCTCAGGCAAGACCCATGCGTCGAATGCGGCAGCGGCGGTAGCGGGGAGGACCGTCTTGATGCGCATGACTTGCTTCTTGCGAGTCGTTTACCGAACCTTGCTGATGTTACGATGGCGTCTACTCGATGGGCCTAACGGCCAGCGCATCAGCGGCGAGCGAAGAGCCGAAGGCGATGAGCGAGTCCGCTGCATGCGCGTGTTAGGCGGCCCCGCCAACCCACCGCCCATCAGTGGTGACCGCCACCACCGTCGACGCCGCCGTCGAATCCTCCTCCATGGCCTCCCCCATCGCCACTACCTACATGTCCCGAATCCGCTCCGCCATCTACAGCGCCATCGTGGGACCAGGATCCTTCAGCACCCCCATGGTGCGAGGGTGGGTTGTGCTCGTGATGGTGGTGCTCCGCGCCGGCTCCAGCCGTGTTGTCTAACAGCGCTTGGTAGCACTGCGAGGCCTCATCATCGGGAACCGGTGACCCCGATCGCCTCGGCTTCCGCCACAACGCGAGCAGCGCTGCCGCCAAGAGTGCGCCCAGAGACGCGGCTATCAGAAATTCCATAGGTTTGGGCCGCCTAACGGATAGCGGGTCAGCGGCGAGTGACGAGGCGAAGCCGACGAACGAGTCCGCTGCACCCGCATGTTAGGCCGCCGCTTTGGCTGCTTCACCTAATCCACCACGCGTAGCACGACCTTGCCGCGTACAGGCTTGTGCTGATACGCCTGCCGCGCCTCGGCGAGCGGGAACACGGCGCCAACGACCGGGCGGATCGCGCCGCCCTCGATCAGCCGTGCGATCTCCGCCAGCTGCGTCCGGCGCGGCTCCACGATGAAGTACGCGGCACGGATGCGCTCGTCGGTCGTCTGTTCCCCTGAAGCCGCGACCGTGACCAGCTTTCCGCCGGGCTTGAGCACGCCCCAGGACCTCTCCAGCGTCTCCCCGCCGACCGTGTCGAAGACCACGTCCACGCGCCGGATCACGTCCTCGAACCGCTCGGCCCGGTAGTCGATCACCTCGTCGGCCCCGAGGCTGCGCACGAAGTCGAGGTTGGCTGCCGACGCAGTGGCTGTCACCCGCGCGCCGCGCCAGCGGGCGAGCTGTACAGCAAGCGTACCAACGCCGCCGGCCGCCCCGTGGATCAGTACTCGCTGACCCGCCGCGAGACCGACTCGCTCGATCAACCCCTGCCAGGCCGTCAGAGCGGAAATCGGTGTGGCGGCTGCATGAACGTGATCGACGCCCGCCGGCTTACCCGCGATATCGGCAACGCGCGCGACGCAGTATTCGGCGGACGCACCGTCCCGGTACCAGTCATTGAGTCCGTACACCAGGTCCCCCACACCCGCATCCCTGACACCAGCCCCTAGGGCGGCGATCTCGCCGGAGAATTCGTGTCCGGGGATGACCGGTAGTGGGCGCGGCTCTCCCGCCCGAGTGGTCCAGGTCGGGACCCAGGAGAGTTCCGTTTGGATCACGCCGGCAGCGTGAACCCGTACGAGCACCTCGGCCTCCCCGGGACGGGGCTGCGGCGCCTCGCCGTAGGCAAGCACTTCAGGGCCGCCGCGGGCTCCCAGACAACTCGCCTTCATGCGCCACTCTCAAACATCGGTCGGCCTAACGGGCAGCGCATCAGCGGCGAGCGAAGAGCCGAAGGCGATGAGCGAGTCCGCTGCATGCGCGTGTTAGGCGCCGCTGCCGTGGACGTTCGCAGTACGACCCTAGCCAAGTATTCCGCTCCCAGCGACCAAGAGACTTAGGCCCACGAGGCCAAATACGCACCCGACGAAGAGCAGCCCCGAGCGGCCTCCGGTGTTACCCGGACCGTTCTCAAACCACGAGGACATGAGCCTGAAGATCGTGTTGTGGTTGGGCACGAAGTAGCTCGCGATGAGAAGGATCGCCATCAGGACAAAGATAACGCCGCCCCAAATTATGGCTGGTCCTTTAGCAATCGGGTGGGCGCCAGGGAACCGATGGTTCTCGAACGCCACAGAAACGATAACCGCTGCCAGGATTCCTACACCGAGCAATTCGTTCACGACGCGGCGGCGCGGTCTTGGGGCCAGCGGGTCAACCTCCACCCTGAAGCTGCCAGCGAATAACGCCGCCGCAATCACAATCGCGATGATCAGAATGACGCTGGCGCCCATCTGCTAAGTCGAGGCGCCTAACGGGCAGCGCATCAGCGGCGAGCGAAGAGCCGAAGGCGATGAGCGAGTCCGCTGCATGCGCGTGTTAGGCGCTG
>Ga0068863_100003022_pt1 | contig 16629 bp, 14 predicted proteins | sample KBSSwiS62_FD_66596 | JGI IMG/M metagenome (GOLD analysis project Ga0068863, IMG submission 66596) | Switchgrass rhizosphere microbial communities from Kellogg Biological Station, Michigan, USA - KBS Switchgrass S6-2 | ecosystem: Host-associated > Plants > Roots > Rhizosphere > Soil ...
GCCGCCAGCGGCGGCAGGTACGATGTCGACTTGCACCTGAAGCACGATCCGACCGCGACACAGGACTTTGCCGAAGCGCACGTGCGGCGTCTGGAGGCCATTCGGCGCGCCACCGGCAAGCCCGAACGCCACCCTAGCGGCACCTGGACGATCGCACCCGATCATCTCGATACGGTGCTCGCCTACGAGCAGGGCAAACAGCGCGCCGAGCCTTACCGCATCGAGGTGCTCTCGCCGGTGCCGGTCGAGAAGCTGGTCCATGCCCACGCCGAGACCTGGCTCGATCGCGAGCTGAGCGCACCTGGGAAGAGCGACTTGGCGCCGAGCGGGTACGGCGGCGAGGTGAGGAAGGCGCTGGACCTGCGGCGGCAGTGGCTGATCGAGCAGGGGCTTGCGAGCGGGCAGGGTGGGGATGTGGTCTACCGCCGCAATCTGCTTCGCGTGCTGCGCGAGCGCGAGGTGAGGGCGGTTGGGGGACAGCTCTCGGGCGAGCTCGGCTTGCGCTTTGTCGAGGCCAAGCCGAACCTACCAATCGAGGGCACCTTCAAGCGCAGCCTCGACCTCACTTCGGGCAAGTACGCGCTGATCGAGAAAGCCCGCGACTTCACGCTCGTGCCCTGGCGGCCTGAGCTCGAGAAGTACGTCGGACGAAGCGTCTCCGGGCTCATGCGCGAGAGTGGTTCCATCAGCTGGTCGCTGGGGCGCAGCCGTGGGCCCAGCATCGGCATGTAGCGACGCCCATGCACGAGCGGTACCGAACAGACCTCATCTGAGCCCATCTGGGCCATTTTCTGGATCGACCTCTGGCGGGATACTGGCACGTGGTGGCGGATCGGCTTTCCCCTGGGCCGGTTCGCCACCACCCAAGCTTTCGAGCAGGTGCCATGGCCCGAGCCTATAAGACCCGTCACCAGCTGTTCTTGCCCGAGGACATGAGCAAGCGCCTTGCGCACATCGCGCAGAGTTCGGGCAAGGCGCGCTCGGAGATCCTCGTCGAGGCGCTCGATGCCTGGTTGACGCGCCGGCAGGCGCCCAGGACCGACGAGGCGATAGGCTCACGGCTCACGCGCATCGAGCGCAACCTCGACTGGCTGCGTCGCAACGAGGCGCTTGTCTGGGAGATCATGGCCCGGATTGCACGCCATCAGCTGATCTCGTCGGCGCAGACGCCGCCGTCCAGGGAAGCGCAGGCCATCGGTGCGAAGCTGTTTGCCGAGGTGATCGACGAGGTGGCGGACCGGCTGGCAGGCAAGCCGGCCAGCAGCACGTCCGACCCAGCACTTATCAAGCTGAGGTCGTTGCAGTGAGCGGGGAGGAGCAAAGCGGCACACCGGTGCCGATGATAGAGCCGCTCGCAGTGCGCATCCCTGAGGCTTGCCGCATGATAGGTATCGGCAGGTCCAAGCTTTACGAACTCATCGCCGACGGGACGATCGAGATCGTGAAGATCGGCAGCGTTACCGTCATACCCGTATCGCAGCTGAAGGCGCTTGTTGAACTCCCCGCCCGGTAAGTCTGCTTCGTTGGACGTTGGGGACTGTCCGGACTCGAACTAACGATCCGGGAAGCGGACCTTCGTTCACCCGGTCTTGTACGCTCAAAGGTACCTTCATTGGAGATTGTGGACTTACCGCACTTGGTACTTCTGCATTGGCAGATCGCGATCTGCGACGCGCTTGTCGGCGCCGATAACTACCCAGGCCTGGGATTCGAAGGCCGTCGATTGAATAACACCGCACTCAGGGCATCGCCGCATGCACCGTCTCAAATCGGCCGCGTCCGGTCGACCCGAAACGGTAGCCGCGCCGCATCGCTCGCCGCGACATCGCGATCGAAATCCGCACGGGAATACATTCGAGGATAGTAGGAGAAGCTTTTCAGCATGAAATAGTCGTCGGCGTTCATGTAGCGACGCGACAGTTCAAGGCTCGCTGCTTCCGCTGCCCTCGCGTCAAATTCACGGCTGAGGTTCACTTCCGTGATTCCAGTTTCGTCGGCGCTCGAAGGATTGACTGGTGACGCCCCCATGCGGGTCCATTCCTTCATGAGGAGATCGGCGGTCATCGGCGGCCCGTAAGCGATCACCGGACCGACGGAGACGCCGGCGATCGCGTACGCATGAGTGTCAAGCCAAGTGCGCGTCTCACCGAGCGTAACCTCCGTCTCGCCCGCGTAGAGCAGGACGTTGACCTTCGCCTTCACCCCGTGCGAGTGGCAGGCACTGAGCAGTTCGGACGCGCGCGCTAGATATCGATCAGGATCCTTCGACTTCCGCATCCCGAGGATTTGCGTCGGAGACGCCGTTTCGAGACCAAGATCGAGGACCGTGAGCCCAGCCCGTGCGAGATGACCCACGGTCTCAGGCATCAAGGCATCGACGCGGCTTTCAGTGCGCCACTGTGTCCGTAGGCCTGCGCGGTCGACAGCCTCTGCCAACTTCGTGCCCCACTGCACGTTCGGCACAAACATCGACGCTTGGAGATATGGACGGATCTCGGAGCCGTCATACTGGGCCTGCACGTCGACAAGCGACGCGACGATAAGGTCCGCCGAGCGCAGTTTCTCAAGCCGAATGTCCCGCTCCTCGCAGAAGGCGCAGCCCATGCCACAGCCACGCGAGGCCTCGACGCTCGGCTGATAGTCAAGATGACCCTTCACCAGCCGATGGTTCAGCGTAAAATCCGGGGTCGGCGACGGTAGTCGGCGAAGGTCCGGCTCCGTCGTGAACAGGCTCTGCAGCACGGGCTCGCCCATTCCAGGCACGAAGAGATTCGCCTCGGGTAACTTCCGGCTCAGCCATTCGACGTCGGGACCGACGACCCACCGACCGCCGACGACGATACGCGCGTCCGGAGCTCGCTTGCGAACCAAGGTGCAGAACACCTGCGCCCACGGCAGGGCGTAAAAGCTCGGTATCGACAACATCAAAGGCAGCCGCGAAGGAAGCACGCCCATGTCGAACAACTGGTCCGCCACTTCCTCGGGTTCGCTATGCTCCCCGTGAAAGAGGATCGTCTCGATACCCTCTAGGTCAAGCATTGTCGCTAACGACAGCGCGCCGTAATTGAGGTAGAGTTGCCGCCGCGCAAGCGCATGATCCCGCTTCTTCGGCGAAAGCATCCCAGCGGAAACGAAAGCAGCGATGTTGGATCTCGTCATGGGGGGGCGTCACTTGTTGAAGGTAAGTAAGCCGGAGCGACGTACTTGCCATTTGTAAGTCTCGAAGGAATCGACGGAAGCGGGAAGACAGAACAGGCCGCCCGATTGGCCGCACGCCTTAGGGCCGCTGGCCAAATTGTGCTAGCGACAAAAGAGCCCGATGGTGGACATCTGGGTGCCGAGATTCGCTCGATACTTACCCGAGATGGCCGTGTCCTCTCCCCTGCGGAGCAGCTCCTGCTTGTGAGTGCGGCAAGATACGACCACGTTCGCACCGTCATCGCACCTGCCCTCGCTCGCGGAGAATGGGTGGTGTCGGACCGTTTTCGCGATTCCACCTACGCATTTCAGGTGGCGATATCGGACGTGGATCTCGAGCCGCTGTTCGCCGCGGTGAACGAGGTCGTGATCGGTTCGACGATGCCCGACCTCACCATCATCCTGGACCTGCAGCTCGAAGCCGCGTCAGCTCGCCGGACGCTGCGGGGGCCAGAAAGCGATGATCCGTCCGAGGCGATCCGTGACTTCCAGTCCATCAGAGTCGGGCTCCTGAAACTGGCGGCGCGGGAGCTCGAGCGGTGTCGGATCGTCGATGGCGACCGGCGTCCGGATCAAGTCGAGGACGCCATCTGGCGAGAAGTCGTCGGGCTGGTATGAGGCAACCGCGAAGATCCCGATCCGGCGCATGGTGAGTCCTTCCGCGCTGCTTAGAGTGTGGAGGCATACTTGAACCCGCAGACCCGCAACCTGCTCGTGCAGCGCGTCACGGAATCGCTCACAATCCTTGGTCCAGGATCGGCGTTTGAGCGGTTCGGCGTCGTTTTCATCGAGTTCCTGCTCGACATCGTTCTCGTTCAGCGCGGCTCCTCGATCGGGGGCAGCCCCGTGGGCGGCGCCCTCGATGCGACAACGCCCGACGGCAAGCTCGTGGTCGAGACCTCGATCCTGAAATCCTACTTCGATGGAGGCATGGGGAAGCCGCGAGGCGATATTGCGCACGCGCTCAAGCTGGCACCGATGGCCGAGGACATCTACCTTTTAGGTTCGCAACGCGCCCCGACCGGGGTCATCGAGGCCTTCACGACGGAAGTCGGCGAATCCTCACAGATGGCGGGGCGCCGTATCCACCTGATGGACGGACGAGCGATCGCCGAAGCGATCATCGACAAGCTAATGCTCCAGGACGAGGCAATAGATGCCCTGTCGGAAATCCTCCCGATTCTGGGTGACGTCCGCGACGACCATCCAGCGTCGCTGCGCGCTCCGCCCCTGACACCCCTCTACGTGAAGCGTGGACCGGTGGATGCAGAGCTCGACCGCCGGCTGGCGAGCGGCACCGTCGTGGATATCTGCGGGATTGGCGGCATAGGAAAGTCGCAGGTGGCAACCGCCTGCATACGCCGGAACCGAGGACAGTTCGAATACAGCTTCTGGGTAAACGCCCACGACCTTGAAGGAGTGGAACAGCTCTCATCCGTCCAACTCCGGCGCGGCGGCGCCGCGCGAAATGTCAGCGCCCTCCTCCGCAAAAACCGCACCCTTCTTGTCCTGGACGACGCGTCCGACAGCCTTCTTTCCGAACAGCTCGCCTCGCAATGCGGCTCCGCGTCGAAGATCATCGTGACCCGCCGCAAGGTCCCGCCAGGAGCATACGAGGTCCCGATGATGGACAAACGACAAGCCCGTGAGGTTCTGGGCAAAAACCTTACGAACTCTCCCTCCGAAGGGGTATTCAAGGCGATCTGGAACTCGGTCGGCGGCCACCCGCTTAGCCTCCGGCTCATTAACTCGGCAGTACAGGCGGGGATCCCGTTTGAGGACATCGCCGAGGACTGTTTGAACATCCCCAAGCTGGCAGACGACGAAATGGCGCTCGCGGACCGGATCCTTGGCCGGCTGCGCCCCTTCCTGGAGAGCGAACTCTCCGTATTCTTGTGGGCCGGACGACCCTACTGCGACAGAGCCTTCCTCCGGGCCGTGATTGGTCCGATCAGCCTTTCCATGCTTGAGAGGTATGGTTTGACGGCGCCGGAGAGCGCAGCATCAGTCCGAATCCACGACATCGTCTTCTCGGCACTCAAGGTCGCAAACTGGCTGTCCGCCGAGCGGGCGGCCGCGATCGACGACCACCTCGCGCAGTTCATCCTTCAGCACGTCAGGGATGATGGCCAAGCCCTCCAGACGATCGCCTACCAATTGAACAGGAAGATCGCGAAGAACGTCGAAAATGGAGAAACGCACCCTGCCTTACTTTACGCCCTCGCCGCAATCTGGACGGGGAGTGCGGTTCGCGTTGACCTCCTTCCGGAAGCAATTTCCGCGGCCGCTGCCATCGCTGGCCACAGCGCCCGCGAGCACGAAGTAGCGATACTGGTTGTCCTTGAGACGATCGAGGCCCGCGGGCGGCACATGCGGCAGATGCTGGGTAACGCAGCTGCGATCGAGTGGGCCTCGTCAGTTCTTCCGGCATATGATCATCTGGAGACGATGGAAGACCTGACGCCTCGGCAACTCGCCGAAATCAGGCACCATCGAGCCAAGACCCTTCGTTTCGTGGGACGTCTCGACGACGCCGAACGGATGTTCGAGCAAGTCTTGGCAGACTTTCCGCTCAACGACGCCAAACTTCAGCTCTTGCGGCTGCTGGACAAGCGAACCGAGGATCACGGCTGCGCGAAGCGGTATGCGGAGGAGATCATCGCGGCCAGACTGGACAATGGGGAAGTCTCCTCGTCCTTGCTGATGGCGTTGGGAGACACCCTCAACGGCGCACGTGCCACTTGGGCGGGCGAACTCGTCGACCTGCATGAGGAACTCTTCCTCCGCGAGGCGCTGTACAGCGCGTCCGCCGGTGTCTCCCAGGGTTACCACTCGGTGGCGAGCTTCGTGCGCGCGCTCGTCTGGCACGCGCCTGAACGGGTCGCCGGGATAATCTCCCGCTTGCCCGAACCCACCCCGTTGATGCTCGACGACGACCAGAGCCGCGGCGGGTACGCAGAGATTATGTTTCACGCCGCGACCGTGGGCGATGACAGGAGCCTCCTAGCCCGTGCGCTCGACGCCTACGAAACTCTGAAGGCGCCAGACCCGTACCAGAAGAGGAAGTGGGGAGAGACGCTCTATCGGCTCGACCGCTTCCCCGAAGCGGAAGAGATGCTCGAGAGCTTCGAGGACGAAGGAGGGCGAATTTGGCTCGCTCACAGCCTCTCGCAAGTCAAGCTGGCGCTAGGCAAAGTCGGTGAGGCGCTGCCCCTCGTCGACGAGGCAGTCAACGGCGCGGTAGGTGTTCAGAGAAAATACCTCAGCAGCTTTCTCCTTCAGCGTGCGAAGGTGAAGATCGCCCTCGGTCAGAATCCAGTTGACGACATCGAGGAGGGTGTCGCCGCCACTCTGCACGTCGGCCTGCTCGAGCAATTTGCGCAACTTCGTCAGTCACATCTTCGCCGGTAGTGCTTGACAGGATCCTAACTCACACCCTCTTTCCGCCGACTAAGCGCGGCTGCTCCTCGTAGTCCCCCCGGGCTCGGTTTAGGCGCTCATTCCAGGCCTCGAGCTCATCGGCCCGCCACGGACGCACTCGGATGTTCTGACGTTTGCGGCTGCCCACCTCGCGCGCCAGTAAGCGGTCGAGATATTCGCCGGCCCTGAGCTTCATGTCGCGGGCGAAGCCGAAGACTACCTCGTGCGCTTTCTGCAGCATGGCGGGCACGTAGTCGATCCGCCCTGCTCCGCCGAACATGTTGTGGTCCTGCGACACGCCGTAGCCGGTTGTGGCCAACGCGGTGAGCAACCGGTCGCGATGTTGGACGACGACGTCGGGAAAACTGCCCTCTTCCTTGGTGGACGCGGGGATTAGTAGCTCGAGGCGAGGAAGCGAGATCCCCTGGTCAAGCTTCTGGACGGTGATGGTGTAGAAACCGGCGAACCAGGCATTGTCGAGGAGTTGAATGTAGGGATTGGGAATGCGCGCCTCGGCCCATCCATGCTGGTCGCTGGTCCGCCGTTCCGGCTCGGTGTCGGCCGCGCGGTTGATCCGGTCCTCGATCTCCCGAGCGGGCGCACGATCAGGCTTTCGCTCGTAGTAACGCGAAAACGCGGTCGTCGTCGCATGGAAGGGGCGCATGAACACCGCGCTGCGGGCCCAGGTGTTCTTGTCTAACCTGCCGTGAGACAGGAGGCGCGAAAGGAGTTGCTGGTCGGTGATGTTGTTCATTTCGTCACGTGGCCAGGCCGTGAGCGTCGTCTGGATGGTGCCAGCGGCCTGGGAGATGACGTAGTTGATGATCGGACCGACCACCTTCAATTGACTGCTTTTCACCGCCCCCGCTACCGTCTGTGCATCGTCGCGGCATTTCTGGACCATCTCCCAGGACAGGCTCACCATCTCGCGGACGATGCGACCATAGGAATCAAGCTGGGCATAGTGGCTGGGATCGCGATCGTTCGGGACGACGGTCCCATCGCGGATCACGACGTCGGCAGGGTTCACCTCCACCTCGCCCCCGGGGGTCGGCCACGAGTCCAAGGCCTTACGCGCCGCCCGGCTCTCGAGGACGTCCATCGCATTCCAGGCCGAGTGCATGTATTCCGCCTCCGACAGATCGGGGAAGAACATTGGCGACATGATGGTGTAAGAGTTCTCCCGGCGCTGGATGTCCTCCGGGGCGCTCGGGAGACGCAGGAAGACGTCGGTTTCGCGCCCTCCCCGGCGTAATTTTCGGTTGAGCACCGCCGCGGCGGTGTTCAGGTTGATCTGCGGGGGCCCCCCGAATGCGAAGTCGCCGGCGGTGCCGTCAATCGAGAGCAGTCCGCCTTGGGTCGAACCGTCGACCCCCGCGACAATCATACGGTCATCCGCACAGGGGATTGGCACCGACATGATGATGGGTGCATCTTCAACGCGGCGGGCGATCTCGTCGCAGAGCAGTTCGTCGTCCACGAGGGAATTATTCGAACTCGCAAGATGCTCCATGCCGGCATCGGGGGTGACGGGGATGTAGATGGCCTCACGACTGAGGCCGAGACCATCCCGGCAGATGTGGGTAAGCATGTCGATCAGGTTCTCGCACCGCCGCTTGACCCGCTCCCGCTCGGCCGCACCATGTGCGGCGCTGTCCGCAATGATCGTCCTGAGCAACCCCAGGTGGTCTACGAGGTCGCCGGCGTATTCGGTGATCGCAGTGATCGCCGCCTCGCGGGCATTGATGGTCTTCAGCAGGTCAGCGGCCGCCCGCCAGGCCTCAGCGGGCACCGTCCGCAGCTGCCGCGACGCTTCGCGTAGCACCGTGAGCGACTCCATGGGGCGCTCCGGGTCTACAATGGATTGGAGGTAGTCCTCGTCGAGCCAGGCGCCGTCTGAATCTTCCTTGGCAAAGTAGACCTTCCGCGGGCCGGTCTCGTCCACGAACAGCCGTCCGCTCCGCGCCAGGCGCCGCCCGAGGTTGATGAACGCTTCGGGTGTGTCGGTCGCGCCTTGCGCCAGCGCCGCGGTGTGGACATCCTGCGCCGTAGCGCCCTCCGGTCGCAGCGCCATTTCGATGAAGAGCCGCCGCTTCGCTGCGCCGTCGATAGTCACTTCCGCGCACTCCCATCACGCTTCGTTCGGCCGGCGAAAACCGGAGGGGTGCCGCCCCCGATCGGCGTGCGGCGTTCGCGCACCTTCATCATGAAGCCATGGCGGATCTGGTCGCCGTTACCGCTGACGGCGCAGATGCCCCGTCCGAGCTTGGGCAGCGCCTCGACCAGTTCGTCTCCCAGATCGGACCGCACGCCTCCGATCGACTTAAGCTGATCTCGCTCGAGAGCGAAGATGAAGCGGGTCTGCATCCGCTTGAGGATGCTGGCGTCAAGGTCCGCGGGCGACTGGCTCGCCAAGATGAGGCCGGTGCGGCTGTGACGCCCCATGCGTGCGAGTTCGCGTAGCACATTGGACGTCACGGTGGTGGCACCCTCGGGGACGATATTGTGTGCCTCGTCGATGAAAAGCACCGACAGCCACTGCTCGTCGCCGTCCTCTGGCGCTCCGGCCTCGATTCGGCGCGCGCAGTTCCGCCCGTGGCTCTGGAGCTCCCGTGCAGCGGCGGCAGCGACAAGGCGAACCTCGTTCAGCTGCAGCCGCCTACAGTCGAGGCAAATTAGGCGATTCTTCTTCAGCTCGGCGATGAACGGGAAGTTCGGGCCGATGAGTCGGCTCTCCTTCAGGCGCTTAACGCGGGCAATCGCAATTTCCGAAACTTGCTTGGAGCTGCGCGAACTCTGGCCGAACTGGGTGACCTTGTCGACGATCTCGTCAATCGTGATCTCTTCCGACTGACCGGTGCGCAGTTCGTCCTGGATCCGCTGCGTCCGGAGCGCGTCGTGTGCGCTCTCGATCAGTTCCGCATACTGCCGGCCAAGATCCACCTGCGGAGTGATCGAGGCAAGCTCCTGGCCGGTGATTTTGTTCAGGGCCAGGCCGAAGCGGCTCTTGTCAGGCAGCGAGATTACGGTGCCGCCAAGCGCCTTCACTGCTTCGACCATCTCGCCATTCACGTCGAGGATGATGCTGGGCACGTCCCAGTCTGACATCTCCTCAATGATGGTCCCTGAGGCGTAGCTTTTGCCCTTCCCGGGGTTACCGAAGATGCCGATGTGGAGTTGGAGGATCTCAGGGCTGAGCGTCACCGTGGATGTGGTGCCGAGCAGGGTGCCGAGCGTGAGGCCCTGCGAAGGGTCGCCCAACGCGCCGAGAGCCGCGGTTACCATGTCACCCGGCAGTCGCACGGCAGCGTCGCCTGCCCTGCAGAGGTTCTCGGGCGCGCTCGCCTCGCTGAGCGGACTCCCGTCTGGCCCGAGGCTTAGATCCTCGACGGTCTTGCAGACGGCAACCCGGAAGATGCGGGTCGAACTGCTTTCATTGGCGATTACCGGGCCCAGTTCAAGGGCGCGGCGCGTGTGAGCGAGTTCCGGCGTTTCGTTCGGGTTATGCTCCTTGCAATCGTCTACCTGCACTACCGTCAGCGTATCGCCCTTGTCCCGGCGTCCGTGCCAGACCGCGAGGAACTCGCCGGGACGGACCTCCGCGTCGGGTTCCAAGAGGATAGAAAGTTTTTGAAATGACGGGCCGCCTTCAGACTGCACGACCATGCCCACCTTGGCGAAATGCACCGGTGGCTGGGGCTCGGAATTATCTGAGGGATTGGACGGCACGAGTTCGACGATGCTGGACATAGAGGGGCACCTTCACCTTCGTTGAGCTAACAAGATAGGTGTTAGTGTTAGTTTCGTCAACGGTGCAACGAACGGCAAGTCTACAACATGCGGTTGACCGCCCAGAAGCTGGCATCTGCCAGGGCCTTGTCGAGCGCATTGCCTATCATCCAGGTGTTCGCCTCTGCCGCTCCACCCGGGAAGACGAAGGCGTCCTCGATCCCCTGGAGCCGGGCAGCCTCTCTCACGGTTAGCGACCTGTTCTCCGTGGGGTGCCAGAAGCGGCCGCTTCCCGCGTTTGAGAAGTATCGCGTAAGGGTCTTCGCCAGCCCCATCCCATGGAGTCGCCCATATGCCGCGCCGTGGTAACGGCCGCCGTTTTCCCGCTGACCACCCTCCGGGACCTCCGCCATTTGAGCGAGAACCGACTCGCCATGTCCGAAGCGCACGTGAGCGAGCTTCTGAGCGTCAGGGCCGCCGAGCTGCGGCAGTGGACCGATGACCTCGGCGACCCTGGGAGTCGGCAGAACGAGATCGAAATCCCGGTGGAACCGAGGCTGCAGGAGCTGGGCAGCGCGCCTGGTGCTCGAGGTCGTCCCGAGCAAGCCGTCGTCACACTCCTCCGCCTCCCTGACCTTGCCCAGAGCGTAATCGAAGTATTGGCCGATCGGCGCGTGCGTGGGCGCCGGAAGCGAGACATCCAACCCGCTCCCCTTGCCGCGACGGCCGACAACTACAAGTCGCTGCCTAGCCTGCGCGCTGCCATACTCGGCGGCGTTGAGCACGGCGGCGGCGACGTCGTATCCCGAGCGCTCGACGATTCCGCGAAAGACGGCAAAATGTTCGGAGACGGCTGCGAGAGGCACGTTCTCCATTGCGAAGGCCATCGGCTTCAACGTCCTGATCGTCTGCGCGAACTTGACGATGTGGTTATTCCGGGGATCGTCCAGTTGGCGGAGTCCGCTCTCGCTGAAACCTTGGCATGGGGGACACCCCAGCAAGATATCGACCTTGCCGCCGGCCAGCCTCTCGATCGAAGCAGCGCTCGCCCTTTCGAGGTCGATCAGAGCGTACGGACTGCCTTCGTGATTCTCAAGGTAGGCATCCCTTGCCTTATGGCTGATGTCCGCAAGGAGCGCCACCTCGAACTCGGGCTGTCCGCGATAGGGCTCGATGCTCCGACCGGTGCCGGCATACAGTTCCACCACTCTGAGCTTGCGTTTGATCGTCGGCATGATCCGGATTATAGAAGAGGAATATTCCTATTGGTAGTGTTATATGCCCGATTCGCGTGCAGAGATAGTCGCGGCCAAGCAGGCGATTAGGAAGATGATCGCTGAACGTCCGCGACCTACGCAAGTGCGGATTGCGGCCGGAACTGGCCTGACTCAAAGCCGGGTAGCCAAGATCAACAAGTGCAATTTCGAACGGATGAGCGCCGGCGTTCGAAAAGTGGTGGAATATTCCTGTTTGAGCCCCGAGGAGCGCGCTGAGACAGAGTCTCGTGCGACCTCTGTCGCGGCGAGGTTGAGTGCCGGTGCCGGCAAGCTGGCGGCCTACGACCCCGCCCTTGGTGAGGCGGTGGCGGATTTTATTGAGAAGGTCGCGAACTCTACAACCGGGAAATAAATCACCGCCACGGCATGAGGCACGCCGCCGATCCCTGCCGACATAGCATGAGGTAGGCCACCGTCGCGAGCACGACGCCCAATAAGGCCACTGCGATCACCGCACCCAAGACCTTTCGATGCCAGCGGACTCGCAGCTGAAGTCCCTTAAAGATATCATCGAATTGATCGCTCACTGCTGCATAGTCGTCAGCCAAGCGCAGCCGCTGTCCTTTTACTTCAGCAGAGATTGCGCTGAGCGTATACCACTGATTAGTTACCGCCAATATGAGCAAAAAGAAGAAGATCCACGCGCCAAGCAAGACCCCTGTGTTAGTCCAGAACTCCAAATCGCACCCATTGGAGCGCTTCATTTGAGATACGACGACTATCGTAGCGACCGGAATACCGAGAAGCTGCCCCTGGATGTCAACAATGGTCTTGTGGATCTTATTTGCGTAGTCGAGGCGCGCTGTTTCCACCTCATTCCTGATCTTCGAATAGGAAAAACTGGATGCGAACAGCCGGTAACCCTTTTCCACCTCGTCGCAGACTCGGTCTAAGTTCGCTACCAGATACCTGAACCGTCGTGCGAGGCGCTGACCCGCGACCAGCTGGATCACCGCCGCAGCGAGCAGGCCGGCCTTCTCGTCGCCATGAAGAGGATCGCTAAAGATTTGTTTCAGGCGCGACGACTGCTCCACCACCCCCTCGTGGAGTTCACTCCGGCTGAATTGGATCGGAATGACCACCTTCTCGGCCCCGATGAAAACCAACTCGGTTTGCACTTCGTCGACGTAGGACGCCGCGTCGCGCAGTAATGCTGTCACACCGAGCAGCGCGCGGTAGCGTATCAGCAGCTCTGGCACGGGGGTGTCACCGTGAGCATAGCCTGGATCGACGACGTAGTAGGCAGAAGGCTCGGCGAAGATCGCGCCCGGAGCCTTGAATAGCGCCTCGAAGTCGGGCGCGAGGATACCGAGCGACAACTTTGGCGCGGCGACGTTTATCTGGACTTCGTCACCCACGACAATGTTGTGTGGGTCGGCCAGGCTAAGCTGCGCGTCGTCGTAGGCGCGATCGTCGCTCTCGATGGTGCGCAGCGTGTCCGCGATGCCAGCATCTGCGATTGTGAGGACCCCGCCGCCGTTTGCGCCAAAGCGGGTGTTACGGTAAATCGCGACCAGGTCGTCGAAGACAACGCTACCCACCGCCCAGACCTTCAGCCTTCAATTGACCCACTAGCTCCTCGGGAATCCCCTTCAGGGTGATCGTGTCCGCCTTCGGATCGTAGCGGACTGCTCCAGTGCTGACGGCGTCGCGATCGAACTCGATCTTCCACTGCTTGGTAGAGCCCTTAAACCGCACAAGCGATGCAAGCGCACGGCGATCTGGAACAAATCGGTCGCTCAAGCCTCTGTCGGTATGCGCCAGATGATCCAGCAGCTTTCGGGGCTCTTTGGGCATGAGCTCGTTCGCCAAGCTCTCAAACTCAACCTCCTCTTTCGCCTTCGATAAGCGCTCGCAGATCGCCTTTGCCCGGGCCAGGAATTCGTTCCCCTCCTTCTCCGGCATCTTCGTCGCAGCTACGAAGTCTTTAAGGGCGCTCACGAGGTTGGACGTGTCCACCCGATCTTGAATGACCGAATCACAGCCAAGAAACTGTTTAAAGTATTCGGAGACGTCGCCTTTGCCCTTCAAGAAACTGATGTACCGCTCTTCACCAGCAGCCCAACCAGTCAAGTTCACCCTCCCTGCGAAGCGAAAACCGTCCAGATCCAAGTGCAGCACGTCCGCCATATCGCGCTCGGACGTTAGCGCGGCACTAACCTTGTCCGTTACAATTGCGACGAGAAGAAAGTCGCGACCATCTCGCTTGAAATGAGCGAACAGTACATGCCCTCCAGTCGAGGCCGAGCGAGCCGCCGCCTGGCCGCGAAGTGTCTCCATCATACGGCCAGAGAGACGCAGAAAGTCTTTCCTCTTCTCCTCCACATAGTCGCGGATTTGCGCCTGCGTGGGCGATCCCTCGGCCGTGCTGAATTTGCCGTGCGACTTGGACGCGCGTCGGTTGTAGAGGTCGTACAGCTCGTCAATGACGCGCTGCGTCGTCTTCGTCACCGCCAGAGTCCGCTCAGCAATCCGCACATGATACGCGCCGCCTTTGCGCTCCAGATCATGAATAGCCAGCGCTACAATATCGTTCAAATTCACTCTCCCCGCGACCACCGCCGCAAGCGTCGACTGACTGCAAACAGCAGGGGCGGAGCAGGTTAGCAACTTCAGATCTCTCGCGACAAGTGCCCGGATATCCACAGAATGAGATTAAGTTGCCGACGATCTGCACGAGACAAACCTCGAAAGGGGGCAAACTCCGCAATCTGGACGGTATTAGCTCCCCACTAGCGCGATACGCGCACGAAAGGCGTTGCCAGATTCTGACCTGTGATCTCTGTCGCGATTTCGTCTAAAAATTGGATCGGCGCATTGCCGATAAATTCTGATATCAACCAATTTTGTTGCGTTTCTAATAGCAATTGCAGCCTCAGGGGATCATATCGAGAAAGCTCGCTAAGGCGATGCATTGCCGCAAGCATAATCGAGAGCCCTGACCTCGCAATCGAATTTTTGCTTATCGCCGGCATCTTCAAATACCAAGTTGGCGGCTGACCCCTTATATAGACTAGACTAGCACGATAACGCGTGTTATAAGTTGAAATACGCTGAATATTACCAGCCTGATTGCCTATTCCATCTCTCCATTTGAATCTATTCTTTGTGCGAACAATATTATGCCCTGAGAAAGGGTCTATCTCAAACCCTGATGGAACATTAGAAGCAAGAATTAAGGAGTCAAATTTTGGATCTGCAGTAAGCTGAAGCCAAGCCTCTTCCGCCCCGTCCTTCTTCACATATATGGCCGATCGCAGTGGTACGAATATCTCCGACTCTTTAGGGAAGGTGAGAACGAATGCGCGATGAATGAAAACCAAATTATACAATAACTGCTTCAGTGTATATTCAACTCTCTGATCAGAATCCCTCAGCAATTGACTCAAGGCGGGGGCAACACCTCGAGTCTTAAATACCACATTTTCACCAGATAACGTCGCCTTCCTTGTCGTGCTCTCGCCAGATGTTCCGTGAAATGGCGAAGCAAGAACCCCACGATAGTCTAGAAGTGCCTTCACTGCATTCAAGAAGCAATAGTAAATCGTTAGCGGCGCAGAGACTTCATCAAGACCCTCAGATGCCTTGTAAAATTGCTGCGCCTGAGACCAGTAAAAAATAGCCTGTGACGCCCTTTTTCGACGAAGCCAGAGCTCGACATATTTCCAAAAATTTGAAGTAAGAATGGTAGGATCGGAAAATTTCGGATCAAGGCAAGCTTTATGGATACGAACATCGCGGCCATTAATCAGAATAGGGCTTGATGGCACAATACCTTACCTTGCGGACGCTTCGATCAGATGATGGGGCTTCGCACATCCTAACAACGCTTGAGCACAAAACGCAATCTTGGTCGCACGTTCGTTCTCGATCCCACGATTAATGAAGGGCAGTTTTCAGGGAGCCGCCTTTGACCGCCGAACGGCGGCTAAGTCGGCGATCGTCGCGGAGGACCGGGAAATGGCCAGATCGGCAGCTCGCGCCCATTTGTCGCCGTTGCTGTTTGCATTTCGGAGCCCAAATCCGGACGTTCGATTATTGACCAATCAGGAGGCACGCGCTCCAATGCCGTATGGCAGACAGGGATGAGACAGCGAACCGGATCACGATCGTCATGGGGTCTGCTCGGGGCGATGGGAACACCGCGTCCGCTGTCCGCGACTTAAGTCACCAACTCGGGTCTAAAGTGGACGTTGCCGACCTCTCGACGCTTACGATCAGCCCTTTTGACTACTTGCGACAAGATGACCGCGACGACTTTCAATCTGTGATCAAAATGATGCTCACAAGCGAGCATATCGTCTTCGCCACGCCGGTGTACTGGTATTCAATGAGCGGGACGATGAAAGCGTTTTTCGACCGGCTGACCGACCTCCTTCTAGACGCGGAAAATCGCAAGGCCGGCCGCGCACTCGCGGGTCGAAATGTCTGGCTACTTGCAACCGGAACCGACGAGAGCTTGCCTCCCGGATTTCATGAACCCTTCGCGAGCACAGCAGCCTACTTCGGCATGGTGTGGCGGCAGGCTTTCTATTGCCGATCAATTAAGGGGGCGCCGCTCACAGGCGAGAGCCTTTCAGAAACAAGGAAGCTTGCGAGTCTGATCGTCGCATAGCGCCCACTTGCCGTCACTTGGCTGGCGAGGCAGACTGTGCAGATGGGCAAGCGATCAGGCGTTCCACATCGCAACGACGAGCTGGGCGATTGAGTGATGAAGAGCTACGTGCCGAGCTTGATCGCTCTCGGTCACGCCTCAGCATCTCACCTTCAGCAAAAATCGCGAAGCTATGGCACTAGCGTATTCACTGGCTTGAGGCAGAGGTCGCAAGGCGCACCTAACGTCCGCTTCTCACCTCTTTCCGGAGGAAAGCCATTCGGCAGCACGCGCCCAATTGCGGTCGGTCAGGGCGGCGGGTAGGCTGATTCAATGCGGTCACTGGCTCTCTTGTTTCTTCCGTTCCTCACCGCCTGCGACGCTTGGCCAACGGTTGTCGATAATCAGACC